>Ga0193752_1000110_pt1 | contig 109596 bp, 103 predicted proteins | sample H1c1metaG_FD_144924 | JGI IMG/M metagenome (GOLD analysis project Ga0193752, IMG submission 144924) | Soil microbial communities from a riparian zone of the East river system, Colorado, United States - H1c1 | ecosystem: Environmental > Terrestrial > Soil > Riparian zone | place: USA: East... | reverse complement strand
CTCATCCTTATCATGTTCTCTTTAGTGAATCGAGGTGAATTGTATGTTGATAATTACCAGAAAGTGGCTTGCTAAAAATAAATTTGGGCGTTTTAGAGAACTAGAAATACGAAATATTCTCCTTACTACAAAACCAGCCTTGCGCGCTGGGAGCGTAGCATAATGCGCAAGGCGGCAAGGTTTTCGGTCAAGCCGAAAACAATTGATTGGTGGCGATTTTATGCTGAGGATATGACTGTCCGCCCTGGTTGCGGCAATGCCTTTGTTAGCGGTTCGTTGTATTTGCAGATGTCGGTTGATAGTAAAATACTGTTGCACCCGAATTTAGGGATTTTGTCTTAACGAGTTTGAAAACAATCCTGTCCTTTATTTGGTCAAACAACGGCAGCCCTTTTCCTTCTAACAGAGGATGAATACAAATTTGAAATTCATCAATAAGATTACTGTTTAAAAGTTGGATAATTAAACTTCGGCTACCAACAAAAATATCCTTACCTGATTGTTGTTTAAGTTCCAAAACTTCTTCGTTAAGAGGTCTGTTTGCAAGTTTTGCACTGTCCCAACCTGTGTCTTTTAGTGTGTTGGAGAAAACAAGTTTTTCAATTTTGTCTATAGAAATTGCAAAGTCATTCATTGATTTTTCTTCAGAAGGACTTTTTAATAATGTTTGCCAAAATTGCATGAGTTGGTAGGTTGTCCGTCCATATAATATAACTCCTGCACTATTCAACAGGTCAGCGTAATGAAAATGTAGTTCCTCATCAGCAAAAAATCCGGCAGTATGGTCACAAAACCCGTCAAGCGTCATGTTTATAGCTGCAATTACTTTTCTCATATTCTAATTTATAGTCGTCTGTCTGTTTTAATCGGGTCGCCTGTTGCAATAACCGCTAACGCCGGGGTATTGGCGCAGTTCGGGTATTTGAAGCTGTGTCCGTACCCCATGACGATTTTTATTAAAGGAACGAATAATTATTTAAACCGAAAAGCCAATTAATAAACGATCAAGCCCCACAACTGAAGAAAGGTAAAACTGCTCTTGAAGTAAGATTGTCCCGCCCGAATTGCGCCAATACCATGTTGTACGCTGTTATTTGATGTCTATCAATACGACCTTGTGATATACTCTCTTTGATTTGAAAAAAGTATTTTCATAAATATCAATTACCATTTTACCCTTTTTGGTATTGGGCTGAGACTTCCATGACTGAATAAAATAAGTATATTGATCTAATCTTGTAAACTTCGCCCCCGGAAAATATACATTTAAATTTATCTCTGGAACATTATCATTTATAACAACTGTATCTAACTTTTTACTGTCAAAGTATGTTCTTCCGCTTTTGAATTTGTAGGCTGGTTTCCTTTGGTAAGGAAGCAGAGGTGATTGGTAAGTTAATTTGCCGGTTTCACTGAAGGCAATATGATTGATCAAGGCTTTTTTCTTGTAAGTTAAAATATCTCTTATGTTTCCGTTTTCGTAGCGGTTGGTGTCTGACCGAATCTCAGCTTGTCCTTTTGATGTAAGGGAAGGCAGGAAAATGATAAATAGTAAAAGTAGTTTCATATATAATAGCGTACGAGCAGGGCTTTGTGCAGGTGTGGTATTAGAATTCCGTCCGCCCACAGCCGCCGCTGATTGAAAATATAAAGTTGAAATTAAGAACTAAAGTCCAAAGTTGTTTGTCCAGCCCGAACCACAGCTTGGATTTGCAATTGGCTGATGTTTGTTTGTCCAGCCACACTTGCACAAAACCCAATGTTGGGTGCAGTACATTATTCACCTACTTTCTTTCGAAATAATACATGTAGGTCAAATAATTAACGTATATGAGAGCCTTAAAATTATTGTCGCCCTGAAAAGTTACAGATTCAAAAGATGCCGTCTTCGTTTTCTGCGCATTTATCTGCCTCACGTTTAAATTTAACAAGTGATTCCATTCTGTATTGCATACCTGATCTCCATTAGGTGCAGTGTAGCAACCGGTGGTCGTTTCTTTAATGTTCACACTCCAAGTGCCACGGTAAGCTTCACCGGCTGCAGTTATAAAACCTAATGTTCCGTCTTCGTTAAAACCAAAATCACCGTCTAGAAAATCCAAGCCATAATAGTTATTTTGGTTAGTGATGATTTCTATCTTTTTTAAGTGCCATGCACCTTGTATCTTCTTTTTATCGTTTTCTAAATCAACATTCTGAAGAATTGTTTTTACGCAACTAGAAAATGTAAGGGGAATTAAGAAAGCTAAAAATATCTTTTTCATACAATTTTATATGATTTATCTAGGATAAAATAAAATTTGCCAAAATGCAATTTCAATAATCTACTGCGGTTATTTAATTCCTGTATTGCACCCAACGAGCAGGGCTTTGTGCAGGTGTGGCATTAGTATTCCGTCCGCCCAAAGCCGCTGCTGATTGAAAAGCTAATGTTGAAGTTACGAACCAAAGTTGAAAGTTGTTTGTCCGGCCCGAACCACAGCCTGGATTTGCAATTGACTGATGCAATTGCACAAAACCCAATGTTATGTGCCGTTTAACAAAGGACTTTCCTTTAAGCTACCAATGCATAACAGAATAAAATGAGGAATTTAGTTTTTTAATTTATCAAACCTATGATGCATTAACCGGGGATTGTGAACATCAAACCAGCTTACTTCTCCGGCTTCATCATAATAAAATCTTATCCAAACTCTTGATTCATCGTTCTCCCAGAATTCTATATTGAGCCTGAATTCATCGTCATAAAATGGTTCCAGAATTTTATCAGCAATGGTAGGCCTTTTTACCACAAGGTTTCCTTCATCATTCATTACAATCGTCCAGTAAAAATCAAAGTGCTTACTGTAATATCTACCCGTTAGTTTTTGCAGTTGTTCTTTTGAGTACTGTTTTTTGACGGTTGTTTCTTTTTTCCAATGCAAGGTTTCCGGATTATTTCCCTGCTGGTAAATGGTTACGTCCATAGCAGAATCCGGATGAACCTGTGAAAAAACAGACCAAACAGGAAAATCGGGGTCTTTAAAAATATTGTCACCCACTTTTATCAAAGCAAAAACTTCGGTAGCGGAGAACTCCAGGTACAGGCTGTCTCCAATAACTTTATGTACAGTATACTTTTTCGCTTCTACGTTGCTTTGAAAAGTAAGCTGGTTTAACCATCGGTAATTGCCTGCATATTTTTGCAGGTCAGCATTGGTGGCAGGTAATGCTTTTGAAGGAAATATTTGTTGGGCTAAGCCTGTAGCGGTTTTTAAATTCATTAAATGAGTAACCAGGGCGACAATCTTTTCTTCGTAGCCCTCCAGGTCATTTCCCAAACAAATAATAGTAAGTTTTGAACCGGGCACACGGGTTAAATAGGCGTAGCCGCTTACACCCTGGTGTACAATCATTTCATGCTTCGCTATTTTTTTCTGCTTATGGCCAAAAACATAATTCGTTCCCTTCATCACAGGTATTGGTCTGGCAAATTGTTTTAAACGCACCACTGCTTTTGAAATTACTGAATTGGCATCGTTATGAGCAGCAGCCCATTTTTCCAAATCAGCAGCTGAAGTAAGCATCATATAATTGCTGCCCGGAGAAGTTTTATCTCTCAACCATACCGAATAATTTTTACCACTTGAATAATAAGAAAATGCATGGTTACGAATTAATTCTTCCTTGTTGTTACGCATTTGTGTGGACGACATGCCAAGCGGCGTAAAAATTTTTCGTTTTAAATAAGTTGCCAGGTTTTCTCCGGATGCTTTTTCGAGAATGAGACGAAGCAGGCCAAAATCGGAATTGGAATACATATACCCTTTGCCAGGCTCCACCTGCGGGTCGGGCTGATTGTATAAAAAAGATAAGAACTGCGAAACATCCAGGCGGTTGCCCATACTTGCCTGTGTAAGTACCAATGTTGCCCATTCGTCACAAAATCCACTGCTGTGGTTCAATAGATCCTGCAGCGTTACTGTTTCACTCCAGGCAGGCAGTTTAGGGAAGTATTGCCGCACTTTATCTCCCAGTTTCAAAATGCCGTCTTTTTCCATTAGTGCTGCGGCAATGGAAATAAACTCCCGCCCTTCTGAATAGGGAATGGCTACAATAGTGTTATGTGAAAACGGAATGGCAAATTCAAGACTGGCCATGCCATAGTTTTTTTTGGTAATTACTCTCCCATCCAGAAGAACCGTGATGGCAAAGCCGGGAGAACTTTTCCTATTGTAAGAACTGAAAAGCGAATCAATTTTTTTATCCAATTTTATTTTGTCAATAGAAACAGACGGTTGAGCAACCAACAACAGGTTCAAAAATATTGTTGGTAAGATAAATATTACCCTCATAATTATTGTTTTGAGTAAATACATAATTTGAAAGAATCTATAGTCGGCGGTCTCAATGGCACATAACGTCCAGGGCTTTGTACAGGTTGGGTATTTGTAGCTGTGTCCACCCCTGTGACGATGTAAATTAAGAAACGGAATTTATAAACTAAAAATAAAAATACTTAATTAACGGTCAAACCCATAGCCAATGATTGGTAGCGAACTGCTGTTGAAAAATTGCTGGTCCTGCCCAAGTTGCACAAAACCGCAGTTGTGCGCAGCCTTTATTTGATTCTATTGCCATTCATTTCTATTGAACAAAATTCCCAAATCTCTACGTCGTCAGGTATTAAATGACCATGAGTATTTAAATAATATTTAGCAAGAGTAATATTCCTCTTACTGTTAAGAGATTTCTCAACTACAAATATCTTACGGTACCCAACGGGCACTAAGTGGAAATAAAACATTGCTTCATTCCAAGTCGCCATTTTTGCACTTGGTGCATTTTCTGTTTCAGTCCATTTGTGTGATTTGCATTCAACAACTACTTCCCCAACTTTGCCTAAATCAAATGCCTTCAGTTTTCGTTCTGTTTGTGTTGATATCCCAACTGGCACTTTAATATTCTCAATTAACTCAAGATTGTAAGTTTCGTTAAAGAAATCGAGAATTTGCAACTCAAAAAGTTTGCCTGCGTGAGCATTACTTTTGGAATCCTTTCTTTGAAAATTAGATTGCATATGTTTAAGGTTGCGCACAACGTTCGAGGCTTTGTGCAGTTGGGGAATTGACCAACTGTCCGCCCGGAACCGAAGCTAAATTTATAACTAAAACCCGAAGTTTAGAACTACTGCCCGGCAGAATTCCATCCGCCGAAACCAAAGCTTGGATATGCACTGCAGATGATTGTTCAACGTCAAGCCCCAATTGCACAAAACCTCTTGTTGGCTGAAGTTTTACTTATTTGAGGGCCAAACCCCTTGCCGTATCAGGGCTAGGTTATTACTAACTTCTTCTTTTGATTTGATGGCAATTTTAAGTTTTGGATCAATCTTTAAACACTCATTGTAATAGTATAAGGCTGAGTCAAATTCTATAATTATTTGTTCCTCTGTTGAGCTGTTAAATAATCCATTAAAGTGGTGTGCTGATCCAATACCATAAAAAGCTAATTCCTTTTTGCTATAATTTAATTCTATCGATTTGATATAATCTGAAATTACAGAGGGGTCCTTATAATCCACCTGCCTTTTACTATAAGCTCTTTTAAAATAAAAACTACCCTTTTGTGGATATCTGATAATAAGGCTATCGTAATATGGTATTGCTAATTTATACATCTCTTCATCAAAATACATATTTGCAGTCATTACCGAAATCTCGTCGGATTTGTTGACAGAGTCTTCTACAGATATATTTTTAAAAATCTCGTCGTCTTGTGAATTGTTACAAGAGGCAATAGAGAACAAAAGGAATAAATATAAAAATGATTTTTGCATCGAAGGTTTTTAAATTGCAGCCAACGTTCGAGGCTTTGTGCAGTTGGGGAATTATCCAACTGTCCGCCCGGAACTGAAGCTAAATTTATAACTAAAAGCCGAAGTTTAGAACTACTGCCCGGCAGAATTACGTCCGCCGAATATAAAGCTTGGATATGCACCGCTGATGATTGTTTCAATGTCATGCCCCAATTGCACAAAACCTGATGTTAGCGGCTGTTTTAGTCTGTCAATACCTAATTATTTCTAATTTTTAAACAAGCTTCAAAAATGTCTAAAACTATTTGTGCAATTTTTGTGTCCAACAAATGTCCAGTGCCTGTTAAGTGAAATGTATTGTCCAACGACGTTGGTTGGGCTGTTACTTTTATACGTTCAACTTCTCCGTCTCCATAACTTCGATTTCTGTCAGTTTCTAATCTCAGCCTAATGTAATCAGCTTCATAAGATTTTTGTGTCTTTGCCTTGCTGTTGTCATATGATGGCCATTTTCCCTTTATCCAAACTGTCTTTGCAGAAAAACGTTTTAAAGCCTCTTCAATGTTTGTCTCTAAGTCCTGAAATTTACAAGGCCAGTTGTCAATTATTAGATTGTCAACTTCAGCATATGTACCATTATCAACTTTACCGTAGGGCACAAACAAAATCTGTTTATACTTGTCGCTAATGTACAAGTCACAAAACCTATATGGATGAGGGAAGTTGTCCTCCTTATCTGAATTTGATTGTTTATCTTTTTTCCAGAACATAGTGTCGTTTAAAAATAGCCGCTAACATTTGTATTTGCGCTATAATACGCTACTAAAAATAGCAAAACAATTTTCCAAACCCATTCTTTTTTAATTGGTTAATTAAAAAAACGCGGTTGCGGTTGCGTAGCGCAAATACAATTGGGTCTTACAGGTGACAGCTTTTAAAAAGCTGTCACCTGTAAGACCTGTAAGATTTAATTCGCCTGCCAAACATTGTTCTTAAAATCCATATCCGGGAAAACCTTTGCCGCATCGAGCTCTACCCTTTTCAATTCTTCGGTGGTTGGCAGCTTAACCCTCCACATATTTGTATTGTTCCAAACCTCTACGGGTAATTTTAAAGTTCCCTTTGTTCCGCTCTTTGTTTCGTAAGAGAGATTAACGGGCATTGCCAGTTGGTCCATATTGCCAATGGTTACAATGGCACCGTTCGCTGCATTCTCTTTGTCATATTTTACCGAGAGTATGGCCTGGTCGAGTTTATAATTTTCCACGAACCATCCCTTCCAGAACCAGCTGAGGTCCTCTCCTGCTGCATTATCCATGCTCCTGAAAAAATCCCATGGTGTTGGATGCTTGTATGCCCAGCGCTTAATATATTCCCTGAAGGCATAGTCAAAGCGATCTGCGCCCAATACCTCGTTTCTCAATAATGTTAAACCATATCCCGGCTTGCCGTATAAGGCATTGCCGATATTTCCTTCCAGCATCGCATCGGGTGTGTTGAAGATGGCTTCCGACCTGTCGCCAAACATATACTTCGCTGTGTTCTCCATATTCACAGGACCATCTTTGTATTCACCATTATTAAAATCATCACCGGCTATGGTATTGATAAAAGTATTAAAGCCTTCATCCATCCAGCCATACTCACGCTCATTGCTGCCAACGATCATCGGGAACCAGGTATGCCCGAATTCATGATCGGTAACGCCCCACAATCCACCAGTGGTTGCCCTGCTGCCGCAAAAAACAATACCGGGGTATTCCATACCGCCTATATTACTGGCAACGTTAACTGCCCATGGATAAGGATATTCAAACCAGCGCTTGCTGTAATTCTCAATACTTCCTTTTGTATATTCGGTTGACCTGCCCCATGCTTTCTCGCCATTACTTTCTGCAGGATATACACTCATTGCAAGGCAGGCTTTGCCGCTTGGTAAATTTATTTTTGCTGCATCCCATATAAAGCTTTTGCTGCTGGCCCATGCCACGTCCCTTGAATTGGTCATTTTGTAATGCCAGGTAAGCGTACTTGCTTTTGGCCTTGATGATTCTTCCGTTACTTCTTTTTCTGTGCGCAGCATAACGGTCTTATCACTTTTCTTTGCCTGTGCAAGACGGCTGAGCTGTATGGCTGTTAATACTTCGGATTCGTTTAGCAGTTCTCCGCTGCAAACAACGATATGGCTTGCGGGTGCTGTTATCTTCACATCAAAATCACCATACTCACAATAGAATTCACTCGGGCCAAGATAAGGCAGGGTATTCCATCCCTGCACGTCATCAAACACACACATGCGGGGATACCATTGCGCTACAGCAAAAATGTTCCCGTTCTTTGTTTTTAAAATACCACAGCGGTCCGCGCCATATTCGGGTAAGGTAAATGCATAATCTATTTTGATCTTTATGACGTCACCACCGGGCTTGACCGCTTTGGGCAGGCGAACCTGCATCCTTGTATCGGTAATAACATAATTGGCGTTGCTGTTATCATTCACCAGCTTTACCGAGCTGATCTTATACCCGCCATTGAAATTGCTTTTACTGTCACCATACCTGCTGCGGCTGCCAAGCGGCATTCTTGCCTGTCCCCTGCTTTCTTTATTGAAAAGATTCTGGTCAAGCTGCAGCCATAAAAAATTTAAAGCGTGCGGACTGTTGTTTTTATAAGTGATGGTTACACTTGCTGTTATTTCATTGCTAACATCATTTAAAGACGCAGTGATCTGGTAATCGGCCTTGTTTTGCCAGTAACCAATATTGGGTTCGCCTGTTGCCGCCCTGCTGATGGTTCCGCCGGAAGGATAAAATACCGGCGAGAACAAAATATGCGGATCGTATTTGGATTGTTTGATAAGGTCTTCCTGTGCAACTGCAGAAACTGCGGTAATAAAAAGAAAGATAAAGGAGAATATTTTTTTTGACATAAACTGGTTTTAGTGTTCGAAGTTACACTAAAAGCTAATTGCAAAAAGAGAATGGATACCAGTTTTAACAGGATTGTCAGCCTGAGCTTGTCGGTTTAGAGGTGACAGCTTTCGAAAAAGCTGTCACCTCTAAACCGATCGTTCTAATCCCAATCTTTCAGCATGGCCCTGCCCTTTTCTTTGATGGCAATATCATCTTCGGTGTAATTGGCCATGGTTAACATATGGTTGAGGTAGGCGATGGCTTTGGTCTTGTTATTATTTTCTTTATAGGCTTTTGCCATTTCCAGGTAGTTCAAAAGAAATTCAGGCCTTAAAGCCCGTGCCCGCTCAAAAGAATAAATAGACTCTTTGAGTGAGGCGGATGGCATTCCTCCATAAAAAACTTTAACTACTGTTTTTTCCACCGCATTTAAATTACTGAGTTCATAATTCCACCTGCCCAGTACATGCCATGCTTTCCAGTTTTGCGGATCGCTTTTTACAGACTTGTCTGCATATTTTTTTACTTCCCTTGCCGTAGCAAGTTTTTCCTTTGCGCTTTTACTCATCGAATTTCTTCCCAGCGCCATGGCCATTACACAATTGGCTTCTGAATTATTTGGGTCAACTTTTAAAGCGGTTTCCGCATAGATCTTTGCAGCAGTATAATAATCGCTTCTTAATTTTTCATTTGTCTCACGCTGCCCGATACGGGTACACAGCTCACTGCATTTATTCAATGCATAAATATTAGTTGCATGAATTTTAAGTACCTCTTTGAATTTCTGGAAAGATGCTTTCTCATTTAGCGTGGCTTCCAGGCGATAGCCTTCTTTGAGCAATGCATTTACATCCTGCGCTTTACTATTAGCAAAGAAAAAAAATGTAAAGAGTATGGATAAGAGGAACTTCATTAAAATTCTGTTTTATAACTAACGCCTACCGAGCCCTGGATATTTGACAAAGGAGGATGTTTTTTCACAATGGAAATACTGATCGTTTTGATCCTTGGATCGATGGCCTGTATTTGTTGCGCCAAATCCTGTGCCACAGTCTCTAAAAGAGCAGTCGGAATATCCATTCGCTGCTTTATCACTTCAAAAATCTTCGCATAGTTGATGGTCTCATTTATCCCGGTGATGATCTTTTTTTCATCAAACATAACATCGGCATTTACCTCGTACTCATTACCCAGGATCTTTTCCTCTTCATATAATCCATGAAAAGAGAAGAAGTTAAGATTATGAAGATGCAGGGTGATCATGAATGATTAAAAATTAAGAATTAAGAATTTTTTCAGGTCGGAGTGCATAACAGGTCATTTACATTTATTGGTTTGAAGATTTTTTTATTTTTAATTCTTCATTTTTAATTAATGTAATCCTTTCTCCCCCAGCCATCTTTCCGCATCCAGTGCCGCTATACAGCCCGAACCCGCGGCGGTAACTGCCTGCCTGTAAATTTTATCCTGTACATCGCCTGATGCAAATACACCTTCAATATTTGTTTTAGATGAGCCCGGTACCGTTTTTATATAACCGGCATCATCCATATCCAGCCAGTCTTTAAAGATAGCAGAATTGGGTTCATGGCCGATGGCAACAAAAAATGCATTCACCGGAATTTCCTGCTTCTCCCCTGTTTTATTATTCTTAATCCGCACAGCTTCCACTTTGTTACCGCCCAGCACTTCATCAGTTTCACTATCCCAGTAAATTTTTATGTTGGGCGTATTGATCACCCTGTCCTGCATCACTTTACTTGCCCGCATCTCATGCCGTCTTACGATCATGTGCACCTGTGAACATATTTTTGAAAGATACAGCGCTTCTTCCGCAGCAGTATCTCCGGCGCCAACAATGGCCACTTCTTTTCCCTTAAAGAAAAACCCATCGCATACCGCACAGGCGCTTACGCCATAGCCATTGAGGCGTTGCTCGCTTTCAATGCCCAGCCACTTTGCCGAAGCCCCGGTTGAAATGATCAACGCATCGGTCTCTATCCATTTCTCTTCATCGATCTGTACTTTCAACGGGCGAACAGAAAGATCAACCTTTGTTGCAAGCCCAAAGCGGATATCGGTGCCCATTCGCTTTGCCTGGCTCTCAAAATGAACCATCATTTCCGGGCCCTGTATACCATCGGGATAACCGGGGTAATTTTCAACTTCTGTAGTAATGGTCAATTGCCCCCCTGGCTGAATGCCCTGGTACAACACAGGGTTCAATCCTGCCCTCGATGCATAAATAGCTGCTGTATATCCTGCCGGTCCTGAACCTATGATCAAACAATGTACTTTCTCTGTATCCATAAAAATTTATTAGTCTGCGGCGAATTTAACTTTTTGATTTGAAGATTTGAAGATTTGATGACCCGATAGCTATCGGGTTGAAAATTTGAAGATTGATACCCTGCAAAATAAAGCTGTTTTCATCTTCAAATCAGCGCATCTTCAAATCTTCAAATTGTGCATTTATTTTGCGATTACGGTTCCTTCCCATGATGCATAGCCACAAAATGCTCCTAAGGCACCATTGCTGATATTACCGAGCACCTTACCCGGTTGCGAAAAAGGATTGCCAATACTTTGCTGGTTGAACTCCCAGGTGCTCCAGAACAGGTATGTAGGTTTGTCGATATTCGAAAGTTTGAATGTGATGGTATCGCCACGGGTGAAGAAATTATCATCACCTGCAGGCAGCGGGTTATTCCTGTCGATGCCCTGGTCAACCTGCGCCGAATAAGTTGTACCGTCAACCACTTCATCGGTAAAAACAGAGTTGAGGCCGGGTAAAAAACGTTCGCTGTTCTTTTTTGTGAAGTAGCGTATATAATTTCCGAGTCCCGGCGGATCAGTTACCGTTGTCATCAAAACCCTTTTGGAAGTATCCACGTTCGGCGGGGCTGCCCTCGTCCACAGTGAATCGGCAATCTTTGTAAGCAGGGGGATCGTTGTTTTTGCTGTATAAACTTTCCCTTCGGCTTTAATGGTAAGCGTATAGGTTTTATTGAATTCTCCCACAAATGCCGTGGCAAGGTTTGCAGAATCGATGCTGTAATAAGAAAGAAAATACCCGTTGCCCAGGGGCACTGTATATTCTTTGAATACATGTGTTACTGTTCCGTTCGACATTGTTACTTCTGCGTTATGAACAAATGTGCCGGCGAGTAACTGTGGGCTTATGGCGCTGAAAAAATCAAGGCTCTTGCTGAGCGCAACTGTTGGCGCCTGGCCATTCTCTACCTGTGCATCCACAACCAACACGGGTTCTGAATTCTTTAATTTAAAATCAATATTCTTCTCGCAGGAAGATAAGAAAATGAAAATGATGCTTAGCAGAATTGAATACTTCATACGATACAAAATTACGGATCATTGTGTTTAATATTTAACAAGTGGCGGGTAAAAAGGTTCAACTGTTTTTACAGGTGACACCTTTTAGAAAGGTGTCACCTGTAAAAACAAAGATCCTCCTGTTTTAGCAGGAGGATCTTTAAGATTAACCCATCAAAATATCATTAACCCAGGTAGGCTTTTAATGCGCCGCTATACCGGGCTTTTTGTAAACGTTTGATCGCTCTTTCCTTGATCTGGCGGATGCGTTCTTTGGTAAGATCGTATTTCTGCCCGATCTGCTCAATGGTAACACCATTTTCGCCATCCAAACCAAAATAAGCATTAACGATCTCTGCTTCCCTCGGGCTTAAAGATTTTAATACCCTGCGGATCTCATTCTTTAATGAATCATGCATTACGTCCTCATCGGTCTCATCAGCGCCTTTCAAAAGATCACCCATGGCTACATCTTCGGCTTCATGCACGGGTGCATCAAGGGAAGTATGACGGGTGTTGCTTTGGAAAATGTTGTTGATCTCCGTTTCACTCATTTCCAGTAATTCAGCTAATTCCTCTGTACTTGGCTCCCGCTCATGTTCCTGTTCAAAAGCCATGTAAGCCTTATTAGCTTTGTTGTAGGTGCCAATTTTGTTTTGAGGCAGGCGGACTAATCTGCCCTGCTCTGCCAACGCCTGTAGTATCGACTGGCGAATCCACCACACAGCGTAAGAAATGAATTTGAAACCTTTGGTTTCGTCAAAGCGTTGTGCCGCTTTGATAAGTCCGAGGTTGCCCTCGTTAATTAAATCGCTAAGAGAAAGGCCCTGGTGCTGGTACTGCTTAGCCACAGATACCACAAAACGAAGGTTGGCCTGCACCAATTTGTCCAATGCCCGCTGGTCGCCCATTTTGATCTTTTGGGCCAAAATGGTCTCCTCTTCAGGAGTGATCATCGAGATCTTCGAAATTTCCTGCAAATACTTCTCAACTGCTTGTGAATCACGGTTGGTAATCTGCGTTGCGATCTTAAGTTGCCTCATTTGCTTGTATTAAATTCTAAAATAGAACAATGTAAAGACATGAATTGTTTGGAAAACGTTGCAAAAGGTTGGTTAATAATACAACTTTCTCTAAAAATTTGTGTGCAAAAGTACATTTTAATTTTTTCATATCATAGCGATAGTGTATAAAAAGTATGAATGGTGGATAAGAAGGGCCATTTGTAAGAAAATCGCTACACTACGGAGCATGGCTACAAGCTTCAAGCCGCAAGGGACAAGCATGCTATCCATAAGAATTTACCCCCTTGCAGCTTGTAGCTTGTAGCTTATATTTGTTCCATGATAACCGACTTACGCTCAGACACCTTTACCAAACCATCGCCAGCCATGCTGGAAGCCATGTTCAAGGCCCCGGTGGGTGATGATGTTTTTGGTGAAGACCCCTCCGTTAATCAATTAGAGGCAATGGCTGCAGATATGTTTGGGATGGAGGCATCCCTGTTTTGTCCCAGCGGCACAATGACCAACCAGATCGCCATTAAATGCCATACACAGCCGGGAGATGAAGTTATCTGTGACAAGGTGAGCCATGTGTACATTTATGAGGGCGGCGGAATTGCATTTAACAGCGGATGCCAGGTAAAAGCCCTTGATGGTGACCGGGGAAGGATCACGGCTGAGCAGGTGATCCGGACCATTAATCCTGATGACGTGCACAAGGCCAGGACCAGCCTGGTTAGCCTTGAAAATACGGCCAATCGCGGTGGTGGATCCTGTTATGATTTTACTGAATTTCAGAAGATTAAGGAAATTTGCTTGAATAATAAGCTAAGCCTTCATTTGGACGGTGCAAGGCTTTGGAATGCGCTTGTTGCCAGGGCTGAAACACCAAAACAATATGGAGAGCTCTTCGATAGTATTTCGATCTGCCTTAGCAAGGGAATGGGCACACCGGTAGGAAGCCTTTTATTGGGCAAAAAGGATTTTATTAAACAGGCCCGCAGGGTTCGTAAGGTTTTTGGCGGAGGCATGCGACAGGCAGGCTTTCTTGCTGCAGCCGGTATCTATGCCCTGGAAAATAATATTAAAAGGCTTGAAGAGGATCACCAGCACGCAAAGCAAATAGCTGAGGCACTTGGTAAGAAAAGCTTTATAGGTAAGATAATGCCGGTTGAGACCAATATCATCATTTTTGAAGTGACCGGAAGCTATACAGCCAAGGAACTTTGCAATAAACTACGTCAGCATAAGATCTTATGTCTCACCATTTCTGAAACGCAGGTGAGGATGGTAACACACCTGGATATTACTAAAGAAATGCTAAAAAATCTTTTACAGGTAATAGAAGCGTTATAAGCGTCATACTAAATATTGCATACCTGCGTTACAGCCCAAAACAAACCAACTATGAAGTTTCAAACTATTACTGCACTGGCCATGGCCACACTGCTATTTCAATCTTGTCAAAAAGATAACGGAACAGGTACAGGAGAAGCTAAGGTTAATTTCATTTTTAAATTTGATTCAACACAGGCAAGGCTGAATGCCATTGGCCAGCCCGCTGCTATGGCGGCAGGCCACAAGGGACAGTCACCACGCTTTAATACTATGAGCGCCCATTATGTGGAGATGACGCCATCGGCATTTACGGCACTCGGAGCAGGCGCTGTTGTATATAAGGCCCCGGAGGTTACTACGGGCGGCTCTACGGCTATTGATTTTACCAATTCAAAATTTGCGGGTAATAACCAGGTATTTTTAAGTGTTCCCGTAAAAAGCTTTGCCGCCGGTACCTATACCTGGCTGAGGGTTTCACTGGCATACCAGAATTATAATGTTTACATGAATGCACTGGGACAAACCATTGATGCCACCATCGCCTCCTTCATAGGATATAATACCTACCTGGGTAATTTTAAGGTGAAAGATTCCAACATAATTGTAAACGCAAATAAACTGCAGGGCTATTGGGCCATAGAAGGCAATTACCTCGGGTTTGGGTTTTTAAGCACAGGCCAGGCGCCCCCGGGAGCAACTACTGTTCCTAATCCTTTATTCGCCTCTTCGCCGATACCCGCAGGCTCCTGCCTGGTAACGGGACAGTTCTCTGCGCCGCTTGTTATAACCGGTAATGAAAGCAAGGATATCACCATCATCGTATCACTTTCAACTAATAAAAGTTTTGAGTGGATAGATGCCGATGGCAACAGCACCTACGATCCCAATAACGGTGACCTGGTAATTGATATGGGCATCAGGGGAATGATACCGATAAAACAATAAGAAGGAAATAATTGATATTTTAGAACCGTAGTTGTAATGACTGCGGTTTTTTATTAGTAAACCATATAGTATGAAAAAGATATGCTCATTGATCTTTTCAAGCCTGATTTTTTCCCAGGTATTTGCACAACAGGTCGCAGTTTCTGCAGATAAAAACAATGTTTTTTATTTGGGTCTTGACAACCCAATAACTGTTACAGTAGAGAATTGTTCCTGTAACGATCTGGTTGTAAAAACAGATAATGGTGAAGTTACCGGGAAAGGATGCCAACTTATTTTTAGGGGCAAAGAATATGGCCGGGCAGCAATCATGGTTTATAAAAAAGCGGGTAATAAATTAAAAGAGATCGGAAGTAATGCTTTCAGGGTAAAAAAAATTCCGCCACCGGTTTTTAGAATTGGACCCTATGGTCATAGCTATGATAGGAAAGCACGCAGCGTTGTTATGGCAAATCAGCAATATGTAAGAGCAGAGTTGGACGGTTTCGATTTTGATGCAAGATTCGCTATTGACAGCTTCTGGGTAAAGATCTTTTACAATGACTCCTGTAAAACAAAATCTTTTTTTAATACAACAGGTAAAATAAGCCAGGCAGTTTTAGATGCGTTTTCAGTTTTGAAGGAAGAAGACGTCGTTATTTTTCATAAAATATATGCCAAAGGTCCCGACGGATTGCAATGGCAATTAGACCCATTGATATTGACGATAGAGTGATAGTTTTTTTGAATAACTTCGTAACCATTGGACATTCTTAATTCTTAATTTTTAATTCTTCATTCCTTTATGTTCCCGGAAATAAATCCCACCACTACCCCATCCTGGCATGCACTTAAAAATCATTTCGCCGAAATGAAGATCGTGCACATGAAGGACCTGTTTGCACAGGATGCAAAGCGCTTCGAAAAATTCTCTTTATCCATTGGTGATATTCTTTTTGATTATACAAAGAACATCATCACGGAAAAGACAATGCAGCTCTTATTGGAACTGGCCGGTGATTGTGAACTGAAGGAAGCCATTGAAGCGATGTTCACCGGGGAAAAGATCAATGAAACAGAGAACCGCTCAGTACTGCACACCGCCTGCAGGAATTTTTCATCGCAGCCGGTATACGTGGATGACAAGGACGTAATGCCCGAAGTAAAACGCGTATTGCAGCAAATGAAAGATTTCTCGGCAAAGGTGCACAGCGGGGAATGGAAAGGATACAGCGGAAAAAAAATAAAATATATCGTCAACATTGGTATTGGTGGCAGCGACCTTGGGCCGGTGATGGTAACAGAAGCGCTGAAGCCTTACTGGGTGGAAGGCATTCAAACTTATTTTGTAAGCAACGTGGATGGAACACATATTGCTGAAACGTTGAAGAAAATAAATGCAGAAGAAACGTTGTTCCTCATCGCCAGTAAAACATTTACCACGCAGGAGACCATGACCAATGCCCATACGGCAAGGACCTGGTTCCTGGGAAAAGCAAAAAATGAAGATCATATCGCCAAACATTTTGTCGCATTGAGCACGAACGAAAAAGAAGTGATCAATTTTGGTATCGATCCAGCAAACATGTTTGTTTTCTGGGATTGGGTTGGCGGCCGCTACAGTTTATGGAGCGCTATTGGGTTATCGATTGTATTGACTGTCGGTTATAACAATTTTGAGGAATTATTAAAAGGTGGTCATTCCGCTGATATGCATTTCAGGGAAGCGCCTTTTGATAAAAACATTCCCGTCATCATGGCCCTGCTTGGAATATGGTACAGTAATTTTTATGGGACAGGTACAGAGGCCATCCTTCCTTACGACCAGTACCTCCACCGCTTTGCTGCCTATTTTCAGCAGGGAAATATGGAAAGCAATGGAAAGAGCGTAGACCGTAATGGAGAGAAATTAACTTATACCAGCGGCCCCGTTATCTGGGGAGAGCCGGGAACCAATGGCCAGCATGCTTTTTACCAGCTCATTCACCAGGGCACGCAAATTATTCCCTGCGATTTTATTGCCCCGGCAATTTCTCATAATCCAGAAGGCGACCATCATCAAAAACTATTGAGCAATTTTTTTGCGCAAACGGAGGCGCTTATGAATGGAAGTGATACTTCGACTCCGCTCAGTACTCCCTACCGCGTGTTTACAGGCAACCGGCCAACAAATTCTTTTTTGGTAAAAAAGATCACGCCGTTCGTGTTGGGACAAATGATCGCATTGTATGAGCATAAGATATTTACCCAGGGTGTTATCTGGAATATTTACAGTTTTGACCAGTGGGGCGTTGAGCTGGGTAAGGTTTTGGCAAATAAAATTTTACCGGAGTTAGAGAATGATGAAGTTGTCTCTTCGCATGACACATCAACCAATGGCCTTATCAATCAGTATAAAAAAATGCGGTGATGGAATAAGAGTGAAAATGTAGTGGCCGGTGAGACACCCCGGCCACGGTGATCGCCGCGGTTGCGCCTCACCAACCGCAATTAGAAAAAAATTGCTTAGCTTTATCCTGGTAAGGATTTGCTTAAATTAAACTGTTATGAAAAATATCTTTTTCTTCGCCTGCCTTTTTGTTAGTTTATCTTCTTTTGCACAGGTTCAGCCTTTTTCTAAAAAGCCAAAGCATGAAATAGATTTTTTAAACAAGTATACCCCTGTTCAGGAAACGTTTAAGTTCTCTTACCCTAAAGCAACCCTTATAGGGTATTACGCTACGGGGAAAATATATAGCCTGCCCCAGGATAATATGCCATGCCTTGTTCCTGACATTAGCGTACTCAGGCCAATTCCAAACAGGGGCTTTGAGGGTTTAAAAAATTCGCTGATGCTGAATCCTTATAAGAAAGAAGATATTATACCTGCTCAATAATAAAAAAAATCGCTGATCAATACCTGAGCGGTGCTTCAAGTTCTGTTTCTCCGTTAAGCGTATATTTAAAATCTGTTTTACCCAATTTACCTTTAATGATGATCTTCTTCACCGAAGCTGATGTGGGATCAGGGTTGACGGATTGATCAACATTGATTTTCCAGACCTGATTACCTATTTTGGGGCGAAGTTTTAAAGCCTGGCCGTTATCTTTTTTTACACCGATGGTTAAAGAGATCTCTTCTTTGTCAGCAACTGCAGGAATAAATGACTTCCCGCCATAAATGACCGAATCGATCTGTGGGTTTCCTTTATAATTTGATTCTATGTATATAAACCGTTCTGTAATGAGTTGTGGAGCTACCGGGTTGCCTTTATCATCCACCATTTGTGCACCCGGCATGGATACTGTAAAAAAAGCCTGGGCCTTTTGTACCCGGTAGGTTTGTGCGCTACAGGAACAAAAGAACGCCATTAAAAATAAAAACCCGGCTGCCTTTTTCATTAACACTGCTTTAAACAAAATTAGCATTTAATAATAAAATAAAGACCCTCTCAAAAGAGAGGGTCTTCGTCAATTAGTTTTGGATGTGGTCTTACCACTTATCAACTTCCTCGGTACTTCCGTTATCAACAGGAGTACTTACAGGGGTTGAATTGTCTGCAACAGTAGATTCAGTTTTTTCCGATACAACCTCAGGACTTGTTGTAGCTGCAGCCGATGTTTCTGCAGCGGCAGTTACAGTTTCTGTAGATTGCTGGCCTTGTCCATCTTCACCTTCGTATGGCGTATCATGGTTAAATGCATCAAAATCAAAATCAGGCATCAATTCTGTTTTCACATAATCAATTGCCTCACCCAGGCCTTTAATGAATTTGTTGAAATCTTCTTTGTACAGGAAAATTTTATGCCTGTCATAACCATCAGAATCAAATCTTTTACGGCTTTCTGTGATGGTCAGGTAAAAATCATTGCCGCGTGTTTCTCTTACATCAAAAAAGTAAGTTCTGCGTTTGCCGGCCCTGATACGTTTGCTGTAAACGCTTTCCATTTTTTTTTCATTGTTCTCGTACGCCACTGTTATTTAGTTTTAAGTTTTAATGGTTACCCGTTGTTGGGAGGAGCAAAGATAAAATTGTTTTCCATTCTACAAAATATAAGGGAGATTATTTGGCTTACCTGCCGGCCTTTTTGTATAAATGCCTGAGGGTGACTGACCATCAACTTTTAATTTGCTTCATCCTGTTCCTGCTGCCTGGTGTACATTTCGGTATAGTACCCGTTCCCGTCAAGCAGTTGCTGGTGCGTGCCTTGTTCCACGATCCTGCCCTCATCTATTACAATGATCTTATCAAACTCAAATAAAGAGAAGATACGGTGGGTGATGATAATCGCTGTTTTATTATCGAGGTATTCGTATAAATTACCAAGGATCTCTTTTTCTGTACGGGAATCAACTGCGCTCAGGCAGTCATCAAAGATTATTATACGGGGATCTTTTAATAATGCCCTCGCAATAGAGATGCGTTGTTTTTGACCCCCACTCAGGGTCACTCCCCTTTCCCCGATCATCGTATCATAGCCATGCTGGAAATTTTCTATCTCCCGGTGAATGCTTGCCTGCCTTGCTGCCTTTATCACCGATTCGGGCGACGCATCATCAAGGCCGAAGCGAATATTATTGCTTACTGTTTCACTGAATAAAAATATATCCTGCGGTACATAACTGATCTGCAGGCGAAGGTTATTGATGTCGATCTTATTTACAGGTATACCATCATACATGATGATACCTTTCTGCGGCTCATCCATGTGTAAAAGCAATTGCGCCAGCGTTGATTTACCCGAGCCTGTTCTTCCCACTATGGCGATCTTTTCTCCTTCATTCACCTGCAGCGAAAAATCCTTTAAAGCGTGGATGCCGGTATGCGGATAGGTAAAATCGAGGTTGGTGATGGTAATGTTTCCCTTCAGGTTGGGCTTTACAGGTTGCGTCTCATTTTTTATGGAAGGTTCTGTATGTAAGAACTCGTTTATTCTTCTTTGGGAAGTAACGGCCCTTTGCGTCATGCTTGCGGTCCACCCTATTGCACTTACCGGGAAGGTGAGCATTTGAATATACAACACAAACTCAGCTATCTGCCCGATGCTGGCGCCTTCAACGTGGTTGATCACATCCAGGCTGCCAACCATGATCGTTATCAATGTGCTGAGGCCTATCAGTAAAGCCATGCTCGGAAAATAGATGGCTTCCGTTTTTGCCAGGCTCAGTGCATTATCTCGGTAGGCTTCACTGTTCCTTTTAAAAAATCCCAGCATCGCTTTTTCCTGCACAAATGATTTTATTACCCGTATGCCGGAATATGATTCCTGTGCATTTGTGGTAAGGTCGCTCAGTAATGATTGTATGCGCTCACTTTTTTTATTGATGATATTATTTACCAAAAAGATGGTGATGGCAAGGATAGGTAAGGGCGCCAAAGCAACAATGGTAAGCTTGGGGCTTGCCTTAAGCATAAAGAAAATGCTGAAGCCGATCACGGCTGCAAGGTTTATAAAATACATGATGGCCGGCCCTGTGTACATCCTTACCCTGCTTACATCCTCTGCAATGCGGTTCATCAGGTCGCCGGTGCTGTGTGTTTTATAAAAATTGGTATCGAGCTTTTGGTAGTGCGTGAATATCTCGTTCTTTTGATCATACTCCACATGCCGGCTCATGACGATAATGGTTTGCCGCATCAGGAACATAAAAAAACCACTGATGATCGCAAGTATCAATAAGGTCAATCCTGCAAAAAGTATCTTATGGGACGGGCTTTCTTCAAATTTTTTGATGACCTCCCTTACTATGAAATCATAATTCTTTTCACTTTTTTTTATGTCAGCGGTATTTGAATTTGTGCCCGGTGCTTTTATAGACTGAACAACGGTATTGACCACGAACCCCGTCAATTGGGGAGCAAGGATGCGGAAATAATTGGTGAGTACCACAAATATGAATCCCAGCATAAAATGCCAGCGGTATTTCCAAAAATATTTATTGAGGGAGGAAAGTTGTTTCATTACTGCGGCAAAGATAAATTAAAATTCAGGGCAGTTGATGACCGCTTAAACAATAAGACAATAAGTGGAAAATAGTGTTTAATTTTAAGAAGCATCCGGGCATCAGATTCATTTTCAATAATCTTTCTCTGTATGAGAAATTTATTACTACATGTGTTGGTTTTAACGGTGATTTCAACGGGTTTGTCAATACCGGTAAAAGCACAGGTAACACTAATACCCGACGCTAATTTTGAGCAGGCCCTTATAAATCTGGGATTGGATGCCGGTTCCATAGATGGCTCAATACCTACAGCAAATATCAGGGACCTTACCTTCCTTGATGTTGCGAACCGGAATATCAGCGACCTCACAGGCATACAGGACTTTGTTTCCCTCACCCGGCTTTATTGCAATACAAATAACCTTAGCAGTTTAAATGTAACCCGTAATACGGCTTTAACATCCCTACTCTGCGACCGTAACCGGATAACGGCATTGGATGTAACAAAAAATACGGACCTGATCTCTTTGCTTTGTTCCAATAACCGGCTTACCGTATTGGATGTAACAAAAAATACGATGCTGCGTAACCTTGGCGTTGACGATAACCAATTGACGGGTTTGGATATTACAAAAAATACTGCGTTGATCTCTTTGGGATGTGGTAATAACAGGCTCACCAGTTTAGACGTATCAAAAAATACCGCGTTGACCTCTTTGGGATGTGAGACCAACTTACTGAAAAGCCTGGATGTGACAAACAACCCGGCCTTAACCTCTTTTGGATTTGAGCACAACCAAATAACCGCCATTGATGTAACAAAAAACCCCCTTTTATATTCATTGGTATTTTATAATAACCTCCTGACGGTTTTGGATGTAACGAAAAATCCCGGCTTAAATATTTTGGATTGCGGTGCTAACAAGATCACATCTTTGGATGTAACAAAAAATCCTGCCCTCAGATTTTTAAGATGCATGGGAAATCTTTTGGTGGATCTTGATCTTTCGAAAAATATGGCACTGACCAATATATGGTGCTTTGGTAATTTTTTAACGGGGATGGACCTGACAAAGCATGTATTGCTGATCGACCTGAGATGCAATAATAACCTACTTACCAACCTGAATCTTAAGAACGGAGCTAACGGCAATATTGTGAGTATGAATGCTTCTCACAATAGCGGTTTAAAATGTATCCAGGTTGATAATGCCGCCCTGGCGGCGGGTTATACCGGTTGGCTTAAAGATGTAACAGCCCAATATAGTAATTACTGTAGCCCGGCCATCAGTTCATTTTCACCTGGTACGGGTTGTACGGGCCAGTCAATTATAATAAAGGGTCTTAATCTTAATGAAGTTACTGCAGTGAATTTTGGTGGCGTGCCTGCATCCTCCTTTTCTATTATATCAGGATCAAGTATTGAAGCAATAGTAGGGAGCGGTGCAACCGGTAACATTGATATAACTACACCCGGCGGTACAGCAACGATGCCGGGCTTTGTATACAAACAATCAGGGCCACCGCCTTCCATAAACATAGCTGTTTCTGCAAATGACATCTGCCCGGGATCGCCGGTAACCTTTACAGCAGCATCGGCAAACGTTGGAACCACACCTTCATTTCAATGGAAACTAAATGGAGTTAATGTAGGTGGAAATAGTCGTACCTACACTACCAGCAGTTTTGTAAATGGCGACAAAGTAAACTGCGTGATGAATACCATAAAAGAATGTCCCAATACAAAATTCGTTAATTCGGACACCATTACCATGATCGGTAAAACGGCTCCTGCAATTTCTTTTAGCCCGGCTGGTCATGCGATAGCACCTGGAAGTTCTGTTGTTTTAAATGCAACGGTTACGGGGAGTTTTGTAAGTTACTCGTGGAGCCCTTCCACCGGCTTAAATGATGTGTTTACATTAAATCCTGTTGCAAGTCCGCTGACAACTACTGTTTATAATTTGAATGTTGCTTCACCTAATGGTTGTTATACTGATAAAAAAATAAAAGTTACTGTTCATAATTATGTTCGTATTCCCAATTCCTTTAGCCCTAATGGAGATGGCATAAACGATATTTTCCGCATTCCCCCGGGCACTGACCTGGACCTGCAGGTATTTTCAGTTTATGACAGGCTGGGCAATGAGCTGTTTAAGACCTCTGATATAAATAAAGGATGGGATGGAAGGTATAAAGGGCAGATGGTTTCCCCGGGTGTTTATACTTACCTGCTCAAGGGTACTGATCCAAGGGGTGAGGTCTTTTTGAGAGGGACTATACTTATGGTAAACTGATCAATGATCGTAACATATTCAAATAAAAAACCCTCCGTCGCTAAAGCTATGGAGGGTAAAGCGGAGAGCGAGGGATTCGAACCCCCGGACCTGTTACAGTCAACGGTTTTCAAGACCGCCGCGTTCGACCACTCTGCCAGCTCTCCGCGGCGAAAATACGATTACGAGGATTTTATTCCAAAAATTTTACGAAACTATTTGCTGCTGGGATTTATCTTTTACCACCACAAGGTCCTTCAACTCAACAGTCATAGGCATTACACCAACCTGCAGCACGGCTTTTTTACCCCTTATTTCTTTTACAATCCCTACCTGGCGATTTTGTTTCATCCTTACTTTAAGGCCAATTTTGATCTCCCCGCCTATTTCCTCAAACTTTTCATTCATCTTTTTTTGCTGCTTCTCTGTGGTTATCTTTTCTTTTTGATTGAATAAGAGCGCATGTATCATTTTAACCACCTTATCCTTGTCTTCTGATTTTCTCCATTCAATGACCATGGCCTTTAAACGGCGTTCCATATCCTTTAAATAAACCAGTTTATCGGCAGCAATTTTGTTTTGCAGTTGTAGCTTTTCTACTTCCTGCTGGTGCATTTCTTTATTCAATACCTTCTGCATTTCTTTTTTCAATGCTTCATTCTCTTTGAGCAGCATTTTAAGCTGGGCTTTTTCCTTGTCAATGTGCTGCAGGTCCTGTTCGGTACGGTTGAGTAATTTGTCCAAAGTAAAATGGTCATCATCCACCAGCTTTCTTGCTTTTTCGATAAGCCTTTTTTCCAGCCCGATCCTTTCAGCGATGGAAAAAGTATATGAACTTCCCGGCTTGCCGGCAACGAGCTTGTAAAGCGGTAACAAATTCTTTTCGTCAAACTGCATGGCACCATTGATGATACCCGGCACTTTATTAGCCATCACTTTTAAATTAAGGTAGTGCGTGGTAACGATGCCGAAACTGTGCTTAAGTGCAAGTTCTTCCATGATCACTTCTGCAAATGCGCCGCCGAGGTTTGGATCACTTCCGCTACCCAGCTCATCAATGAAGAATAAGGTCTTCCCATTTGCATTCTCCATAAAATGCTTCATGTTCTTCAGGTGAGATGAATAAGTGCTCAGCTCAAATTCCAAACTCTGTGTATCGCCGATATGGATCATTATCTGTTTAAAAATGCCCATCTCGCTATCGGGATGAACCGGCACCAGCAAACCGCTCTGCATCATCAATTGTAAAAGCCCGACCGTTTTTAGCGTAACTGTTTTACCCCCGGCATTTGGCCCGCTTATCACCAGTATCCTTTGCTTATCATTCAATGTAAGGTCTACCGGTATGGTTGGCTTATTATTGACCTTGTTGTATAAAAAAAGCAGGGGATGATAAGCCTGTATCAAATGAACATGTGCCTTATCATAAAGCTGAGGATAATTACCATTCACTTCCACGGCAAATTTTGCCTTTGCCCTTATGAAATCATATTCACCGGCGATATCATGATAGCTTTTAAGCAGGGAAGAATAAACACTCAGCTTTTGTGTAAGCGTTCTTAATATCCTGTACACTTCCCTGCCCTCTTCATGCTCCAAAGAAAAAATGACATTGTTGAGTTCGGTTGTTTCTTCGGGCTCGATAAAACTTGTTCTGCGGCTGTCGCTTTCTCCATGTAAGATCCCTTTGATCATCCGCTTTTGCTCGGCAAAGACAGCAAGTACTCTCCTGCCGTTCATAAAGCTTTCTTCAATGTCTGCGAGGTAGCCTTGTTTGTTCAGTTTGCTTACGATCCTGTCAAATACCTTACGCAGCTCATTTCGCTTGCGGTATAAACTCATTCTTATTGTTCCTAACTCCTCGCTTGCAGAATCTTTTACATTACCCGTTTCATCCAGTATCTCATCGATCATTTCAATGATGACCTTCTCATAGTACGAATCATTGATAACTTTTGCCATTGCAGGGTAAGCAATGCGCCGCTCATTATCAAACCAGCGAAAAATGTTCCTGGTATTTTCTACCAGTCGCCGCACCTGCAAGAATTGCTCGCCGTTTAAAACCGCACCGGGAATACCGATAAGCTTTAGCTCTTTGTGTAAATTATGGGTGAACTCGTTTGGAAAATGCTGGCCGCTTTGTAAGATCAGTTTGAATTCATTGCTTTGCTGCAATTCTCTTTCTATAAATTCTTTTTTTGTGTGGATGCGAAGATTGGCGGCTTTGTCCTTTGCATATTCGGTACGGCACTGCAATGCCAGGAGGGTTTTCACCTTTTCATATTCCAATTGCACGAGTGCGGATTCCGGAAAAAATTTCATGATCTTGTCTCCTGTGGGAGGATTTTAAATTAAAGAAAGCAAAGGTACTTTCTTATTCTTTATTCTTCAATTCCTCCACCTGCAACTCTTCCCACTCCGTTGTACCGTCTTTCTCTCTTTTGAAAACAAGTTCATTGGAAGATAAGATAACGATCTCAGCTGTAGTATAAATGGTACAGCCTTCTATTAAATGCCCGCCAATTGTTTTGCCGGTGCTGTCGCTGATACTTATGTGGATATGAGAACCATTTACAGATACTGTGCCTGTAAGACTAACAATTTCAAAATGGCCGCTATCAATGCTGCCATTGGGCTGGTTGGCAAAACGTATATTGTATTTTGTAAGACTGCCGGCACAGGTGGCGATCCATCCTGCCTTAATTTGTTTTTCATTCACCAGTTTCTGTATCTCTGTTTTCAGGTCCTGGCCCGGTTTTAAGCGAAAGGCATATGTGGTGATATTTTGCATGGCGGTCTTTTGTTGGCAGGAAAATAAAATTAATGAAACTAAAATAATAAAAACAGCTCTCATTAATGGTAATTTTGTGTGTTTGTTAAACTTTTGTTGCAGCAAATTGTAATACAATCTATGCGATTTACCTTTACGTAAGTAATTGCAAACTATAAACCATGTTAAAGATATTATTTGTTTCTGTTGTGAGTTTGATGGGATTAAGTTCCTGTGCGCAAAAGGACAATAGCCCCAAAACAAAAAAAGAAAAAAATAGTATGATAAGTTCAAATACCAAGTTAGACACAGCAACTTTTGGTACCGGTTGCTTCTGGTGTACAGAGGCCATTTTTCAGCAACTGGAAGGCGTGGAAAAAGTGACCAGTGGCTATAGCGGCGGCACTGTTCCCCACCCCACCTATGAGCAGGTGACCAGTAAAACAACCGGTCATGCTGAATGCCTCAACATCATGTACGATCCCGCTAAGATCAGCTTTGATGAATTGCTGGAAGTTTTCTGGCAAACGCATGATCCTACAACATTGAACCGCCAGGGCGCTGATGTGGGCACACAATACCGCAGCGTGGTGTTTTATCATAATGAAGAGCAAAGGGCCAAGACAGCAAAATATAAAGCAGAGCTGGATAAAAGCGGCGCATTCGCTGACCCCATTGTAACCAGTTTGGAGCCATTCTCTGTTTTTTATCCCGCAGAAGACTACCACCAGAACTATTACAACAATAATGGAGAACAGGGTTATTGCCAGTTTGTGATAAGGCCAAAGGTTGAAAAATTTGAAAAGGTCTTCAAGAGCAAATTAAAAAAGCACTGATCATTTGATAGTAAGTGAATCCACCGGCCTCGCTTCTCCCCTGTGGCAGGTATAGCAGGTAACGGGCCGAAGTAACTGTATTGCCGTAAGCTTTGCTTTTTCTTTCTCATCATCATTAAAATGAAAGTAGTTCTTATTGATGTCGATGTTCATGCGTATCATCAGGCGTGCTATCTCTTTTTCCGGCTTATCATCCTTTTCATATTCCATTTTATTTGTCGCGTCTGATACATGGCAATATTTACAATCAACGTTAAGGCCTACGGTAAAACTGTCCATTATTTTATCAAGGGTATCTTTATGGATGTTCTTTGGCAATACCTGCAGGTTTTTAAAATCTTCGTTAACGGGAGGTTTTATTGCAGCAATACCCACACCTATAAATGCGGATAAAATGACGATGACTGATATTTTTTTATAAGCTTTCATATTTAAGTTTTGTTTTTTAACCTCCCGACCGGCGATGCCGTTCAGGCGGATTTATAATTTCTTTGTTCTTCGAAGCTCCAGGAGGTTTAAGCTATTCGGTTGAAAATTTACGATATTTAAATGAACCAGGTGAATGGCCATGTCATACCACAAAGGAACAACAGGTGCATCATTGATCACCAGCTGGTCCATTTGCTGATAAAGTTTATAACGAAGGGAATCATTTTTTTCTGATAAAGCCTTTTCATACAAGAGGTCGAAGGCAGGGTTTTTATAGCGTGTATAATTTGGCGGGGCGGGGTTCTTCCCATAAAATACACTGAGGTAATTCTCCGCATCGGGATAATCCGCTATCCAGCTCCCCCTGAAGAACAATGCCTGGGATTTGGAGGTCTGCTCCATCAACAGGCTTTTCTGTATCACTTCTACCTGTACATTGATCCCTATTTGTAAAAGCTCATTGGCAATATAGGATCCAAGATCGCCGTAAATGGGAATGGTCAGTAATTTTATTACTGGCATGCCCTTTCCATCCGGGAAGCCGGCTTCTGTAAGTAATTGCTTTGCCTTATTTACATCATAATGGTATCCTTTTACTGCAACCGTATCAAAAGACGGTAATCCCGCCGGTACAAAGCCACTTTCTGCTGCAATGCCGATGCTGTTCCTTAAATAAAGCATCATCTTCTTCCTGGAAAAACCATAATTGATGGCCTGCCTTATTTTTTGTGAGCGTAATGGCGAATTCTTTAAAAGCTCATTTTCTGCATCAACCAAAATTCCCAGGTATTCAATGTTGAGGTATGGATGCTTGTGCAATTCAATTCTTCCCTGCCAGGTTTTTTTAAGATTGCCGGTCTTGGTTAAAACTTCATCTTTAAAAGAAGGATCAATGTCATCGATAAAGTCGAGACGGTCTTGCTGGAACTCCAAGAACTCTGTTGCCTTGCTATCGTAAAATGAGACCTTCATCCCATCCAGGTAAGGCAATGATCTTCCTTCTGCATCTTTTTCAAAATAGTTCTCATTCTTTTTTAGGATGAGCGCCTGCCCTTCTTCCCATGCTACAAAACTGAACGGGCCCGTACCTACAGGATGACGCCTGAAATCTGACCTGTATTTGTTAACTGCTTCTTCAGGAATAACAGAACAATACTGCATGCTTAAAATGCCGAGTATCGATTGAAACGGACTCGCCAGTTTTAATTGAAAAGTAGTATCATCAATTGCAGTGAACGCATTTATAGAATCTACCCTGTTATTAAATATCCATGCGCCGGGACTTGCGGTATTCTTATCAATGATCCTTTTAAAACTATATTCCACATCACGGGCGGTAAGCTTACGCCCTTTGCCGTTTGCGAAGCAGGCATCGTCGGTAAAAAAAACATCATCCCGTAAATAAAAAGTGAAGACCAGGTTATCATCTGAAATTTTCCAGTGTTTGGCCAATGATGGCTGCATCTGCATATTGCTGTCGAGCTCGATCAGGGTATTATAAAGCTGGTGTGTCATCCACATTACCTGTTTGCTTTTGGCAAAAGCGGGGTCAAGGGTGGCGAGGCCGCTGCTTTCGTTGTAACGGAAGATCTTTTTGTCGGAATGTTTGTGAGAAGAGCAGCTGGTAAAAAAGACACAAGCTGCAAGCCACAAGGGCGCAAGCATCCATTGCATTACCCTCCCTTGAGGCTTGAAGCTTGCGGCTTCTCCAGATTTATTTGTTGAACGGTTCATTTTATAACAGGAAAGAAAACTAAATTAGCATTTATATACAAATAACACATGAAACAACTTGTTAAGGCCTTTACCATTCTTCAATTTTCACTCTTCATTTTTTATTCAACAGAAGCGCAATTGATGCAACCAAAGAAAACATTTACCCATGCCGATACTTTGAGGGGTACTTATGGGGCTTCGAGGGATTGGTGGGATGTTTTGAAGTATGACCTGACGGTGAAGTTTAATCTTGCTGATAGCACCATCAGCGGAAACAATCATATTAACTTTAAAGTATTGAAAAAAGGGAACCTGATCCAGATCGATTTGCAGGAACCGATGATCCTTGATGAGATAATTTATATTGGGCCCTCAAACGAAACATTAGCTCAAAAAGTACCGAATATAAAAAAGGATGGGAATGCCTATTTTTTTTCTGTTCCAGATAGCAAACAAAACAGCATAGTTGATTTGATAGTTTACTTCCACGGCAAACCCCGTATTGCCCGCAACCCGCCATGGGACGGAGGACTTATCTGGAAAAAAGATAAGAATAAAAATGCCTGGGTAAGTGTTGCCTGTCAGGGCCTGGGAGCAAGCGTATGGTATCCTGTAAAGGATCACCAGTCGGATGAACCTGATAATGGTGCTGTAATGAATGCAACCATACCCGATACCCTGGTATGTGTGAGCAATGGCCGTTTTAAAGGTAAAAAAGATGAAGGCGATGGAACAAGTACTTATACATGGGCCGTTACAAATCCCATCAACAGTTATAACCTTGTTCCCTATATCGGCAAGTATGTTCATTTTGGAGAAACCTATGCCGGGGAAAAAGGAAAGCTGGATATGGATTACTGGGTGCTGGATTATAACCTGGAAAAAGCAAAGGAACATTTTAAAGATGCTCCCCGCATGATGAAGGCATTTGAACATTGGTTTGGTCCCTACCCTTTTTATGAAGATGGATTTAAACTGGTAGATGCGCCGCACCTGGGCATGGAGCACCAGAGCGCCGTAGCTTATGGCAATGCTTACAAAATGGGTTATAACGGCAGGGACCTGAGCGGCAGTGGCTGGGGATTGAAATGGGATTTTATCATCATCCACGAAGCGGGGCACGAATGGTTTGCCAATAATATAACCACCAAAGACATTGCCGACATGTGGGTGCACGAGGGCTTTACCAATTACAGTGAGTCTTTGTTCACAGATTATTGGTACGGTAAAGAAGCCGGCAATGCTTACCTGCAGGGCTCACGCAGGAATATAAGCAATGATATCCCGATCATCGGTCCGTACAATGTAAATAAGGAAGGCAGTGGTGACATGTATTATAAAAGCGGCAGCATGATACATTCAATACGCCAGGTGATCAATGATGATGAAAAGTTCAGGCAGATACTAAGGGGCATGAATAAAAAGTTCTGGCACCAGACTGTGACCACTAAACAAATTGAAGATTATATCAGCAAGGAATCCAAAATAGATTTCAGCAAAGTATTCGACCAGTATTTAAGAACAGTGCAGATCCCTGTGTTAGAATATAAGGTGGAAGGAAATAAGTTAAGCTATCGCTATACGAATTGTGTGCCCGGCTTTAACCTGCCTTTGAAGATCAAATTTAAAGCAGAGCAATGGATAAAGCCAACGGAGGAATGGAAAACGCTGAACTTATATCCTGAAGGCGACAATGAATTTACTGTCGATTCAAATTTCTATATCAAAACAAAAAAGACAGAGTAATTTAGCAGCAAACAAAGCTATGTCGCAGATCCGCAAGCAAAGTATTATTTCTTCACTGGTTGTTTACATTGGCTTTGCTATCGGGTTTTTAAATACTTACCTGTTTACCCGGGAAGGTGGATTTACACCGGCCCAATATGGGCTTACGGGGATATTTATGGCGATCGCCAATATCATGTATTCCGTTTCCAACCTGGGCATGGCAGCCTATATTAACAAGTTTTACCCTTACTACAATGATAACCTGCCCAAAAAGAAGAATGATATCCTTACCTGGGCCCTGCTTTTTGCGTTGATCGGGTTTTGCCTGGTGATCATTGCAGGGATATTATTTAAAGATATGGTGGTACGTAAATATGGCACCAACTCTCCTGACCTTATAAAATATTACTACTATGTTTTTCCTTTTGGTTTGGGACTTACTTTGTTTTCGATCCTGGAAGCTTATGCCTGGCAGATAAAAAGATCGGTCTTCACCAATTTTTTACGGGAGATACAGTTCCGTCTTCTTACAACCATACTCATCGTTCTTAGTCTTACAGCAGTGATCGGTTCCTTCGATCTTTTTATTAAGTTCTATTCATTTACTTTCCTCGCAGTGGCATTGATACTTCTGTTCTATTTGCTCTTTACAAATAATATCTCGTTCACCTTCAGCATCAGCAGGGTTACAAAAAAGTTCTTTAAAAAGATCGTCACGCTTATCTCATTTGTTTATGGCGGTAGTTTGGTATATACTGTCTCCCAGGTTTTTGACATGCTTGTAATTGCTGCGGCATTGGACAACGGCCTTGCATTGGCTGGTGTATATGCATTAGCGCAAAACATAGCCAGCCTTATACAGGCGCCGCAACGCGGAATTGTTTCTTCATCGCTGGGGCCTTTATCGCAGGCATGGAAGGATAAGGACATGAAAAAGATAAGCAGGATCTATCACAGCTCTTCTATAAACCAGCTGGTTTTTTCAGTAGGCATGTTTGCACTGATCTGGCTGAATTTCACAGATGCTGTATTCACGTTTAATCTGCAGACCGGTTACCTTGATGCAAAATGGGTATTCTTTTATATTGGTATGATGCGGATAATTGATATGGGGACCGGCGTTAGCAGCCAGATCATCAATACGTCAACACGCTGGCGTTTTGATTTTGTTACCGGGATCGTATTACTTTCCTTAACACTTCCCCTTAATTATATTTTTACGGAATATTATTTTGGGGTTATGGGGCCTGCGATCGCCAACCTCATCACGTTCACCATTTATAATGCAATCCGCTACTGGTTCTTATTTAAAAAATACCATCTTCAACCCTTTACCTTAAAAACCGTATATACCATTGCACTGGGTGTCATTTGTTTTTATTCCTGCTATTTTTTATTTGACAGCATCACTGGATTTATTGGAATGATAAGCAGGAGTATTGTGTTCATTGTATTATTCGTGGCCGGTGCCTGGTGGCTCAATTTATCCCCTGACCTGAAACCTGTTTGGCACGGCTTTCAAAAACGGCTGGGCATAAAAAAGGGAGATCGATGACCCCCCAAATTTTTCTATCAATTATTTTATTTATTCGCTGTAGTATTTGCGGACATTCTCCCGGCACCAATATATTTCCTGCTGTAATAGGTTTCATCAAGGCGGCTGATGGTTACACCATTGCCAACGCTTGAATGTGTGAAATAACCGTTTCGCAGGTAAACACCCACATGACTTACCCCTCTGCCCCTTCTGCCCCTCGTGTTAAAGAAAACGAGATCGCCTTCCTGCAGATTCTCTTTATCAATTTTTTCACAGGCCTCGTATTGCGCCTTTGAGATCCTTGGCGCAGCTATATCATAAACGTCATTTAGTAATGTAGCGGTATAAGCACTGCAATCAATGCCTTTTTCAGACGTGCCGCCGTAGCGATAAGTAGTGGCCCACCATTTTTCAATAAAATTGTATAAGGTATAATTGGTAATACCTTCCACATCGATATCCAGCAACTGGGCATATTTGAACTGAACCGGGGAACTGGTTTCTATTGCCGAACCCTCATTCTTAACTGCTACAGGGCTGGCCGTGATCGTTTCGGCTGGTTTTTTGGAAACGGGTTGCTCAGAAACGGTAGTTCCTGCTTTTATTTCAATTCCTTCAATGAATTTTTCTGATTTTTTTGCAGCAATGCCATCACCCGCCCGGGTTGAATTAACGGAGGTTTGCGCATTGGCCGATATTGATGTTCCTGAAAAAATGCCCAAGGCTACAGAAACAAAAAATAAGTGTTTCATACGTAAAACGGGGGTTTTATACGTAAGTACAACTTAATCTTATGTTCTTTGATCGTCTTTTACCTTCTTAAATTCCTTTACTTATCTTTTCTGATCTGTGAGTCTTGTCCTACAAACTGGTTATTAAAAATAGATTCTTCAAATGAACGCCTGACCGGCGTGAACTGCGCAAAGGTAACTTTCATATGCCGAAAATGCAACCCGTTAACGTAAATTTATGATCTTCAATGATTTCACTTCTTCAAACCACTGTGGAAAAACGAATTAGACAAGCACTTTATTGTTAACGATATTTGTAACTCTGTTACTCGTTTCTCGTTGTTTCGTTTCTTGTTGAGTGTCTTAAATTAATCCATAACGAGAAACAAGAAACCAGAAACAAGAAAACAAGTAACGGGTATTATTATGAAATTCTCCCATCTCCACGTTCACACGCAATTCTCTTTACTCGACGGGGCTGCTTCTATAAAAGGCCTGTACAAAAAAGCGATTGCCGATGGAATGCCTGCCCTTGCCATCAGCGACCATGGTAATATGTTTGGGGCATTTGAGTTTGTAAAGGAGGCTTATAATCATAAAAATGACGATGGCTCTTTGAAGGTTAAGCCAATTGTTGGCTGTGAATTTTATATCACTACCGACAGGACCAGGAAAACTTTCAGCAAGGATGAAAAAGATCCACGCCACCACCAGATATTACTGGCAAAGAACAGCGAGGGATATAAGAACCTTGTAAAGCTTACTTCCCTTGGCTATATCGAAGGGATGTATTCCAAATACCCCCGTATAGATAAAGAACTCATTCATAAATACCACAAGGGCCTTATAGCTACTACCTGTTGTCTTGGTGCACTGGTACCACAAACCATATTGAAAAAAGGAGAAGAAGAAGGTGAGAATGAATTTAAGTGGTGGCTCAATATCTTCCAGGAAGATTATTATGTGGAGCTGCAGCGGCATGGTATCCCTGAGCAGGAAAAAGTAAATGAAGTATTATTAAAGTTTGCGAAGAAATATAATGTAAAGGTCATTGCCAGCAATGATTCGCACTATGTAGACCAAAAGGATTTTAATGCACACGATATCCTGCTTTGCATTAACACCGGTGAAAAACAAAGCACCCCTGCCCTGCGAGAGTTTACTGATGATGATGTGTTTGCCAAGAACAAGCGCTTTGCATTTCCCAATGACCAGTTCTATTTAAAGACCAGCGAAGAAATGACAAAGGTCTTTGCAGACATTCCGCAGGCCATTGACAACACCAATGAAATTGTTGACAAGGTTGAATTGCTTGACCTGAAAAGAGAGATACTCCTGCCCCATTTTGTTGTGCCTTCAAATTTTAAATCACAGGATGAATACCTGGAAAGTTTAACATGGGCCGGCGCCAAAGAACGATATAAGATCCTTTCTCCCGAAACTGAAGAGCGCCTGAAATTTGAATTAGGCGTTATTCATAAAATGGGATTTGCGGGTTACTTCTTAATTGTGAGTGATTTTATAAGGGCCGGCAGGGACATGGGTGTATTCATTGGCCCGGGCCGTGGTTCAGCGGCAGGCAGTGCGGTTGCGTATTGCATTGGTATCACTAATATTGATCCCATAAAATATAATTTACTGTTTGAGCGGTTCTTAAATCCCGAGCGTAAGTCAATGCCCGATATCGACACGGATTTTGACGATGAAGGAAGACAGAAAGTAATTGACTACGTGGTTCAGAAATATGGCAAGAACCAGGTGGCACAGATTATCACCTATGGCACCATGGCCGCCAAATCAAGCATTGCCGATGTGGCGAGGGTAATGGACCTGCCATTGGCGGAAAGCAGGGCCATATCAAAACTGGTTCCTGAGCGCCCGGGTATAAATTTAAAAAGGTTACTGCACTCTCCCTTCACCATTAAGGAAGCTAAGGACGGAGAAAAATCCCTGGAAGAAAAAGAACAGTTGCAGGCTGATGATATAGAGAACGTAAAAAAATTGAGGGATATATACAAGGGTGATGACCTGCAAAGTAAAATTTTGCATGAGGCGGAAATACTGGAAGGTTCTGTTCGTAATACAGGCATTCATGCATCAGCGATCATCATTGCACCCAAAGACCTCACCGACCTGATACCCGTAGCAACTTCAAAAGAATCGGACCTGTGGCTTACACAAATTGAAGGAAACACGATAGAAGAAGCCGGTGTAATTAAAATGGACTTCCTGGGATTAAAAACATTAAGCATTTTAAAAACTGCGCTTCAGCTCATCAAACAAAATCATGGCGTAAGTATTGAGATAGATGATATCCCATTAGATGATGAAAAAACATACAAGCTTTACCAGTTGGGAGATACCAATGGTACCTTCCAGTTTGAAAGTCCGGGTATGCAAAAATATTTACGGGAATTAAAACCGGATAAGTTTGATGACCTGATCGCCATGAACGCCTTGTATCGCCCCGGCCCGATGGCATACATACCTGAGTATATTGACCGTAAGCATGGAAAGAAACAGGTGCAGTACGATCTGCAGGACATGGAAGAATTTTTGAAAGAGACCTATGGTATCACAGTTTACCAGGAACAGGTGATGTTACTCTCTCAAAAACTTGCGGGTTTCAGTAAAGGAGATGCGGATGTATTGCGTAAGGCAATGGGTAAAAAACAAAAATCTGTACTGGATAAAATGAAAGTACAGTTTGTTGAAGGCGCTACTGCAAAGGGGCATGCGAAAGCGGTCCTTGAAAAAGTATGGGTCGACTGGGAAGCATTCGCACAATATGCATTCAACAAATCACACTCTACCTGTTATGCATTTGTGGCTTATCAAACAGCCTATTTAAAAGCACATTATCCAAGTGAATACATGGCGGCGGTGCTGAATCATGCCGGCAGCATCGACAAGATCACTTTCTTTATGGAAGAGTGCAAGCGGATGGGATTGAAAGTGCTGGGACCTGATATCAATGAATCACAAAATGGTTTTGCGGTAAATAAGAACGGCGAGATACGTTTTGGATTCAGTGGCTTAAAAGGCGTTGGCGAAAATGCGATAGAAAATATCATTGAAGAAAGAAGTAAGCACGGCCATTATACTTCCATCTACGACCTGGCCAAGCGTATCAACCAGCGTTCTGCCAACAAAAAATCATTGGAGAGCCTTGCTTATTCAGGTGCTTTTGATTGCTTTTCAGGAATTACCCGGGCGCAATATTTTTACCAGCCGCCGGGGGATGTGCAGGGACTGGAAAAGATCCTCAAATTCGGAAGCGTTTACCAGGCACAGAATGCCAGTTCATCCAATACGTTATTTGGTGATCTGCAAATGCCGGAGATCGTTCCCCCTAAATTATCCGTTTGTGAGCCCTGGCCGCTGGCCATACAACTGGATTATGAAAAAGAAGTTACGGGTATGTACATGAGCGGCCATCCCCTGGATAATTATAAGTTTGAAATGAAACATTATAATATTACCACACTGGCCGATTATAATGAATTCAAAGCTGCGGTGGATACGCATCCCAACCCGGCAAAACAATTTCGCCTGGCGGGGCTTGTTGTTGATGCACAACACCGGCTTACGAAAACAGGGAAGAACTTTGGTGTTTTGGTCATTGAAGATTACAGTGGCAAAAGCGAGTTCATGTTGTGGAGCGAGGATTATGTGAAATATACCAACTACCTCGAAAAAGGAATGATCGTAATGGTAGAAGGCGCTTTCAGGCAGCGTTATAATAGTGAGCAGTATGATTTCAAACTGGGCAAATTACATCTTTTGGAAACTGTAAAGCCAAACCTCACCAAACAGGTGATCATTGAAGTAGAGCCGCAGTTCATCAATGAAGACATGGTGAATTTCATCGATAAAAATATAAAGACCAATCCCGGTAACTCCTCCATAAAATTCAATATCACCGATACCCGGAATAAATTTAAGGTAGGGATGTACACTTTAGAAAGAGGCTTTACCATGAATGATGACATGGCACTCTTTTTAAATGAGAATAAAGATATTGAGGTGAGTGTTGTTACTGCGTAAAACGTTAGCACGTTAATTAGTTAATCCGTTAATCCGTGGGAGCATTTGGTTTTAAAAACTCTTAAAATAGTATACTCTTTTACGGATTAACCAGTTAACAGATAAACGGATTAACGGTTTACTCTATCATAAATATCTCCCGCTTCCCTCCTTCCACGCAATCCATATAACCCTTCATGATGTCTTTTAGTTCATCACTCATGGTGGCAGAACGGAGGTTGGTAAAAAAGCCGCCGATATCATCGGTTTCCGACTCAACCACTACGGTCCAATAGGTACTTACAATATCAGTAAGCACTTTCATATTCTTCATTTGCCCCATTTTTTCAAAATGTGGGGCGGCTGCTTTGAACATTTTTACCAGGTCCTTTGCTTTCCCCGGTTTGGCCTGGAATACTTCTCTTATTAGATACATGGTGTAAAGTTTAGCTAATAAAGATAAGCCAGGAAGTCGCAAGCTGCAAGCTACAAGGGGGAAGTTTATTTTGAAAGAATTCTCTCCATGTCAAAAACTATTTTTAGCCGCCTGCTTCTCCCTTGTAGCTTTCCCTTGCAGCTGGTTCTATGGGCTGTTTTTCCAGTCACAATGGCTTCCATTACGCCAATTCTTTTTCATCACATGTTGTGGATATGTCATAACAGCATATTAACAAAATTGGAACTAATTTTGCTCCTCTTTAAGCGTAAATCAAAAATTTAAAAATAATAACTATGGCACAAGAATTCACAGACGCAAACTTTAAGGCAGACGTACTTGACTCCGATAAATTATCCGTAATTGACTTTTGGGCAGAATGGTGCGGCCCCTGCCGTGCAATAGGCCCCGTAATTGAAGAATTGGCAAAAGACTACGACGGAAAGGTAAATGTAGGAAAGGTAAACGTGGACAATAACCCGCAGATATCTATGAACTATGGTATCACCAGCATCCCGGCTATCCTTTTTGTAAAAGGCGGACAGGTAGTTGACAAATTAGTGGGTGCACAGCCTAAAGCTAATTTTGTAAAAAAGATCGAACAGCATAAGTAATCTTATAGAGGTTAGTAAAAAAGATCCCGGAACTGTATGGTTCCGGGATTATTTTTTTGAGATATTATCTTATTGATCTTAGTGGGTTATGTTGGCCACTGCTTTGGGATCATGTTTGTGTTTGAAGAAGACAAAGAACAGAACGGCAACGACTAATACATAGATCGAGAAAGCCACCCATATTCCCTGCCAATTCCTGTTACCCTCAACAGATGTATAATATTTTTCGATCAGCCATCCGCTTATTAAAGCTCCGGATACGGCACCGAGGCCATTGGTTACCATCATAAAAAGGCCCTGTGCACTGGAACGGATCTTTGCATCGGTTGTAGTTTCTATGAACAGCGAACCGGAGATATTGAAAAAATCAAATGCCATACCATACACGATACAGGAAAGTATGATCATCCATAATCCGCCTTCGGGATCACCGTAAGCGAATAAACCAAAACGCAGTACCCATGCTATCATTGAAATTAGCATGACCTGCTTGATGCCAAACCGCTTCAGGAAAAAAGGAATGGCCAGGATAAACACTGTTTCTGAGATCTGGGATATGGACATGATGATGGTAGAATATTTTACAACAAAGGAATCAGCATACTGGGGTATTTTCTCAAACTCCGATAAATAAACATCCCCGTACATATTCGTTAACTGGAGTGCTGCACCCAAAAACATAGAGAACAAAAAGAACAGAACCATTTTCGTCTTGCCAAATAATTTAAAAGCGGTCAGCCCCAGTTTTTCTACCAGGCTCGCATTTTCAGCAATAAGTTTGGGTGGCGGACATTTTGGAAGTGTAAAAGCATAAATGCCTAATGCTATTGCTGAAGCTGCCGAGATATAAAACATGTTCCCGGATGCTTTATTGTCGGTAAGGTTTGTGAACCACATCGCAGCGATAAAACCTATTGTACCCCAAACCCTGATGGGAGGGAACACCTTTACCACATCATAATCACTGTTTTTTAAAATGGTATATGAAATTGAATTTGACAGGGAAATGGTAGGCATGTAACAAAGCATGGCTCCGAATATCACCCACCAAAAAGTATCGGGATCCCCCACTGAAGGGATGTAAGCTAAAAATACAGCGCCGCAAATGTGGAGGATTCCATATAACCTTTCAGCATTTATCCACCTGTCGGCTATGATACCTGTGATCGCGGGCATTATCAATGAAGCTATTCCCAAAGTGGAAAAGATCTCACCAAAGTCGGCACCACTCCATTGTTTGGTAACAAACCAGTAATTACCTACCGTGATCAGCCAGGCTCCCCAAACAAAGAACTGCAGAAAACTCATGAATGTAAGACGTAACTTAATGCTCATATAGCTTTGGTTTATTTTGGACTTGGAAGATATACATTTATTCTTAATCAGGATAATGCCCGGGACAGCAGTATCAACCGGTCACTTGTGATCCTCAGCTAATACTATCCCCGCGGCTTTGATATAAGTATCGATGGTATATTCTTTATCGCCTGTCTCTTCCACTGCCCGCCATAATTCAGGGTATTCATTTTTGTTTTTATCGCCGGCCAAAGTATTCCTGATGAGTATTCCTGTAATATGATCTTTTTCGAAGCTGGGATTGGCTTTGGCAACGATCTCTGCCTGCTCCCGGAAATAGCGCATGAATTCTGTATTTAGGTACATTTTACAAATATAAGCCAGTCTAAATCCGCAGGTAAGGCTTAAAAAATAGTCTCATAAAAACTTCAATCAACCTAACTTTGCAAAAAGATAATTGATGAGCGCTTCCATAGATATTTTAATTGATTCCACTACAGGTACCGGGCTTAAGGGCATTGCCCAAAAAGTAAAGAGCGGCCAGCGCATAACAGATGAGGAGTGTTTACTGCTTTTTGAAAAAGGAAGCCTGGCTTTTACCGGCGCATTAGCCAATTTCATCCGTGAAAAAAAGCATGGAGATAAAACATATTTCAACCGCAACTTTCATATCGAGCCAACCAATGTTTGCGTATTCAGTTGCAAATTCTGTTCCTACTCCCGTTTATACGTACACAAAGAAGAAGGATGGGAATTGAGCATTGACCAGATGCTGGACATCGTAAAAGGCTATGATGGCAAACCTATTACAGAAGTGCATATTGTTGGTGGCGTGCATCCTAAAATGAACATGGCCTATTTTATTGAGCTGATGCAAAAGATAAAAGCGCACCGTCCTTCCCTGCACGTAAAAGCATTTACAGCAGTTGAACTCGATTATATGTTTCGCAAAGCGAAGCTTACAGTTGAAGAAGGCATGAAACAATTACATGCGGCCGGCCTTGATAGTTTGCCCGGCGGCGGAGCCGAAATATTTGCTCCTGAAATAAGGGAACAGATCTGCGCAGATAAAGTTGATGCAAACGGATGGCTTGCCATTCATGAAGCAGCGCATAATTTGGGCATGCACAGTAATGCTACCATGCTCTATGGTCACATTGAAAAATATGAACACCGCATTGATCATATGAGAAGGTTGAGGGAGCTGCAGGATAAAACGGGAGGCTTCAATACTTTTATTCCTTTAAAGTTCAGGAACCGGGATAATGATATGAGCTATGTTTCCGAATCTGCTGCCACAGAAGACATGCGGCTTTATGCCATTGCAAGGATCTACCTGGATAATTTTCCCCACCTGAAAGCTTACTGGCCCATGTTGGGCAGGCAAAATGCACAATTGAGTTTATCTTTTGGTGTGAATGATATTGATGGTACCATTGATGATTCAACAAAGATCTACAGCATGGCAGGCAGCGAGGAACAAACACCCGCAATGAGCACCGAAGAACTGGTAAGGCTGATCAGGCAGGTGAAACGTGTACCGGTTGAAAGGGATACTTTATATAACGTAGTGAAAGATTACAGCGAGGTTGATTTTACCAAAGCAGGTTTTGATGCAACACTAAATTAATGACGTTTATATTTTAGCGGGTATCTTTTGTTAAAGAATATATGACAAGGTTTTCTGTCCTTTCCTCGTCAGTAAATCTTTTTTCTGCTTCCAGGTCTCTTTTAAATTTATTTTTTTCCAAAAGCTTTACCGAGCGTTCATTATCTGCACGGGGAACAGCTTCTATGGTCTTTAATCCCACCGAATTAAATACGTGATCAATTACCTTTGCAATAGCTTCCTGCATGAATCCTTTGCCATGATAAGCAGGGATCAGCTCATATCCTATCTCTGCGGTTTCTTTTTCGGGTACGATATTCCAAAGACAGATCGTGCCAATTAATGTGGCATCATCCCTGGTTGATATACCCCAATACATCGATTCGTTGTTATTTATGGCGGTATTTATTTTATGAATGAATTCGAGGGCATCTTCAATTGATGTTGCTCTTTGCCTGTCGATGAATCTGTTCACCGTTTCATCTGAACGTAACAGGAATATCTCAGGCGCATCTTCAATTTTAAGTTGTCTTAAAAGGAGACGCTCTGTTGAGAGTTGCGGAAATGATAAAAGCATGCAGTTAACATTTGTTCACTGCATGCAATATAAATAGTTTTAATTATCCGGGAGAGTGGAAAATTATTTGTTTGATACCAGCTCGGAGTTATTATAGATATCAGCCGTTGCCAGTATTTTTTTTGATATTGGCGATACCTTTATTTTGCTGTTGAAATAGTCGGAGGCCTTTTGATTATCCTTTACCATTTCGCTCAATACTTTGGTAGAATAAGCAACTATTTCGCCATCCTCGCCGTACTGCAGGAAATACTCAGCTACTGAAATATTACCGTTATAATATTTCCGGGCATAAACATTAAGTTTTCCCTTAACCACCCTTACAGCAAAGCCGGGCAGGGTTTCTAATGCCACATAGCTTGTTTTCTTAGTTGTGAGCATTTTTTGAGAAACAGCATAGCGTCGGTTATCCTGGTATGCTGTGATCTCTTTTGCGTCGATGGTAACCTTGTTATCTGCCAAAAGATGCGGGGTTACAAAAAGACCCGTAACCAGTTTTAATGTTGAATAATTTCGGATAGAACCATCACTCATTACTACATAGCAGGAAGAGTTGAGGTCATTCGCATTCTCAACATCGTTTTTTGGCTGAGTTACTGAATTACTGGTGACACAGGAATTTAGTGAGATAAGGGCGCATAAAAGCGCCGGGATAAAGGGTATAGGTGTTTTCATTATCAGGGTTTTCACATAAACGTTAACCGGGATCAAATTATTGTAATATATAGGCCTGTTTTTTAAGAAAAAAGCTGGTTAATAGTAAGCTGGGCATTTCGTCAAGTCTTAACCGTAACAGGTGTAAATGCATCAATTTCCCGTGTTCAGCATATCTATATTTGAATCTGGATCGATATCACATTTTAATTTTATATAATGAAGAAGATAACCATAATATTTTTTTGTTTCCTGGCATTCAACATCCCCTTTGCACAAAACCCTTTAAAAAGCAATGTTGATGCGGTAGAGATAAGGTATAACAGTAAGCAACCCGTGATCAGTTACCTGCTTACGGTTGATAAAGCAGATCTTTCTTCATTTAAGATAGAAATGCGGATCCGTAATATTCCAAATACTTTCCGGCTGGCAATGGCAACGCATCCTGAATACGATGACCGCTACTGGCGCTTTGTTGAGGACCTGCAGGTGAAAGCAAATACCGGCAATGCAAATATTACCCGTGAGGATAGCGCATTATGGCGTATTGCTACAAAAGTTGATGAAGTAACCGTAACATACCGTATTCATTTACCTCCCGTTCAACTGGATAACAGGTCGGCATGGCAGCCATTTCTTTCTTCTACAGGTGCACTTACCGGGGGGATACACAGCTTCATGTATATTGTTGGAGAAACATTAGCTCCTTCATATGTCAAATTAAAAATTCCTGAAGGATGGAAGATCGCAACAGGCCTTACCCCTACTGCTGACCCAAATATTTTTTTTGCAGCATCGGTACATGCGTTAATTGATTCACCTATTTCAATTGGTGAATTAAAGAGTTGGTCCTTTACCATTGATGATGTGCCGCACCGGGTTGTGTACTGGCCATTGCCCAATGCCAAAGCTTTTGATACGGTTGCTTTGGCGAACGCTGTAAAAAAACTGGTGCAACAAACCTCCCTTTTATTCGGACGGTTGCCCTACCGGGAATATTCTTTTCTTTTCCAGGACGGCTCATGGGGAGCGCTTGAACATTTAAATTCTGTTGTTATTGGCTGGCCCAGCGACCGCCTTGCAAAAGATCCCACGGGTTTTTTTACAGAAGTAGCACATGAATATTTTCATTCCTGGAATTTGATGCGCATAAGGCCTGAAGGTTATGGTGAGATAAGTTATACTGCCGCCCCGCTTTCAAAAGAGCTTTGGTTCAGCGAAGGCTTTACCATGTTCTATTCCGATCTTTTATTGCGGCGTGCCGGCATTCCTGCGGAAGATACTTCACGGGTACAGCATCTTGAGTATTTAATGAGGCGGTATTATGGGGATAAGGGCAATGCCATTATTTCGCCCGAGAAAGTAAGCCTTGCTTCTTATGGGCCAGAGGATATGCTGGGCGATTACAGGGCAAGCACACATTTACAGGGCGAACTGATCGCTGTTATGTTCGACCTTATTATCCGTGATATGACAAATGGAAAACGTTCACTTGATGATATGATTCGGATAATGATGGATCGCTTTAGTGGAGCAAAAGGATTTACAACAAAAGATGTTGAACAGGTTTTAACTGAAGTATGCGGAAAAGATATGCATAGCTTCTTCCGCGATCATATCAGCGGGAATAAAACATTTGAACTGGATAAATACTTACAGCTTATCGGGTTGCGGTCAACAGTAATTTGGAAAAATGCTGCCGGCGATGATGGCAAGCCACAGGTGGATTTTCGTGCCTACCCCTGGCGTAAGCCTGATGAAGATATGATCAGGATCGGTATTTCGGACCCTTCCAGTTGCTGGGGAAAAGCAGGCCTGCATACAGGAGATATCATCAAAAACGTAAATGGAAAGGCAATTAACACGGAGCAGGATTTTTGGCAGATCATACGTGCTGCTAAGATCGGCGATACGGTAAGCATGGAATTGCAAAGGCCCGCAGGATCATGGAAAACAAAAGTTTTGGTTACGGGTTACCAACGGCCGGAAGTGCATATCAGTGAGCTGCCTGTTTTAAGCGAAAAGCAAAGAAGATTAAACAGGCAATGGGTATCAGGAAATTGATGACTTGTTTTGAACCACATAGAAAGATAGAAAACATAGGTTTCACAACCTGGCCCGGCAAGGAGCAAAATAGTTATGTTCCTATGTGGTTCAAACTGAGACAGGCGGATATAAGTATAAACAAAAAAGCCTTCATTACTGAAGGCCTCGCTGTTAAATAGATTAGAGGTTATTTTATCTTTTAATAGATATTGGAAAGGTTAAAGAAGTTTCGGATAACTAAGCAGTGCAAAGATGCAGCTATACCGAAAAATAAAGGGTAGTGCGCCTTATGATTTCCGTGTAGAATTTTTTCGATAATTTAAGGCAGCACGTTTTAATTAACCAAACCAACATACTGCTGGGTTACTTTTTTAATGATGTAACCGCTGATCCAGCCTACATATGCATACTTTGCATAAATGAATTTTTTGCCGGGATTGATCGTATTGATCTCGTGTATCAGTTCATCTAACCAGATGGTACCTGCCAAAAGCGCTTTCCTGTCGTAGGTATTCAATACCCTGTTAATATTCCGTTGGGATGCACGGGCATCTTCAGGGTAAGATATGAACGTCAGGTCCGGTTTACTCACTTTCTCATAATCTGAAAAAAGAAGCCTGCGGAATTCGGAAACATCCTGGCTGGTGATTTCTGTATAATTACTATTCACACTTTCAGGGTGCATCAGCGAAGCAATGGCCCAAACCACCCCACCGGAGATATAAGTGATATCCCTGTTCTTTACATCTCTTTTGACTGCAAATTCATTCACTACCAGCCTTCTCAGGCTGTCGATCCATATCCGTTCTGCTGTTCTTACATAATCATTTAGGTCTGCTGATGCTTTTGCCTCAATAATGCGCTGGAAAGATTTTGTACCCAATGGAAAAGTTACAGGAACAAAGACCTTGCTCTCATTAAAATAACCTCCCTTTGTATTACCACTGCCAACATCCAGTTGATTTGCGGTGAAGCGCCTTTTTTGTGGTACCACACCCAATAAGCTCAGCTCCGATTCCTGTGTAGGCGTTATGTACGCTATGGTGATCTTCGGATCAAGATTTTTAGGTCGTACCACATTTGCAAAGTATTCTACCTTATTGTATTTATCCAGTTCCTGTTTTAAACCACTTGCTATTACGATATGAACCTTGTCTGAAGGGATCTGGTACCGGGACTTAACAATATCCAAAAGGAGCGATATGGCATCCTGTGTCTCTTTTTCACTTTGATAAGAAAGCGCTGCAGCATCGGTATTGATGGCTGTATCTGCTTTTAAAGTGTAATCATAATCCCTGTCTTTGCTGAGTTTCACGTCTATCACACTTAACTTAATACCCTTCGCTCCTACCTCGATACCCGCATACAGGTCGCCTATGCCCTGTACACTTTTTAATAAGGTTTCAACAACATTGGCGATGACGGTAAGCTTTTGGGCACGGTATAATCTTATGGCAGATTTATAATGATCTATGGCCAATGTTGGCTGTTCTAATTTGGTATACAGGTTACCCAGGCCTTCATTGGCAAATGCCTGGCAGTAGTAATCATAATTTGCATTGGCTCTTGACAAGCCTTTTTTGAAGTATTCTTCCGCTGCTTCAAACTGCTGTGCTTCCATCAGGCTGGTCGCCGTTTTCAGCATCCTGAAAGTGACCTGGCTTTTGATATTTTGTGCAGATGCAAAACCTCCCACAAACAATAAAATGACAAATAGAAAATTTTTACGCAACATCCCTTGGCTTTTTTAATTGATAATAGTTTTTCATGTAAACAGGACAAATGTATGATTCGTAGCTATTAGATTTCCCACCTTTTATACAGTTGCGGGATACTGTGACAATTTTGTGCAAAACCTTACTGGGAAAGAATATAAAGTATAAGGGATGTATATTATTAAAATTGCCGGGAGCTAAGCTCCCGGCAACCGGTAAAATCTTTGCCGGCGGATAAAAGCCGGAAAGCAATCATTTTAATGCTTAATAAAAAGCACTACAAGCAAAATAAAAGCGATAAATAAAAGCGTGAGGCAACTAACGGCCAGGTAAGCAATAGTTCTCATACGGGTGGATTTTGTTCCTGTTATTTTTGCAAAAAATATACCAACTGTCGGTAATTGTTAATAAGATTTCTTTTTTAGTTTATTTACCAGGGATAATTACGAATGCCTGGTTATACACGGTAAAAGTGCTTTTACTACGGATCCTCTGCACGGTATTATTGATAACGTTTTTCCTGCCATAAATATTATTCGCAGACACTTGCAAAAGCCAATGATAAGATCGACAGGGTCAATCAATAGCTTGTGTATTAGGTTATCAATACGGCGATGGCAAAATAATTAAAGATCGTTGGAATTAAAAAGCGATACAGTTTTGCTGTATCGCTTTTTAATTTAGCGGACCTGGCTGATCCAATTATATGTTGACCACAACGTCGATCACCTGCTTCTTATCGGGGCTTTCCCAGCGAAACCTTACCGTATATATTTTAACCGGGCTCTTTTTTAATTTATAAGGGATCTTTAAGGTATAATCTACATTGTCGTTTTCCATTGCACCCTTCACCTGCTTCAATAATATATCACTTATTTTTATTTCATTGAGATCGCTGTCGTAAACCCAAAAGCTTTCCTTTCCACGGAAGATCCCTGAGATACTTGAGCCTTCAATATTTGCAATATCCAGGCTGGTATAAGCCATTTTGGGTGCAACCTTGATCGAAGTATCAACAGCAACCTGCATGTCCCTGGCTTTAATGCCATTGATCATACCCGTATACCCATCAGCCGATTTTATAGTTTTTACCGCTTTTGATATCTGTAAAACCTCACCTGGTTTTGCAATGCTCATGGGAAATTCAACCCTTAACTGGCTCTTGCCTTTCAGGTCGTACAAACGGATCTTAATGGTACCACCCGGGTTTGCCTTCATTATTTCGGGTGAGATACCAAATCTTATGCTTAATGCATGAAAATCTTTGACAGAAAAACCGGTTGCTTCGTTCCTTAAAAAAAGATTGGGATTTTTAGAAAGCACCTCTCCCCTTGGCGACACAATAATAAATTCTGCCCCGGCATAGACTTTATTCTTATCTTCTACAAAACCCGTTGGCTCCTGCAGGTTGATTTCTATTTCTTTACTTAAAGGCAGGCGGTTACTTAAAAGCTGTGCTCCGTCTATCCTTACATCGATCGTTTTTATATTTAACCCTTCCTTAAAATAGCGAAGGCCTGTTAAGGGTAAGATGCCATTGTTTTGTGCAATGGTTTCAGTAATGCATAAAAAACAGCCGGCAAGGAGGATAAAAAAATATTTGAACATGGGTGTCGTGGTTTTCATAAAGATAGATTGCAATTTCGTAAATAAAATCGGGTAAAAGGTGCTGCCGGATTTATTCGGGGGTATTTTAACATACTCAACGCTGGCAGGGCGGTTATTATTATGTGCCCCTTACCTGCAACGGAAGAAATAATATCTTTAGGAACCAAAACCTCCTGATATGAGTAGTACTGCACTGCCGGAACAACATCCCTGGCCTTTTTGGCGTAAGGTCCTCTTCCGTTTTTTTTTCATTTACCTGCTCTTCCAGGTTACGCCATGGACCTGGCTGGATGCTATTCCCGGTGTGACATACGTTACAAAATATTATTTCCAGCTCATGGATTGGGCCGTGGAAACAGCTAATGCAAATATCTTTCATGTACGTAAAGTACTGGTGCCTGTCGGCGGCAGTGGCGATACATCTTATGGCTGGGCACAGGTATGGCTTTTATTATCCGTTGCATTGATGGGTTGTATAGTATGGTCGGTGCTTGACAGGAAGCGAAATGATTACCGTAAGCTCAATTACTGGCTCTGCCTTTTCACCCGCTATTATATTGCTTCGATCGCCTTCAGTTACGGTATCTTAAAGTTGTTCGCATTACAGATGCCTTTCCCCAGCCAGACTATGTTGGCCACCCAGCTGGGAGATCTTTTACCCATGCGCTTATCATGGTTGTTCATTGGTTATTCGGCACCCTATCAAATTTTTTCCGGTGTAATGGAAGTGCTTACCGGCCTTTTATTATTGAACAGGAGAACAGCCACCCTGGGTATCATGCTTGGTACTGCAGTATTCCTCAATGTAATGGTACTCAATCTCAGCTACGATATACCTGTTAAATTATTCTCAATGCACATTGTATTGATGTGCCTCTTCCTCCTGGTGAATGAATACAACCGCATTGCATGCTTTCTCATTTTGAACAGGCCTGCATTCCCTGCAACCTTTACGAGCATAACTTTCCGAAAAAATGGATGCGGGTTACAAAGGTCATTCTAAAGATCGCCTTTGTGGTGCTCTTTGTAGGATATACATTTTATAATTATCTCGATTATTATAAAGAAACAGTAAGCGTAAAAGAAGTGAAACCCATTCGCCCGGGCATGTATGATGTGCCGCTTTATGTTGTTAATAAAGACACGCTTCCTGCTTTGATCTCAGATACCCTTCGCTGGCAGGACATTGTTTTTGAAAAAGGTGGCCGCGGTAGCATTAAAACGGGTGATACAGCCTACCGCCGTATTTACAGCCGGGCTTATTTTTATTATAAGACCGATACGCTAAAACAAATGATCAATATTTCAAGAACAGCAGCGGATACCGGTTTTATCCTGAGCCTACATTACCAGCTACCCGACAGTAATACCATCCGGCTTTGGGGAATGCGAAAAAATGATTCGCTGTTCATTGAATTAAAGAGGAGTAAAAGACATTTTCAACTGGCAGAAAAACAGTTTCACTGGCTGAGCGAATATAACAGGTGACCCCGCATTTAATAAATACCCTGCCGTGGGTATTGTAGTCCGGTCTTATTTGGTATTACTTTGTACCATAAGGATCTATTTTTTTACTTTAAACTAAATTTTATGCTAATCATCGCCCATCACAATATCCAGGATACCGAAAAATTCTGGTCAGCAGCACAAGCCATCCCTTCTGCCCTGCCCCCGCACATAAAATTGCTCAGCGTGATACCTTCTGTAGATATGAAAACGGGTACCTGTTTGTGGGAAGGTCCGTCAGTAGAGGAGATTCAAAAATTAATAGATGACAATGTAGGCGATATCAGTAAGAACTTCTGTTATGAAGTGAACCAGCCTTTTTCAATGGGACTTCCGCAGGCAGCAATGCAGGCAGCGAATAATTAAATCGTAAAATTGTTAATCCGTTAATTGGTTAATCCGTAAACAGCATCGCATGCTTCACGAATTAACCAATTAACTATTTAACGGATTAACAGCCTGTTCTTATTTTAGTGTTGCATATAAGTCATTCCACTTTTTCTCTTCTGCTGCAAACTTTGCCTGGTCGGCAGCATTCCCTTTGGTCCTGTTCTTTTTTATACCATAAATATCCCCCAGGTAGCCTACTGCTTTTTTGTATTGCTGCTTATCCAGCCTTGTCATGTTCTCTTTTTTTGCAAGTATTACAACCGCTTTTTCATAAGGCTCACGGGCTGATTCCAGTAAGCTAACATATTGCTGATCCAGTGCATCTCTTTTAGCAGCATCCTCTTTGGAAGGCTGTGCGCCCGGCTTTGTACGTGTTTTCATCGCTGCGGCATGTGCATCCTTCTCATCACTTAGCTTAATTGACTTAGTAATATAGTGGTCCGCAGTGAAGAGAAGAGGTGTTTCACTTCCGGGTTTTAGTGCAGCGGCCTTTGTAAATGCATTGATCATTGTTTTTTCAAGATCGGCAGCATTAGCAGGTTGTACTGCCCCTTCTTTACGTGAATTAAGGGTATCATATATCACTTCACCCAGTAATTCATAAGCCTTATCATTGTTTGGATCAGCAGCAAGGAGTTCCTCCAAAGACTTTACTTTTTTATTGAAATCCTCTTCCAGGCCTATGGCAAAGTCAGCTTTGTCATAAGTAAAGAATTCACTGGTGGGATATAATTGAACACCCATCGCTTTATATTTTTCAAAATTAGCCATGTCTTTTTTTGAAAAATAATGCCTTACCAGGAAGCGGTAAATGCCTTCGTAATCAGGCCCAGAAACTTTAAGGTCGGCAACGCGGCCATAATATTTAGCTGCATCATCATTGTTCTTATTATTTTCCGCGGTGATACCTGCCAGTAAAAGACTATTGGTATCAGCGGCAATTGTTATGATCTTCCTGCTGATGAGCAGGTCGGAGTATTCTATTACCCTTTTGAATTTTTCAGCGCCTTCCTGCCAGTTCTTCCTTTCATAATCTTTGTAACCTGACGAGAAAAGCCCGGAATAAATGCCAATGGGTCCATTCTGGTAAACCGGGTCACTCAGCAATGCAAGTGAAGGATCCATTTCACGGTATTTTTTAAAGGCCGCTTCTGCTTCGGTTAAAAGCTGGTCACCCGCAGGTGTGCCCTTTGTTGCCGGGTCTGCTGCCATGCCCGAATATATAGCTGTTTTGAGGATATAGGCTTCTGGCTTTGAGGCAAATTTTGCATTGCCCATTCCTTTATCCAGGTCCTCCTTTGCTTTTTTATACTGCTGCAATGCCAGCAAATTTTTAACAGGTGTATAGTCCTGTGCCTGTAAAAAAAATGCCGGTAATGAAAGTGTCGCTACTAAAAGAATTTTTTTCATGTGTGTTTTTATTGTTGAGTAAATTTTAACCGGGCCCTGCCCTTTATCGTTTTTTGTAAAACTAAAAAATGTTATCGTCAAATATATAAACCATCGCTTCTTTTTTAAAGATCCTGTTCAAAAACCTTTTGTTTTGCGGCTGCTGAACTAATAACCGGTATCACTTCAAAATCGGCAAGGTCATCCCAGTTACTTATCCATTCTCTGATCTTTTCCTGGCTGGCCCCTTCCATTAACTGGTAGCAAATGCTCACCTGTTCGTCGATCCAGCTATTTATATAATTCACTCCCTGCGGCAACATCCTGCCCTTTTCCTCAAATCGCTTATATAGTGTTCTCACTTTTCCGGGATGAAACCTTTCAATTATCATATATAGCATAAAACAGGATTTTGACGATCATTCACCCTTTTCAAAGTTAAGCGTAATAAGATAAAAAAAACAGGGGTGCCTGATGGTTATAACGCCATCTTAAAAGCTTTCACTATTTAAACATAATGATCTGTTAAAAAAATGGCAGGATATTTGTTGGCTACATACCAGAAAATACGGGGCTATAATTTCCTGCGATCATAGATATCAAAGGCTATTGCGTGATGCTTTAGCCTTTTGTTTTTATTCAGCTACCTTACAGGATTCAAAAAGTACAATGGAATTACAATTCGACCTGCTCATCAACAGTTACCTGGATAATAATATTGGAATAGCTCCTCTGTTTTTAAATTCCGCATTGGCAAATGGCCTGCAGCAAAATATCGTACAACTGCAAAAAGATGAGATGATGATGCCTGCGGGAATTGGCAATGAAGAAGTGAAGGATGCCAAACAAAAAATGAGGGCAGACAAGATATACTGGCTCGATAAAAGTCATGATAATGTTTTTGAGCAGGAATTCTTATTGCAGGTAGAGGATTTTATTGAACACCTGAACCGGACCTGTTATACCGGCATCAATGGTTACGAATTTCATTATGCGGTTTATGAAGAAGGCAGTTTTTATAAAAGGCACAAGGACCAGTTCAAAAATGACAGCGACAGGAAATATTCGCTCATCAATTATTTAAATGAAGACTGGCTGGAAGAGGACGGCGGACAATTGCTCGTGTACCAGAATGAAACGATGCAAAGCATATCACCACATTCGCAAACCGCCGTATTTTTTAAAAGTGACGAAATGGAACACGAGGTAACAAAGGCCAACCGAAGCAGGATGAGTATTACCGGCTGGCTGAAACGTACCTGATAAAAACTATATGTTTTACCTATTTCTTTGATACTGAATCTCCTATTGCTTCCACTGTGACGGGCGTGGTATTGCTGCAATTATAAATAGATGCTGCTATCTTTTCCCTGAATTGCCGGTCCTTTATCAGTTGCAATTGTCGCAATGTTTCTTCCTGTTCAAATAAGCGGTATTCAAATTCGGTGATGATCTCTTTTCCTTTGTTGAATGAATAGGCTTCTAATGCGGCCTTTACCTGTTCATTGCTCAGGGGAGATAAACTGAATGAATATTCCTTTGGTTGCAATCCCGCCTGCCGGTAAAAATATGCCTGGCCACCCTTATAAGCAAGTGCTACCGCATTGTACCTGAACAATGAATTAAGGGATTCTTTAAAACCACTTTCTTTTTTCTGCATCCGCTGAAAACTGCTTAAGCTGTCAGGGATCAAATAAACCAGTACACGGTCGAACTGCTGCTCATTCTCTATTTTAATACTCACTTCTTTGTAAATAAGTTTTGCAACCTTCCCGGTAGCAGGATCTGTATAGGTCATGCTTTGCCTGTTTTCCGTAGCATCAAAAACATATACGTCCAGGTTCTTCCATCCCGGCGTGCTGATGGTCACATTATAGAATTTCTCAGCAGGCGGAACAATAAGGGTATCATTGCAGTTTCTTTTTATGCCAATCTGCTTATACGCATCTGTAAGATTGATACAAAATTCCTCCCTGAAATTATTTGCTTCCCTCGTAAAATTCCGCAGCTCTTCTTCCCGGTTTTTTGAATCTGCGATCTTGTTCAACCTGTTGAGTTCTGCATAATATTTTGTCCAGGTCTTTTCAACCGCTTCCCTGTAGGCCTTTGATCTTTGCTGGAAATACGCACTTAGCTTTTCCTGCATGCCGGCAGCGATCATCACTGAGCCATCTCTTCGTGCGGCAAATTCTAAAAATTTTTTTCTTATTTCCCCTTCTGTATTATCTGCAATGAATTGATCCGACTCATATAAGGGTTTATCAAGATTATGAAGATATACTTCTATATAACCGTCGAAACAAAGACCATGCATGTAACGCAGCCTTTCCTCAAATTCTTTTGTGGCGATAATGGTATTGTTGAATTGTTTATCCCAGAGGGCTTTTATTTTCGCCGGGTCAATCTGGTAGATCTCCCCGGCTTCACCAAAAATCGAAGAGTCAGCTATGTCGTAGGGTAGTAATGTATCGGTCGGGTAATCATTAATTTCATTTGACTTGCGAGCTTTTTGCGGCATTGCACTATGTGGATATCCACTAAAAGAATAATAAAGACTGTCTGTATATTTTTTGTTCTGATAGTTCTTTTGCAATGCTTTTAAAGTTGGTATGTATCTCGGCGGATAAAAATCCAGTGTACTGATATCATAGGTTCTTAATTTTTTTTCAATGGGCCTTGGGTTGATCCAGCTTATTTTTCCGGTACTATCTTCTACCCCATCAAATAACTGCATGGCCGGGTTTACCTCCTTTGCCGGGATGCTTACCGAAATATCTTTGTTCAATGTAAGTGCCCTGCCATTTGCAAACCCAGTGATAGAGAACATGCCGGCTGTCTGTAACAGGTCAGCATTGCTCATAGTGGAAAGACCGTAGTTAATAATATCTGCGGGAGTCAATGCTGTCTTAATTTCCACCCGGATGCTGCTGTTATCACTGTTGAAGGCATTGGCAGGTATGGCAAATACAACACCATCCCTGGTTTCAATAATTGTGTCTGCTGCAGTATTGATATCAAATGTCTCGGGTTTTGAAAAACCATGGACGTTCTCCTGCAAATTTTTGTGACTGAACCAGCCTGTCTTTAATGCATAGAAAAGAAATGCTGCGGCTATGATAACCAGTATAATTCCAGTCACAGTTAACCGTCTTGTGATGATTCTGTTTTTGACTGCCCTTGCAAACTCATGCTTAAGGCCTGCATTCATGGCAGCTTTAATTAACTGTTCCTGAACATGGAGTTCTTCCCGTAATTCTTTATCAATGGACAACTGCTTTTCAAATGCTGCTCTTTCACCGGCGCTCATTTCACCCTGCAGGTACCTGTCTATCTGTATCGTGTTATTCATGTGTATCGGTTTTAGATAATGACAGGTAATTGTCTTTTGCTTTTTGAAGGCATCTGTATTTCTGGTTCTTGGCTACATTCTCACTGCGGAACGCTAATGAAGATGCGATCTCACGGAAACTCTTCTTTTTAAAATAGAACAGGATAAGCAATTGCCTGCATTTTTCACCCAGTAAACTAAACGCCGCCTCTGCAAGGCTAAAACCGGGTTCTTCATTGACGGCCAGGTCAGCCATATCTTCTTCTGTGTGGGCAACAGGTATTTTTTTGCGGTTTCTCAATTCTGCCAGCCACAAATTTTTTACTACCGCATGCATATAGCCTTGTAAGGGTACTGTAAGTACAAATTGTTCCGTATGAACTTTCTTATAAAGTACTACAAGCGCATCCTGGAAAATATCTTTAGCGTCTTCCGGGGTTCCGTTATTGGCGCTGATATATTTTTTTATAGCAGGTAACATACCATACAGTCCATTAGTTGCCTTGCTGTACTTGTTATTCCTTAAATATTCGATTATTTCCTGGTCGGTCATTTTATCAGCTTATATTAATTAATGCTGTTTTTTGCAAAAGGTCATCAAATAAAAGGAAATATTTTTTTAAAAGGGAAATAAAGTGATACCGGCCATCCCTATAAGCAGGGGCCCCGGCATATTCTAAACAGGCGTTACAGGTATTCGGGCAGTTCTATTGAAAGTTTGTCTTCTTTTGGTTCCTGCATTTTTGCATTTGTACTCCGCTCCCCGATCTGTTGTCTCCACATTGCATAATACAATCCTTTTAATTGTAACAGTTCTTCATGTGTCCCGGTCTCTGTTATTTTCCCTTTTTCAAGTACATAGATCGTGTCTGCATTCATGATCGTGGACAGCCGGTGTGCAATGGCAATAATTAGTTGCTGTTTTTCCGCGGCAATGGCGTTGATGGTGTCTGAAATCGCTTCTTCGGTAAGGGAATCAAGAGAGGCAGTGGCTTCATCAAATATCAGGATCTGGGGTTTTCTAAGCAGGGCCCGGGCAATGGATAAGCGTTGCTTTTCACCGCCGGATAATTTAGTACCACCTTCACCAAGCAGGGTGTCAAGTCCTTTGGTGCCTTTGAGCAAATTATACGATGCTGATTTTTTTAAAGCGGATATCATTTCTTCTTCTGTTGCCCCGGCTTTGATGAATTGAAGATTTTGTCTTACCGTGCCTGCGAATAATTGTGTATCCTGCGTTACAAAACCTATCTGTCTTCTTATTTTATTATAGCGTATTTCTTTAACAGATGTATCGTCGAAATAAATATCTCCGCTAATGGGCGTGTAAAGTCCAACCAGTAATTTAATGAGCGTGGATTTTCCTGAGCCGCTTGGCCCCACGAAAGCAATTGACTCACCCGTTCTTGCCTTAAAAGATATGTCGTCAATAGAATTTTCTGTTGCAGTTCTGTGCCTGAATACTACGTTTTTAAATTCCAGTGTTTCCACATCACCCAGTTCAACAGGTTCCTCAGGCCGCATTTCCACCGGCTTTTTCATAAGCAGGTCAAAATTCTGCAGCGAGGCTTCTGCTTCACGATAAGCAAGGATGATGGTGCCCAGGTCCTGCAACGGTCCAAATATATAATTCATGATAAACTGCATGGAGATGAGTTCTCCGGGGGTAAGCACCTTCCGGAAAATGAGCCAGAGCAAAATGAAAAGAATGGATTGTTTGAGAAGGTTAAGGGTAATATCCTGTAAAAAAGTAAGGGTGCGCACTCTTTTTACTTTCAGCATTTCAAGATCAAAAATACTTTGGGTAAAGGTTTTTAACCGCTTTATTTCCGGGAACGTGAGACCGAGGCTTTTCACCAGTTCAATATTTCTTAGTGATTCGGTGATATTGCCGGACATGATGGCATTTTCCCTGAATATCCTGCGTTGGATGTTTTTTATTTTTTTACTTAACAAACCCGTAAGTCCGCCCAGCAACACCACACCTACCAGGAATACGGGTATCAGTGCCCAGTGTTTTGTAATGGCATAATATATGAGAAAGCCAACACCCGCTAATGTGGAGAACAGGATGTTTATAAATGAGCTGAGAAAATTCTCTGTATCTCTTCTTGTTTTCTGGAGTATAGAAAGGGTTTCACCGCTCCGCTGCTCTTCAAATTCCTGGTAAGATAAACGGAGTGTTTGCTTAAGACCATCATCAAAAACGCCCTTGCCAAATTTTTGTACCACAAGCCGCAGGAAGTAGTCCTGGAAGGCCTTTGCAAGCTTTGCAGCAATGGCCACGCCAATAGCAAGCAACAGCAGCCACAATATGCCGCTCATGAGTTCCTCCTCGGTTTTATTTTGCGGATTTAGTGCATAGTTATCTATGATCTTTCCGAAAATTACCGGGTCAAAAAAATTGAGCGCCTGTGCAATGGCTGCTAATAACATAGAAAAAGCAGCCAGCCATCGGTAAGGCCTGAGGTATTTCCATAGTATTTTCATTCAGTATATTTAATTGTCAATTGTAGTTGAAAGGATCTTGTTAGATCAGCTTTTCAAACAAGCATCCCGCAGCATCTTCATATAAGTCAATCCTTTCTCTCTTGCGAAGTTAATATTACGATCCGGGATATCTTCGGGCTTAGTATAATTTTCAAGGGCTTTATCAATGCTCTCTTCACGCAGCAGGTGCAGCATGGGATAAACCGACCTGTTGGTATAATTGGCCGCGTCTTTTTCTGTTGTACCGGCAAACAGGTATAAAGGATGAAAACTTGCCAGTTGATAAATGCCTTCATAACCTTTTTGTTTCAGTGCGCTTTCAGCATTGGCTACTATATCAAGATAATCATCAAAATTTTTAAAAGCATTTGGAAAGATCAGGAAGGAGGTTTCAATATTTCTTTCATTATCGAGTCTTGCTGTTTCCTGTAAAAAAGAATCCATGCATACAGACAAAGAGATACTGTCTTCAACCTGGTAATGCACCGATAACCTTTTTACTGCATTGGCTGCAAAGGGACAGAAATTACAGCCCACCACCACATCATTGATCCATTTTTTTGTTTCATTAATAATTTGCTCATTTGTATTCATCATCCTGCCTGGTTATGGCTGGTAAAGCTACCTGTATTTAAGTACTAACCGGAATATATTGGCAGGTTCTTTGTTGAAGAAGAAATGGTTGTTGTTTAGTTAAAAATGCATCTTGTTAAGGCAGAACATCATTTAAAACTTAATTTTATTGATATTCAGATCCTATAAATAATGAAAAAAATATTCTTTTTAGCCGTTTCCATCATCTGCATGTCATTTGCCGTATGGCAAACCGATTTTGAAAAAGCAAAACAGGTTGCAAAGGAAAAACACCAGCTCATTTTATTGAATTTCTCAGGCTCTGACTGGTGTGGTCCCTGTATCCGGATGAAAAAAGAAATTTTTGAGAATGAGCAATTCTCAAAAATGGCAGATTTGAAACTGGTCCTTGTAAATGCAGATTTCCCCCGCAATAAAAAAAATCAATTAAAGAAAGAGATAAAAAAGCAGAATGAAGCCCTTGCGGATAAATATAATCCCCAGGGCAAATTCCCCTTTACGCTTTTGCTGGATGCTGATGGCAGCGTGATAAGATCATGGGACGGAATGCCCGATGAACGGGCCGCCGTATTCTCAGAAAAAATAAAAAAAATTTGTGATGCCCATAAATGATACTACCGGTTTGCCCAGGGAATTCAAACGTATTGAAAGGCTGATGGGGAATTCATTTGAGATCACCGTAATAGCCGTGAATGAAGCATGGGCACAGGAAAAGACCGGTATGGCTGTTGCCGAGATCAGGCGCATCGAAAAACTATTGACCACTTTTGATGAGCGCAGCCAGACCAATCAAATAAATAAAGAGGCAGGTATCGCCCCGGTTAAAGTTGATCGCGAAGTTTTTGACCTGGTCAGGCGTTCCCTGAGGATCTCGGAGATCACCGATGGGGCTTTTGATATCACTTATGGCTCAGTTGATAAACGCCTTTGGAATTTCGACAGGTCAATGACAGCACTGCCCGACCAGGCTACAGCAAGATCAATGGTAAAACTCATCAATTTCCGCAACGTGATCCTCGACGACGATAAATGCACGGTCATGCTTAAAGAAAAAGGCATGCGTATCGGTTTTGGCGGCATCGGCAAAGGTTATGCAGCCGAAATGGCCAGGGCATTGCTTATTAAAGAAGGCGTGGAAAGCGGGATCGTAAATGCCTCGGGCGATCTTACCAGCTGGGGTACACAAGCCGATGGTAAACCCTGGACGATCGGCATCGCTGACCCTGGCAATGCCCATTTGCCCTTTGCCTATATGAATGTAACAGGCCTTGCGGTTGCAACCTCGGGTAATTATGAAAAGTATGTAACCATCAATGGGAAAAAATATTCCCATACCATCAACCCCAAAACGGGTTTGCCTGTTACGGGCATCAAAAGTGTTACCATCATTTGTCCGAACGCAGAGATAGCTGATGCGATGGCAACACCGGTAACCATCATGGGTATCAAAGCCGGTATCAACCTGGTGAACCAGATAAATCATATGGGCTGCGTCATCATTGATGATAACAACAGGATCTATTCTTCAAAAAATATAAACCTGCAATGAAACAAAAGACGAAACTGTCAACTATTGCGCTGGCATCGCTAATTACTTTATTACCGGCTGTATCCTGTACAGCAGTAAAAGAATACCAGAAAAATAAACTGAATGATGGGGAGATGATCCTGGGTAACCGCAAAATTGAAAAATCAGAATTGAGCTTTCATTCTTACCGAGAAGGCGCATCAGGCGCCAATGCCGGTAAGGTAGGCGGAGGTTGTGGTTGTAATTAATATTTTATTTAAGCAGGGATAAACAGATAGTAATGAAAAGGATTTTTTTAACAGCAGCCGGTCTCTTTGCATTGCTGCATTCATTTTCTCAAAAGGTCCAGGATAGTACAGGCTTTAAAAGCAGGAAGTTAAAAGTTGAAGAAGTTAACTTTGTTTCAAGCTATTACCGGCAGGATGGTAACAACGCAGCTGTAACAGGTGGCATTGGCTCGCAAAAACTTACCGACATTGTCAATATAACAGATGTAAAGCTTGTTAAGTATGACAAGAAGCTGCGCAAGCATAGTTTTGACATAGAGCTGGGAATCGATCATTACACTTCCGCTTCATCAGACCAGGTGGACCTGAAAGCCAACTCTTCCGCCTCACATGCCGATACCAGGTATTACCCATCTGTTAACTGGAGTATCGAGAATGAAGCGAAAGGTACCAGTTTTGGTATGGGTGTGTCGGCTTCCACGGAGTATGATTATTTTTCCATGGGCGGAAATATCTTCTTCTCTAAAAAAACAAAAAACAAGAATGGCGAATTCACTGCAAAATTCCAGGCATACCTTGACCGTGTTAGTTTGATCCTACCTGAGGAACTACGAACGAATGGGATTGACACCAGTGGAACTGCTGCAAGAAATACTTTTGCAGGATCACTCTCCTGGTCTCAAATAATCAATGAACGTCTTCAGATCATGTTCCTGGCTGATGTAGTTGTGCAAAGTGGCTACTTAAGCCTGCCCTTTCACCGTGTATATTTTAATGATGCGTCAGTACACCAGGAAAACCTGCCCGGCAGACGCTTTAAGATACCCCTTGGCTTCAGGGCCAATTATTTTTTAGGGGACAGATTTATTATTAAAACTTATTATCGTTTTTATGCTGATGACTGGGGACTCACTTCGCATACAATAAATATTGAAGTACCTGTAAAGATCACTCCCTTCTTATCGGTCAGCCCTTTTTACAGGTTTTATGATCAAACGGCCATTAAATATTTTGCTCCTTATCAAAAACACACAGCATTGGATCAATACCATACCAGTAATTACGACCTTTCAAAATTCAGCAGTCATTTTTTTGGAGCAGGTATCCGCATTGTGCCACCCAAAGGTGTTTTCGGATTAGATCGCTTTAATATGCTGGAATTGCGGTATGGGCATTACGCAAAAAACATAGCCATGAATTCAGATATTATCTCGTTGAATTTTAGATTCAGGAAACCTTAATTTGCAACCTTAATATATCCCCAGCCTTCTCTTTGTTTAGTGATGATCTCGTAGATGCCGTCATTTACTACCTGGATCCCTGGTAACAGTTTGCCTGCATCAATATTGTATCGCTTCATGGTAAAAGAACAAACATTAAATATGGTATTTTTATCAGCAGCAATCCGCCCGATCGCTTCGGCATATTTAGACTGGTCTTTTACCACGAAGCCCATTGCCTGCCCATAGATCACAACCTGCAGTTTTGCAGCAGGGTTTTCTTTTCGTATCAGTTCCAGTTGCCGGATAAGTGATTGCTGGGTTACAGAATCACTGGTGGTCATATCAAAAACAACTTTATAATCGGGTTGCTGGGCGTAAAGGCTGAAACCTGCTATGAGTAGAAAGACAGCGGTGCATATTTGTTTTTTCATAACATAAATTTAGTTTAGAAAATTACAAATACTTCCACGCAAATGCAAAGGAAATAACGGTTGTGACTTTCAACCTGCAGTTGGTGGGGACACCAACTGCGGCCATCGCCGTGGCCGGTGTCTCACCGGCCACTATCTTAATGATTATGCGTTACAATTTAGAAAGATGCTGCCTGTCTTTGATTATTTTACTTACGCGGTAAACCATGAGGATGTTCACAATTATTATTCCCACAATCACATATCCAAGGGTATCGTAATGCTGTAATGGAGACGTTTTTGTTTCCTGTACAACGATCATACCTCCTACTGCAGCTGCAATACCTCCCGCAATTTGCTGTAAGGATGAATTGATGCTCATGAAGGCTCCCCTGTCCTGCATTTGCGGCAGTGCAGAAGTAAGCGCCATAGCAGGTACCATCCTGCTCATGATGCCGATCATCATCACGATATTCATGAAGATCACGATCGCAAAATGCACGGGTGGCAGGTTGGTATAGATCACCACCGTTATCATCATCCAGATCGCGGCAATGGTAAAGATCTTAAACTTGTCCATCTTATCGCTGAGTTTACCTACCAGCGGCATTATGATAAGCGCTGCTACCCCACCCACCATAAAAAGAACGGGCAACTGTGCGTAGGAAACGCCAAGGTTATTTACTGCAAATGCGCTGCCCCACGGCATCATCATAAACCCGCCGAGCGACATCAATGCCGTTGACAAAAAGCCTATCCGGTATTCCCGTAGCCGGATGGTATGCCAGAGATGTTTCACTGCACTCTTCTCACTTTTTACTTCAAGGTGTTTTGTAATAGGTAGCATTTTAAATATTACGGCTAACCAGATGATAGCCGCCAAACCCACGATCATAAGGAATGGTGATTGCCAGCCCCAGTGATTTGCAATGTACAGGCTGATGGGAATACCAAGCACCTGGCTTGCGCCAAAACCCATCTGCATAAAACCCATTGCTCGCCCTCTTTGCTCCAGTAAAAAAAGATCTGCTACGATCGCCATTGAAATGGAACCAATGACACCGCCGAACAAACCGGTGATGATCCTTGCTGCCATCAGCATAGGATATGTGTTGGCAAGGCCGCAGAAAAAAGTACCTGCGATAAATCCAATATAAAAGAAGAGTAATAATTTTTTCCTGTCGAACCTGTCGGCGAAACCTGCCGTTAATAAACCGGAAATTCCCGCACTGAAAGCATAGGCCGAGACCGCAAAGCCAAATTGTGATGTGGTAAGTTCCATCGATTTCATCAGCATATCACCCAATGGCGACATTACCATGAAATCGAGCACCACGGTGAACTGGGTAAGCGCCAGTAAGATAATTACCAAAACCTGGTAAGAACTAAATTTTGCCTTTCCCTTTTTATCCAGTTGGTCTGCTAATACCTTTTGTTTATCCATCTATCTCAAAATTAAGCGGAAAACTTAACATAGCCCGCCAAAAAAACGGTTTAACTTTAATGTAAAATTAAAACAGATGAACTGGACAGTACTTATCATATTTGGGATCATAGCTATTGCACTGATCATTTTCCTGGTAGTGCGTAATCAAAAAGATGAAAAAGAATTTGAAAAGGAAGCTAACCAGGATTACCACAAAACAAAAGATGAAGAAGGTGATGCGGAGATCGATAAGGTAACAAAGTAAATATTCCTTATATAAAAAGGATCTTTATTCAGTATTACAAATGGATAAAAGCTTCTGCAGGTCCTGCCATCCATAGCCGCCATGAAATTGCCCGTTCTCAGCAAATAATTTTTTCCCTCCCATCGCTTCGTGAAATGTGCAGGAAGGGTTTCGTGCTGTGCCAAACAAAACCATTGAATGAATATGCATGCTTATAAAATGGCGGGCAACATGACATAAAAGTTTGCGTCCCAGCCCGAGGCACTGGTATTCACGAAGCAGGTAGATCTTATTCAATTCACCCTTAAAATCCGGGAGGTCGCTATGAGCGTACTTCTTTCCTTTCGCAAAACCCACCAATTGTTTGTTCTTATTTTCAATTACATAACAAAACCAGCTTCCGTCATTTTCTTCGGAAAAAGCTTTACGCCATTGCCATTCACGTGCATGGGGTGCCGGCGGGTCTTTTATAGTCCAATAAGTTTCGCTCCATGTCTTTACATGCAGGACAGACAGTGCAGGAATATCCGCTTCAGTTGCTTCACGGATAATAAAAGAGGCAGCAGTTTCTCCCCGCTGCTGAAGACGACGGGTGTTCTGTTTCTTTGCAGGCCTTCTTAAATTATTCAGGAAACGTATTATTGTGTTGATGAGATCCTTCATCATAACAATTTTTAATATGGCAATTTAGAGAAACTTTCCAAGGGTACATCGGCCAAATTTCTTTTCTTTGCAGCCAGCATGTTATTCATCACTTCATTAAACTCGGGCAGCAACGGCAATTGTTATTATGTTGGCAACGACAGTGATGCCGTTTTGATAGATGCCGGCATTTCCTGCAGGGAAACAGAAAAGCGCATGAAGCAGCTTGGGCTTTCGATGAGGACCATCAAAGCGGTCTTTATATCACACGAACATACGGATCATATAAAAGGCGTATCCACCATCGCTAATAAATATAACCTGCCCGTTTATATAACACCTGTAACGGCTAAGCAGGGACCCATATTGATAAAACATCTTTCCAAGACATTTACGGCAGATGAACCTATTATCATTGGCGGGCTTACCATCACACCGTTCAGCAAACAACACGATGCCGGCGATCCACATAGCTTTATTATCAGCCACGATGGAATAACTGTTGGTGTATTCACTGATATTGGTAAACCCTGCAAACAGGTGATCCGTTATTTTAAACAATGCCATGCGGTTTTTTTAGAAAGCAACTATGACGAAACCATGCTGGAGAACGGCAGGTACCCCGTTCATTTAAAGAACCGCATACGCGGCGATCATGGACATCTCTCCAATAACCAGGCGCTGGAATTATTTAAAGGACACCGGCCGCCATTCATGACACACCTTTTACTTTCACATTTATCTAAGGAAAATAATTCACCGGAACTGGCAGCGCAGTTATTTGAGCCGCATGCCAACGGAACAGCAATTATTGTAGCAACGCGTTACCAGGCCACCGAAGTTTTTAAAATTACCGCAACAGCGAATAAAGAAAAAAAGCCTGTCATAGCTTTTATGCGGCCTTTGCAATTGGGTTTGTTTGAATAATGATCAAACGGATGTTTTCTTCACTTTTATAATAACCAGTTTTGAAGTTGGCGTATTGCTTTTATCCGCAACACTGCTTATGGGAACCAAAACATTTGTTTCAGGAAAATAAGTTGCCGTGCAGTGTTTTGGAATGGGATAAGGTATTACAATGAATTTATGCGCTACCCTTTCTCTCCCGTCAGCATAATTATAAAGGTCTGCGATATCGCCTTCTTCCAGCTCTCTATCCAGCATATCCTGGCGGTTCATCATGATCACCCTTCTTTCATTATAAATACCGCGGTACCTGTCATCCAGTCCGTAAATAGTTGTATTGAACTGGTCATGGCTGCGGACCGTCATCATCATCAGTTCATCATCCCCTAATACAACCGGTTTAAAATTCGCAATATTGAATTGGGCTTTTTTTGTTTCTGTATCAAAGCTTCCGTCACGGTTACAGTTCGGCAAATAAAACCCGGCAGGCTTCCTCACCCGTTCATTATATTTTTCAAAGCCGGGGATCGTTCTTTCAATATCATCACGGATATGATCATAGTGCTGCAGGTATTTGTCCCAGTTTATTTTGCTGGCTTCTCCCAGCGTGGCTTTGGCAAGCCTGCAAACGATTACGGGCTCGCTTAATAATTTATCAGACACCGGCTTTAATATTCCTTTCGATTGCTGAACAACACTCATCGAATTCTCACAGGATACAAATTGTTCTTTTCCATTCACAATGTCTTTATCACTTCGTGCAAGACAAGGCAGTATCAATGCTTCTTCACCATGTACCAGGTGACTGCGGTTTAATTTGGTTGAAACATGAACCGTAAGTTTACATTTCCGCAAAGCTTCCGCAGTAAATAAAGTGTCAGGTGTTGCAGAAAGAAAATTTCCACCCATGGCAAAAAATACCTTTGCCTTCCCTTCGTGCATGGCTTTGATACAGTCCACTACATCATAACCGGGAGCCCGTGGCGGAACAAAATTGAAATTGTCCTGTAAGGTTTGCAGGAATTTTTCTGATGGCTTTTCAAAGATGCCCATCGTACGATCACCCTGTACATTGCTGTGGCCCCGAACAGGACAAGTGCCGGCTCCGGGTTTCCCGATGCTTCCTTTAAGTAACAGGAGGTTGACTATTTCTTTGATGGTATCAACTGCATTCTTATGCTGCGTGAGGCCCATTGCCCAGCAGGCGATGATCTTGTTCTTATCTTTTAAAATATTTGCTGTCTCTTTTATTTGTGCAAAATCAACCCCCGATGATTGTACCAGTTGCACAAGGTCCTGTTTTTGAAGATGGTCTCTAAAGGCAGCAAAGCCTTCGGTATTCTTCTCTATGAATTCATGATCGAAAATGCTTTTCGGAATTTCTTCCTCTTCTTTCAGCAATAAAATTTCTATCGCCTGCAGCAAAGCCATGTCGCCGTTCAGTCTCACCTGTAAAAAAATATCGGAGAGGGCGCTGTCCATACCCAGTATCCCTTTTATTTTTTGTGGATTATTAAAACCCATTAATCCCGTTTCCGGCAAGGGATTTATCGAAATGATAATGGCGCCATTTGCCTTTGCTCTTTGTAAAGCGCCCAACATTCGTGGATGGTTGGTGCCGGGGTTTTGCCCGAGTATCATGATCACCTCGGCCTCATAAAGGTCTTCAAGTTTTACCGAGCCCTTGCCGATGCCTAAAGATTCACCCAATGCAACGCCGCTGCTCTCATGACACATATTGCTGCAATCGGGAAGGTTATTGGTTCCATATTCACGAACAAATAGCTGGTAAAGGAAGGCCGCTTCGTTACTCGTGCGGCCGGAAGTATAAAATACCGCTTCGTCAGGAGACGACAACTCATTTAAAGCGCCTGCAATTTTTTTAAATGCCTCTTCCCATTTTATAGGCTGATAATGACCGGAGCCTTTTGGTAAATACATCGGCTCAGCGATGCGGCCCTTCTTTCCTATCTCATAATCCGACAATGTTGCAAGCTCATGAACAGAATTGGTTTTAAAAAAATCAGCGCCGATCTGTTTTGCCGTTGCTTCATCAGCAACTGCCTTTGCGCCGTTCTCACAATACTCTGCAATGCGGCTGCGCTCATCATCCGGGTCGGGCCATGCACAACTGGGACAATCGAACCCGCTTTTTTTGTTGAGCTTGTTAAGCGCTTTTAATCCCCTAAAAAATCCTGCTTCTCCAATTATGTGTTTAAAGCTTGATACTACAGCCGGAACACCCCCTGCTGCTTTTTGCAAAGGGCCCAGTGTTAGTCCTGTAAACTTTCCGGGGTTCTCCGGAGAAGGAATATCTTTATTTTCTTCGCTCAAGCTTAACAGGTTTTATTCGGGTTATTGTAATTGTCGCTCTGGTCTTCTGTTGTTTCATCAAGACAAACAAAATCTTTTTCCAATAAAAGATACAGGCTATTATTTCCGGCAACCGGCATGTTTGCATTAAATCCAACAATATTATTTCCCGGCCAGGCTTCGATCAAATGTTTTGGAACGAACATGGTTATTCTGTTGTTGTCCATTGCTGCCGATAATTCATTTCCTTCATCCACGCTTTGCAATGCATACACAAAGCTATTGTTGGCAAACATGGTTTGTTCTTCCAGGTAACCGGTGTTCGCCAGTTTCTCCACTTCTGACCTTGTAAGCCTTATCCTTAATGAGTTTGCTTTGATGCGTAATTTCATAGATTATTTTTACCTCACCCTCGGTCCCTCTCCTGCAGGAGAGGGAGGCCGAGCTATTTAATTTTTATTAACTTTTGTACTAACAATTCAACAGCTTACTTTTTTTCTACATTATTTACACGACCAACACAAAATAATAAAGTTTTTTTTGTGAGGTCCGATTCCCTCTCCTCAAGGAGAGGGTTAGGGTGAGGTCTTAATCCTTTGTTCACCCGAATAAATATTGAACCTCTCATCCCTTAAAAAACCGATAAGTGTAATTGCCGCTTCCTTTGCCATTTCCACGGCAAGACTTGATGGTGCTCCAACAGCAGCAATTATTTTTATTCCTGCCATTGCGGCTTTTTGTACCAGCTCAAAGCTTGCACGGCCGCTTAAGAACAGGATACAATTATTTAAGGGCAGGCTTTCTCCCATCAATGCTGCGCCAATGACCTTATCCAGTGCATTGTGTCGTCCCACGTCTTCCCTTAACATGATAAAATCACCTTCAAAACCAAATAAGGCGCTTGCATGAATGCCGCCGGTATGTACAAAGACGAGTTGCTGTTTTTTAAGATCATCCTGTAAATGCTGAAGCACGGATGACTTTATTAAGATATTGTCTTTTTCGTTTTGATAAAAAGAATTTGTTCTTACTGCATCAATGCTTGCTTTACCACAGATGCCGCAGCTTGACGTGGTATAAAAATTACGTGCCAGGTTAGTAAGAACAGGCTGTATGTTCTCCTGCAAACTTACCAATACCCTGTTCTCATCACGTTGCTTTATTTCTTTTATTGAACGCTTATCCTTTATAATGCCTTCGGTAAACAAAAATCCGGCAGCCAGTTCCTCATCATTGCCGGGTGTGCGCATGGTAACGGCGATATTCTTTTGCATATATCCTGTAGCCGTGCTGTATGCAAGCTGGATCTCCAAAGGTTCCTCCACTGCAACCTGGTCATTGGCATCGGTGATTTCACCTGCGCTTATTTTTTGGATGAGTATATTTTCAATGGCTGGCATGGTACTAAATTAGTGAAAGATGCTTGATACTGGATACTGGATACTGGATGGGACCATGTTATTTGAAAATCTTTTTAAATGTTATGCTCTATCCAGAATCCAGGATCCAGTATCAGGGATCTTCTTCCGGGAGTATCCACACTAATTATACTTTTCTCATTTCCAGGATAGAATTTTATGGCTTCAACCGTTCTCAAAAAATGCTGCAGGGAATATTGTTTCGTATCATACATCTCCTTCAGTGCGGAAAATGAGTTATGATCATACCAGGCCAATAAGGGTTCGTAAACATTCCCCTTGTCATTGTAAAAAGCAACTGCATGGACTTCATCATTGCAATAAGCTGAAAATTGCTTTAGATCATTCGCGGTTAAAAAAGGATAATCACATCCAATCAGCAGCATATTTTTTTTCGGGAACGCAGTGAATGCAGATAACAGTGCTGCCATGGGGCCTATTTCATTATAAGCAGGATGATCCGTTAATATATTGTAGCCATCTTCTACTGTACCTGCCTGTTCTTCCCTGCAGGAAATAAAAACCTTTTCACAGAATGGCTGCAGCATTTCATACATATGATAGCGCTGTGGTTTTCGATCATAGATGAGCATACTTTTATCCGTACCCATCCTGCTGCTGCTGCCGCCACATGCAACAAGACCATAAGTTGTCAACGTTTTTTTATTTGACATATTTCTTAAAGAAGTCAATGGTTCTTTGCCATGCTAATTTTGCCGCGGCTTCATTATAGCGTGTGGGTGCCGTATCATTGTGAAAGGCATGGTTGGCACCTTCGTACATGTATAATTCGTAGCGCACATTGTTTGCCTTTAATGCTGCTTCGTATGCAGGGATGCCGGCATTCACCCTTTCATCAAGAGCGCCATAATGTAATTGAACCGCTGCTTTAATATTGGGTACTTCTTCTGTTGCGGGCTGGCGACCATAAAAAGCTACCGCGGCTTTTAGCGTTGGTAATTTTACAGCAAGGCTGTTTGACATAGCGCCACCCCAGCAAAATCCTACGCAACCGGTAGCGCCATTGTGATCAGAACGTGTCTTGAGATATTCAAAAGCATTGATAAAATTCTGCAGGTTATTCTCTGCTTTTAATTCCTGGAATTTCTGCCGGGCCTCATCTTCATTGGCAGGTGTAACACCCAGTGCAGATAATGCATTTGGTGCAATGGCAAGAAAACCTTCCCTGGCTGCACGCCTCGCCACGTCTTCTATATGCGCATTCAATCCCCTGTTTTCATGAATGACGATGACAGCGGGATATTTTTTCATTTCCTTCGGCCTCGCTATATAAGCTTCCATTTTATTGGGCACACCGGGAAAGCTGATCTTTTCGGTGAACAGGTCTTCATCGCTGGTGATCTTCATGTTGGCTGCATTCACTTCTATCAATGGAAGAACCGACATGGCAGCAGTAACACTTCCTGTAAGTAAAATTAACCGGCGTAAAAATTCACTGCGTGATAAAGGTGTGTGTGTATAATCGTCGTAGAGATTTATGATGTCCTGGTCCATGATATTTGTTTTTAGATTGAGGAATATAAATTTGAACCACATAGGAGCATAGGCAACATAGAAGGCACATAAACTTATGCTTTCTATGTTTCTATGGGGTTCACAATATTAAATTACCGAAGTTCCCCCGGGTATCAAAGCTTTTTCCAAAATTGAAAATTCCAGCGGCTGTAAATGTTTGCCGGTGACCTCATCTTCGTTAAAAGGTTTTGTTTCGCCGGTTTCTATATAGCCATGACGCTTATACCAGTCTATAAGTTCACTGCGGACGGATACCACGCTCATGTAAATGGAAGTGCACTTTAAATGCAATGCATATTCTTCAGAAGCCTTTAATAATTGTTTGCCTATACCCCTACCCTGTAATTGCGGTGATACGCTGAACATCCCCAGGTAGATCTTATATCCATACCGCTGCAGGTTCACACAGCCAATGATCTGCCCATCTTCATTTGTACACTTTAAAAAAACACTTCCTTCCTGCTCCATCACCTGCCCGAGGGTGGCTTCATCCGTACGTGTATTGCCTTCGATGAGGTGGGCCTCTGTTGTCCAGCCCTGTTTGGAGCTTTCTCCACGGTAGGCGCTGTTGAGCAGGTCTCTAATGGCAGGTATATCTGCGGTTGTTGCGATGCTGATATTTGGGTTGGATAAAATTGTCATCATAGAGCAAAACTAATTTTTTTTGTAACTTGAATGATGAGCGAGCGAACATTGAGAAAAAATATCCCCGGCCCTAAAAAACAGTATTAGTGGAAAACAGCCTGCTCGATCTTTTTAAAGAATACCCCCATCTCGCTATTCTTATCAGTATTTGCATAAGCATATTAATTGCCGTGGCTGGTGTTATCCCAAGCGTTTTTATAACTGCTGCAAACATTTTATTTTTTGGATTCTGGTATGGAACACTTATTTCCTTCCTGGGAGAAACCCTTGGAGCAGGCATCGCATTTTTATTATACAGAAAAGGGTTTAAAAGAAAAGTGGAAAAGCGGGTAGAAAAATACCCCAAAGTAAAAAGGCTCACGGATGCACGTGGCAAAGAAGCTTTTTACCTTGTCTTTTCCTTAAGGCTGATACCATTTGTTCCTTCCGGTCTGATCACTTTTGCGGCCGCGGTTGGAAAAGTATCCTTCGGTATTTTTTTTGTGGCCAGTTCTTTGGGTAAGTTGCCTGCACTTCTCCTTGAAGCTTATTCTGTTTACGCAGTTTCCGAATTTGGCTGGCAGGGAAAATTAGTACTGGCAGTGGCAGCCATTGGATTGCTGTATTGGGTATTTACAAAAAAAAGAAAAGGTACAATTTAGCGATGAGCATCTCCGGGCACAGGATTTGTACGGATAAAGCGTACCAGGCATCAATTAAAAAAAATCAAGCTCATGGACAATAAATATCTCCCCAAAAAAGAATACCGGGTTTACCAGGTACTGGAACTCAAAGCCGTTGAACCTGTATATGGCTTGTATGATACCGGCAACTCCTTTGAAAATCACCAGTTAGCCTATGAATGGATAGAGATGGAAGGTGAAAGGGAAAAGACCTATACGATCGTTGAGGAGTTTAGGAAACCCTGATGGATCTTAAATTAGTTTATTGTCTTCCCGTTATCACTATCCTCTCCGCCTCATTAATATCTCCACCAATAACCCTCACGGAATAAATTCCTGCTGATAGCTTTGGTTGTAATCTTATATTGCCCGCAGAAGCATTAAAGCTTTGTTTATACATCTCCTTACCAGCCATATCATAAATAAGAATATTGACTTCACCCTTTACCGTTTCATTGAAGTAAACATTTATGTCGCCACCGGTAACAGGGTTGGGAAATATTTCGAACCTTGCCTTATCGCCGTACTTGACAGCAACTATATCGGAGTATTTGAATTTATTGTTAATATCAACCTGCTGCAAACGGTAAAAAGATCTTCCTTTCATCGGGGCATTGTCATAAAAAATATAATCATGAGGTATTGTTGTGGTACCATTGCCTGCAGCTTCGCCGATCTTACTGAATGTGCTTCCATTGGTTGAGCGCTCAACATTAAAATGATGGTTGTTTATCTCTGATGAAGTTCTCCAGTTCAGGCGCACTCTTTTTGTTTCAGGTGTTGCAGTTAATGAAAAATAAGAAACAGGTAATGGCCCGTTCACTGGTGTTGTGAATGTCCATAAAGGCCCGATGGTTGTATTCTCCCCGTCAAAAATTTCTGCATACCATTCGTATTCGGTTGTTTCCAAAAGTCCTGGCCAGTTAACACAGGCATTGGAGCCTGATGCAACATTTGTTTCACCGATCAGGGAATAAGCGTCAAGTTTAACAGGCAGCCCAAATTCACTGTCAGCATCTGTTTCAAAACTATTGAGGTAAGGAGAGAACGTTTTTACAGAAAGCGTATTCAGCAGCGGATCAAACTCAAGGATCCTAAGCAGTCCATTACCACCTCCCGCCCATCCCTGGTAATCGGAGAGCATGGTATGCACCGTGTTGCCATTATAAGTATCACTTCTTCTCGCCTCTCCATCTGTAGTATGAACATGGCCACATGCGTGGATCAAAAAATTTGGATATGCCCTCAGCCTGTTATAAATGGCTGAGCCCTGGGTACTGAATGACTGGTCTTCGTTGATGCCATAATGCGTAAGGACGATCACTTTACGGCTGCTGTATGTTTGTACCAATCCTTCGGCCCAATCCAATACGCCGCCGGTTGCAGCGAACCCTGCCGTTTGATCGTACTCCATGGATATTACAAGGAAGTCAACACCACTTGCGCTGAATAATTCGTAATGGTTGTCATTGTTATTTGGATCGGAACCATAATGTCCTCCATAATAAGCACGACCATTGAAATGATTATATCCAAAATACTGGTTGTAATAATTTGATGTACCGGCGGGATTACCATTGGGTGTCTGATCGTGGTTTCCAACGGTGACGCTGAGCGGGATGCCCTGGGGAAGACCTGTCTGCACTGGACTCTCTATCGGTGCAATACCTGCTACATAGCGATCCCATTCAATGGAATTATTTGAGCCGGGGGGATTGTCGCCGTTCTGTACGCAATCGCCAACGCCTCCAACAAAAACAATATTTCGGGCAGCCCGGTTAGCTACGATCCAGGCTGATTGCGCATTGAGCATAGCGACAGTACCGCCATTGGTTCCTTGTGGCTCCGCAGTATAATATTGCGTATCAGGAAGAATGATGAAAGTAAATTTTCCTGAGCCGCCTGCAGGTTTTTTTCTTCCGTAAAACCTTACACGAAGGTTACCGCCATTGGGGTCACTAACATTTGCACAAACATCAGGACTTGTTGTTGTGGAAACACTGCTATTTGCAGGATTAGGATTTGTTGGTTGATCAGGCGCAAGATTATTAAATCCACTGCTGACCCAGTGCGGGCCGCCGTTTGTTGGATGCGTGGAAATATTTGTTGCCCTTATGGTACCATTCACTCCGCCTGCAACAGAATTAGTTGCTGTAGTGCTACAATTCTCATTCAATCCCCAGCGGCCAAGCAACCCCGTGCCTGATGTTAATTCAATATTGTAGTTGGATGAGATCTGTGTTGATGTTCTTGCGAGGTTCCATATTCTTACTTCGTCGATCTTACCATTAAAGAAACCTGCGGGTTCAGCGGGTGGTGTTGCAGAACTGGAAGTTATGGCTGTTCCGATCGATGCGTGTTGAATGCTGTTTGTTTCCGGAACAGCCCCGCTTTCTGATTCTGTTTTATCAAGTGCACCGTTGATATAAAGGTTCCATGTTCCTGCGCCATAAGTGACTGCAACATGGGTCCAAACATTTTGTGGTATGGCATTAACACCTGTTATGGGATGGCTGGTGCCGTTGCTTTCTTCAAAGTCGGCGACAAGCCTGTTGCTGCTGTTTACCGCAAAGAAATAATTTACGTTCCTGCCTGGATCATCCGATTCGGATCTTCCCTTGGCGATGATGGGCACCCCGGTAACCCCACTGGATGCCGAACTCGTTGCAACACCCGTGCCTTCAATTTTTATCCATGCTTCCAGTGTAAAGGCTGCAGCATTCAATCCCGGTGCTGCGCCAAATGTTATATAGTCTTCCACGCCGTTAAGATCAAGCGATGAATTAACTGTTGGGTCAGGCTGGTTAAATCCTGTTACCCAAAGCGGGTTTCTTACCAGTGTTCCCGCAGGCCCGCCGAAAATGGAGTTGGCTGCTGTTGAACCAGAGTTCTCATTTAACCCCCATCTGCCGGCCAAACCGGTGCCGCTTATTAATTGTGAATTATAATTTGCAAGTATCTCTGAGTCAGTGCGAACAAGGTTCCAAATCCTTACTTCATCCATTCTTCCATTAAAGAAACCCGGCCTTATTGATCCTCCTGTATTTAATGTAGAGCCGATGCAGGCATTGATATTACTGGCAGACTGTGGCGTAAAATTTCCGCCGGCACTAAGCGTGCTGTTAAGTACGCCATTTATATATAATTTCCATTCGTCGGTGGCGGTATTATAAGTTGCAGCCACATGCGTCCATACACAATAAGGAAGTATACCTCCTGCACCTGTGCTTACAACAGGATGGTTTGCTGAACTGGCATTGTCTTCAAAATCGGCGACCAGCCGCATATCAGAAAGACGATAACCTAAAAAATAATTTATATCAAGTGCTGCGCTCTCTGCTTCTGCCCTTCCTTTTGTGATAATGGGCACAACGCCGGTTAAGCCACCAGTGCCGGTTTCCGTGGTGGAGGCATATCCTTCAATCTTTATCCACGCTTCTAAAGTAAAGTTGGTAAGCTTGAGAGAAGCGTCATTACCAAGACTGACATAGCTGGTATCGGTAAAGCGCAATGACTGGGCCTGTACATTGGTAATTAAGGCAATGATGATCGCAGAAAGCAAAGCTGTTTTGTAAAAAAAATTCATGCAACGGTTTTAGTTCAGTGAAAGGAAATTCGCAGGATGAATTTTTAAAAAGGCTTTCGGGGATGTACAGGTACGGCTTTAGATAAGAAGGAGAGACACAAAATAGAACTTTTATTTGATTAAAAGAAGTACCAGATTTTGAACCACATTAGGACATAGGCCACAATAGGAAAACATGCAGATCTATGTTTTCTATGTTACTATGTGGTTCAATTTATTACAATTAACCAATGGATTTCTTAAAAGCATCCACCACAAAAGCCGCATCACGGTTGAGCAGTGTTTCATTTACGGTGATGAATGCCTTGTTATTTTTATCCGCTCCCGGCATGCGGATAAAGTAGGTGGTCCTTAAAGCAGACTGGAGTTTTTTGGCATCCACTTCCTTTGCCAGTTGGAGTTGGTAAATATTGGTACCGCCGTCCAGCGCCGTGATCTTAATGCCCGGCAGCTTATTGATGGCTGCAAATATCTCTGTAGAGCGGCTCACCACAGCCTGCATCCTTTCTTCAATTCCTTCCAGCCTGTGTAATGCCATAGCAGCATTGGGCCAGTTGCTGTACATATTGCCGCCGTGTATCTTGATAAGGTGCGGTATTTTTTCCATAACGGCTTTATCACCGCAAAGCACTGCACCTCCTGCAGCGCCCAGGTATTTGTACAAGGAAATGTAGACGGTATCAAAATAAGAAGAATATTCTTTTATACTTACGCCCGACCAGGCAGATGACATATAGATCCTTGCACCGTCAAGATGAAGTTTGATATTATTACCCCTGCAATAAGCACTGATCTTTTTTATCTCTTCAATAGGAACCGATCTTCCGTCTGCTCTTCGCACCGGGTTCTCAATACTTACTGCCCCGATACCCGATTTGAAAACTTCCAGGCTGCCCAAAGAATCGATGGCTTCCTTCAGCATGTCTGCCGTAAAATAAGTTTGACCCATTGCAAGTGGCATCAACCTTTTTTCAAAAACTGATTGCGCTGCATCGGCTTCATCACGGTACACATGGCTAAGGTCCTGTACAAACACTTTTGTATTCTCACCGCTAAGTACGGCGATCGCCAGTTGGTTGGCCATGGTACCGCTGGGCATGAATACTGCTTTCTCTTTTCCCGTTATCGCTTCGAATTTTTTTTCAAGCACAGCCACAACTCCGCCGTTTCCGTAGCTGTCTCTTTCAATGGCTGTGGTGGTATTGAGTTGTTTCAATACATCAATATATTCTGCAGGCGAAAACATTTTACCATCGCCGAAGAGATCGATACGAGGCTCATCAGCAAAAGGTTCTTCACTGCTTTGTTGTTTGCCGAATAAACTTGTTGAAGGCAGTATGGCGGGAACAATGGAGAGTCCTGATAATCTCAAAAAATCTCTCCTGTTTGAAACTGGCATGGTATACTTTTTTGGTAAATGTAAAGTACAAATATTTTTTCGTGGTATTTTATCCACCCATCATTGATTTGTAAATATTGTACAATGCTGAAATGCACCGTTACCAAACATATCTAAAAATTACCGCTGTTGTATTTTACATTTTTGATTTGAGCAGGCATGTGTATCATTGACGCCAAAAGTATCATAGCCATATGAACAAAACCTGCCTGCTTGTAGGACTTTCTCTTATTGTGTTCATGACTGCCAAAGCTAACCCGGCGGATACGGTCATAACCAAGAAAAAATATTTTACCCAGCGTTTGACTGCCGGCTCCATTGTATTGGATGGTATTCCTTCGGAAGAAGCATGGAATGCAGTTGAATGGGGTGGAGATTTTATTCAAAATCAACCTAACGAGGGAAAGCCCCCCTCCCAGCAAACCAATTTCAAAATACTATACGACAATAAATTCCTGTACATAGCTTACCGGTGCTTTGATTCTGCTCCTGATTCCATTGTAAAAAGAATGGGCCGGCGGGATGAGTTCCCCGGGGACTGGGTGGAGGTTAATATAGACAGTTACCATGACCTGCGGAGCGGCTTCTCTTTTACACTTTCGGCTTCAGGCGTACGGAGTGACGAGTTCATTTCCAACAACACTTATTGGGACCCAAGCTGGAATCCTATCTGGTTTTCAAAGACCAGCATAAATAAAGACGGCTGGTCGGGTGAAGTAAAGATCCCTTTAAGCCAGTTACGTTATGGCAAGGAAGCAAATAAGGTATGGGGTATACAATTCACAAGACGTTTATTTCGTAAAGAAGAACGCTCCATCTGGCAAATGATTCCCCAGGGTGCGGGTATATGGGTAAGCGGTTTTGGAGAACTACATGGATTAAAAGATATACCCATGCACCGGCAGGTAGAGATAGCGCCTTATGTAACTGCGCAACTTGATAAATATAAAAAACAGCCGGGCAATCCATTTGCTGATGGGTCTGATGCAAAAATAACCGGCGGGGTGGATGGAAAATTGGCGGTTACCAATGACCTCATTCTTGATTTTACCATTAACCCTGATTTTGGCCAGGTAGAAGCTGATCCGTCGCAGGTGCGCATTGACGGGTTTCAGAATTTTTTGGCGGAGAGAAGGCCTTTCTTTATTGAAAGCAGGAATATTTTTGAATACCAGCTTACCGGTTCGCAGGCAGGCGGCGACTATGATGCCGACCTTCTTTTTTATTCAAGGCGTATCGGCAGCACACCACATGGCTTTCCAAATACTATTGGCGGGGAACATGTAAAGTACCCGCAAAGCACCAGTATATTAGGCGCCGCAAAATTCAGCGGTAAAACAAGAAAGGGATGGAGCATTGGTATCATGGAAGCTTTGACAGAGCGGGAAAAAGCGATCATTGATGATGGAACTGAAAAAAGAAAAGAACTGGTGGAGCCATTCACGAGTTATTTTGTTGGCAGGCTGCAAAAAGATATCAATGGCGGCAACACCATCATCGGTGGCATATTTACCGCTGTTAACCGTGAGCATGGTTTGGATAACATACTTCACCGCAGCGCTTATACCGGCGGCATTGATTTCTTACACTACTGGAAGAACCGTACATACTATATAAAAGGTAATGCGATATACAGCAATGTAAATGGCAGCAAAGAAGCCATATACCGTACACAAACAGCATTCGAGCATCTTTTCCAGCGGCCCAATGCAAAAGAATCAACACTTGATGCCAACCGCACCTCGTTGACAGGCATGGGTGGTAATCTTGCGTTTGGAAAGAGCGGCGGAAAACAGGGGAAGATGGGACAGATGTTTAAATTTGAAACGGGCGTAACCTTTCGCTCACCCGAACTGGAATTGAATGATATTGGCTTCATGCTTACTTCCAACGAGATCAATCACTGGACCTGGGCAGGTGTTCAGTACCAACGGCCATTTTTTGTTTTTCGTAATGCACGATTGAATTATAATCACTGGTTCAGGTGGGATTTTGCGGGTAAGCTTTTGTATAGCCAGTATAATATTAATATGCACGCCGTTTTTAAAAATAACTGGGCGTCAGGTACAGGGGTTACCTGGAATCCTTATGATGTTTCAAACACTGCATTAAGAGGCGCCGGCTCATTGCGTCGTCCTCATGGGATTGGCTGGAATTATTATGTGAATACGGACACAAGAAAAAAAATATCCGGCGGATTAAACCTGTTCAGGTTCTGGGGATTTTATAATACGATGGATGTTTATAATGCGGCCCCCTTCATTAATATTGTGCCCATCAATGCTATCAGCATAAACCTGAGCGCCAGTTATGAATATTACTGGCGCAGGCAGGACCAGTTCGTGCGGAATATTTCCTACAACAACAGCACACGCACTGTTGTTGCACAGGTAAAACAAAAGACCATACGTTTTACCGCGAGGGTCAATTATAATATAACCCCCGATCTTACCATACAGTTTTACGGACAGCCATTCATCACCAGGCCGGAGTATTCACACTTTGCCTATGTTTCAGATCCTTTGGCAAAAAAACATACTGACCGCTTCACGCCATATAACAATAACCAGATCAGCCTGAGTAATGGTGTCTATGCAGTTGATGAGAATAATGATGGTATAACAGATTATAGTTTTGATAAACCGGATTTCAATTTTGTGCAGTTCCGTTCTAATCTTGTGGTGAGATGGGAATACAGGCCGGGATCAGAATTCTTTCTTGTGTGGGCACAGGGTAATACACCCGATGCTTATGGCGACCTTGATTCGCCTTTGTTCAAAAGCCTTTTTGATAATGCTTTTTCCGGTGGAAATGCCCGTAACAGCTTTTTGGTAAAATGGACGTATAGGTTTTTGAAATAATAATTGTTGGTCAGGCGACCAACAATGGCTGTGGGGACCAACAACAGCGATCCTTATTTCTCCAAAGGTCCTTCCCAAAGTACCTGCTCGATCATCCATTTGTCATTCTGCTTTGACAGTAAAATATAATCAACGCCCCACCATGCAGTTACTTTTGCTGAAGCTATCGAGTTCATGATATCCAGCACTTCTACTTTTTTGGGACTGCCTTCTTTGGCAAAATTCTTTTTATCATACACCTTCTTTGCATAATCTTTCGCCTGTTGAAAGGTCATTTGTTCATCTGCTTCATACACGCCGGATTTATTTTTCCAGTAGCCAAATTTGTATAGTGATGGTTTAAGGCTGCGGGACAACTTTACAGTATCTCCTTCATAAAAGCCTTCAATATAATCAAGGCATGCCCTTTCAATTTTTTGCTTTGCTTCCTGTGCAAAGGAAACTATGGTAAATGAACATACGACCAGTATGCAAATAATTTTTTTCATAAACTTGTTTTAGTGTTATAAGTTAATAAGAAATTGCCTGAACAGGGTTACCATTCATCATTCGGTAAATTTTAAGAAACGTGGAGATGATCAATCAGTGAACTTCCTGCCCTTTGCCATAACAAGAAATACGATCCCTGTGATGAATCCCATAAGAAGAAACCCTATTATCCATAAAGCTTTTTCGCCGTCAGAAACCGTTTTGCTCTTTGCAACATGCACAATTCCAAGTATGCGGTAAACAAGGCTGCTGATAGCCATGATAAAACCGGAAACGATAACAGCGGGGCTGAATATGGTAGTGAGAACTTCAAAAGGATCGTGCCTGTTGTATTCATCTGCATGAAAGGCAAATCCAAACACGGCCTGCAGGTAGATAACCAGGAAAACGATCATCGAAACAAAGGAAAGGATAAAAAAAGCCAGGAAGGTATTGTACTTACTCATTTTTTTGTTTCAAAGCTACAGTCTTTTTTTTAATCAATTATTGAACTTAACAACTTCAAAATTACTTCCATGCACCTGTCCAAGTTTCTGCAGGTCACTATTGTTCCATCTTTCATCAGGCGCACCGGTTATGTAGAGGTTACTGCCGATGTCGGCAAGTATGAGACCATATTTTTTCATTGCCCTTAAAATAATCTGGTTGGTTGCCGAATAACCGCTGATATCAAAATTTGCTTTTAATCTTATCCTTGCGCCAAAGGGCAGGCTGTATTGTCCGCCGGTACTGTTCACTTTATGGCGTGCGGGGTAAATATATGCGGGCTTTACATTGCTGCTGGTTAGTGTGAATCTTATGGGATGGTCTATCTCTCCTTTCAGTATTTCTTCATAGCGCACAAGCCCCGGAAAAATGGGCAGGCCCGCTGCATCAGCCGAGGTCCATGTTTCGGGACGCATCTGGTTTGTTTTAAGGTCAAAGATGGCACCCGAAGATGCATCCCAGTGATTGCCATTAACACGGGCATAAAAAAGTTCATACAACTTTTTATTTTCTACGTCAACTGCAATAACATGAGAATCGCCGTTCCCGTTTCCTTCAATGGGCGCTGTGATGGGCATAGGATAAGGTCCAGGATCACTTTCATCTCCATAGTCTGTAAAATTAATAGCTACACCCGGCTGGTTGCCACAAACAACGATATAAGGAATGCCGATGGGTGCGCCCTGCCATAAGCCGCTTCCAAAATCTGCTTTTATTGGCGAAGATGAGATCGCTGCAATGATCTGTGTATTGTATGGATCGATGGGTGATGCGGAGATATCTTTATTCCAGGGGTTATCTGCCGGGAAGAGCTGGATATTTTCTGCTGCTGCTTTTGTTGCGGTACAGGTAATGCTTCCGCCTCCACCCCCGTTGCCGGGAGGAATCAATGGTTTATTATCTGAAACGTCCTTGGTACAGGAAAGGATCGCCAGGACAGATATTATAAAAGGACAAAGGAGACCAGCGGGACTCAATGTTTTTCTCATAGGATTGGATTTGAAGCACTGAAAATGCACAAAAATTAAGCCAATAAGGGGTTTTAGACCAACTATTTTCCCCATCGTCCTCGTCTCCGACGAGGAGTATTGGTTTTGCGACTTCGTCGCAATTATAAGTCGGAGATTTACAACCACCCCATCCTCGTCGGAGACGAGGACGGGAAAAAATAAATGCGATCAGCTAAACTTTCTTCAATTGTTCGGGTCTATAACCCCATAAAATTAATATTATGAAAAATTTTAAAAAACTACTGCTTGGTATATTCTGCTTAACTACTACTTCAGTTGCTATCGCCCAGGAGGATTCAACAGGAATGCCCGGCGACAATTTCAGTTTAAAGGGAGCCCTGGAAATGTTCAAACAATCATCTTCCCCCGAAGAATTTGAAAAATTGATCAATGCAAAGGACAGGAATATAAATAACCTCGACCTTAACAATGACGGTGATGTTGATTATATAAAAGTAATTGACAAGGCAGGTAACAATGTGCATGCTTTTGTTTTACAGGTTGCTGTTTCCGAAACAGAGAACCAGGATATTGCGGTCATAGAACTGGAGAAGACGGGTGATACAACTGCTGTACTGCAGATCATTGGCGACGAAGACATTTATGGAGAGCAGATCATTGTAGAAGCTTCTGATGAAGGAGATGAAGTGGAAGAAAGTAATATACGAACACCGGGGCCGTCTGATTTTTTTGAGCCGGTAAGGATCGTTGTAAATGTTTTTTACTGGCCCTGCGTAAGGTTTGTTCACCGCCCGGCCTATACGCCCTGGGCTTCCCCCTGGAGATGGCGTCATTACCCGGGTTGGTGGAGGCCATGGCGCCCTTTAACATGGCATGTGTTTCACCCGCTTCGGAATCGCTACCACAGGCATTATGCCGTTGTCCGCACACACAGGGCCATCGGTGCACACAGGATCTATACACCCTATCGGGCTTCATCAGTAACCGTAAGAACCAGGACAACCGTAGTTCGTAATAATTACAGGGTGACACGTACCACAAAGCGTACCATCCACAGGGGAAATAATAAGGGTGTAAGAACCAAAACAAGAGTAAGAAAAGGATAATTTTTTAACGGGACATATTCAACAGGCTGCGGGTTTTTACCCGTGGCTTTTTTATTTGAACCACATAGGAACATAGAAAACATAGATGGTTACCTAATTCTATTGTTCCCTATGTTCCTATGTGGTTCAAAAGATTCATTAGCTATTTGTCTCAGCATATTTCTTAAAGCTATCCATGATCGCCTGCCAGCCGCCCTGCTGCATTTCGATCGGGTTTATATCTTCTGCTTCAAATCTTTCAACAACTTTAGTGCTGTTGCCCAGCGGAGTGAAATTTATTTTCACTTTTCTTCCGTCACCGATGGTGTATTCAATGTATTCATTCTTCCGCACTTCATCATAAACTCCGCCAAAATCAAAACCCATACTGCCGTCCTTTGCTTCCATCCTTGACATGAATTTTCCGCCGGTGCGCAGGTCATTTTCTGCACGGGACGTATGCCAGTCATCTGATGGGCTGCACCATTTGATGATGTGTTCTGGTTTTGACCATAGCTCCCATACTTTTTCAACTGGTGCATTGATGGTATTCTCTACAATGAGAACAGTTCTTTGTTGCGTTTCCATTTGTTTTAATTTTTATTTTTAAAAATTTGTTTTACAATGCAAACATCCGACATCTTTCAAAAATATATGCAGTGTAAAAGCGACAATTAAAGGTATGTTTTACGACAACTAATACCTTGCCGGATTCGTCTTTAAACCCCAAGTTTTTTAAGAAGTTGCTCTTTATAAGTAGCAGAGACCTCGAATTCGGAGCCATCCAGCATGGTTACAAAACCACCTGCGCTTTTTGAATAGGATTTTATGAAGTTGAGGTTGACAATGAAGGAGCGGTGTATCCTGATGAAGGGTTCATCCAGCAATTCATCAAAATGCTTTAAGAACCTACAGATCATTTTACAGGAGCCATCCGAGAGGTACACATTTGTAAAATTCCCGTTGGCCTGTAATTTTATGATGGATTCGGTTTTAATGATATCAAAACCATTCAGCGTTGGCAAAATGATCTGCTGCTTTTCAGGCTTCAGCTTCAGGTTCTGCAACAATATCTGCGTGCGGTTAAATTCTTCTGCTTTAAGGATCGATTCCTGTACCCTGTTAACGGCTGCTACAAGTTCTGCGATGTCTATTGGCTTAAGAATATAATATGCTGCACTGAGGTTCAAAGCTTTTAAGGAATACTCAGAATAAGCAGTGATGAATATGGTTTCAAAGCGCTGGTCCTGGCAGGCTTCCAGGATATCAAACGCATTACCGAAAGGCATTTCCACATCCAAAAAAACCAATTGCGGCTGCAATGACTTTATCATGGGCACGGCTTCTTTGATATGCTGTGCTGTTCCGATCACTTCTACTACCGGGCAATATTTCTTCAAATAATTTTCCAATACTTCCCGGGCTATCAATTCATCATCAACAATAATGCTTTTAATTCTCATGCTGTTTTGTTTTTTAAAAGAGGGACCGTCATTTTTACTTTTACACCATGATCCGGCGCAGCTTTGTCTTCCACAATGCAGGTGATATTTTGCTGGTACAATTCATTCAATATCTTTATCCGCTCCAGTGTATTGGTAATGCCCCTTCCTGAATGTTGCTTCTGGTTTGCTGTTTTGTGTTTTTTGCTTTCTGCGATCCCGATCCCGCTGTCTTCTATTATAATTTCAATACCCGATTGTTTTTTAGTAAAGCTTAATTTCAAAAACCCTTTTTCATCCTTATACCTTAGTCCATGCCAGATGGCGTTTTCAAGGTGAGGCTGTATAAGCATCCCGGGGATCTTTAATTGATCATCTGCATACAGGGCATCATCAATTTCAATTTTGAAATCAAATTTATCGGGGAACCTGCTCTTTTCCAGCTCAAGGTAATTTTGTAGGAGCTCAACTTCTTTACTAAATAAAACAAAGTCTTCCTTTGAGTTTTCCATTACCCTCCGCATCAGGGTAGAGAATTTTGTGAGGTATTGGTTCGCCTGCAACTCATTATTATTGGCAATAAACTGGTTGATGCTGTTCAGGCTGTTAAAAATAAAATGCGGGTTCATTTCCCTCCGCAAAGATTGCAGGGCTATCTTTTTATTCTTTGTTTTTAATTTTTTAAGGATGAATAAGATCACGCCGGTAAAAACCACTAGAATGATCATTGCCGCGATAAGCCAGTAATTAATGATATTCTTTTCCCTGATCAGCTCATCTTTAAGCGCTTTTTCCGTTTCCAGTTTTTTTAATTTGCCCTCTGTTTCAGCAATTATCTTATTATCTGTAAGTGAGCTGTCCCTGGTAATAATAGCGGGTAAGTCTGACAGGAAATTCTTATACAACGCCAGGCTCGCTTCCCTCCTGCCGCTGCTCCTGTAAATGCTGTCAAGCTTTTCTATACATTTTTTAGCTTCAAGTGTATGGCCGTTCCTTACAGATAATGCATAAGACTCATTCAATAATTTTATGGCTGTTGCATTTTCATTCTTTTGAATATAGATATCTGCAAGCGATGTCATCTCGCTGGCTTTTAATGCTGATGAGTTTTCAACAAAAGATTCATCTAATATTTTTTTCTTTGTTTCAATTGCTCTTGTAAAATCTTTATTCTGCAAATAGGCATTCGTAATAAGCTGGTTATACCGCACTGCCTGTTCAGGTTTATTCTTTGAAAACTCATAGGCACTGCTGAATGAAGCAATGCCTGCCTGCATGTTGTTATTCTTTAAATTGATCTCCCCCAGCCTTCCATAATTGGTTATTATCTCATTGGTGTCATTATTCTTTTTACCCAGGTCAATATTGTCCTCCAAAAAATTCTGCTGCAACCTGGTTGAGTCTGAACTGACTGAAAGCCTGCTTATATCATTCGTGTTTAAAGTATTTGAAGTTACATTGCCCGTCTTTGCATTATATTGTCTTGCCGTATTGTAATTAGTCAACGCCTCCCTGTCTTTACTCAGCTCCTCCTGTACTTTAGCCAATGCCCTGCTGCTTTTAGCAATGCCTTCAGCATCAGCCGTCTTTCCAAACAGGTCCTTTGCCTTTTTATAGTAGGATTCACTTTTTACAAAATCACCCTTCTGGTAATAGCTTTCACCCAGGTCAAAATATCCCTGTGCAAGGGTATCGGGATTATTTTTCTCATATCCCCTCTCCAGTTTTTTTGACGCCGACTTTATCTGCTTTTTGCTTTCCTGGGCATAAGCAATTGTATTAACACTGCTGATAAATACCAGCAGTACCACAACAATAGCTTTAAAAGCATCTTTACCCTTCATGTTCATTTCTGTTAGAGATACAAAATAACATCATTTTACGCCTACTTCATTATCCCCCGCCAAGTCAAAAGGCCATTTCACACAGTATACCTAAAAACGCTGTGTGGCTGTATTATTTTCATCCTATAAAACATACTTATATGAAAAAAATTAAAATGCTCCTGGGCATCGTCATCATGATGATGATCGCTTTAAATACGCGTGCACAACTGGCAAAAGCCAATTTACATATGCCGGTCAACAGTGTTTCGCACACGGCCAAGGCCGGTTACGTTACCACGCACAAGAATGTCAGGCTGTATTATATTAAGGCAAAGCCGTCTTTATACGCAGAGTTTAAAGGTATGGGGAAATATACAACACTGGAAGATGCCATTAAACAATCCAAGATCAGGATACAGGAAGTATCAAACGGCGGAACGGTAAACACCCTGATCTTTAAAAACCTGTCAAAGGATACCATTATAATAGGCATGGGAGATATTGTTAAGGGCGGAAAACAGGACAGGGTAATTGAAAAAGATGCGGTGCTCGCCCCGTCGCAAACGATCCAGCTTAGTGTGTATTGTGTAGAACATGGCCGCTGGTCTTCATCAAATGACGGACGGAGCAATGCCGGTGCCGCTTCATTTTCTGCATACCACAGTAACATTGATAATACCGTAAGGAAGAGTATTGTAAAAGAAAAGAGCCAAAACAAGGTTTGGGAAAAAGTTGCCGGTATCAATTCAGCTAACGGAACTGCTACCAGCACCGGCACGTACACCGCTGTTACCCAGTCTGCAAAATATAATGAGCAGGTAAAGGAGTACAAAGCGGCATTTCTCAAGGCGATAGCAGGCGACACAACCATCGTAGGTATTTTAGCTGTTACCGGTGACAGGATCATCGGCTGCGATATTTATGCAACGCCGCAGTTATTCCGGAGCAACGTTGCCAATATTCTTAACTCTTATATTTCCGAAGCAGTGAATGATGGGAAAAATGTTACCATTACGGATGCAACGGTGGCCAAATACATGGATGATCTTTTAGACAATGAAACAAAACAGGATACTTTGCTTGAGAAGAACGGAAGGAGCTTAAAAGTAAATGGTAAAAAGGTTAAGATAACTGCATTTGATAAATAAGGATTTAAATGGGGCATGGTTATAAAAGGGGTTGTATTTACAGCCCTTTTTCTTTTTTGAATGCCTGCAAAAAATACCCTTGCAAGGGTATTTTAAAAGAAAAGGGTTTTTCTATTTTTATTAAAATGAAAATCATGAAAAAAATTATCCTGTTTATTATAAGCATTTTGTTCATTGGGGCAATTACCAAAGCCCAGGTGCCCAAGGAAATTGTAGAGAAAAGCTGGGGGGCTTATCGGAGCAGCCTGCAAACTTTACAAAGAGCGGTAAAGTTCAGCTCAGGCAAACGCTGAAGCTGACCCTGAATTCCGACAATAGTGTGTATGGAACTTCCACCACGAGAATGACCCTTGATGGTATAAATTATCATTGCACCGCTACTGTAAGCGGAACCTTTAACAGGTCAACCTGGTCGGTTTATATTAAAGATGAATCACAAAGTTCCAGCGAAAAACTTCCAAACGATCTTAAATGGTGTAAAGGCTGGGGCACGCTTACTTTCTACACCAACAAAACCTATCCGGGGTATTACCTGTTGAAAGGAGATATTACTGATGACTGCGGAGGAAAAAGTTTAATGGAGCTTTCTGATCGCCCTCAATGATACTTACAGTTATTCTATCCATAGAACAGAGTTGCCCGTGTTATGTTCATTCTGTTCCCATAGTTTATTCGAAGGGTCCAGTATCCAGTTGCCATCAACTACGAACTTATATCGATGCTTACCCTTACCAAGGTGCGCTTTAAATATCCACTCATCCCCTTCCCTTGTCATTCTAAATGAAGTTGGGTTCCAGCTGTTAAGGTCCCCGGCAACAGTAACTGTCTTGGCATTCTCAAACCCTTTTAACCGGAAGGTGAAATTCGGTTCAATGACCAATGCGATATTACCTTTTGTAACCACATCTGCAGTAAATTTATTATCGATCTTTAACTTGTATTCATAATTACCCGGCCCAAGGGTATAAGGTAGCTCCCACCCGGTTGCTGTTTTGGTCATGAAGAGTTCATCTTCTTTCCAGTTATTGAAAGAACCCAATACTGAAACTTTTTTTGCATCCGTAAAACCATCCAGTTTAAATAAATAAGGTTTGCCCATGCGCACTACTGAATTATAATCATTGAATTCATTGGGCAGCTTATCATTATTTCCCGGGTCAGTGATCCAGTTGCCATCAACAATAAAGCGATAGGTATGTGTTCCTTCAGGTAAATAAACCGGGATCGTCCACCCGGCAGCAGTGCGTTGCATCAGCAGTTCCTTTTCCCGCCAGTCGTTAAAACTTCCCGATACATAAATTCTTTTTGCATTGGTATATCCCTGGAGGTTAAAATTGTAATTGGTTTTATAGTACACCGAATTATCATTGCCTAAGCCATCGTTCTCAATGTTTAAATTATCCGTATCGATCTTCCAGTTGCCGTCAATAACGAACTTATACCAATGTTTTCCCGAAGGCAATTTTACATAGGCGATCCATCCGCTGTCTGTTTTTATCATTGGCAATGTTGCCGGGTCCCAGTTATTGAAACTCCCGGCCAGGTTTATATTATTTGCCTTTGTGTTTCCTTTCAAAAAAAACCTGACCACAGAATCTGAAACAGTAAATGGCAATTTATTTTTAAAGCGGTTGTTTCCAAAATGAACCTGCTCCCCGGTATTGGGGAACTGCCCCTCCTGGTTCTCTTTTTGGGTAAAAATTATTTTGTCGGCTGCATTGTTGATATTATCGGTGCTGAACAGGGGTTTACTGATGACGAACAATTCTTTGTTGTCAATATCAATTTTCCAGCCCAGTTTGTTAAGCGAATCGGGCGAACCTGTTTTTATGAAATTTTGCAGGTCGAGGTCATACAATTCATACTTTGTAATGAAACTATCGATCGAGGACTTTTGCAGGTCTTTTCCAAGCGCAATGAACATCTTGCCATTTTGCAAGGTATAGGATCTTACAGGTACCTGGGCATGTACACATTGTGCTGTCAAAATAAAAAGCACAATGCAACAGGCTTTCAGCCATTTGTAAAAAACTATATTGTAACCCCTCATTTCCATATGTACATTTTGTTGTTAACAAAGTTAAATCCTATTTTATGTAAGGACAGGAAATCAAATCCTAAAATACCGTCAATACAGGAGTTATCTACCAAACAGGTCTTTTCCAGGTTGGTAATGATAACGGGCATCATGCCCGTATTCTGGCCGCCAATGCTAAGGTTATTCAGGTTACCATATAATGCCTCCACTTTCTTCTGCCCGGCCCCGGTCAGTTGAATACGTCTTAATATTTCAACGTTCTCAAATATTTTATTGGGTAAACGGCTATCCAGCAGGTTTGATTCTGCACCCGAATCAATGATGAGCCTTAATTTTTTTCCTGCCACTGTTGTACGGGTAACGATCTTATGGTTCCATATCTCTATCGGTACAACACTATAGGTTGACGGGTCTTTAAGCATGACACTTTTATAGGTGGCCGCTTCTTTTTTTGCAATGCGGTGGAAGTACAGCAAATTATTTTCGTAATCAATGATCATTTCAAATTGCTTTAAAAAGGATAAGCCGATAAGGCCTAAGATGCGTATCCCCTTTGCATTTTCAAGATGGCCAAGATTAACAAGGTCTGCAGCAATAACAGTACTTTTTACACAGCCGAAAGAAAATTCCTTTACCTCGGTCCTGGTTACGGAACTAACAACTCCTGTGATCCCGCTTTGTTCTTCATCGGTACTGGTTGTAGCCGGGTAATCACGGAAATAAGTAATGTTCAATACAAGTCCCGGCGCTCCCGTATCCAAAATAAAATTGCCTTCGGTTGTATCGGCCTTCGCCCTTATTATTATCAGTTTGCCGGCACGGCTGAAGGGTATGCTGCAGGAGACCGAATCTGCAATAGCGTTTTGCAGCAGGTCTTGTACGGGAATGAATTTCTTTTTTGATAATAAGGAATCAGTATCATTTATCGCAGCCGCCTGTATGTGTATTGTCACAAACAATATGACGAAAACAAGCCTGGTATATTGACGGATGCAGTTGATAATAGTGTTATTAAAACACTAATTTACTTAAACCCGTTCAAGCGGGCCCCGTAAAAAATAAAATAATTAACTTGAGGAAATAAACCTGGTTATGAAAAGTATCCTGCTATTCTTACTACAAACAATCGTCATGAGCAGTTTTGCACAATTAAAACCTGTTGGATCGGCTGTCTTTCATTGGTCGAAGTTGCCGGTTAAGAAAGAAGCCCAGCGGGAAAGCCGTAAACTATTGGAAGGAACCACCAATGAATTTGAATATTTTGAGATACATGCTACCACGCAATATAAGGGCGCTGTGCCAAGGCCCCCGCATACACAAAAAGATATTGAAGAGGTAATCATCATAAAAGAAGGAAGGATGAAATGCAGCATTGGAGCTCAAACCAGTGTTCTTGGTCCGGGCAGCGTGTTGCTTATACCTCCTTTCGAATCGCAGACATTTGAGAATACCGGAGACGGGCCACTCACCTATTATGTATTAATGTTCCGGTCAAAGAAACCGGTGAATATGGAAAGAAGTACAAAAGCAGGCGGCGCATTATTAGTAAATTATGATTCGCTGGTTTATAAAGAAACCAATAACAGGGGAACAAGAAAATATTTTGATCGTGCCACGGCCATGACTGAGAATTACGAGATGCATACCACTCACCTGAAAGCAAAAGGCCCCAGTCATGCGCCACATAACCATATAGCCACGGAGATCATTTTAATGATCGATGGCGAGACGGAAATGACGATCGACGGGAAAACATACAACGCCGGCCCCGGCGACCTTTACATAATTGAGTCTGAAAAAATGCACGGCATCAGCAACGCTTCTGAAAAACCCTGCAGCTATTTTGCATTTAAGTGGCGGTAAAGATCATCCCTGCACACGCATGACCTTATTTTCGATCAGTGCATAAACGGCGTCTTTTTTCCCGGGTTCAATCGAGTGCATACCGGTGAATCTTCCAAAAGCCGGCAATACCGCATAGGATTTTGTAAAATAGAAACATGGAAATCTCAAAGACTGCCTTGCCACTCCAAAAAGCGTAACAGAAGGATGGATATGCCCGCTGAAAACATAGCAATCCTTTGCGTCCTCACAGTCAGTTATATCATGGCTAAAGATAAAGTTGCCTTTCTGCAATTGTTTCTCACAACAGTTTATCTCTGCCTTGTTATACCAGTCTTTTTCAAGTATATCATGATTGCCCATAACTAATTGAATAGGTAGCTGTTTAAAATCTTTCCTCCATTTTAAAAATAATTCCATTTCCTTATTGGCATGGCTGTGAAAAAGGTCTCCTACGATGATCAAATACCCGGGTTTGAAGTATTGTACCTGTGCTGTTAACCGCTGCATATCTTCTTTAAAAATGGTTTGCGGAACTGCGATGCCGCTTTTACGAAAATGACCGGTCTTGCCAAAATGAAGGTCAGACAGTATCAATGCTTTTTCTTCTTCCCAAAAGATGCACCGGGATGCGGAGAGAAGGAAACTGTTGTTGTGGATGGTATGTTTTATAAAGTCATTCACGGGGCGCAAAGATAAGCGGATATTAACCACAGATTAAACAGATTGCTCCACAGATTAACACAGAAAAAAAATATTATGATCCGTGACCATCTGTGAAATAAATCTGTGGCCATCTGTAGTTAAAAGGTCTTACAGATCCTCAAGTTGCTGCTGCATCTTCCTTATCCTATCCTCCAGCTTTTCTGATGAAAGGGTTTCTCTCATACTGTCGGCTTTTATGGGAAAACAAAAAGGTGTGAGCCTTGTTGGAAAGCGTATGATGACCTCCCCTGCCTGTATCCTTTCCAGCATATTGCGCAGCCGCTCTTCTTCCATTTGTTGTTCCATCACTTCGGCATAAGCCTGCCGCAATAATAAATTCTTCGGATCATACTCGCTGAATACATTAAAAAGCAATGAAGCTGAATTCTGCAAATGCCTTGCCTTTATCCGCTCACCGGGCATACCCTGGAAGATGAGCCCGCCGATCACACTGATATCCCTGAACTTACGCCTCGCCATTTCGGTTGAATTAACGCTTCTCTGTATATCAGCAAATAAATTTTCCGGTGAAAACAATTCATAAACATTGGTATCATCAACAGGTATTGGCTGGTCGCTCAGTAACTCAAATCCATAATCATTCATGGCGAATGAAAAGGTGATCGGCCTGATCTTGCTTATACGATACGCTAATATCGCTGCCATGGCTTCATGAACCAGCCTGCCTTCGAAGGGATAAACAAAAAGATGGAAGCCGTCTTTGGTCTCAATATGCTCCACCAGCAACTGGTGCTGTTTGGGAAGATGTGATAATTCCTTTTGCAGGTCGAGCAGGGGTGCCAGCACTTTTATTTCTTCTGCTTTCTTCGATGCATTGTCATCGCCGGCTTCATCCAGTTTTCTCCGCAACATCATTCCCAGGTTTGCCGATAAAGGCATGCGGCCTCCCTGCCAGCTCGGTATGATCGATTTTTTTGCGTTCGACTTTCTTACCATCGCCGTCATATCTTTTACCATCACGAATTCAAGGTTACGGCCCGATAAGGTGAATACATCTCCCGGGCTTAATCTTGCAATGAACCATTCTTCAATTACACCAATGTAGCCGCCACTTAAAAATTTCACTTTCATCGAAGCATCGCTGACAATTGTACCGATGTGCATCCGGTGACGCATGGCAATGCGCCTGTTATTTATTTTATACAGCCCGTCAATGATCTCCACTTTTTTAAAATCATCATACTCTTTTAATGCCTTACCGCCTTCTGTTATAAAATGAAGCATCTCTTTCCATTCTGCCGGGGTGATATCTTTATAGCAATATGTTGACCTGATCTCCTCAAAAATTATTTCCGGTATAAATCCATCAGAGATGGCAAGCGTTGACAGGTATTGTATCAGCACATCAAAGCAGAGCAGCCTCGGTTCTTTGCTTTCAATGATATTCTCAGCCATGGCTGTTTTTAGCGCTGCTGCTTCCATCAGTTCGAGAGAATGTGTAGGAAGAAAATAGATATTACTTACTGAGCCTGGCTGGTGACCGCTGCGTCCTGCCCTTTGTAAAAACCTTGCCACGCCTTTGGGACTGCCAACCTGTACCACGGTTTCTACCGGGCGGAAGTCAACACCAAGATCAAGGCTCGCCGTACATATCACTGCTTTTAGTTTGCCATCGTGCAGTGCATCTTCCACCCAGAGTCTCAAAGCCTGCTCAATACTTCCATGATGCAAAGCAATAGCGCCTGCCAGTCCGGGATCTGCGACCAGCAATGACTGATACCATCTTTCACTCATGCCCCTTGTGTTGATGAAGATGAGGGTGGTGCGGCTGTTTTCAATGATGGGCAATACTTTTTCAATGAGCTTTAATCCCAGGTGTCCCGCCCATGGGTATTTTTCAATTTCATCCGGGTAAATGGAATGAACAACGATCTTCTTGTTGATCTTCGCTTTTATGATCACCCCTTCTCTATTGAGCGGGGATAATAAAACTTCTTTTGCCTGTTCAAGGTTACCGATGGTAGCAGAAATACCCCAGATGCTTACATTGTCTTTACGTGTTTTTAATAAATGCACGATCCTTGAAACAGCCAGTTCTACCTGCACACCTCTTTTACTTCCCAGCAGTTCATGCCATTCATCTGCGGCAATTATTTTTAAGTTTTGAAAAATAAGCGGGTAATCTTTTTGCGCCAGCAGCAGGTGAAGGCTTTCGGGCGTAATGATGAGTATCTCCGGCATTGATCGTTTTTGTTTCTGCCGCTCATTGACCGCTGTATCGCCGTTGCGGATGCCCACCCGCCATTTCATGTCCATTTCAAATATCACTTCTTCCATGGCGCGGCCAATATCTTTTGCCAAAGCTTTCAATGGCGTTATCCATAATAATTGCAGCCCGTTATTTTTTTTGCTTTGGTAATTTTGGGGATGATCGTTGATGAACCGGATAACAGCGCCCAGGAAAACAGAAAATGTTTTACCACACCCTGTTGGCGCATTTACCAGGCCGCTGTTCTTATTCATTATCTGCTGCCAGCTTTGCTCCTGGAATAAAAAGGGCGCATAGCCTTTCGTGTGCAGCCAGTTGCTTATTATCTTGTACCCGGGAGATGAATGTAGCTTCAAGTAAAATGAATGAAGTGTGTAAGTTAAAAAATATTCTTTGTAACGTATTAGACAGCTATGATCAAATAACTTCTAACCTGATATGCATAAACGTTCCGATGGAACGTAAAGGCTTTTTCTTAGCGTGTTACCCATGAGATGCTCCTACGGAACAAAGACATTTTGGGATTTATGGTTCACCTCGTTCCGTAGGAACATCTCATGGGTAGAATATAAATTAATAACGGATCAGCGTTCCATCGGAATGCTTTGTGCTCATGCAGGCTCCTTAAAAGTATATTGTTCATTATATTCTATTTAAAAGGCCTCCAACAGCCTCAGGTATTCATCCAAAAATTTTTCTTTCTTATGATGCTCTTCCTGGTTTTGGATATAACGTATAACATCCCCTACATGGCTTTTGGAATACGAAAATGCTCCATAGCCCTCCTGCCAGGCAAAAGTTGAAGAACAAAATCTTTTTTCTTTGATCCATTTGCTGCTTTCTGTTTTTACATTTTGTATCAAAGTGGAAATGGATTGTGTTGGCCGCATACCAATAAGAATATGCATATGGTCGGGCATACTGTTTATCTGGAGCATTTTATGTTCATTTGCCTGGAAGATGCCGGTAATGTATTTGTGTAATTCATCTTTCCATACTTTTTGAATTAAAGCAGCACGCAACTTTACTGCAAATACAAAATGGATATGCAGTTGTGTATAAGTATTTGCCATCTTGGGTAGGATTGTAGAATAAATATACAAAACGTTTTTGTTGATTTACACGGATTAGACTGCTTGCAAGGCGGGGAAATCCCCCACTTCATCAAGAAAATTATGCACTACATGTAGCCAGGCTTTAGCGCCTCGCTTTTTTGTATGAACTTTAGGTAAAAGAAGCTATATGAAATTCATCAAAATTTTATTATCGGTTTCCCTGTTTGCCTCCTGTGCAAGCGGGAAAGAGAAAATATATACCGGGAGCACACCCACAGGTATTGTTGTAAGGTCATTTTTAGGGATACCTCTCTCCGACTCCATTGATTTCTGCAGGTGGAAATTGTTCCTTGACGATGATAAGTACCGGCTTGAGTGTAATTATGGAATCAGCAAGCCAAACACAAATGGCTTTATGAATGGCGGAAAGAAAATAGAAATAGGAGGGATTTTAAAAAAAGATAAAAGTATTTACCAGCTCGCTTACGGGAATAAAATTTTAAAACTGGCCGAACTAAATGCAGACCTCCTTCATTTGCTGGATAACGGGAACCAGATGCTGGTGGGTAATGACGGGTGGAGCTATACACTTAGTAATACAACACCTGCAAAAACCGGCCAGGCCAATATTGTAGCTACCAGAACTGTTTTAAAGGATTCGATGGCATTCACAGGAAGAACACCATGCCCCGGTATTGATGACCGAAGCAATTGCTATAAATTAAAATGGACTGTTGTTCTTTATGCGGATGCAAAGACCAACCAGCCGGCCGGCTGTCGCATCAGGGGTACTATTAATGAGCACATACCCAAAACAGGTGCCTGGAAGATCATCACGGCCAAAGATGGGAAGATCATATACCAGTTAAATATTGAAAATAGAAAACCTATCTATCTTGTAAAAATGGATGAGAATATACTGGTGTTTACAGATGCAGATGGAAAACTGCTGGTTGGTAATGAGGATTTCAGCTATACACTGAACAGGAAATAGTTTCTTTTACTATCCTGTATACATTTCCAGCTGCAGCCTGGTTTCTTCCAGGTCAAGCTCACGTTCTATCTTCCGCAATATCTCTTCACTGGCCTTGCCAGTGCGGTGCAGCGTGTCAAGGGTCTTTCTTTCAACAGCAATAAGGTCGATCTGTAGTTGTGTGTACTCATTAAAAATATTCCCTGCAAGTGTCTGTCCCTTTCCAAAATAGTTTGCAGGCAGGTCGGTCTTTTGAAGCCGGTTATATTTTACTTCGTACTTGCTTTTGATATTGTGTAAAAGCTCATCCTGTATCAGCGAAAGATTCTCTTCAATATGGGTAATGGTATTGGATACAACGCTGGTGCGCACGTCGTATTCTTCTGCTGCAAAGGAATGTGGCTTTATGCCGAGCCTGCGTACCAGCCAGGGTAATGTCAAACCCACCAGCAGGAGCGTTGTCAGTATCACACAAAAAGTGAGGTAGATGATGAGGTTACGCTGGGGAAAAGCCGAACCATCAGGTAATACAAATGGCAATGCAAGTGCAGCAGCCATAGACACAACACCACGCATGCCTGCCCACCCGAAGATCGCCAGTTGTTTGGGATCAAGGATCTCATTTTTCCTGATGCCTTTACTTAATATGCGTGGCAACAATGCTGCGGGTATCACCCATATGAACCTTACGATTATCACCACCAGGCTTGTAACAATGCCATACAATACGAGTGAACTTGTGGGGTAATCACTGATGCCGTTCATTACACTCCGCAATTGCAATCCTATCAAAACGAAGATGAGCCCGTTGAGGATATAGATCAGCACCTGCCAGAAAGAATAAGCCATGATACGGCTTTGGTGACTCAGTATTTCGGCCGATCGGAAAGAAAGATAAAGGCCCGTTGTTACCACCGCGATAACCCCGGAAAAATGAAAATGTTCTGCCAGCAGGTAAGATGCAAATGGCGTGAGCAGGGTAAGTGTTACTTCTATAACCGGATCGCAAACCAATTTTTTGTGCAGCATATACATACCATAACCTATCAAAAGCCCAACGCCAATTCCTGCAAAGACAACCCATAAAAAATTAAGGCCCGCCTCCCACGCAACAAAGTTACCCGCAGTTATTGCGGTCAATGCATATTTATAAGCTACCAGTCCGCTGGCATCATTCACCAGGCTTTCTCCTTCCAATATGGTAACGGTACGTGGCTGCAGACCGAGACCTTTGGTAACAGAAGTTGCAGCTACTGCATCAGGAGGTGAAACAATGGCGCCTATCAAAAATGCTATCGGCCAGCTAAGCCCGGGTATCAGTAAGTGAGCAGCCACAGCAACAAGCAGCGTTGTAAAAAGTACCAGGCCTATTGCTGATAAACCGATGGGCCGGAGGTTTGCTTTGAAGTCGTGCCAGCTTGTATTCCATGCGGCGCCATATAAAAGCGGTGGTAAAAAGATAATGAAGACAACATCTGGTGCAAGTTCAATAACCGGCAGCCCGGGTATAAGGCTGATGACAACACCACTCAATACCAGCGCAATGGGAAAAGGGAATTTATACCTGTTGCTGAGGATGCCGATAAATGCTATACCGAATAATAATAAAACAATGACCGCCGTATTCTCCATAAAAGTAAAAATAGGAGAAATTAAAGAAATGAAGAAGAGGTATAATGCGGGAAGATATGCAGGTGCAGGAAGAAAAAATACCGGTTACCGGGTATTTTTTCTTCCTGACTTCAGTTTATCTTTATAAAAAAATGTATGAAAAAAATAATCTTCCTCATCCTTGTTATGCAGTTGGCGTTAATAACAGCATGGGCACAACCTAAATATACTGTTGTTAATAATGATGAAGAAGGCTGGCAGGCGGTTAATTTTTTTCATACAAAGTTTGAAAAGTTAAGGCATACCAAATACCTTGATAAAAATTATGATAATGCACGTTCGGTGGATATGAATTTTTTGCGGGCGGATATAATGGCATCAGGCTTAAGCAGCGATGAACTTTCCTCAAAAGCCAATGCTATTGCAAGAGGATATATACTTGACAATAAAAGAAGGATAAGAGGTGCAGCTGCAAAATTAGAAGAGTTGATAAGGTTAAGAGGCTCCGGCAATAATTATTCTACTTTTTCCATTACTTCACCGGATTCTGCAGATCTTGTAAAAGCATTGGAATTTGAAACTGCCGCCTACCGTACATACGATTCCTTACATTCTCTTTTCGTAAAGGAAAACGCGGGCATTTTTAAGAACAGGTATAAAGATGAGGTTGCTTATTTTTTAACCCTTACTGATAAAAAACGTTCTGATTATATAGCTGATTTCAGGCAGAGCAATTCAAACATGCAATTTATAAGCAGGAAGTTCCTGCGAATTGAAAATACTTACACGCTGGTAAAAACCACCTGGAATGGCCTCCCCTGTTCCATCATACAGTCTTCACCCTACAAAGAAGAGCAGGAAAAAGAATTTTACAAATTAAAGATCAACGGGCCTGAGTTTAAGAAACAGGCAGAATCTGCTTTAAAAGAAATGGGGTTCACATTAAAAGAGCAAACCTGGATGCGTACAGAAAAAAGCCCCGGTTATATTACCTGCATGGCTGCGGAGCTTGTTGTTAATGGCAACAATATCCTTGTAAAATTTATTTATGATAAGTAGCTACTGTAAAAATTGAGTGCGTAACTTATAATTAAACCTACTAATTAATTCTAACTAATTTTTCTGTCAGATTTATTCCTGCCCCGCTAACCTGTAATTGATAAATGCCTGTTGGTAAATTATTTTTAATTTCCATGGTTTGTGTTACCGATCCGCCGCCGTGTTTAATTTGGGCAGAAAACAATTGTTGACCTTCATTATTAAGTATACGAACAAAATAAGTTCCTTTTTTAAGATCTTTGAGTTGAAGGTTCAGTTCAGTGCCGGTTACCGGGTTAGGATAAATGCTGATAGCGGATGCACTTTTGGCCATATTCAGCTTTATGATACTGCTGTATCTTATTACCCCATTCTTCTCAACAGATATTACCCGGTAAAAATTAACTGCATTCAAAGGGTCCTTATCTAACCACGCATATTTTTTATCTCCGCCGCTGTTGCCTGATGCCGGCTGCTCTGCCAGTTTATTGAATGTCCTGCCATTGGCTGATCTCTCAATTTCATAGTGATCCATGTCCTTTTCATTTTTGGCTATCCAATCTACCTGTATGCCACGAACATTATTTATTGTCTTTTGACAGACGCTTATGCTGAAGCCGGTAACAGCCAATGTACCAGGTGTAGAAAAAATGATCATAAAACGGTCAGGAGCTGATGATGCAGGGTCTGAGGTTACTGAAAAAGGAAGGATCACGGCTCCTTCAAGACTTAATAATATATGGTAACCTGTATAATTATCAACCAGGGTTGCTATCAATGCCGGGTTGTTGAAATTGCTACCTGTAAATTCCAGTTCATAATTGAGGAGGTTCATGTGCTCCAGTAACAAAGGCATGGTATCGGAAGATATGATCACCGGGCGGAGCTCAAGGCCAAGGTAAAAACCATCCCTGACAATAGCAATATTCTCCGAAGGGTTGTTGTCATCAGGCTGGTCATTGGCATCTACAGCTGCACTGAAATTATCATCATACATCGTTATCACGTTATTAATAAGGTTGCGGATACTATCAGCCCCGGTATAATAAAGGGAAACATCAAAGATCTGCTCCGGGATTGGTGGAGTAGTATTAGGTTGTGAAATGGCTTTTGTAAATAGTAAGGAAAGCATTAAGCTAACAAGAATGCGGAAGGGATGGGTAGCAATCGTTTTCATCTATTGGGTTTTGGGTTGGTACATCATTCCCTGAATGACCAGTATAATTATAGGGAATAACGTGGCGCAAATTACAATCTATGAACAGGAAAACGGTAGACGCTGAACCTAATCTGGGGTAGAAGGATGTCCAATACCGAAAGATCTTTATTACAACTTATTCCAAACTTTCTATAAGATATTCTGTATTATTCATAGTTGCAGCTTCTCCGGGTTTTAATCCAGCCAGTTTTTGACCCAAGGGTGATTGGGGAGATAATGCGATCACGGAAATGTTTTCTATTACCGCTTTGCCCAGTGCAATACTCATAAATAAATATCCCCTGTTGGTTTTAATAAGGCTGCCGTTTACAATTATGGTTGCAGATATTGTTGGATCTATTTTTTCCAAAGTAGCTTTTTGCAAGATTAATTCCTGTAATTGTGTACGGGTATTTGCCTGTTCTATCTGCAACATGGCCAATGCCGTCTCATGTTTATCACCTGCTGTGCTTTTGGTTTCGTTGCTGCCGCTTTCTTTAAGGTCGGCCAATACCTGTTGCAGCATGGCTACCCTGGCATTAATTATTTGCAGGTAGTGATCGTATATCTTTTGTTTCAGTTTCATTTTGTATCACTGTAAAAATAGCTATTCAATTTGATCCAGGCCTGCCTGCTCGCCTTCGCATAGCTTTAGCGGAGCAAGGCCGGCAGGAACACCGGGTATAATGCTTCAATATCATTTACATTTGCAGCAAATTAAAACCGTATAATGAAAGTAGAAGAACAACTGGCCATACGAAGCGATAATAAATGCGAACTATGTAGTTCAGAAGATAATATAAAATTATTTGAAGTGCCGCCACAAAACGGCCTTTTGGCGGATACTTCTATAATGCTCTGTGCCAAATGCCTGGCACAAATTGAAAAGAAAGAAGAGCTGGACAGCAGGCACTGGCATTGCTTAACAACATCGATGTGGAGTGAGGTTCCGGCCGTGCAGGTAACTGCCTGGCGAATGCTTAACCGGCTTCGCAATGAAAGCTGGGCAATGGAAAGCCTGGATATGCTTTACCTGGATGAGGAGAACCTTGCCTGGGCCAAAATATCGGGCGATCATGAAAATGACGGAAGTGTGGACCTGCATAAGGACAGTAACGGGCATATATTGCAAAACGGTGATTCGGTAGTATTGATAAAATCACTGGATGTAAAAGGTTCCAGCCTTAATGCAAAAATGGGAACGGTTGTAAAGAATATCAGGATCGTGGAAGACAATACAGAACAAATTGAAGGAAAAATAGAAGGACAACAGATCGTTATACTTACTAAATATGTAAGAAAGCAACAGGCTTAGCTGATGAGTCCTGCTGCTTTTAATTCCGTACGCAGATCAATGAAGATCTCACTTATCTTTTTATCAAACTCAAGTGAAATAATGCCACCCAGGTCAGAAGGGATCTGGGTTCCTTCCTGTTTAAGCAAACATACCCTTGTACGGCCATAGCGGCCATAGAACCAGCCAAGTTCAAACAGCACATTGGGCCTTGCCTGGAAATATTTTTCATTATCTTTTTTAACAAGATCATCACTTGATATTATAGCGACAGCATAGCCACAGTCACGGGCAAATGATTCAAATTTTTCTATTACAGAATCTCCCGAACTTGCCTCATTCTTTAATATAACAGACTCCAAAGCAAATTCTTTCTTCAGCAAAATTTGCAGGCTTATCGCAGCTTCATCAAGGTGGCCATGAATAATAAATACTTTTTTACCCTGGGGATTTATGTACTGGTTTGTTTTTTCACGCTGGATGTATTCAAAATAGCGTGCACGGTTCACCAGCCTGTCGGCCATATTGGTGGCGTAGGAATATAGTTGTAAGACCGTGGGATCCTCACTGTCCTCTAATAATTCAACTTTGCGGAAAAGCTCTGAAGCATTTATCAGCGCAGTCCTGTATTCATCCAGGCGGCCGGTAAAACCAACCTGCTCTGCTTTTATGTAAGCTATAGATGCCGGGCCAATGGTATTAAAATATTCAAGCGCCTGTCTTATCAATGACATGCCAGGCGCATCTTCTTCAATGCCTGTTATATCCCTGAATATTTCCAATGCTTCTGCAGATTCCTTCGTTATATGTTCTCCTTCGGCAAGGGCTTCTGCAAAGCGGGCTTCCAGCTGAAAGGCATTCATCTGTGCATAATTTGCAAGTACCTGTATCATGAGCTTTAATATCCTTAAGAAGTCAAGAAGATCAAAGCCATTTTTTTCTGCTGCTGTAAAAATGCCCCTGGCTTTTCTCACTGAATTTTCGGCGGCCCTCAGGTCGCTTAATTGCGTAGCCATGGAAACTGCAGCGATAACAACATTCATTTCTGAGATATAATCCCTTTCAGGAACTGCATCGGGTGAACCTGCAGGTATCAGTTCGTCTGGCATATTTTTTTTCTTAAAGTTATAAACATGTTTGAATAAGTAATAGCGGTAAAATTGGAAATTAAAATCGACCTTTCAAATAACCAGTTTGTGGTATTTTTTACGCAAATGGTTGCCAGGCAGATTTAGTTTAGGATAAAAGGAGGGGTTTCTTGCAGCTAAAAAGCAAAATTTTAGCCCTGATAACAAAAATTGGAATGATTTATGTGGTTAATTTGATCCCGTATCCTGGTAAACTACTTAATAGTCTAAAATATCAGGCAATGGAAAATAAATATCACACCCTACAAACGATCTATGAACTGGTAAAAAATGATGCGCACCCCACTTCAAGCGTCATTTATCCAAATGAGATCATTGTGCGTCAGAATTTCCCCTGGGATGAGAGCGTAAAACACCTTGATGAATTAAAGTCAGAACACCTGATTAATATCATACAACACTCCCCTGCTGTTATTTTAATTACGGAACTGGGTTTTCAGTTTATTCTTTCTGGCAATAAGCCTAAGTCAGGCAATTTTATGTACGCTGCCTGATCAAAAAAGAAGAGGGTGTAGAAACACCCCCCGTTAAGCAAATGAGAATTTTTATTCTCAAATTTCATGGCTTTATTCTTATACTGTCTCAGCACTACATTTTCCGATTAAGCTTTTATTTAGATTTTGCAGAAGTAAAGATCCCAAACAGGTCATATGGTTTTTTACTGAATTGATCATTAAATAACCTGGCTGTAAGAAAAATGGATGCGATGAATGTAAGCACGATGAATAATTGAACACCGGATGTTTTTTGAATAGCCTGTTTAGACTTTGCATCACAAACTTCGCCGGGGCAGTATTGAACTTTTCCCTTATGAAAAATTGAATAGAATTTGCATCCCAGGCAGATGCCAAATGCTGATTCAAAGAACAGGAACAGCAGGCAAACCAGGCAAACGATACCCGTTACCGGGCTGTATGAATTAACGACCACCATAAAAATGAACATAGTAGCTGAGAGGGTCAAACCGATCATCCAGGCAAACTTTTTTGGCGCAGCCGCAACATATTCGGGTGACTGGTTGCGAACGATCAGGCGCCCGATTATTAAAGTGGGAGAAAACCTGGGATTAACAAAAACCCGTATAATGAGATCAGTAAGGAAAAAAGTTATGACATACTTTATTGGCAAAAAATTGTTTTTATACACGATCAGCATTAACGAAATGAAAGTCGCTAAAAAAAGTATTCCTGCTGATGCCCTAATTTCTCTTTCGTTTAAAACGGGAATATTATAACCTTCCACATTTTCGCCGAATTGTATCGCATTTTTCATTTTTTCATTTTTTTTATTCTAAGCATTTAAAATTCTGTACAAGGATATTAATAAAAGAGATCGGGAGAAGCCCGGGTCAATGAACAGCGGCTTAGGGTAAACAAACAGCTGTGCTAAGCCCCTCCTGTGAATCGTGAATGGTGAATCGTGAATGAAAGCCCCCTGCTGAAAGTAAGATAACAAAGCAATCCACAGTCGGAAGCTGCATTTGCGGGAATACTCCACTCACGATTCACCACTCACCATTATTCGCCTGATTGACCAATATTGGTAATTGGTATACCATAAACCCGGTTCCATAGCTTGAAAAATGAAAAGGAAAAGATTTGCCGATATTTACCCAATGAATATCAAAAGGAAGCCATTTATCGATCCAAAGCTGGTTATCTTTTATTTATGGGTGGCACTTGTGTTTTTTTTACTGGGGACATGGCATCTTTTGGATACTTATCCTAACAGGTTTTTCACTATCGTGTTCAATAACCTTTGGGCAGTTGCGTACGTTACTGTTATCAATTTTATTCTTTTTGAATACAGCGTTCCTTTTGTACTAAAGAAAAGAAGAACGGTCATTTTAAATATCCTTACCGGCATACTGCTCCTTTTTGTTCATTCCATGCTTTATTCTTATGGCTCCTATGCCTGGCGATCATTGGGTGTACAGCTGCAAATTTTTACCGGGTTAAAAACATATGATTCCTTTGATCAGTTGCTCCAGAATCAAATGGCATATAGTATGGGATCAGTTTGCCTGTTTGGAATTGTCAGGCATATTTATAATTATGCAAAATTAAAGCAGGCCACACAACAGTTAAGAATTGAAAAGCAGGCAGCAGAACTCAACTACCTGCGTTCCCAAACTAACCCGCATTTTTTATTCAATACCTTAAATAATATCTATTCGCTGGCAAGGGATAAGAATGACCTGGCCCCGGAATCCATCCTGCGCCTGTCTAAAATATTGCGCTTTATGCTCTATGAAACAGGCGGGGCTTATATTGCTATTGAACAGGAACTGAAGATCATGAATGATTATATTGCACTTGAAAAATTGAGGTACGATGATTCTTTGCGTGTTAACTTCAACCACGACATTGAGGATATGAAACAATCCATACCACCGCTGTTGCTGATACCCCTGGTTGAGAATGCATTCAAACACGGAGTTTCTGAAACCAGGAACCAGCCTTTTGTGGACATTCATCTTTCAGTGAACCAGCGGCAGTTAAAATTCGTTGTAAAGAATTCAACCGAGACATTTGTTGGCGAAGGGGGGATCAAAGAAAATATCGGCCTTTCCAACCTCCGCCGCCAGCTGGAATTACTTTATAAGGATCATGAACTGACTGTTAAACAAGAGAGCGATGTTTTCAGCTCTGCATTAAAGATCAATCTTGCCAGCCATGTCTAAAATAACCTGTATCATAGTTGAAGATGAGCCCCTGGCAGTAAAAGTGTTGTCTGATTATGTTCTGCAGGTACCCTTCCTGGAATTAAAAGCTACATTCAAAGATGCCATTCTTGCAACAGAATGGCTGAGGGATCATGCGATAGATCTTATTTTTTTAGATATTCACCTGCCCAAATTAAAGGGCATGGCCTTTTTAAAAACGCTTGTCAACCCGCCTGCGGTGATCATTACAACCGCTTATCACCAATACGCCGTGGAAGGATTTAATTTAAATGTAACAGATTACCTGTTGAAGCCATTCGAGTTTGAGCGTTTCCTGGTAGCGGTAAATAAAATAAAGACCAGGCAGTCATCCACCGCTGACCAGGCCGTAAAAGAACAGCCAGGCAGCCAGGAGGCAAAAGATTTTATATTCCTGAACATACAAAAGAAAAAGGTAAAGATCTTATTCTCCGAGATCGTTTATATAGAAAGCCAGCGGGAGTACATCAGGATCGTTTGTACAAAAAAAGAATATCTCTCAAAAATGAGCACACATGAAATTGAAGAGTTGCTGCCAGCTAATCTTTTCAAACGCATTCACCGTTCTTTTATCATTTCAGTAAACAAGATTGAATCTTATACTGCAGAGATCGTTGAGGTAAACGGGGTATCTATTCCTATTGGCCGGGGATATAGGGATATTATAGAAAAATTATAAAGTGATTTTTAGTTTTCTGCCGTAGACAAGAAGTAAAATAGGATCGTTAATTTAACATTAAGCAACTAAACCTTTTCCTGACTGCCGCTTCTTATATAATATTACATCAACAAATCAGTATTATGAAAAGAATTCTTTTATCAATATGCTTAATGGCCGTATTCACTACAGCCAGCACTGCACAAAAGATCAATTCCTACCCTGTTGTGGTCTCCTTCCTCAGCATGTGTTGCGGTGTGCCGGATAGTAAACCGGTCATGGAATTAATTAAAAGCTTTAAAAAGCAGAACAGGATAAAGCGTATTGCGGTTGACAGCATAGGCCCGATGGGCAAAGAAGGTGAATATTATCTTGCATTCCGGTTAAAAGAAATGAGCAAGTCTCAAAAAATAAAATTCATTCAGCAATTGAAAAAAATCGCCCCCACCATGAAGGACCGGGGCACTGCATCAATAATAGAGAATATGTTGGTTGATAAGTCAACTCTTTATTCCAGGGCTTCGATCACTACTAAAATATTGTGAGCCCATCAATGTGGCTCATATTCCCCATCCCATTGTGTAACCGGCTACCCAGGGATCTTCGTCCCGGTATTTTCTTCGGGCCCAGGTATCTATATTAAATTTTAGCTGAAACGATAATCGTCTAAAACTGAATAAATAAAGGCCGTTATTTTTTTTGTACAGCCAGTCCCTTTCCATTTTTCTTTCCTCCACTTCCGGCATATACCGGTGGCATAGGGTTTGAGCATTCTTCAGTTCAACACTATTGATCATTTAAAAATTTGTATCATGAAAAGACTAATTTTTGGATTACTGCTGATATTTATGGTGGGTACCAGGGTGTCGGCGCAGGAGGGAGTAACTCCGGCAAATATTAAATATTGGTATTACCCGGCACAGAATGTTTATTACAGTGATGTTAGCACTACTTATTGGTACTACGACCAGCCAACATTAAAATGGATGGAAGTTAAAGCATTGCCTCCCGTTATTAAATTGGCCGATACTGATGTGAAGTACGAAGTTTTTTATAAAGGCCCGGACGTATGGAAAATGAATCCGGACCACAAAATAAAATACAAGGTCAAAAAGGACGGAACGATAAAGCAAAAGATAAAACCAAATGACAGTTAACCAGGGTAACGGTTAATGCATAAACAAAGCCCTTCGCACGAAGGGCTTTGTTATAGGTTGTTCGGCCGGCTTAGAATATGATCTGTGTGCACTTTATTTTAGATGGCTCATCAGCCAGGTCGATCCGGTAATAAACTTCATCATCACCGTTCCCGAATTTTTTATTTCCTGTCTTATCGTATTGCGCTTTTACCAGTATCATTTTTTTATCCTTAGAAATACTCCAGGAAATGACATTCACGCCTTTGGGTGTTATTTGTGTTAAGTTCTCCCCTGTCTTCGTAGAAATATATAAGTAAACGGGATCCTCTGAATCAAGCCCATTGTCATTATTATAATTATCTGTCCTGGCCAGGTAAATAATATGTTTATCTAAAATTCCCTGCGGAGCTTCCCAGTGGCTCTTGTCATAATAATAGAAATTCCGGGGTGGCCCAAAAGCTGTAATTATGGCAAGCTGGCTCCCAAAAAGCTTTTTTGCCTGCCTCGTTTCTGAATTATAAAAGTAAATATCATTGTAGTTACCCCATGGCAAATATCCTTTCCCTTTTCCATAAGCGTTCCGGTTCTCGTTACCGATCAGTTTTGGTACCAGGAAATATACTGAACTGTCAACCTGTATCGGATCTGAATAATTTATCTCGGATTTTTTAAACAGCTCCTGTCCATCAGCATTTATACAAACTGTGCTGATCAGCATTAATAATAGTGATACCTGTTTCATATGTTTAGTTTATGGTTAAAGTATTAGTGTCCGGTATGAAAGATATTGCAGCTCATAATTCTGTTTGAGCATACATGGTGAAATGAGCTTTTGACTTGGTGGATATCTAAAGAATATTAACTTTAGGAACTAAAAATCAGGAGCCACAAGCTGCAAGCTCCAAGGGGGCAAATCTTTAATGCAAGCATGCTTCTCCCTTGCAGCTTGTAGCTGCGGTAATAGATTTTCAATATTTACTTTTTATAAACCCTTACATATGACCGCTGACGGGCCTAAATGGTTCTCGCCAGTGAGTAAGTCGATCACTGAACCTTTTGGGTAAATGAAATAAAGAATAATGAACAAGGAACAAGGAACTTCGAATTTTGAAGTGTTACCTCGCCATGGTAAGTGTCACACGAACCAGATCCGCCTGCTATTTATTTATTCGATTCGTGTGTAAAGCCAGGCAGGAAAGTCAACTTTCTAATCATTTGGTTAATTAATTCAGCCAATCTTTTGTATCAGGCATCGTAAAAGGCTTATTGAAAAAATCGTTCATGATCTGCATGAACTGCTCCTTCTTTTCCCAGGCGCCGCCATGTGTTGAACCTGGCAAAATACATAATTGGGAATTTGGAATATGCTGAAACATCTTTACGAGGTGTTCCAATCTTATTACATCCCTGTCACCTCCCATGATCAGGCATGGGGCTGTAATTGTATTGAGTCTTTCATAAGGGATATTTGGATAGTCCCTCATCATGGTAAATAATTTCACCTCCTTTTTATCGGCTGATGTTTTGATCGTATTATTTACCCACGTTACAGCCCAACCCTGTACAGCTGAACTGTCGGGTTGTATATTGGGCGCATAGGCCACTACCCTTTTTACTTTTTTCGGGTAGTCGATTGCCAGTTGCAGGCAAAGAATGGCGCCATCACTTTGTCCCCAGATAAATGCAGAATCAATATTCAACTGATCAAGTAATGCATTTACATCAGCAGCCATCTGGTCATAAGTAAGCGGCTGATCGGTATCACCGGAACGGCCTTGTGCACGGCTGTCAATGGCAATGACCTTATATTTTTTAATGAGGTCAGGATAATGAGTAGCTGCACTGCTTATGGATCCGCCATTGCCATGCAATACCACAAGTGGTGGTCCATCGCCATATATTTCGTAATAAAGTTTTATGCCGTTGACATCATCAAACTTCCCGGCTTTTTTGTTAAACCCATAGTTGGCGATATTTTTTCCTTCTATCAATAATGCCTTGCTTTTTGATAAGGCATCTGTTTGTATCGATGCCTTGAACAGGGGATTTTTGCCACCCTCGTATCCCGCCATGTTAACACCTTTCTCCCAGCCCTGGATGCCCTTTTCAAAATCCGTACTGTAGATGGTTTCCCATTTGCCCGGCATTTTTTCCATCTCTATTTTGAAATTGTCGTAATAGAATTTACCATTCAAAGTGATGAGTACACCAAAACTGAGATTTGTTGCGCCGCTGTCTATTGTGCCTTCAATACTGTATGTCTTCCATTCTTTATTACGAACAGGCCTCTTTGCCATGTCATCAAAAAAACCGGTACCTTTTCGTTTGTCAACCCTGGCCCATATCATTGCCGAGGCACTGTCATCCGCTATAAGGGCCCTCACCTGTGCCTGAATTTTAAACCGGTGCCCTTCATAGGCGCTTACCGGTACCGACCGTGTCCATGAAGCCCAGCTTTCCTGTGCGGTAATATCCTGAACCATTGCCGTGCAAATAATTATCATTGTAACAAGCAATGCTGATCTGTTTTTTTTCATGAGTCTGTTTTTTAAGAAAGAAAAAAGATGTCTTTACACGCAATGAAATTATTTTTTTAGCGACGTCTCTCCTATGCTTTGTGTGTTGGCCGAGGACGTTGCGTTATAAATACTTTGACGCAACGTCCTGTGCCGGAGACGTTGCTGGGAAAAAAATCATAGTATTCATTTAATCATTTAAATCATAGTTCAGACTATTTCGTTATATCGGAAAATCAAAATCAAACACAAACTTCTCTGCTTTTGGCAAAGGCTTGCGTGGCAGCATTTCGGTACGCATGGCCGTGTTGTAAACAAATGCGGCAATGATAACGGCAGCCTGTTTAAGGTCTTCAATGGACAGGTGGTCGTAAGTATCCATATTGCTGTGGTGGGTACGGGTCTCGTACTCCAGCGGGTCCTGTATGAACTGGAAGCCGGGTATACCCACGGCATCAAAAGAAATATGATCGGTGCTGCCCGTATTGCTTAGGGTTACGCCACCGCTGGCACCCATATCTGCAAACGGTGCAAGCCAGGCTTTAAAGATATCACGTACCGCTGTGTTGCCCTGGGTGTAAATGCCGCGTATCTTGCCGGAGCCATTGTCTAAATTATAATAGGCGGATATTTTTGATTGTTCAGTTTTTAATTTCATATCGGCAGGATCGCCAAAATGGGTTTTTACATAGCCAAAACTTCCGTACAGGCCCTGCTCTTCCCCACCCCACAGAGCAATGCGTATGGTGCGCTTTGGTTGTATGTTCAGCGCTTTTAAAATGCGGATGGCTTCAAGTGTTGCGATACAACCTGCGGCATTGTCTGTTGCGCCGGTTCCGCTGGCCCAGCTATCCAGGTGACCGCCGAGCATCACCACTTCGCTTTTTAACGTGGGATCGGTGCCGGGTATTTCGGCAACAACATTGTAACCGGTAAGGTCCTTTTCATAAAAAGTATTCTGTAGGTTCATTTCCAGTTCTACTTTTTTGTTGTCCTTCAGCAGGCGCATCAGTTTTAAATAATCTTCCCTGCCGGTCTTCATTTCAGCAAGTGTTGCTGCGTAGCCTTTTGCATAGCCGGTGCCGCCGTCAACGAATACGGTACCGTCAATGGATCCCCTGCCACTGCGGATCAAACCAACAGCGCCTTTTTTCTCCAGGTATAGTTTTGTGTAATACTCGCTTTTTATAAAAGGTAAAAAACTTTCCATTTGCTGGCGGGTCACCATGTATTTTTCAGATATATTATCCAGGCTGGTATCTCCATACCTTGTTGCGTAAGCTTTAAAGGCATCGGGTATCGTTGTGCCGCCCGGCTTTATCATTACGATCTTTCCTTTTATTGCAGGGCCAAGTTTATCAATGCTTGCAGAATCAAAATTGTCGATCATTACTACCTCAGCCCTGATGGCTTTGCCGGTACAAGGTATGGAGATACCA
>Ga0193752_1000109_pt1 | contig 111063 bp, 123 predicted proteins | sample H1c1metaG_FD_144924 | JGI IMG/M metagenome (GOLD analysis project Ga0193752, IMG submission 144924) | Soil microbial communities from a riparian zone of the East river system, Colorado, United States - H1c1 | ecosystem: Environmental > Terrestrial > Soil > Riparian zone | place: USA: East... | reverse complement strand
CAAACAAAAACATCTACGATATGCTGTTTTTGTAGAGCACGCATGCTTTTCTCCTTGTTTGTTTTAGTCGATTAACAGGAGAAAGTGTAGCGTGCTTTATTTGTTGGGGCTAATTCGTGATTGGGGTCATGATAGATTTGCGTGAAATCAAGGAGGTGTTATGGCGTTTGAGCATATTAGGGATCAGATTGGACAGATTAAACAAGTAGATGAGCTTCGTGGAGTTATAGACGCAGAAAGCAATCAATTATTTGAAGCGGCAGTCAGAGCGGCAGATCTTCGTGGGGCTGCTGAAGAGGCGGAGAATTCGAAGACACGCGAAACAGCAGGTGAAGTGGCACAAGCTATGGTAAGCCGAGGGCTTGAACCAAATTTTGAATTTCATACAACGAGACGTCGCAGAATAGGCATCGGAACAGTGGCAGTGCTTGCAGCACGCGGCTGGTCTGTGGCAAGATCGCCCAACTACAGGGAGGTACCCTACTATGATACGGTTCAAACTTTTGTAAGCTATCATCATGCTGTCCTGCTGGAAGACGGCGACTTAGTCCTTGGTACCACCAGTGAAGGGATGAGGGCGAGGGGTTCCGTATTCGAGATAGATGCAAGCCCGCTCCCATTATACCTGGGAAACGATAGATATGGCCGTAAGGGCGATTTTTGCCCCAGCAGTCATTACGGCATTGTTTATCCCCCAAGTAGTCAGTATGGCGATGTTTGTCCCAGCAGAGACGCAATAAATGAGAGTTTAGCGCGAATGGTAGTACGTTACGATCTAGCCGAGTAAGGCATGGAAAGCTTGGGGGGTCTTATGCTTGACGAGGTAAGCTACTACTGGGAACTAGGCGGCTCGGCCAGTGCTTCGACGAGTATATCGTCTAGGGTCAGGTCTCCTGTATCCTGCTGCTCGGCCCGTTGTCTGTGGGGGTGTTGCTACCCGTGGATTGGGCGACCTGTTGTTTCTCCTTCTCTCTGCGACATTTCGTCTCGTGACATCGGCTGTGACGAGGTCAGGGTGTGGAATCAGTTCTTCTAGATCTTCCATATTTCCTTCTGGCTCACCACGTGCTCTACGCTCTCGGTTACGCTGTGTGGGTCCCTCGTTACGGCGCATACGTGCTTCGTTTTCTCGGCGATCTTCTAAGCTGGCACGGGCTGCTTGTTGTCGTTCTCGCTGTAGGGCGTTAACCCGACCCTGGTTCCATTGAATGGTATCGCCTATCGCCATACCGACGCTCGCTTGTCTATAGCGACGCTCATTGCCATTACGCGTTATGGGGATAACATCAGCCAACTGGTCTGGTGCGTTGGGGGGCGTAGGTGACTCTGGTGGTGCGGGTCTGGTTATTGCTGCCGGCTGTTCCGGGTCTAGTAGAACACCACGGTGGATAGCCGGGCCTTTGACGGGCATGGTCTTTTTCTCTGTGACGAGTTTTCCGTTGACCCTTTTCTGTGTCTCGATAACAACCGGAGCTTTATCTTTTCTGGCGGCCTCTTGCTTGAGGTCGGTCATGGACATATTAAGCAGGCGTGTGACTGCTAGCTGGGTGTTTGGGGGAATGACTGCTCGGGTGTGCCGGCCGAGGTCGTTATCTAGTTCTTCTGTTGATCGGCTAAAGTATTCTTGGAGGTATTTGTCGGCAACTTCCTGATGTACCTTATCATGCAGTGCTTGCTCTTCGGCTGTCATGCGGCGAGTTGTATGCTTGTTGAGGCTTAGGCCTGGGTGATTTTCCCTTATCTCTTCCTCGATGGCTTTCTTCAGGTCTAATACGTTCGCAGGGTCTTCCCAGCCTGCGATTTGGGCTTTACGAGCCTCGACTTTTGCCTCTATTTCCCTTTGTTTGGCTGCTTCCTGGGCTTTGAGGGTGGCGGCTGCTTCGGCTACGGCTGCCTGGCGAGCTTTTTCCTGTCCTATGAACTGAGCTGCCCGTTCACGGGCAAACTTCTCACTTTTATCATCCAGGGTATAGGCGACATTCTTGTTGTAGGCTATGTCACGTTCGAATAGCTTCATCTGCTTATCGTATTCAGCGGTGTCGCCGTTTTTGAGTGCTTCGACAGCAGCATTCACCGAACTGCTAAGCAATTGAGGGTTAGGTGCGCCTGGTGCGGCGTCTAGGTCTGCTTGGTATTTAGCTATTACGGCCTGACGACGCTCTTGTTCTGTGGGAGCAAGTCCAAATTTTGATGCCAGACTGAGGATGCGGCCTTCGGTAGGTTCAACAAGTAGGGTGTGGCCCACTAAGGCACCCATATGATGGGCTGCGCTGGCTCGATCTCGGACCAATTTAGCTTCTTTGGCCGCAGCCAATCGCTTGTCGGCAAGATTACCAACCTGGTCCTTAAAGTCTTTTTCATAACGGCGCTGGGCGCGATCTTTCGCCCGCGTTTGCACATTTTCTTTTGTCTGTTTAGCCTTCTCCTTTGCCTGTCTGGCTTGTTCCTGTGCAAAATTGGCGCCTACGTCTGCATAGCGCTTTGCGTGGCCTGCAAACCTTCCTGCCGTCTCACGCGTGGTTTGGGTAGCCAGACGGCTTCCCAGGTATGCGTTCGTGGCAATGGCACCTACGGCACCCATGAAAGCTTCCCCTCTAGACCTCTCGGGGCTTTGGGGTGTTGGTGCGGCGTCTAGTGGCGTTGCATCAGGTGCGTCGACAGTATCCATAGGGTCCGCTAGATTCTCAAGGCGGGTTGGGGTATCTACGTGGTCGAACTCTTCAACACCGGTAGTACCGATGTATAAGCCCCTGGTATCCTCGGGACGATCGGGCATTGTTTTTGGGTCGGGTGGGCCCTCGGGGCCGCCGCGTTCACTCATGTCCTAACATTAGCATATTTGTGACAAAAAAGCAAGTAGTTCAGTACAAGTTAGTCGTCGTTATTGTGGGCGGGTGGTGCTGGCTCGTCACGCATCATGTTTGGATTGTTGGCCCGCTGGGGTGTAGCGCTTCGTCGGTCGATGTCCGCCAGTTGAGCTCTCGCTTGCGGTGACATTTGGCCTCGGTCCATTGGCGTGGCAACCGCTTGACCAGCCTGCCCAAGCGCAACCGCCTGCCCGGGTTGTATGCCTTGGTTGTGTACGATCGTGGGCTCCCGGGTGGCCGCATCGTAAGCCACTGTCTCGCCTGTAAGAAGTTCTAGAGCCCGGCCGCGGGTCTGAGAGGTGTTTGCAACCAGCTCGTCAACCACTGTCTGGTTTGCTGGCGCAGCGTAGGATCTGTTGCTCTCGTACTGGTTAATCTGACCCATAACCTGCCTGATCCTGGTCTGCACCTGTACGCGAGCTTGCTGTGCGACCTGAAGCTGCTGGCCCTGCAGCTGACCGCCATTTATCTGATCCTCAAGCTCGGCCAGGTCATGGACTCCGTCCTCCAAGGCGCCTTGCAAGTTTTGCGCATTGTTCCTGACCTGCGGTGTTTTACCACGGAGGCTCGATACAATATCGACAGACTGCGATGCTGCCAGCTCAAGGTCTTGCCGCTGACCGGCTGTAAGTGGCGCGGCTCCACGTATTCCACCGGCTGCAACCACAGAGTCTCTTGTGCCAGCGAATCCAGGTGCCAGCTCGCTGCGCCCGGCACGCTTGTTCTCGAAGTTCACAAAACCAGCCAGTGAGCTGGCGGTGCCGTAGCTGCCGTGGGCTACACGTGCCAGAACTTCAGCCTGATCATCGAGGTCGTTATATCCTGTACCGGTGGTTGATAATTGCCTGGCAGCGGCGATCTGTGCGGAGCGGTCTCCAAACTTGTAGCCGGTGGCCTTGTAAGAGTTGATAGCGTCTTCAACCCGCTGGGTAGTCGCTGCTTCGTCAGCTTCTTGTAGAGCCTCACCTTCGGCATTTCTCATAATCCTGCCATTGGCATCCCGTCTGTCCCGCGTGACTGCTAGTGCACCCCTCAGGCCTTGTCGTGCCTGCCGCTCGGTATCATAGGTAGCAGCACGCTGGGCGTCATCGTTCTGGCTGATGGGCTGCCATGCAGAACTACGCATGACCTCGTTCAGGGCGCGCTCTTCTTTCATTTGGTCCATTCGCTGGTTGGCGACACCGCGCCGTAGGCCGTACATACCAGCCATACCGGTGCCTAGGTTGGCGCCCAGCCGGTTACTTAGCGCACCTGCCCTGCCGCCGTTTGCCAGACTGCCGGTTTTCCATTTGGCCATGTTGTCAGCCACTTTGGCTTGGCGCTTTTCTTTTGCCTTGTCAAAGATGCCGCGGCTTTTGTCATTGGTTATGCCGGCAACAGTAGCGAAGAGACCACCCGCAAACTTGAACATGGCCGGAATCATAAAATAGGGCCCGACATAGGCAATAATCTTGATAACGGTCCCGACTATGCTCCCTTCTGAATCAGACGTAACTTGAGCCAGCGCGCGACCAGAAGCAATCAATATAGAAATAAGCGGGAATAATAATAGTAGCTTAGAGAATGTGCCCCACCACAGCTTCCATAGCTTGTCGTTGCCTGGGAAAATCCACGCCAATATAGCAAGCGGTGCTAGCAGCAGCAGTGCCATGACCAACAACTGCCTGAATGACAGCAGCAAGAAACCAATTGCCAGGCCCAGCGCAGTTGTGAAAGCCAGGCTCAGCATCACTGGAATATTTGCCAGCAGCAATGGCAATGTCAGGAGCCCGCCGAAGACAGCTCCTGTCGTAAAGGCCGCACTTTCGCCATCGGTAGGAGACATAATAGACGCCAGGGTAATGTTATCGATACCCCCGAACGGTGCGGCTATGATGCCGCCAAGGCCCACACCAATATTGTTGACCATGATGACCAGGAAGGTCATGAGCTGCCACGATAAGGCTATGAATAATGTTGCCGCTATCAGTCGCGGCAGTGCTCGTTTGACGGTATAGGCACTAAAGAACTCAAAGCCCAATGCCGTACCGATAACCATAACTAACATAATAGGTACCAGCACGATATAGGCGATATTGCGTAGGCTGCCCCACGCTTGGCGGAGCTCCGGATTCTCCACATAACTATTAGGTATGATCAGCATGTTTTGGATAGCTTCATCGAGGCCGCCAATAAATTTATCAAGGGCAAATAGTATAGGGCACAACAGCCAGCTGAGTTCGGCACCTTCTGTCTCGCAGGATTGATCCTCTGCGTCTGCTACATCCGGAGTGGTTGCACCTATAGGGGTGCCTGCACTATTTACAACCTCGCCGTCTACCAGCTGGGCACCTTCAAAGATAAGCTCCCAGTTGTTGAATACAAAGTGACAGGACACAATGGCATCCTGCAAGTACCCTTCGGTCTCTCGCGGAACATCAGAACCAATAGGATAAAAGTCGCTCTCCCACGGATTCCATTGCTGGAAGCTCCCTGGTGGACCGGCTTGCGACAAAAATCCCAGCTCGATATCACCAAGATCAACTGAGTTGCCAATCCCATCTTGGTCTAAGAAGTTTATGGAGTCATCATCCAGATCATCTCGGAAATAATAAGCCCCCACCCCATCTACAACAAAGTCTCTTTCTCTATCTATGGTGCGTGGGGGATCTCCACCGGACAGGTCTTCTCTCTCGTAGCAGATATCAACAAGTGGAAAGTATCGCTCTTGTCGCAAGGCATCAGAGGGTGACCCCATGCTATGTTCCATCGCCTTGATGCGGTCGTAGAGTCGTTGGCGATTCTCGTTGATGTTGTCGTGCGGCAGGTCCCCGCCGTCTTCGTCAAAGTTCTCGCCTGTCAGTTCTTCTATGAGCCATCGCTCGTAGTTGCCGGCGCCTGGCTCGAATGCTTCAAGCCCCTGGCGGATAACGGTAGCGCATGTCATAACGCCATCGGTGTGCTCGCGATCGCGACCCACTACGATGACATTGCGTTCGTCCTCGTTATTATCAAATAGGTCGCCGAAGTCACTAATATCATCATCTTCGTCTATGATGTCTTGCGTTAAACACTGCGCAAAAGTGTGTAGTTGCCTGTGCCGCAAGTCTTGGTCCGCGGCAGTGATTGTTTGGGCGTGTGCTTGTCCTACAAACAAAAAAAGTGTAGAGATAGCCTGGACCACAATGAGGGCAACGAAAAATCCTATGGTGAGACTACGGCGCTTACGCATATTCTTGCTCATAGTATCACATCCATCCCCTGCGGGACTACAAAATGACAACGCCTACATCCCAAGGTCTTGCGGTTTGGATCCACCAAGGGTATAGTTGTAAAAAATGACCATGCAAAAATACAAACGCTCGGTTTTATCCCCTCTCCTTCTTGTCTTGGTTCTGACCAGTCTTTTTATGAGCGCCCTGACTGTGTTGACGCCGCAAGTGGCTACGGCTCAGGCTACGGCCGAAGAGTGCCGAACGTCTGGACTCACAGATGGTAACCGTGATGACGAGGGAAACTTTACTGGCTATGACGACTACCGTGAGCAATGTGGCTGTCGCGAGGGATTGGCCCCCAATCAGTGCGGCATTGTGTCTTACCTGCAGCTCTTTATTAATGTCTTGTCAGGGATTGTTGGTGTAGTGGTAGTTATTATGGTTGCGGTTGGCGGCGTGCAATATGCTTCTTCAAAAGACAATCCCCAGCAGACGGCAGCAGCCAAGAATCGTATTCGCGATGCCATAATGGCTTTGGTAATATATCTGTTTGTCTTTGCATTCTTGCAGTGGTTGGTACCGGGAGGGCTATTCTAGATGTTGCATCTTATCCCTTCTGTATTGCAGCGCTTCGCAGCACCATGCGAGGCCCAGGGTATTAGTATTGTCCCTACCTGGTATAAATATTTGGATAGTGAGACACTGCAGGATAAATGTACGCCGATCTTCATTGTGCCTGACGATGTTGGCAAGGTGCTACTCGCGATATTCGAGATTGTCCTGTATGTGGGCGGTATTGTAGCTGTGGTGTTTGTGGTCTACGGTGGCTTTCTGTACCTGACCTCTTCTGGAGAACCAGAGAAAGCCAAGAATGCCCGAACAACTATCATTAACGCGTTGATTGGTCTGGCTATTACTATGCTAGCCACTGCAATTGTTAATCTGATAGGAAGGAACTTGGCGACATGATGCACCATGCCTTCTTGCTGCTTGCGCAATTGGACGCCACTGATGTGAATGGCCTGCCCCAAGGGGATCTTACCAATACGACCTTTCAGACTGGCCTCAGGATTGTGTTTGGAATAGCCGGTGGCGCAGCTTTGGTGATACTAGGCTACGGCGCCTTTCAGTACGTTATTTCCCAGGGTAACCCCCAGAGCATCAATAAGGCCAAGAACACTATTATCGATGCCCTCATAGGTCTGATTATTATCATCTTTGCCTTTAGCATTATAAGTTTTGTGGTGAGCCGTATAAGATGAAGCACAAACTGAAAAAACTTATTGCTGGACTGAGTCTTCTGATCCTTATCTTGGTGCCTGCTATGACTGCTCATGCTCAGTTTAATTCCATTGAAGGCACTTGTTCGGCTGAAGGGGTGCCAACTGGAGATGAAGCACCCACGCTATGTAAGGACAACGAGGCAGACCAAGCCGTAGAGGGCAACTCTATCTATGGTGCTGACGGTATCTTGACCAAGGTTGCCCGTATAATGTCTATCTTGGTAGGTATCGCATCGGTCATTGTGATTATTATTGGCGGTTTCAAGTATGTGTTGGCAGCCGGTGATACAACCAGTATCGCCAGCGCCAAGAACACCATTATGTATGCGGTTGTCGGGCTGGTGGTGTCCCTGGTTTCTCAGGGCATAATCACATTTGTATTACTTAGAGTAAGATAGGAGCTAGTATGTTGCGTTTTCTGAGACTTAAAAAATTAAACCTAGTGGTGATGGGCGTTGCCCTGCTCTTTGCCGCTATGCTGCCCACTACGCTGCATGCACAGTCTGCAGATGATGTCTGTTCGGGTATCCAGATTGCTTCAGGCTCCACTGGTTGTACTGAGGAGGAGGGTGGTCGGGTAAATGGCGTTATTGCTACGGTGGTCAATATACTAAGTGCTGTGGTGGGGGTCGTGGCTGTGATCATGATTCTAATTGGTGGTTTCCGCTATGTTATCTCTGGCGGTGATTCTAGCAGTACTGCTTCTGCCAAAAATACTATCATTTATGCTATTGTTGGCTTGATCATCGTAGCTCTGGCTCAAATAATCGTGAGGTTTGTGCTGGCCCGTGCCACTGGGACGGCCGATCCGACGCCGTAGGGCGAATGTTGTCCTTGATACATCTAAAACAGTTATGGTATAAGTAAAGGCATATAAGAAAGGTCCAAAGAATGATCAAAAAATTAAAGAATGTATTCTTAAAAGTCAGCGTTTTAGGCCTGCTGCTTGCTCCTGTTATGGCACCTGCCGCAGTTCTCGCTCAAGCTGCTGACCCAAGCGGTGGCATCGAGGGTGACCAGCCAAGCATCACTGGTAACTTGTGTGGCGGCGCCGACGCCCTGAAGGTAGACGCATCGGCTAGCTGTGACGATACGGCAGTAGGTGAGGCCGGAGAAAGCGTAAACAGTATTATTGCAACTGTCATTAACATCTTCTCGGTTGTGGTTGGTGTGGTCGCGGTCGTCATGATCATCATTGGCGGTTTCCGCTACATTACGTCAGGTGGTGACTCCAGTAACGTTACTGGAGCCAAAAACACCATTCTCTTTGCTGTTGTCGGCTTGATTATTGTCGCGCTAGCACAGATCATTGTCCGATTTGTCTTGGCCCGTGCCACGGGTGCAGCAGCCACCGGCGCTTAAAAAAGCACATACTGTTCGCGCAAAAACACTCCCCTTCCGGGAGTGTTTTTGGTTACAAAAAAATAATCACCCGCTTGGCGGGTGGTTATAATCTATACTGTTTTTCTTTCGGTACTTTATAGGACTTGGATCTTTTTGACCGTGTCTTGTTTTACTTTTGTGAACGAGACCGTGAGGACACCATCCTTTAGGACGGCTTCTATCTCGTCTTCTTTAACGGGCACAGGAAGTGCGAGGCTGCGTGAAAATTCGCCCCAGTAGCACTCTTGCACAAAGTAGTTCTCTACATCGTCCTCGGTACCAGCTGATAAGGTGCCACGAATACTCAGCGTGTTGTCAGCGATACTAACGTCTAGATCGTGCTTGTTAACGCCTGCCGTGCGGGCCTTTACTACAAGCTTTTCTTTGGTTTCGTATACATCAACCGCCAGTTGTCCCGGTACGGCGTCTTCTTCGTCCCAGTCGTCTGTGGGTGCGGCTGCCTGCTGTGTGGCCGGCTGGTCATCGGCTGGCATCGGCATGTCGTCTTCGCCAAGGAATGCGGCAGTTAGCTCGTCTTCCATCAGCAGATCTTCATCACGGCTTCTTCGCGCCATATAGTGTTACCCTCCACGTATTGTTATCTTGGACAATTTGCAATTTTTGTTACTCATCAGTATAGCTCAGAGGCTAATAGGGGTGCAACCGACTCTACGATTATTTACAACAGTAATTACAACAACGAACACTCCTCCAGCATACACCTTTTTGTCATACTGCGAAGGTTATGTTTATTATGGAGCGCTTGATTGCTTCGGTGGCACCGCATATTTGTGTGGCGTGTGGTAGTGAGGGCGCAGTATTGTGCGACTGGTGTTTGGTAGATTATGTGGTGCCTGTACCTGCCCGCTGTTACAACTGTATGGTCTATAGTGCAGACGGCAAAGTATGTGTTGCCTGTCGCCGGAAGTCGCGTATTGGCCATGTCTGGGTGCGCACCGACTACGACGCGGCTGCCAAGGCGCTTATTTATGTATACAAGTTTGGACGCAAGCAAGCTGCCGCAGGGCCAGTGGCACGGTTGATGGGACAGGCGCTGCCCTTTATACGGCCAGGTACTATTGTGACGCATGTGCCTACGGCTTCCCGCCGAGTCCGCCAGCGTGGGTATGATCATGCTCAGCTGGTAGCTCAAGAATTGGCGGCCCAGCTAGCCCTGCCCTACCGTCCGCTGCTGCGGCGGGTGACGCAGACGCGTCAGGTTGGCGCCAAGCGTTCCGTACGGCTTGAGCAAATGAAACATGCCTTTGTCTGCGTAGGTACGCGGGTGCCCAAGACAAAAGTATTGTTGGTAGACGATCTGGTGACTACCGGAGCTACCCTGGAGGCGGCAGCAGCGCAGTTACGTTCTGCAGGTGCCCAGCGAGTGGATGCAGTGGTTTTTGCTCAGAAGCGCTAGAGCTACAAAACCGTACTCTGAGCAGGGTCTCGTTTCCAGAGAAGTAAATAGCTCATTCTCTAAAGAATGAGCTATTTACTTCTGGCGGAGAGGGTGGGATTCGAACCCACGGTACCGTTGCCGGTACGACAGTTTTCAAGACTGTTTCCTTAAGCCACTCGGACACCTCTCCGAATCTTTGTGCGGTATGCCATACCGTCGTATATATTGCTGTTCGTGCGGACGACACAGAGTTGCCCAGGCAATCGCGACATTCACTAAAATGGGCTACGATATAGCTCTACCAATAACCGAGTCTGCGGCCTATGATATTCTGGTCGATGACAACAATGGCATTCATCGCGTTCAGGTTCGCTATAGTGGCGGGATTGAAGTGGAGTTAAGGCGTATTCACTCGAACTCCACAGGATATGTGATCAAAAAAACCAAAGTAAATGCCTATGATTGGTTATACATCTTAAAAAATGATGGCCAAGAATATCTGATAAAAGAATGTCTTAGACTCCCGAAGGTCTATTCGGCCTCGCGACGAGTGCAAGTTGTTAATGTAATTATGGCGGAGAGAGAGGGATTCGAACCCTCGCGGGAGCTCTCGCCCCCCTAACGATTTAGCAAACCGTCCCCTTCAGCCACTTGGGTACCTCTCCTTACATGGCCCAGTAATTGAAAGCCACAAATATCGACGCCTGTTCAGCAGTTGGCTGATAAGCTAGAACAGATGTAGATTATACCAAAGTACCTCTCTGGGCGCCATTGTTTCATACGAAGTGTTTGGGAAAGTCCAGACTTTGCACTAGAAAGGCTGTGTTGCATTCTGTACAATACGCTTATGCAACCGGGAGAGACAATAACACCCGGCGGACAAACGCCCGCCCCACCGGAGCCACCCTCGGAGCAGCCTGCTCCACCTCCACCCCCTCCTCCAGCGCAGCCTATTGAGCCACCACCGGAGCCACCCGCTCCTTCTGTGCCTGCCGAGGCTTCTTGGCAGTTCCAGGCAGAGGGTCCTGTTGGTAGCGCTTCACAGGCGGCCCCCGTTACGGGTACGGTGAAGTGGACTGCATCTGAGTACATCGCCCACGGCAAGGGTCTTAGCTGGTATGCTCTGCTTGCACTAGGCATTGGTGTTGTGATTCTGTTGACCTTTTTGATCACGCGCGAGCTCGTATCGTGTGCAGTGGTGGGAATGGTCGGAGTTATATTTGGTATATTTGCGGCCCGTCCACCACGAGTTCTGGAGTATGCGGTTGATAGTACTGGTGTGCACGTTGGGCCAAAGCTGTACGCCTACGGTCGGTTCAGGACTTTTTCGGTTATACAGGAGGGCGCGGTGCGCTCTATCTTGCTCATGCCCATGCAGCGTTTTGGTATGCCGCTGGCTATCTATTACGAACCTCAAGACGAAGACAAGATTGTACTGACCATCGGTGCCTATTTGCCTCATGAAGATCGTCAGTTGGGCATGATAGAAAACTTCATGCGTCAGATCCGCTTCTAGGCGGGGTTCTAGGCTCTACCCCTAGATTTTCTCTGTTAAATATGCTAAAATCCCTTCTGTTCTGTAGCCTGGCATTGGCCAAATTAAGCAATGGCAGAAGAGGAGCCATGCACCCGTATGCATTGCATGGCGAGTGCTCACTCTTCTCATTCGCACCCGTAGCTCAGCTGGATAGAGCGTCTGTTTGCGGTACAGGAGGTCGTAGGTTCAAATCCTGCCGGGTGTACCAAAAAGAGAGCCCCTTCGAAAGAAGGGGTTTTCTTTTTGGTTTGTGCGATACGCTTTGGTCCTACGACCGCGACAGCTTTAGCTGGCGCAAGGTCGTAGGGTCGTCGCCAAGCCCGCGCGCAGGAGCTTGCTCCGAGCACGGGAGCAGGCGTGCGCCTTATCCTGCCGGGTGTACCAAAAAAAGAGTCGGTCCTTGGACCGGCTTTTTCTTTGGGGATGTACTACACTTACTAAGTACGGAGAGGTGACCGAGTGGTTGAAGGTGCTGCTCTCGAAAAGCAGTGTGCGGCAACGTACCGAGGGTTCGAATCCCTCTCTCTCCGCCAAAGCAAAAGATCCCTTTTGGGATCTTTTGCTTTGTAGGTTGTATTGGCTTTAGCCAATAACCCCTCTCCCGCTTGCCAAATTAATTCATCTGCCTAAGAATAATGCTTATGGCTGAAACATACGATCAATTAGTAGATTATGAAAAAATAGATCCCTTCAAGGTTGATGCAACAGGGGCGGCTGCCTCCACCGCTCACAACCTAGAAAGATATGGCTACGCAGAGCTACCGGCGAGCCGTGGTGAATCATCATTTGTATGGGACGAGGGCGACAAGCTCCGCGCAGGAGTCATGGAGGGGCTGGGCACAAAGAATCTTATAGCCGATAGTTTTGATGAGTTGCATCCAGAAAACGAGTCCTTCTATGGTGCCATAGCCCAAGACAGCCTGGCCATGATAGCCAATGACCTTGTCGCGAGTGGCGCTACACCCCAGTTATACTGGGCACATATAGCTGCCGGTGAGTCGTCCTGGTTTGCTAATGAACGACGTGCTACGGCATTTAACGCCGGCTGCGCGGCTGTATGTAATGAAATAGGAGTAACCTGGGCTGGCGGTGAATCGCCTGTCCTGCCGGGTATCATTGTGCCTGGAGCGTCAGAAATATCGGGCTATATGTTGGGCGAAATCAACCCGAAGGAACGTTGCGTGCCCGGTACCGGGCTGGAAGAGGGCGACGCCATTGTGTTAATAGAAAGCAGCGGTATTCATGCCAACGGCATCAGCGCAGCTCGTCGACTGGCCGATGCACTCCCCGAAGGCTACGAAACCGCCCTGCCAGACGGCACAACCTTTGGCGAAACGCTGCTGAAGCCCACGCATTTATACGTAGACTTTGTGCACGAGCTGCTTGATCGCCAGGTTGATGTCAAGCGTCTCGAGAACATAACCGGACACGGCTGGCGCAAAATTATGCGGGCCCGCGAAGATTTTACCTACCGTATTCATGAATTGCCACCCGCCCTTCCCCTCTTTGATTTCATGAGAGACCATATGGGAGTTGATGTCGCCGAGATGTTCGGCAACTATAACATGGGGGCTGGCTTTGCGGTTTACGCACCACAATCAGAGGTGGTCGAAATAGCTGCTACGGCCCGCGAGCACGGCTTTATGGCATGGCCCGCTGGCACGGTTGAGGCCGGGCCAAAACAGGTTATTATCGAACCGCTCAAAGTGGTCTTTGGGGCTGCAACTTTAGGAGTGCGAGCCTAGCCTCGGTCTGGCTATTTTTTGTCTGGTGCGTCTTTGATGTCGAGCGCCGGCCTTTCAGTAGGATCCTTGGGCTTATGGGGTACGGGACCTTCTGGTTCGGCTGCACGAGCGGGCTTGGTGAAATGCAAGGCAGCTAGTCCTCCGACACCCAGAACACCGTACACAGTAGCAAAGACGAACAGTACATTGTTAAAGGTATTGGCGAGAGTTCGGATGATATACAGGGTAGATGTTTGGGTAGCGGCGGTAGTGCCCAGAGAATCAGCAGAGGTGCGGCCAATAATGAACTTGGTGATAAGGGCCGATATAAGTAACAGGATAGATACGATCAAGAAGGTGCGTGCCAAAACTTTTAGGCCATGACGGCGGTCTCGGTCCCAGAACACCACACCAGCACCGGCAAGAAGACCAAGCACGCCCAGCACCCAGGGGGCGATGCGACTAAACTGGAAGGCTTTTGGTATGATAGACAGTTTCTCGAATGGGCTAGTTGTTTCCCCCTCTTGCTTGAGGTTGTCGGCAGATACCGTACTGTCTTTTAGGAAGTCATCGCTGTTAAGAGCTTCGCCGACGAGCTTTTGCTTTTCTGCTTGAGGATCAATCCCAGGAGGTCGACATGGCAGATTGAAAGGGTCGATGTTGTTGGGGTCTACCTGCCGCAACTGGGCTGTGGTACACACTGGCAAGCCTTGCAGCCGCTGGAGGGCGGCGTCGCCGACATTGTTGGCCAGGTTTTGTTTGACTGGTGCTAGGTCGATATGAAAGGTTGGCTTATCGGCCCTGCCGTCTAGCCAGGTATAGGTGCCGTCTACGATTTGCTCTGCGGTGCTCTGTGCAAACTCGGGCGTGATAGATTTCTTGATAGCTTGCTGCACGGCGGCATCGCCAATAGGGATGTCTTCTTGCGCTGCTGCTTGGCCCTTTTCTTGGGTATTTTTCTGGGCTTCTTCAATGATGCTATCAGTGAAATTAGCATAAATGCCACTGTCTTTTAGGGTCTTTTTCAGGAGGTCGGGCTTGCCCAGGGTGACCCCAAGGGCAACAAAAATGGCGATAAAGAGAACACAGAACTTGAGGGTTGCCGAAGCCAGGCCTCGGCCAAGGTTTTTCATAAGCTTATTGTACCTCAGGGCCTGTTGGCATGTCCAAAATGTATGTAGGATTACTGATACCTACACTTCCATCTAGATTGACGGTAATTGTTTGGAAGAACGATGGCTTGTTGCTGTGTTCGTCCAGCCGGATCACGTACAGCACGGCGGGCTCGGGGGTGTGTTGTCATAGGCAGCGCCAAGCTGCATGGCATCGGTGGCCGCCGAGGTGGTGGATATGCCGTAATTACAAGCGACAGCTGGCAGAAGGGTTACGGCTGCTAAGCCTCGCCAGGCCTTCCGGGCTGCTAAAGAAGCGAATATAAGGCACTAATTTCGATTCGGTGAGGCCCTAACTCGGTCTCGGTACTGTCCACGCCTGTACTCGCCGCCCCTGCTGCCAGGCTGAGGACGGTGTAGGCCGTAATACGCCCCGCTGCGCGGAAAAAACGCGAAGGGCTATGGTGCTCGGAAGAAGCCATATTTTCTTCCTGAGCCCAATCAAAAATAGGGGGTCTGTGCCCCTCTGCGGCGATCATAAGTATATTATATAATTTTATGAGTAATAAGTCTACGAGTGTGCAATGTATAAGAGGGGTCGTGTGACGGTAGGGTAAAGGAATGGGTAGGACCCAAATTTTTCTACTTAACCGTCACACGACGTCCCTCCCCTACGGGTGCTCATGATTCGCTCGGAAGCGAGACAGGGGCTCCACGTAAGGGAGGGTCGTTCATCGTGTCAGACGGTGGTGGGCATGTCCGGGGTCGACAGCTTGGGGGCCATCAGGCGCTTCGCACCATGTGCGATGTACCCGTAGGTACCGGCACCGAGCACCAGCATGAGGACGAGGGCGCAGTACATGTCGACCGGGCGGTCGGCGAACTCGCTGTCGATCATGCGGAAGAGCAGGTCAAAGGCGTACCAACCCAGGAACAGGCCGGCGGCCACGTTGGCGAGGCCCCACAGCCGGGAAGGCTGCTTGGACTTTGCCGACTTGCGTCGGGCCTTGACCGCATGGACCGCCGTGGACTTGTACATCCCGATGGAGAACAGGTTGACGCCGACGATGCCCAGGGTGAGGGTGGACAGGAGACCGGAGGGATCGTGGCCTTCCATCTTGTAGGCGATGATGAGCGCGGCGATGAACGCCGAGGCACCGACCACCGTCAGGGTGATGCGCATCCAGCGGGGGATGGGGACGTTGAACTCCGGGGGATAGGGGGTCATGTTGACCTCTCTCTGACTTGGGGACGAAAATGGACAATGAACTGACATACATTACCACAATATATTATAAATGTCAATTATTCCCCTCATCTGTTTACTTGCCTAGGCTTCACCGGTACCATAAAGCTATGGAAGACAGTATATTTACCAAGATTATCAAAGGCGAAATTCCCTGCCATAAGGTGTACGAGGACGAGCTTACCCTTGCCTTTCTGGATATTCACCCAGCCGTACCAGGGCATACTCTGGTGATTCCCAGGGAGCAGGTGGAATTTGTATGGGACTTGTCAGATAAGACATATCAAGCAGTCATGGAAACCACCAAGAAGATTGCGTTTCGTCTGCGCGAAGTGCTAGAAACGGCCTATGTGGGCGAAAAGATTGTTGGGGTGGACGTACCCCATGCTCATGTACAGCTGCTGCCCTTCAATACTTCGACGGAATATAGTGCCCCACAAGATATGGATACCGAACCAGACCACCCTGCCCTAGCCGAAATGGCAGCCAAGCTCAAACTAACGTAACTTCGGTAGTAGAAACTCCCTGAGTTTGTACCTGAGCGCTCGGTTCTACTGGACAGCAGGCCAAAGTGGTGCGAAACTGAGGGCATGTTTTCGAATGGGATGATAGCTTTCCTCGCTGGCCTGGGGGGTGGTGCATGGGTCTACTCCAAAATGCAGCGCCAAACAGGTGGCAACACACAAAATTCTCTGGTTGTAGCAGCAGGCGCCTGTATCATTATTTTTATGATTATTATTGTGCTGCTCAGCGTCTTCTTTCCCGCCTAAATACAATGCAGGATACTAGCCGGATAATGCTAGTCTAGGCTTGGCTTTGGGCGCCCAAACAGGTACTATAGTGCTATGTACGAGGGAGATCAGCCGGCGCTGGAGCAGGCTTTGGGAAAGAGTCTACAGCAGGCGCGTAAAAAAGCCGGGCTAACACAGCAGGAGCTGTGTATGAAGGCCGGCCTCAGCTACTCTACCCTTGCAAAGATTGAGCGCGGGGCTATCAAGGCGCCCTCTATATTCACCATTCAGAGCATCGCAGGGGCGCTAGGAGTGGGTTTGGCCGAGCTCATGGGGGAAATCACGCCCCAAGCCTCAGAAGTGCCTAAAAAGCGCACTAAAAGCGGTGTACGCTTTGTTTATTTCGATATCAATGGTTGTCTGGTGCGTTTCTTTCACCGGGCCTTTACCCGTATGGCCGAAGAGAGTGGCACAGCAGCCGACATCATAGAGACCACCTTTTGGCACTACAACGACCAAGTCTGCCGGGGTGAAATGCCCCTGGAAGAGTTTAACCGAGCCTTTGGCGACAGAATTGGCTTGCCCCATCTAGACTGGACGGGGTACTACCTGCAGGCCATCGACCCTATTCCAGAGATGCAAGAACTGGTGAAGTGGGCAGCCTCTCAGTACAACATTGGGCTGCTGAGCAATATCATGCCTGGCCTGATAGACGAGATGTTCGAGCGCAAGCTGTTGCCAGAGGTAGAATACAAAGCCATTATTGATTCATCTAAGGTGGGGACTATCAAGCCCGAAGAGCAGATATTTGCCATTGCCCAGGATTGGGCCGGCTGCGAACCCCAGGAAATACTACTGATAGACGACTCCCGAGCCAATCTGATGGCTGCCGAGAAAATGGGGTGGCATGTGCTGTGGTTTGATGACTACCGCCCAGAAGAAAGTTCCAAGCATGTGCGGGACGCACTAGAGCCAGCTCCTTAGGGTTATCCAAGGGAGTCTAAAGACAGTTGCCTGTCTGTAGGCTGGTATGGATAACATGAAGGGGGGTGAGAGAAAAGGCGGGGGGTGACATCGGAAGGGTGGTATAGGGTTGAACCGACTGGTTCAGCGCTAGGGACCACCCTTCCTCTGTCATGGGCCGCATCTGCACCACGCAGTTCTTGGCCGCTTTTTAGCGCCGGCATTACATCACGTGTGACGCAAGTAGACCGTGCCGTAGCGGGCCAGGAAGCGTGCGAGGGTGTAGGTGTCGGGTCGGCCGATCGGCAATTGCCGAGCGCGGATGGCGGGGCCATCATCGCTCTCGATCAGCTTGATGAATCGGAACTCCACGATCTCACCGCTGTCGGGACTGACAACGACGAGGGTGGTGGGGGTGTCGGAGGTGCTCCCTTTGATAGTACCGTCCAGGAGGGCGGCTTGCAGGTCGGGGATGACGTCGAGGTCGTTCAGGGTCAGGGTCACCGTGCTCATGCTGCCACCGTGGTGGAGGCCGTCGACTCGTCCGAGTTGTCCGCCGAGAAGGGCCAGAGCCGCTTCAGGGTGGTGAGGACGTTCGGCCGGATCGCTGCTCGCGCTGCACTCCAGTAGGAGGGGAAGAAGCGCAGCTGTGCCAGCTGCTCGAGGTTGGTGGTGACCGAATCGGACTCCAGTGGGCCGTAGTAGAAGACCAGGCTGATCCCGGCGACGCGGCCGTAGCTGATGAGGGACACGGTTACGATGGCCGTGCCATCGAGGTAGAACACCTTGCCGTTGTTCTTGCGCAGAGCCTGTCGCACGGCATCCTCGGTATCAAGGGTGATCGTGGTCATGGTGCTGTCCGCCTTTTCTCTCGTGGTCGTTGCGTTGGATTGCTCCGTTGCAACCAAAGATCCCAGAAGGAACTTATGAAAGACATTTTAACATTATTTTAATATAATGTCAATAGCTCTATCTCGAGAAGCGGTCGTATTCTTGCTGTACTTTTTGCAGTGCGGTCTGGGCGGTTTCTAGCTGCTGGCGGGTCTGATCCACTACAGAGGACGGAGCATTCTGGACGTATGATTTATTACTGAGTCGTCCCTGTAGGTTCTTGATAAGCTGCTGCTGCTCGGTCATTTTCAGCTGAAGCTCGGCCGCATAGCGATTAGCTGTCTCTTGGTCGACATTTAGCCAGACCTTGCGAGTGGTATCTGTCAGGTGCAGCCCCTGCCCGTCCTTGACCTGGCTGACCTCTTTGAGCCGCGCTAAGGAGGTGATCAGTCCAGCGTGTTCGATGATAAAGTCGTCACCGGTATGGAAGAGGGTCAGATCATTGCCCAGGCGCAAGGCGGCCTTGATGGCGCGGATCTCGGTGACGATAGTCCTAGTCTCTTCAAAGGCAGCAGCATGGGATTTATCAGCCTTAACCGCAGTGGGCCAGCTGCTGGTGATCAGCATGCTGTCTCCTTCCCACTTTAGGGTCTGCCAGATAGTCTCGGTCACAAATGGCGCAAAGGGGTGGGCTAGCTTCAGGACAGCCTCGAGGCCATAGGCCAAGACGCCCTTGTTTAGGTGGGTTTTACTGGCCTCTATGTACCAGTCGGCAAAATCGTCCCACAACAGATGGTAGATGTGCTCGCTGGCTTCTGAGAAACGGTAGTCGTCCAGGTGTGTCGAAACGGTTTTTATAGAGTCACTCAGCCGGTGCAGTATCCAGGCATCAGCCGGGGTTTCGGCGGTGGGACTTCCCTTTTGTTGGTAGTCGTCCCCTATTTTGTCTTCTATAAAGCGGGCAACATTCCACAGCTTGTTACAGAAGTTACGGGCTTCTTCGACCTTGCGGGGGTCATACCCACGGTTAACTGCTGCACTGCGGCCAGCGATGATGCCCATGCGCAGCGCGTCTGAGCCAAACTGATCAATTGCGGGTAAGGGGTCAACCACATTGCCGATGGACTTGCTCATCTTGGATCCGTCCTCGGCCATAACATAGCCGTGGATATACACGGCCTCAAAGGGCACATCCCCGGCCACATACAGGCCCAGCATAATCATACGAGACACCCAGGGGTACAAGATCTCGCCACCGGTTTCCATAAGGCTGAGAGGGTAAAAATCTTTAAAGTCTGTGCCATCAGGGTAGTCCAGGGTGGCATAGGGCCAGCTACTACTGCTGAACCAGGTGTCAAAAACATCTGGATCGCGACGATAGCGCTTGCCGTCTACCTCTATTAGTTCTTCTTCGACACGCTCGTCATACACCCACTCGTCTGGGTTATCGATGCTCTGAAAGGCGGGTATAGGGATACCCCAAGCAATCTGCCGAGAGATGTTCCAATCCCGCAAACCCTTGAGGTAAGTAATCAGCTGATCTTTCTTGGTGTCGGGGTAGAAGGTAATCTTGTCGGCGCGCAGAGCCTTGATAGCTTCTTTGGCCAGCGGCTGCATGTCGACAAACCATTGCTCGCGTAACAGGGGTTGAATGATGGTGCCGCACTTGTAGCAGTGGCCCACGCTGTGGGTGTAGTCTTCGGTCTTTGCCAGTACGCCCAAATCGTCTAGGTCTTTGACGACCACTTTCCTGGCCTCTTCTACGGTCAAGCCGCGGTAGGGTTGCGGGACGTCATGGCCGAGGGTGCCCTCATGGGTGATAACAGTAATAAACGGCAAGTCGTGTCGCTGGGCTACTTCGTAGTCGTTGGGGTCGTGGGCTGGTGTCATCTTGACCGCCCCTGTTCCAAACGCTTTGTCTACCATGTCGTCAGCAATGATGGGAATATCGCGAAGTGTCAGGGGTAGGCGGATGGTCTTGCCTACAAATTGTTTGTAACGTGCATCTTTCGGATTTACAGCGACGGCGACGTCACCCAGCATGGTCTCTGGTCGAGTGGTGGCTACGGTGATCTTGCCCGAGCCGTCGGTCAGAGGGTAGTCAATGTACCAGAGGTGGCTCTTCTCTTCTTTGTAGGCTACCTCTATGTCGGCAAAGCCGGTGCCATGAAAAGTACAGAAGTTAACCAAGCGTTCACCTCTGTAAATGAGCCCTTCGTCCCACATTTTTTTGAAAGTGCCGTAGGCTCGATTGATGATTTTATCGTCCAAGGTATAGGTGTAGCGTGACCAATCGCAACTGGCACCCATGCGGCGTAGCTGGGTCTCGAAATTGCTGCGATTGAGCGCCACAAAGTCCCAGATCTGTTGATACAGATCCTCTCGGCTAAAATCGAACCGGCTCTTGCCTTCTTTGGCTAGATGTTTCTCGTATACCACCTGGGTTTCGAATCCGGCATGGTCGGCACCGGGTAGTAACAGGGCTGCCTCCCCTTTCATGCGGTGATACCGTACGGGGATATCCTCGAGGGCGGCTGTTAGCTCGTAACCAATGTGTAGGTTGGCGTTGGCGTTTGGCGGTGGCATGACAATGCTGTAACTGCCCTTCCCGCCTCTGTTTTTGGGCTCAAAAGCACCACTCTTTTCCCAAAGAGTGTAGATATCTTCTTCGTACTGGCCTGGTTCGTAGACAGATGGCAGCTTCATTTTTGAAATACCTAAGTTAACCCGATTAACACATAATTCTGGGGGTCATAATAACACTTCTCGCACAGAATATCTAACCTGTTACGGGTGTATGAACCTTTTCACGTGGAATCAAGACAAAACAACACAAGACTTTCATATGAAAGCCCTCCGTTGTCCCAAATTGTTCGTATTTTGTTCGAAAGTACGAGCCAAAGGCCGTTAACACTAAACCGTTTTTGTTTTCGCCAATAAGCATAACAAGTACGGGGTAAAGTGTAAATATTGACAAACCAAACAGTGCGTGATGTATTGTCATGCATGATTTTAAAGCCACACGAGGTAGGGGCGGCTATGCACATGTCTCAGGTAGAGGGCTTTGCTCGTGTGCAACAAGCCTTTGACCCCACGAGTTTGGCCGGGGAGGGATATTTTCCGGCAACCCAGGCTTGGGGTTACCCGATCACGCTAGAGGATCAAGCACCGCCCCAGACGACGATATTCATGCAAGAGCTCGGCTCTATTGCAGTAGCGGCAGAGTATCCAGGCTGGGAGCCTAATCGCTTTATGTTTAAGTTTACGGCCGAAGGATGGCCAGAGCATGCCGACCGCACGTCATTTCGCGATTTTATCGTTTTGGCATATCTGAAGGGGAGGACAGACATGTTTGTGCGCCCCACCGACACAAGCCGGTATCGCGGCTTGATTCTGAATCCTGGTGATGTGCTTGTTTTGCGAGAGGCGAAAGACCCCACCGATCATGAGAGTCCGATGCGGCATGGCGTAAGGGCGTCTGGCTTTAGAGGCTTTCTGGGGGTGGCTTATGAGGAAGTGGCGCGGGTAGGGGTGCATTCTCTTGCGGGCGCGGACGGAGGAGTGCTACGAGTCGCATAGTAGTGGGGGCTAGCCGAAGGACTCAGGATTTCTTACACTAGCGGTATGCCAAGTTTGCAGCCATACGATAACGGGGAAAAGGTGAGGGCTTTCGACATTATTCGATACCCGTCGGGTGAGTGGTTTGACGCCTTTGATCAGCCGGATGAAGTGGCCGAAATGCGACAGCAGTTGCTGACCAGGGGGATCAATCCGCAATAGGTAATTGTAACTCCGCTAGAGAACGATTCTACGGTGGTTGAGGCTCAGACTTTTGGCGACCCCGAGAGGGATTGACCCTAGATGCTGCCGCATTTGTGTTGTTTGTAGCCGAATATGGCGAGTAGCAAGCGCTACATACTTAGATTGGGGGCTATGTCGAGTTTATAGGGGTCAGCCGGCGGTTGTCCCTGTTGTATCTGGTAGCAGCCGAGGGTAGCGATAAGGGCGCCGTTGTCGGTGCATAGCTTGGGGTCGGTGTATTCGGCAGGGAAGGGGAGTCTTTCGGCTAATTGTCGTCTCAGCTCGGGACTGGCAGCAACCCCGCCTCCGATGACAACACTCTTGGGCTGGAACTCTTCAACGGCCAGGATTGTCTTGTCTACTACTGTCTCTACGGCGATACGTTGGAAACTAGCGGCAATATCGGCCTTCTGAGCCTCGGACAGGCGCTCTGACAGGCCTGTAGAGGGAAACTGGTGGGATTCACCTATTTCTGCCTGAGCGGTGCGCAAAACGGCTGTTTTGGGCCCAGAAAAGCTAAAGTCGTATTTTGACTGGAGTTTGGCCTTGGGAAACTGATACTTAAAGGGGTTCCCTTCCAGGGCCTTCTTGCTGACACTGGGGCCGCCAGGGTAGGGGAGCCCCAGCATTTTGGCGACCTTATCAAAGGCTTCGCCAATGGCGTCATCATGGGTCTGGCCCAACAGGGTATAGTCAAAATAACTGCGCCACAGCGCTAGCTGGCTGTGGGCACCAGAGACGATGAGGCCCAGCATGGGGAATTCGGGTGGCTTCTCTGGCAGTTTGTAGTTTTCCAGGGGTGTTTTGGTCAGGAAATTGACAAAAATATGACCCACTACGTGGTTGCAGGCATACAGGGGCTTATTCTTGGCAATAGCCAGGGTGCGGGCAGTCAGAACACCTACCAACAGAGAACCACCCAGGCCGGCGCCGTAGGTAACGGCAATGGCGTCAATATCGTCCCATGTGCACTTGGCCTGATCGAGCGCCTGTTGGATAACTGGCATGATTGTTTCTATGTGGCTGCGAGCAGCTATCTCTGGCACCACGCCGCCATATACGATGTGCAGGTTCATGCTAGAGAACACTGCGTTGGACAAAAGAGTGGTGCCGTCTTGCACCACTGAAGCGGCTGTCTCGTCAAAGCTAGTTTCTATGCCCAAAACTTTCATTTAGCTCCTACTGTATCACACTCAACAGGGAAGGATAGTGCAAAGTATGATTGACAATCTAAGTCTTTTATGATAATATAGTAGCAGTTCAGTTTTGGGAGACCAGAAGATCCTGAACGACCTTTTATAAGCGAAGAGATAGATACTATCTAAGAGAAGATGTGTGCGGCCACAGTGTTGACCGTAGTCATCTTCTCTTAAGATAGACAGAGAACGCGTCCTTCATTCTACCGATACACCCGACCCGAAGGGGGAGCAATCCCATGTTCACCATCACCAACGTCCGTTGCCCCGGCACCCTGAAGCACATCGCCGAGCAGGTCCTGGCCAGCGACGAATGGCGCCCCTTCTTCACCGACGACGAGCGACGGTCCATCCTGGATCAGCTCACCGGCGGCGACTTCGAGGGCCGCGTCATGTCCATCGTGCTGCAGCACTGCGACGCCGACCAGGTCGTGGTCCCCCAGGCCATCATGACCCGGCTGGTCCAGCTGAACCGGCTGCTGCAGGGCTACGGCGACACCATGGAGCTGCTGACGCACGTGGCGCGACTCACGCTGGACTACGACTACGAGCTCGCCCGCGAACTGCTGGCCATCGGCCGGCCGGGTCCGCAGATCAAGGCCATCAACGACATCAACGCGCGCGTCGCCGAGGTCACCGCCTACACCGACGGCATCGCCCGGACGGCCAAGCGGCTCATCGACGACGAGGACACCTGGTTCCCGCTGTTCGACGACGAGGACACCGCCTTCACGGCCCTGCTGGACCTGCGTACCCCCGTCCTGTCCCTTCGGGTGCAGGCCATCGAGGCTATCAACGTGGTCCTCGCGGCCAACGCCGACGCCCTCGCGTTCCAGCGGGAGGCGATCGCCTACGTCCACGCCATCCGGCGTGAGGCCCAGGAGCTCATCGACACCGAAGCCGTCTGGCTCCCGCTGTTCGACGACCCGACCGCCGCCGAGATCCTCGCGGACCTGTACTGGCTCGACCCCGACCTGACCCGCCAGGTGAAAGCCATCGGTCGCGTCCGCGCCGTCCTGGCCCAGGTGGTCCTGATGCCCGACGGCACGTCCGTCCCCGCCCCGGCCTGGCTGGCCAAGGTGCGCGAGGTGGCGTAGTGGAAAGGGTCCGGTAGGGCGATTTGGCTTATAGCCGACTCGTCCCTGCCGGACCCCTCCACCGCACATCTATCTCTTCGCCCCTTTCCAAGCTTTGCAAGAAATGATTCCCATAGGAGCCGTTTGCTGCAACGTTTGGATGAAATAAAAACTATGTATCTTTATGCTTTGGGCTGGCCGAACGGCTGGCTATACTGAAGGGTAAACGTAAGGAAGTCACGCCCATGAACCCACGAACAGTTGTCAAAAAAGTTATTCCACGCAGTGTATTCCGATCGATCGAGCCGCTGGGCCACAAGGGCGAGGCTATGCTGTTTACCACCAAAAATCGGTTCCCGGCCAAAGGATTAAAGGTTATTGGTGTGACAGGCACCAATGGCAAGACCAGCACCTGTTTTATGATTCACAAAATGTTGACCGAAGCCGGCTACAAAACCGGCCTGATGACAACCGTTGCGTACGGGGTAGGGGACGATATCAAGCCACAAGTGGCCCACATGACCACGCCATCGGTGCAACTGCTGCATAAGCGCATCAAGCAGATGAAAGCCCAAGGGGCTGAATGGATCGTGCTAGAGGTGACGAGTCATGCGTTGGCACAACACCGGGTCTGGGGTATACCCTTTACGGTAGCTGTTATGACCAACCTGACTCACGAACACCTGGATTATCACGGTACCTTCGAGCGCTACCGTGACGCCAAGCGCATGTTGTTTAAGCAGACCAACCGCAACAGAAAAGGCCTACGGATCGGTATCGTCAACGCCGACGACCCCAACGCCAAGTTCTTTGCCAGTGACGTACTGCACCCCGTTGGCTTTGGTCTGAAAAACGGGCATGTGCGGGCCACCAAGGTCAAACTGTCACCTGCCGGCAGTACCTATACGGCCGTGACCGACGACGAGAGCTACGACATTACCTGCCATCTGCCAGGGAGCTTTAACGTGTCCAACTCTTTGGCTACGGTAGCCGTGGGCCGGGCTGTAGGCCTAGACAAAAAGCAGATAGAGCAGGGTATCGCTGCACTCAAGACGGTCGAAGGCCGCATGGAGCATATAGACGAAGGCCAGAATTTTGACGTGATTGTGGACTACGCTCATACCCCCGACAGCTTCGAGAAGTTATTCAAAGACCTGAAACCAGTGGTAAAGGGCAAGGTAATTGCGCTCTTTGGCTCGGCTGGCCGGCGTGACGAGGCCAAACGGACCACCCAAGGAAAAATTGCTGGCAAATACGCCGACGAAGTGATTGTGACCGAAGAGGACGACCGCGACATGGATGGCCAGGAGATCATGGAAGAAATCGCCGCTGGTGCAGAAAAAGCCGGCAAAAAGCGTGATAAAAATCTGTTCCTGATCCACGACCGGGACAAAGCCATACAGTTTGCGCTGCAGCGTGCCAAAAAGGGCGACACCGTGATGTTGCTGGGCAAGGGCCACGAAAAAGACATTTTGCGCAACGGTCCCAAAGCGGCCGACATGCGTCACCTGCAACAAGACGACCGTAACAGGGATCGGGTCATAGAGATCAAGTGGGACGAAGTAGCCGAAGCCCGCAAAGTCCTGAAAAAGCTTAAGCGCGGAAAATAGTACCCCGGATTGAAGTAGTGCGACAAATGGTATTAAATACTGGCCACTATGGGAGAGGCGAATACTATTGACGTTGCTGACCTGGTCGCCTGGCACAACGAGCGTGTCGCAGCAGTCTACGCTAAGAATGACCAGATCGCGGCTGCTCGTCGGGCAGCAGGCGATTCGTTGGACGAAGATTTGCAGGTTATAGAATACGCCACTGCTCGTCTGAAGGGTCGGTCACATGAATTGGCTGATTTCGCCGGCTGGCTGATTTCGCACACGGCAGACGCAGTAGGCGAACTAGATACATTGCCAGACAATTTTGACCAACCTACATAATTGACAAATCGTAAACAGTTTGCTATAATAGGTTTGTTTTCTACAAAATAAAAAACAGGAATCTAGAAAGATGGTAGAACAAGCCCCCGCTCCAGACCAAGCACCGGTCTTTAGCCAACTGGATGAAGTAGGACACGACGCTACAACTCCAGAAGATCAGCAGGCTCTAGCGGAATTACGAGCAGAAGTAGAAGCTGAGCGTGCCGACACCCTGGGTAACGTGGTAGCTAAACAGCTCGTAGAGCTCCCCGGCGGCGCGGTAGACACCGCTGACAATGTAGCCAAGGCGCGTGAGCAAGGCCAGGACGTCACCGAAGGCCCATATCAGGGCGGCCGTCGAGGCTAGTTAAAATAAGTTACCAATAAAAATCCGGTCGCTGACCGGATTTTTTATACTTTGTTGCGTTCCATGTAGTTGGTGTACCAACTATAATTCTTGCCAAATAGTTTGGCAATCAGCTCTATGCCCAGTTCGGCCGTCTTGGCTTTTTTGTCCTGCAAAGGGTTGTATTCGACCACGTCTACGCCAATTACGTTAGTGTGTTTGCCGATGTATTCGGTGATGGTGGCGATTTCGCGGTAGGTGAGGCCACTGGGGTTGGGCATGCCGGCACCAGGGGCGTACATGCGGTCTATGACGTCTAGGTCTACGCTGACCCAGATGTTGTCCACGCGTGCTGCGAGTTCGTCAATCTGTTGTAATAGGGGCGATAGGCCTGTGGTCAATATATCAAATAAGGTATAGGCTTTTAGGTTTTCGCGGGAAATAAGGTCAATTTCTGCCTGGTCTAAGTCACAGCCGCCAATGTGTAGCAAATGCTCTTTTTTGACCTTTGGTGCTGGTCCACCCACATTTTTGAGCGCATCACCGCCAAATCCCAACAGAGATGCCAGGTGCATCCCGTGAATGTTGCCGGAAAGGGTAGTTTCTTCGGTATTCATGTCGCCATGAGCGTCAAAATAGATGAGTCCCAGGTTGCCACCAAGGGCTACTGAGGCACCAGAGACCACGCCGAGGTTGATAGAGTGGTCACCTCCAAGGGCGATCACTTTGTGACTCTTTTGGATGGCTTGCTTGGTAAGGGCGGCTGTTTCTTCTGATACCCGGACAATCTCGTCTTGGTAGCGGGCGTGGGGATTTCCGGCTTGCAAATCTTTGCGGTCAGCGATAACTACATTGCCGCTATCGGTGATAGCCAGTCCTGCTTTGGTCAGCTTGCCGACAATGCCATTATGCCGAAAAGCTTCTGGCCCACTATCTACCCCTAAGTTCTCGGCCCCTAGGTCTAAAGGGATGCCTATAAGTGTCGTATCCATGGGGTGATTATAGCAAAGCCAGAGGAGGCTTATGCTTGCAAAAAATCAACCAATATGCTACAATAGTATTGTTATGTCACAAACAGAAACATTAGGACACGAAGAATCCGGAGCTGGCTCATACGCTTTTGACCATGCTGCTGGCCTGGTAGACCCTGGTCAAGAAACCGATGATATACACGAAGGCAGTGCGAGCTTCCATAATACAAACCTGCACGATCAGCCCGAGGGATTTGACGAAGGAACGGGTCAGACCCGAACGGATACTATAGAAGAGTGGCGGGCTGCTGGCACAGAGATCAAGGTAACTGCCGATAATACAGTATTGGTCAACGAAGCTAAGCTGGCCGAGGCGGCGCTTCTCCGCGCACAGCGACGTCTAGCTCGTCGGGCGAGCCAAGGTCAGCCGGTTGATCCAACCCAGCTGACAGACGCCGACGAGTGGATGGCAGCCAACGGCGAAAAGTGGTAACCATGGTATAATATCTGCGTGAGAAGTGGCGGAGAATTCCAGTATCAGGTAGATATCGACGGGCTCGCAGGAGAGCCTGTTTTTGACTCTGAGCAACGGACCGACGAAGACACCAGCACGCTGGGCCTCCACTACAACAACCTGTTTGACGAAGACGAAGACAGAGGTGGTGAACTGGCAGATCCAGCTACTGGCGAGCGGTATGACAACTCTACCTACGCAGAAACTGAGGGGTTGTCTGTAATTGCCGAAGACGACCTGCCAACGGATGAACAGCCAGATATTATCGATGCCTGGCTGGCCCGGCACGATCATTCTGGATCGCAGCGACCACCAGAGGCAGAAGCAAGCTAAGGCATTGCTTTATTTTATAAAATAGTATATAATAATGTAGATTGACTTACATACTTAGGGTATTGCTACCCCTGTAGTCATCGTTCGTTGAGATTATGGATTTGTGTGAGCAGGGAGCGCCCCAGGTCTGAGGCGTTGGCTGTTCATGCAAATCTTCAGAGACAGTACAGAGGAGGGCTACCTTCTAGTGACCAAGTACTCGGATAGGGCAATCGCCCAGCAGAGATACCGGACCAACCACTCGCGGCGCAACCTGCTGCGGGACTTCACGGACGGTGAAGGCGTCAGCGGTGGTTACCACGATCAGTGGGCATTCAGTGCCATCTGTCGGGCTGACGCGGATCGCGCTGCACTGCGGTACTACCTGACTACCTGGCATCACGATGTCACCACGGGCTTCGTCCCCGGTGATGAGCTGCTGCTGGTTTCGGGCTGTTTCGACCCTTACAAGAGTGGTCACGATCCGGATCCGGACCAGGCTGAGCTCGAGGCGCTTGCCGCCGAGGACCCCTGGAGTGATTGGTCCGACTGGTACGATGAGGACTTCGACGATGGTTTCACCATCATCGACCCCTCCGACCAGCCAGTCAACGCCCTGGCCGACAGGTTCTGGGATGCCCACGAGCTGGGACTCGACATCGACGACCCGTTCTCCGACAAGGAGGACAGCGATGACGATGACGATCTCCTGATCGACCCCGACCGCCTGATCTGGCACCCGGACGACTTCCTGGAGGCGATCGGCTGGACTTCGGATCATGTTCGTAGCTCCTTCTAGGAACTAGCTAGGACCGGGCGGGGAATGTTTGTTGGCCCTTGGCTGACAGCAAACCCCGCCCGCTCCGCAACCCTCCAGTCTCTATAATCTCAACGCCTTATTCATGCATTTGCCACTAAGCCCGCACACTATTTATGAAGCTTTCGGGGCTTGACACCAATTTTGTGTTTCGGATACGATACTACTTGTCGGTTAGCACTCTCAACATGCAAGTGCTAACAACTCGATTGAAAAACCATAAAATGGAGGTAATTAATGGCTGTTCATATCAATCCTTTGGCGGATTACATCGTAGCCCAGGCAGAAGCAGCAGAAACCAAGACCGCCAGCGGTCTGTATATACCTGGCGGCGCCCAGGAAAAGCCTAAAGTGGCCAAGGTTGTGGCTGTGGGCAAGCAAGTGGCCCAGGTAAAAGTAGGTGATCGTATTATTTATAAAAGCTACAGCACCACAGATGTAAAGGTAGAATCCGAAGAATACATATTGGTCAAAGAAGAAGACGTACTAGCAACTGTTAAATAGGGGAGACATACATGGCAAAGAAGGTATTTTATGACGAAGACGCCCGCAAGCGGGTGTTGGGCGGGGCGCAGATTTTATATAACGCCGTAAAGACCACTATGGGTCCAAAGGGACGCAATGTAGTGATCAGCAAGGGCTACGGCAGCCCTACGGTCACACACGACGGTGTCACAGTGGCCAAGGGTGTGGACATTGCTGATGTCGACGACGAAACGCTGGGCTACAAGGTGGGTGCTGAACTGATCAAGCAAGCTGCTAACAAGATGAACGACGTAGCCGGTGACGGTACTACTACCGTGACCGTGTTGACCTATCACATCCTGAACGAAGCCAACAAGCTGATTGCTGCTGGCCACAACCCCATGTTGCTACGCAAGGGGCTAGAAGCTGCTGCTCAGGAAGTTATTGCCAAATTGGGTGGCATGGCTGAAGACATCAAGGCCAACAAAAAGCGTGTGGCCGAGGTGGCTACTATCTCTGCTGGCGATGCTCAGATTGGCGACTTGATTGCTGGTGTTATCGACAAAGTTGGTAAAGAAGGTGTGGTTACTGTCGAAGAGGGCCAGGGCCTAGACCTAGAGAGCGAAGTAGTCGAAGGCTTTACTTTTGATAAAGGTTTTGTCAGTGCTTATATGGTGACTGATGCTACCCGCATGGAAGCCGTATCTGATAAACCCGCCGTGGTTATCACTGACAAAAAGATTACCTCTATCCAAGAGTTTCTCCCCTTGCTGGAAAAGCTGGCTGCGGCGGGCAAAAAAGAATTGGTCCTGATTGCCGAAGACGTCGAGGGCGAGGCCCTGGGTACTTTTGTACTGAACAAGCTGAAGGGCGTGTTCAATACCGTGGCTATCAAGGCACCTTCTTTTGGTGATCGCCGCAAAGACATATTGAATGATATTGCTATCCTGACCGGTGCCGAAGTAATTACTGAAGACCGGGGCATGACATTCGAAAACGTCGAGCTAGACGTAGTGGGTTCGGCCCGCAAAGTGATTGTGACCAAGGACGAAACGACTATCATCGAAGGTGGTGGTTCGGTTGCTGAAGTAACTGCTCGGATCAAACAGATCGCCCAGCAAGCGGCTGCCGCAACCAGTGAGTACGACAAAGAGCACCTAGACAAGCGCCGGGCCGCTTTGTCTGGCAAGGTAGCTGTCATCAAAGTTGGTGGCGCTACCGAGACCGAGATAGAAGAAAAGAAATTCCGCGTAGACGACGCTGTTGCCGCCGTGAAAGCTGCTATGGATGAAGGCATTGTGCCCGGTGGTGGTGTAACGCTGGTTAACCTGACCACGGCTGTCACGATTACTGGCGACGATGAATCTGTCAAAGCGGGCAAGGAACTGCTGAAGCGGGCTCTCGAGCAACCCTTTAGGATTCTGCTGAGTAACTCTGGCCTGAACGCCGATGAGTGGCTGCCGCAGGTCAAGGCTGCCAAGGCCGGCCAGGGTGTGAACGTTAATAGCCCCACCAAGTTGGTTGACCTAAAGGCTGCTGGCATCGTAGACCCAGCCCGGGTAACCAAAGAGGCTGTGTTGAACGCTGTATCTATTGCTGGCACCAGCATGACTATGGGTGCGTTGGTAGTGGATGTGCCCGAAAAAGAGACTCCTGATGCTGGTGGTGGGATGCCTGGGATGATGGGAATGTAAGGTAATGAGAGACCCCGGGCGGGTCTCTCGTCGCGCGGGAAAATGTGCTCCATTTTCTCCGGCTGCTCTTCCTGGAAGCTGTCAAAATATCCTCGAAGTAAATTCGAGGATATTTTGTTTTTATTTAACTAGCTGCAGGATGGGGGTTGTGTATTTTTATTTAATTGGCTGGGGGATAGTGGTTGTGGTTGCCTAATTTTTTCGGGGTGGCATACTTGGCGTATGGCAGAATTTCTGACTTATAGACATGAAATGGCGGTGGCGACAGAGATTGCTCGTGAAGCAGGGGTGATCATGCTCCAGTATTTTGATGGAGATCAAGAAGAAACCGCCAAGGCTGACGGCAGCGCGTTGACCATTGCCGACACAACTATTAACAAAGTCGCTCTTGAAAGGCTTGGCGAGGCTTTTCCCAACGACGGTGTTATTGGCGAAGAGGCCAGCTCTGTGGATACCAGCCAGTCTCGGCGGTGGTACTGCGATCCTATAGATGGCACCAAGGGCTATACGTGGGGGTTGCCATTGCCTATGTTTTCGCTGGGGCTAGCCGAAGAGGGACAACCTGTCATGGGTGTTGCCTACGATCCTTTCTTTGGAGAGCAGGGCAGACTGTATACGGGCATACCTGGCGAGGGAAGTTTTTGCAACGACAAGCTTCTGCGGGTTTCGCCGGCCGGCCTGCATATGGGGAGGGTGGCGGTCACTAGTTCTGTGCAGCGCTTAGCAGAGAGGACGCCCAAGCATGTGACTACCTTATTAGAGCACGGCGCCCGGGTTGCTAGTTTTCCTGCCGGTGTGGTCCAGAAGGCGTGCCTGGTAGCCAACGGCAGAATGGTTGGCTGCATACAGGAATTTGCGAGTCCTCATGACATAGCAGCAGTCCGGATTATTGTGGAAGAAGCAGGTGGTCGCATGACTGACTGGAACGGCGACGAGCCCAGCCTGAAGGGGCCGATGAAAGGGGTGATCATATCTAACGGCGTCATACACGATGAGTTGGTGGATATGACTGATGTACTAGAGGCGGCTTAGGACTTGAACAGGCTCTTAGGCGGCGACTTCGGAACTGGTGAGAGACTTGATGTTCTTGGCGTCGGCCAGGTCTCTGCTGTTAGTAAAGAAGATGATGGCCCACCGTGCGATATTGCCGCCGTGTAGTTCGCGGCCTTCACAGGCGGTGTCTACATTTATGACGTCATGCCACAAGGGTTGCAGTTCGGAGTCTGGCGAAGCTTGTCGCCATTTGAGAGAAGGAAATGCAATCCCCATACGGGGGTCACGCTCGACCATAATCATCTCGCCGGTCTGGGGGTCTCTGGTACGGAGACCCAAGTGACTTTCGGCTAGCTGCAGTGTTCCCAGGCCTCGATCATAGTGGCCATCGGCCAACACGTCTCCCTGGCCTTTGTGGTAGAACACACCTCTCACAGGGCTATGATCCAGATCTGCTGGTGCGGTGAAATCAGATAGGTGTGGGTGAGTGAGCTCCAATGCTCGATAAAATCCCGTGATGGCTTGCTTGGCGGCGTAGTGGAGGGTTTGGGCGCGCATAAGGAGTACCAATAGCTCGGGTGGCATTGGGCCCCAGCCGAATTCTGCGTGACGTGCCTCAAGCGCGTCGCGCATACCCGGAGAATAATGAAAAAACTCCTTGGGGTCGTCTGCTATGTCGAGTCCTCGTACTTTGCTGAGGGCGTCGACCTGTATGGTGCGATTGGTGTAGCCATTGGGCTTACCGGGGTGTGGTACATTGCTGCGGTACTTATGCCACTGGGCTGCCTTGTCGGCGCGCGGGTCTAGGCGGTCAAGATTCTTGGGGTCTAGAACCATAGCGTTCATGGCCTCTGGCTCGGGGTCGGGTAGCTGGTCAGTAAAAATACCATAGGCCTCTGCATACGCATCTATGGCTTCCGGTGGCACATGGTGCGGGACAAGGGCATAGCCTTGGCTGAGTGTTTCGGCGTGCAGGTCTGCGCCACTTTCTCCACCCCATAGTGTGTACTGCGCACTTGTCATACTGGTGCCCTCCTTAGCTAGAGCCAGTATAACAAGTCGGTCACATGACGAAAAAGAGACCTCTTGCTTTTGAATAACCACGAAGTGGCGCAAGGGTCTCTGTGGGGGTGTCTAGACGAGGCAATGAAGCCTACTACTCTGGTTCAAACCAGATTGGCGGAGCCTAGACGGCGTACTGTGTGCGGGTTGAGATGGTTGACCTAGAGCGTAAGGCCTATGATCAGCATGACGGCAGCGAACCCAAAGCAGAAGGCGGCGAATACCAGCAGGACTTCATCGACCTCCTCTTCGGCGGAGTCGTCTTTGCAGTCCTCGGAGGACGACTCGGAGTCGGACGATTCTTGCTGTTCGTTGGACGACGACTGCGGGGTGGGCTGGCCGTCAGCGGCCACAGGCGTGCTGGTTAGACAGAGCACGAAGACCGTGCCCAAGATGGCGAGAAGAATTCTCCTCACGTCGGTTACCTCCAGGTGCATCCACGGGTTTCGCCGCGGCGATTGCTTACACGAGTAGCGTAAATTTTATACTATTTTTTATTCACTAGGTCAATATCTGTAACGGTGGTGGCAGCTGGACTCGTCTGGCTTGGGTCTTTACACTAAGGGCATGTCAGAGTGGGAACCCAGGCGGACAATTGCGTTTAGTGTTGAGTTCGAAGACAACACCACATTTGAACTGCCGACGGACTGGCAAGATGTTTTTGTGGACGAATATGGATTCAATCAACGGCGATACCCTGAAGTGGCAGACGAGCTCCGCGTGGTTACGGGAAAATACTATGAACACAGGGCCTGGCCCAGTAAGTTTGACGGGCAACATGGCCGTGACTATGACGCCGACAATTTTTACACCCACAGGTGGGACGACGAGGCTTCGTATGATTCTCGGAACCCTCCAGGCATGGCCGAGATTGCTCGGGCGGTTATGTACCTGGACCTCAGGGCATTACTAATGCAAAAGAACCTACAAGAGCTCGGTTCTCATGGGCTGGTGATGACTGTCGGACAGCTCACGGCGGAACTAGAAGAAGACGGCTAGAAAAGGCCGGCTGTAATCAAAATCCTTTGTAAGATGTAATTATATTAGATAGAATATTGCCAAATGGGCCAGTTTGTACTATCGTACAAGATAAGTATTGGAGTTACCTATGGCGGTTTTTAGGCGTCGAAATAATCAGACTAATGTTCCTGCCGAGATTCAGGAGTACTACCAGACCGAACGTCGCGAACGTGCCGGTGTGGCATGGCTGCTGGCTTTGGGTACGCTTCTGGTCACTGTTCTACTGGCAGTAGGTCTGTTCTTTGGTAGCCGCTGGGTGTACCGCAAGGTTGCCAAAAACGACAAGCCCAACACCTCTGAATCTGCAGATCAAGAGAAACAAGAACAGCAGCCAGTGGCCAATAACTCCCAGGCAGAAGCCGATCGTAAAAAGGCCGAAGAAGAAAAGAAGAAACAAGAAGAGGCCATGAAACAGGCTGACGCCAAAGCTGCCGAGGAAAAGAAAAAGAAAGACGAAGAAGCTAAGAAACAAGCCGAAGCTCAGCGCCAGCAAACCCCAGCTGCTGCTCCAGCCCCATCGCCGCAACAGGTGGCCGGCACTCAGACTCGCAGTAACATACCCAACACCGGTGCCGAAGATACACTGGCCATATTCATGATACTGGTCATTGCTGGATACTTGATCCATCGCATTTTGATCAACGCCTCATCTGACAAGCGTCGCTAAGAACAATAGCGACATTAGCCCCCAACAGAGAACCTCTTGCGGGGTCTGTTATACTTATATACAAGTAGAAGAGAGTACCTTATCTTGCCGGGAGCGAAACTAACAGGGCAGCGGTCGATTGCTCGAAAGTGAACAAAAAGCGAAAACTTCCCATATAAAACCCACAATTATTTTAAAGGGGTATAAGGAGGTGGAAACTATGGTCTCATTAACGAAACAAGACCTGCAGAATGCCCTGGATGTCGCTCGCAACCGTTTGCTCGAGCGAGTAGCCACCCGCCAGGACGTGAATTCTCTGAGGGAAACTATAAAAGTGCTGACCGTGACTCTGCAGCAGAGTCAGCAATTGCTCCGGCAAGAAGAATACCAACGAGTACAACTAGTGCGCCGAGCAGTCGCCATGGAATCTCGGATGGTTGGACTCGAAAATGAGTTGCGCCAAGTGAGGACATCGATGGTACAGCTGGCACACGCTCAGCCGGTAGAACGTATGACCGAACGAGTTATACTACAGCAAGTACAGGCCGACCCAGAGCATCGGCAAACACCCGAACAGCGTTACTACAATCCTTCACCGGTGACATAAGAAGGATAGCGCTCGCAAAGAAAAAAACCTGGCCATTTCGGCCAGGTTTTTTTCTTTTCTAAGATTCTTTTTGGTCTTGCTGGGTGAAATAGTTTATTTCGTTGACGACGTCTAGCAGGGCTTGGGCGCGGACTTTGTCGTCGGTGATAGCTTGGGCGGCTTCGTAGGCGTCTTTGATCTTGGTGTGATCGTCGGTGGCTTGGATCATCATCATGGTCGTGCGGAACTTTTCTTCTGGAGTTTGGTCTAGGTGACCTACCAGGGGAGATAGTTGGTGTAGGGCTTCTTGTTTGAGGCCCAACAAATCATCTGGGGCAGCAGCGGGAGCGGCGGCTGGCGATGCGGGTGCCACGGCTGGGGCCGAGCTGCTGTCTACGGTTGCAGATGCAGTGGGGTCACTTGGGGCAACCGTAGGGAGGCCTATATTAGGCTCTTGAGCTGGAGCGGCTGTAGCAGCATCTTGCTGCAGCTCCGTTATGGTAGCCGGGGCAACTGCCTGGCTGGGGTCTGGACTATACGTCTGATCTTGTTGTTGATTGTTGTCGTTATTGTGTCCGAACATTCCCACCTCTAAAAATTACACTGCTATGTCTATAATGATGGTAGTATATACCATAACCAGAAAGAGAGGGAAGGGGAGAACCCATTTTATGTCCTCCCTCCAGCCTCAAACTATTCTGGTGGCACCCTTTGCCAGTTTTGCTTGTCGGTGTACTGCCGGTACGCCTTCGCACAAAACTGGCAAACTGCACTCACCACGATAGCTTTCGCTTAACAGAAGGAGGATATAAAATGGGTTCTGTGAGTTCCGCACTTGACGATCTAAAATACATTCATGAGCGTGATGCGCATGATGCTCTGGGGGTGGCGGAAAAGCAATGGCAGCAATTGCAGCAGGATTATGACCTTGGTGATTGGCAACCTTCACAGACGGTAGCTAATATTGTCCACTCGGGTATGGGCGGATCAGCACTGTGGGCGCTTCTGAGCACCAGCTGGCCTGGCTACTCTGTACCGTTTGAAGTAGTCAGGGGCTACGATGTGCCCGCTTACGTAAACGAACACACACTGTTTATTGCCTCTAGCTATTCCGGCAATACCGAGGAAACACTGTCCGCACTCGCCCAGGCCGAAGAGAAAAAGGCGCAGATTGTTATTATCACATCTGGCGGCAAGCTAGCCGAGATTGCCACGCAAAAGAATTACCTGCTTATTGCACTGCCCAAAATTGATAAACCGCGATACGGGGCACTCTACGGCCTCAAGGGGATTGTAGCCTTGGCCGAGAAATTGCAACTGGCTGTCCAGCCCAATGCAACCGCCACCCTGAGCCAAGCGGCAGATTTCTTGCAAAACGAAATTACCCAGTGGGTGCCCATTGTTCCGGCTGCCAAGAACCAGGCCAAACAGCTGGCCCAAGAGCTTATGGGTAAGTCACCGGTTATGTATGGTGGTCCCTTGCTGGCCCAGGCAGCTCACAAGTGGAAGATCAGTTTTAACGAAAATGCCCAAAACGTCGCCTGGGAATATGCCTTTCCTGAGTTTAATCACAATGAATTTACGGGTTGGACATCTCACCCCGTTGATAAACCCTACGGAGTTATCTATTTGCGTTCCTCGTATGACAATGATCGTATCAAGAAGCGATTCGACCTGAGTGACAAACTGCTCAGCGGTCGCTGGCCGTCGCCTTTGCAGGTAGAGGCTAAGGGCGAAACACCCCTGCAGCAACTGCTGTGGACCGTTGCGCTTGGAGACTTTGTGAGTTTGTATCTGGCGCTGCTCAACGGTGTGAACCCCATTGAGGTTGGTGACAAAGATATCATTGAGCGCTTCAAGAGGGAGCTGGCATGAGCGATAGCTACGACCCTAAGCAGTTTGACACATCGACCTTTTCGCAAGAACCTTATGTCCGGCGCATAGAAAAGCCTTGGGGCTATGAGTTGCACTGGGTGCCCGAAGGAAAGCCTTACATGGGCAAGATAATGCATATCAATAACGGTTGTCGACAGAGTATGCAGGCGCATGATGCCAAGCAAGAGACCTATCTCATTATGAAGGGTCGGGCTGCGGTCCTGTGGGAGAATGACAAAGGCGAACTTACTACAACCGAGCTAAAGCCTGGCTTTGGGTATACGACTTGTATTGGCCAAAGGCACCGCCTTATAGGCATTACAGACTGCGATATCTTGGAAGCCTCAACACCAGAGATGGGGACAACATGGCGGTTGGAGGACGACTACGAGCGCCCCGATGAAACCCCAGAGCAACGAGACAAAGAACGCGCCGGCCAATAAAAACAGGAAACTGTTATTATAGAAGTAGTAATAGGGGAGTTACTATCTAATGGACACAAAATTATTATTTACTCGTGTACTCGAGCAAGTTACCGAGTGTGTACTAACGGCGGAAGTAAAACAGTTTGGCAACGCCACGCCTTGTAGCGAATGGAACCTGGGGCAGCTGCTGAACCACATGGTATATGAACTGCTGTGGATACCGGACTTGCTAGAGGGCAAGACGGTAGCAGAAATAGGCACCAAATACGACGGGGACGTACTGGGCGACCGGCCGCAAGCGGCTTGGCAAGACGCCGCCGACGCCGCCCAGGAGGCGGTCAACAAGGCGGACCTAGCAGGCAAGGTACATTTGTCTGGTGGCGATAAAAAATCCCAAGATTACATTGCCGAAATGGCCATGGAAGTACTGGTTCATGGGTGGGATGTATCGCAGGCGTTGAATTACTCACTGGTGTTTGATCCTGGTATCGCTCAGGCGGTCTATGACAATACATTGCCCCAAAAGGATCAGCTGCAGGCGGATGGCTCGGTTGGCCCAGAGATAGACGTACCGGAAGATGCGCCAGTTGAGGTAAAATTGCTAGGAATTATGGGGAGATCGGTAGGGTCATAAGGTGGGCTTAGGTGTCACGGATATAGCCAGCTTGGGAACTATTTTGGGGGTATGGGCTCACCCTGATGACGAGACTTTTTGCATGGGCGGGCTCATGGCTCTGGCCGCCGCCAATGGCCAGACGGTGGTGTGTATCACTGCTACCAAGGGCGAGGCGGGTAGTCAGGATGCAACTCGTTGGCCTCTCGACACTTTGGGTGGCACACGGGCCATCGAATTAACTACGGCCCTACAGATACTAGGCGCCAAGCATCATCATTGGCTGCGACATGCCGATGGTGACTGCAGCCACGCAACTGACGAGGCCGCTCTGGCGGAGCTCATGCCGTTGGTAGAAAAGTACCAGCCAGACACCATTATCACCTTTCCGCCCGACGGCCTGACTGGCCACGAAGACCACAAGGCAGTGTGCCACTGGGCGGGGCTGATTGCCGCTGCGGCCAAAAAGCCACCCCAAGTGTACTACGCCGTGAATACCACAGACGAAGCAAGCTACTTAAAAGAACTAGACGATAAGTTCAACTTTTTCTTCAATCTCGATCAGCCGGTTTTGCATGACAAGGCCACCTGCGACATGGTGCTGGACTTGCCGCCAGAAATCTTTGATAAAAAATACCGCGCTTTTCAGGTTATGCCGTCACAATACGAGAACTTATTACAAAGTTATCCTAAAGACTATCTGGCCCACGCCTTTGGTAGGGAGTCTTACATCTTGGCCAGTAAATTTAAATAGGCTTGTCGCGGATACCGGCCAGATAGCCGATGTAGACCGACAGCAGGTGTGCGCTCAGCCAGACGATCAGTACAAGCAAGTACTTGCCAAGTGATAGCTGCACGACAGGCAGGCTAAACAGGCAGCCGCCGATGATATAGTCGGTTTGGTCAAAAGGGAACCAACTGTCACCAGGTGCAATACGGCGTTGTCGCTTGAAAAAGCTCTCTAACACGTCGGCCAGCAAGGCGCCGGCCCCAAGCAGTGGTCCGAGTAGCCACACACTTGTCGGGCGATAGTCAAACCAGCTGTGTTCGAGCGCCCACAGGCTGTGGGTGAACAGATATTTTTGCAAGCCGATGATGAGAGTAGCCAGCACGATACCAGCTATCAGGCCACGCCACGTCTTGTTGGCGCCAAACAGCCGGGTGCCTTTGTAGCTTCGGCCGCCGTCCATCGGACTCTTTAAATGCTTGAGGGCCGGAAGTTTGGCCGCAAACACCGGTGCGGCATTGGCCACCCCAGCCGGCAAAAAGAACCACAGGGCAGATACGATGCTATCCATGCTGTTTTCCTGGGAGTATCTTTTTGCGGGTGCGGTGATACTTGGGGTACAACAGGGCCCGAATGCCCGGCCGGTCCGTGACATGTCTGGCGCTGGCTAATTCGTGTAGTAACGTGCTGGCGGTTGGTAGTTTGCTAACAGTGGTATAGGTAGCCCCCAGGCCATGGTAGCCGTGGGCGTCACTGCTTGCCGCGCCAGCTCGTTGGTTCAGGCGGGTCCAGACCACTGCCTGTTGGCTCCGGTTCTGGAAGAACGCCCGGCCATTACAGATCTCTACGATGTCTATGTGTTCAACCAGGTCGTCAAGCATGTGGGGGCCCAAGCCCTTGCGCATAGTCTCGAAGGGGTGGGGAATATAGACCAGTCCGCTCTGATCATGGATGGCATGCATAGTATCAGCTGGGCTGAGGCCGGCTGGCACCAGCTCTTGCAGAAACAGGCCGATAATCTCGCCCTCGCTGCTCATGATTTCTTCGCCCACGATGATAGCCTCGCCCAGGGTGTTGTGCATGTGCTTGGCAAACCCTACCTGGTTATGGTCGGTGATGGCGACGCAATCCAGCATGCCGGATTTGAGGGCCTTTATGTACTGAGCCTCAGATATGCCGCCATCTGGCGACGCCACGGAGTGGGTGTGTAGATCTATCTTAATCATTTCAGTACGGCAATAATGTTTCGCAAGCGTTCTAGGGCGGTGAGCCAGGCCAGTACGGCAATAGCTGCCACAACATACAACAACCAACCGGTGAGTAATCCAAGAATGATCAGCACCATGCGGATCTCGAAACGCAACAAACCACTGCGAAAGGTCTGATTTATGGTGTGTTTGTGTCCCTTGGCAGCCAGAATAGCCTCGCCCCATGCGTTGACGTAACTGACCAAGATGGATCCACCGCACGCTGCGGCTGCCACGGCCGCGATGGTTGCAGGCTGCCACGGCAGGCTGCTGCTTTGGCTTACTAGTAGGTAGGCAATGCCGATGTACAGGATGATCTCTTTCATGCGATCAGTGGTAGAATCCAGCAGCATGCCCACGCTGCTTTCGCGTTTTTGCAAGCGAGCCAGCTCGCCGTCGAGCGTGTCGAATAATCCAAAGACAACCAGTAGCCCGGCAGCCCACACCGGCGAATCTTGGGCAATCAACCATGCAATAGGTATATGCATACATAGCCCAACAATGGTAACGGTGTTGGGACTGAGCTGCCCGCCGCTGACGTTGTTAAGCCCCTGGGCGATTGGTCGTACGACTCCTTTGACGAGTTTTTTGCACTGATCCAAAAAGGAATTGATTGGTTGCATTGACCCCTATTTTATAGAGAATTTGCCGCCAGGGCCAGTCCACTCGTTTTAGGGTCTCTCCTCTGGACTGATATACTAGGAGACATAATGGCCTCGAAACAACGAGTGGGAGCGAGTTATACCAAGGTGGCACAGGCGCTGCTGATATCTAATGCTGCTTGTTTATTTTTGTTTTTATTGCGCTCGATCGAGTCAGATAGCAGCCGCTACTGGTTTCTGATCTGGAACTTGTTCTTGGGCTGGCTGCCGCTGTGGTTTGCCTGGTGGCTGAGCCGCCGTCTCAAGAAGGGTAGTTGGTCGCGGCCGGCCAGTGTCATTCTGGCGTTCCTGTGGGTGGGTTTTTTGCCCAACAGCTTTTATTTGGTGAGCGACTTGATACATTTGCATGCCACGGGTGAGGTGAGCTTGCTGTATGACGTAGTGATGTTCAGTTTGTTTATTTTTAACGCCTACGTGGCTGGGTTCTTGAGCCTGTACTTGGTCCACCGCGAACTCCTGAAACGGCTGACACGGTACCAGGCCCACACGGTGGTGAGTGGTGTGCTGCTGGTGTGCTGCTTTGCCATCTACTTGGGCCGCAGCTTGCGTTGGAATACTTGGGATGTGTTGATCAATCCGGCTGGTCTGTTGTTTGACGTGTCAGATCGCATTATCAATCCCGGCGCCCACCCCCAGGCCGTCGTGACCACGGCAACTTTCTTTATCTTGTTGGGCAGTATGTACACGGTTATTTGGCAGTTAGTGCAAGCCCTCCGAGCAGACAACCGCTAGATTTCTCTATTAAACAGGGGTAAAATAGAAGCAAATGAAGCTGGACTTACAAGACGCCGTAGAAGTGGCGAGCAAAGAAGTGTTCGGTGTCGACGTGCAGGTGGTTCTGACACGGCCGGACGAACAATTTGGTGACTATGCCACCAATGTGGCTTTGCAATTGGCCAACAAGCTCAAGAAGAACCCGCGAGAAGTTGCCGAGGCTCTGGCTGACTATTTGCGCAAAAAACTGGAAACAACAGTCAGCGACATAGCGGTGGCCGGCCCGGGCTTTCTGAACTTTCGCCTGCAAGACAGCGGTTTGTGGCAGCTGGCCGAGACGCCACCAGCAAAGCGCCTGGCTGGCCAGAAGATTGTGGCCGAGTATTCTGACCCTAACCCTTTTAAGGTGCTACATGCCGGACACCTGTATACCAGTGTGGTAGGTGATGCTGTTGCTAATTTGTTAGAGCAGGCCGGGGCGGCAGTGCACCGTGTCAATTTTGGTGTTGATGTTGGACTGCACGTGGGCAGATCTATGTGGGCTATCGTGGGACGGCTGGACGGCGAACACCCCGAGAAACTGAATGATGTACCAGAGGACAAGCGGGCTGAATGGATGGCCGAGGCTTATGTGCAGGGAACCCAGGAGTACGAAGAGAGCCAGTTTGCCAAACAGGAGATCATCAAGCTGAATAAGCGAGTGTATCAGCTGCATACTGACAACGACCACCAGTCGCCTTTTGCACAAATCTATTGGACGACCCGGCAGTGGAGCTATGACTATTTTGATAAGTTTTATGATCGTATTGGGAGTCACTTCGAACGCTACTATCCAGAGAGCACTGTTTCTACTATTGGCCTAGAGACTGTAAGGGGTCACATTGGCCAAGTATTTGAAGAGTCCAAGGGCGCCATTGTGTTCAAGGGCGAAAAATTTGGTCTGCACACGCGAGTATTTATCAATTCCGAAGGCATCCCCACCTACGAGGCCAAGGATGTTGGGCTGATTATGCAAAAATGGGAAGACTATCACTTTGATCGCTCTGTGGTGATCACAGGTAATGAGCAGTTGCAATACATGGAGGTTGTCCTAAAAGCAGTAGAGCAGTTTGCGCCAGCCTTGGCCCAGGGCACCACCCATATGACGCATGGCATGGTAAAGATGAAGGGCGGGGTAAAGATGAGCTCACGCAAGGGCAACATCTTGCGCGCAGTCGAAGTGCTCGATGCGGCTGCCGTGGCCAATAAAACCCTTACCGGTAACGAGGACGAGCAGGTGGTGCTAGCCGCCGTTAAGTACGCTTTTCTCAAGCAGCGCCTGGGCGGTGACATTATCTATGACCCAGAAGAGTCGGTGGCTATCGAGGGCAATTCTGGCCCCTATATCCAGTATGCCCATGCCCGGGCTCGGAGCATCTTGGCTAAGGTCAAAGATCAGTCGACCGCTCACGATGGGCCGCTGGAAGCCGATGAGCGCAGTCTGCTGCGAAAAATCAGTGAATACCCAGAGGTCACCCAGAAGGCTACGGACGAGCTCATGCCGCATCATATCTGTACCTACTTGTATGAATTGGCCCAGACCTTTAACCGATTTTATGAAAAAAACCGGGTGCTGGATGATCCGCGCCAGGCTATTCGTCTGCAGCTGGTCAGTGACTACGCAAAGACACTTAAAAATGGCCTGAGCCTACTCAGTATCGACGCTCCCAGCAAAATGTAGGACTACCAAACATCCGGATCATCATCACTTGGCTTGGCGAATGGCATTGGTGCTTCGCCAGGGTCTCCGGCAAGTACGGGGTTATTCTGAGGCCTTTCATATGTAGGGTGTTCATCTTGGTACAGTGACTCCACGGAAATGTCTGTATCACCAGCCTCATTGGTTTGCTGTGTGAATACCGCAGGGGCTTCGTCCCAGGAAAGGAAGGTAACCTCGGGGTGGCGCTCGCGGAGGATATCGAGCGTTGAGGCATACTCTTCACCGGTCACTACGTATGAAATGCCATCAGCTGCGAGCTTTTTGTCCTTTTCGGCAACCACAATGAATCCTCCCGAGGTAAGTGGCCTGTCGGCACCTACTGCGCTCCCATTTTCTGGGTCATCGATAAATCCCATTGAATAAAGCATGGGTTTGTCTGGATCGATCCCTCCTGTCAGCAGCCTATCAAGCGCTACTACGGGGTCGTATTTGTTGGCTATGCCGTGAGCGTCATAGTGTGTACCTACTTCTGAGGGTGTGTGGGTCAGTGCCCAGCCCAGGCCCTCGCCACCGGCGTGTACGGGTAGGTGTCCTAGCCCAAGCTCTTCCCCCACCTGTCGCAGTGTATCTACTCTTGCAAACCCAATGGCTGCTAATTCAGGATCGGCATAGCTTGTTTCTTGTTGCCAGTCTGGGTACTGTCTATTTAAGTCCTCTACGGTAAATTGTTCCACCGTGTCATAGGTGGGGATGGGAACGGGCTTATCAAGTAAATCCTCAGCCCCCTCGGCGGGACCGAGGTCAGTTGGGTTAGGGTGTGGGCCTTCAATCATTTTTTTATTTCGCGCTGCGCTGCATTTAGTAATTTTATATTAGCACAAATATATTAAAAAGTCAATTATCGCTCTCTGTATGTCCCGCTTGTGAGCGAGGGGGTGTACAATCAATGTACGCGGTTTTAGAAGGAGTATCACATGCTAGAGACTGCCCAAACGATGATTCGTCGGGTTGGTAAAAAATTGGGTTTTGACGAAGAAGAAATAAATCAATTGCTCAAGGCCAACGCCGAACATGAGTTCGAGATAGAACTGAGTACCGGAACCAAGCACAAAGCTTATCGGGTGCAGCACAATAACGCCCTGGGTCCTTACAAAGGTGGCGTACGCTTTCATCCAGAGGTCAATCTGGACGAGGTGCGAGCCTTGGCTACGCTGATGTCTCTCAAGACTGCTGCAGTAGGTTTGCCACTTGGTGGCGGCAAGGGTGGCGTGGCAGTGAACCCCAAAGAGTTATCCAAAGCAGAGCTAGAAGAACTGGCCCGCAAATATTCGGCATATTTATCACCACACATTGGACCAGACAAGGACGTGCCGGCACCAGACGTGAACACCAACGCTACTATCATCGACTGGATGGTGGACGAGTTCGAGAAAGTGACGGGCGATACCTCCCATGCCAGCTTTACCGGCAAGTCGTTGGGTAACGGCGGTAGTCTGGGGCGCGAGGCGGCAACTGGCCGCGGCGGCGTGATTGCGCTGCGCGAAGTGTTGAAGCAGCTCGGAAAGGGCAGTCAGGCTATCACGGTGGCTGTCCAGGGGTTTGGCAACGTCGGATCGTTCTTTGGCACCATAGCCGAGGACGATCATCCACAGTGGCAGCTGGTAGCGGCAACTGACTCTACAGGCGGCCCTTACAAAGAGGCTGGTTTGCACGCCACAGAAGTCGATACCTACAAGAAAAACATGGGTTCGCTCAAGGACTTTGCGGCTGATGGTGTGCGTATCATTACCAACGACGACTTGGTGGGTCTAGAAGTAGACGTACTGGTGCTTGCGGCACTGGGTGATGTAGTGACCGAGTCTACTATGCACAGCGTCAAAGCAAAAATCATCCTAGAGTTGGCCAACGCCCCGGTCAATGAGCAGGCTTATCACTACCTAACAGACCAAGGGGTGCTGGTTATCCCAGATGTGCTGGCCAATTCTGGTGGCGTAATTGTTAGCTACCTAGAGTGGGTGCAGAACCGTACTGGCGAACACTGGAGCGAAGAAAAAGTGAACACAGAACTTGAGCGCTACATGGTTACGGCTATCAAAGACGCCTATCAGTACGCTATAAAAGAGGAAGTGTCCCTGAAAGAGGCTGCTTTTGCCCTAGCACTGCAACGTATACGGAGTGAAAAGAGGAGCTAATACATGGAGAAAAAAGGCAAACAACCATACCAAGACACCCCGGTAACCATCGCCGCCAAATCAGCTGGCGCTAAGGGCGCGGCTACCGCCCGGCGCCACCTACTGGAGCGCTTGGGCCTGGATAGGCACATCAATGGTTTTTCTAATTTCTTGCGGGAACAAGGGGTCATCGGCCTGGCTGTTGGACTGGTGTTGGGGGTGCAGGTAAAGGCTGTGGTGGACCAGTTAGTTGCCAGCTTTGTGAACCCTGTCATTGGCCTACTGCTACCTGGCAGTGGTGGTCTGGCGGAGAAGACCTATACGATGTCAGTCGGGGGCAAGCACGCTGTATTTGCCTATGGTTCATTTATTGCTGTGATGATTAGCTTCACTACCGTTGCCGCAGTGGTGTACTTTGGGGTCAAGGGTTTGCAACTAGACAAGTTAGACAAAAATAAGTCCTAAAGAGCGGAGGAAGGTATGCAACTGAGCGAAGAAGAGTGGAAGAAAAAGCTTTCTCCCGAACAATACGAGGTGCTGCGCAACAAGGGCACTGAGGCACCGTTCAGCGGCAAGCTTTTGCAGAATAAAGAAACAGGCTCCTACGCTTGCGCGGCCTGTGGCAGGGTGCTGTTCATGAGTGATAGCAAGTACGAATCAGACGTTCCGGGGCTCGCGGGCTGGCCCAGTTTTTCAGAGGTAGCCAAGAGTGACGCTGTTGAACTAAAAGACGACAACAGTTTGGGTATACATCGGGTAGAAGTAACCTGCAAAAACTGCGGCAGCCACCTGGGCCATGTGTTCGACGACAACACTTCGCCCACGAACCAGCACTACTGTATAAATTCCTGTGCCCTGGATTTTAGGCCGCAATAGCCTCATCGGTAGGCTGTGCTTGTTCGTCAATGTAGGTGCCTCTGATTTTTTCGGCTACCCGCGCTACGCCTTGTAGGCTGTTGGTGACGTATTCTTTTGCGGTTTCGGCGGTAAATTCTCCCAAGGTGTCGGGTTTGGCGGCGGCCCGGTGGCGCCAGTTGTAGTTGAGTAAGTTCAATACCACCTTCAAACTGCAGGATTCCTGTGATAGCGTTCAGTTGTTCGAGTGTGAGCTGTGGAATCATCGCATCCACATCTTCGCTGTACCGAACAGACAATTCTAGTATTTCTTCTATGCGTTCATCGCACGGAATATCAGGCTCGGCAACAGCGTAGGTTATCAGGTCCATATAGTTAGCGCTATCACTGAATGCATCGATTTTTCCAGTGCCATTCTGACCAAGTACATCCCGACCCGGTCCAAAAGGGGCATAAGGGTCGGCCCACGGGTTCTTGTCGGTGGCTGACTCTCCGGGAAGGAGTAGCACTGGCTCTTTTACTTCCTCTCTAGCATGACGTTGCCGCCAGGCTTGCTCATGCCAGCTTGCTTCGGTCATCAAATCTTGAGCTTCTCTGGGCATGAGGGCCATGTTGCCTAAGTGAAATTCGCCGTAGTCATGGCCCCAATATTTTTTTTCGCCCTCAGAACGCTGAAATTGCATAATAGGCCACTCGTTACTTCCGATACTGCCAAGCCATACTTTGGTATTTTCTGGATTAACGACATTGCCGGCTGTGGGTGCCTCTACTAGCGTTGCGGCGTGTATATTTTCTCCTGCCAGGACGGTTTCGGCGAGTGTCTGATGGATGTCTGCTAGTGTTTCTAGGCTTACGGAGTCAACACGTACTTACCTTCGTTTTCCGGGTCGGGGACGAGGCGCTGACCGTATACACCCGCTACCCAGGCTTTATGAGGTTCGGCAACGACGTAGCCCTCCCCCTGCCTTTCGATACCCAGAATCTCTGGTTTGGTTGCCGCGCCCCTGGGCTGTTCCCAAAGGGCAGGGTCGGCAAACTGGGTCTCGATAAGCTCCTCGACACCATTTCCCGTATGTTCATAGATACTCTCTGGCTGCGCGGCCTGTGTGTCAGAAAATTCACCTCCTGGGGCGTGCATCTCTTGGGAGTGGGGTGAGCCTTCTTCTACCATGCTGCCGATCATTTTGTTTTTGCGGAATATTGCTATAAATAATAGCACAAAATATGGTAAAAGTCAATAATCTGAGATCGCTCGACCCAGAGGAGCTACTGGGTCTGGTCTATGGGGTAAAGGTGTAGTTCTGGCAGACGTGGTTATTGTTGGTGCAGATTTTCAGCTCGCTTTTTACCAACGAAACGCCGGGTGCGAACGCAGTGTACTTGTTTTGGATTGAGTCGATTTTGCAAGTATTGGTTACATGCAGGTCCTTCCCGCAGTTCGTAGAAGAGCTTGTAGAGGAGGTGACACGGGTAAAAGTTTTTGAACCACATGAGTCGTACACATCTTGATACACCGAATAGGCATTGGCGTACCAGCCGTGAGTATACTTAACGGCGCAGTCGCCTATCCAAAAGGACTTCTCTTGGTTTGGCGGTAGCGTCAGAGCGCTTGCGCGTGCTGGGCTGAAGGCCAGAATAGACAAAAATATACCAGCACTTAGGAATAATGCTTTTAGCTTCATGATTTCCTCCTTCCAGAAAATGTTGTATGGAGCTACCTTACGCTCATCATAGGGCGGGGGATAGTGTATTTTTTGACAACACCAGCGCATATAAGCATACATATTTTTTAACTTTAAGCACTATTTGGCGGGACAAGATTACCTCTGTTCAGCGTATTGACTTTTAGTCAAAAAAATGCTAGTATTGTAAAAGATAAACCAAAAAACAAAATGAACGCAGAATCAGCAGCATCACCCCAAGAAACAAACATCGAATCGCATGATGCATTTGACCAGGCCCTGCATGGGTTGGCGGCTGAGCTGCCAGAACTGGCCGACGCAGAAGAGCAGATCTCTGACTATGGGGCAGAGCTTATTACTGATCTGGGCATCCGCCCAGAACTTTTTGAAGAAAAGGCGCACACCGTTTTCTTTGCCGCCCTGGCACAACGCTCGGCTGGGCTGGAAGACAGAAGGCCTGGCATGTCTGTGGCCGACTATATGGCCGAGAAAGAATTTATCACCGATGCTGTCTTGTTGTTGGCCCGGGACAAGTCGGACTACTACGATCAGACTAAAGATCTTATAAATAGTGAAGAGGATGAGCACCCCAATGAAAAAAGCGTGTACGATCGTTACACGAACGTACAGGTGAGCCAGGAGCTACAAGAGGCAATTGATACCGGAGGTTTACTGGACGCGGTGAAGTCCCGGCTGAGTATTACTGCGGACACAGAAGACGAATTTGAGGTGCGTGTTCTAAATGTGGCCAGCGACTACGCACTGTCTGGCATGCGACCAGCTGCACCTCCAGAGTTAGAGGGCAAGCCTTACAATGCGCCAGAGTGGCAGGCCTGGGATGCGGACAAGCAGGCCTCGGCACAATACCACGCCGACATGAAACAAAAGGGTGATGCCTTTGCGAAAGAATTGGGCTTTGGTGAACTTGGCCTGGCCTGGGCCACTACCATAGACGACAAAAAGACTCTGGTTGTCCCGTTGCCGGTAGCCGAGAAGATCATGTACCGCAATGAAGGGCGAGCGAGCTACTACGCTGAAGATGCATGGGAGCGAGACTTTGCTATCCTGGAGCATGAATATACGCATACGCAGGGTGGACTAAACCTGGACAGCGGAGTGGTCTATGGCATTGGTGCCGAAGAGCTGCGGGCTGAACATTTCTCTGGCGACAAGAACGGATATATGGATATTAAGGGCTTCTTTATTGACCTGCGGATTGTGACTGGCCTGGACGTGAAGCCTTATTTCGACCGGCAGCCAAAAGGCGGGGACGCTGGGGAGTTTTACACTATGGTGGCACAAGAGTTGGGCTTGCAGAATACGCTAGAGCTCGCGCTGACTACCCCAAAAGGCTACGTCAGCGATAGCCGGAAACTGCAACAACATGCCGCACAACATCTAGGTGGTCTCGACGGCTTGACGGAGCGGCTCTATAACCAGGCGCTGGAAGATCCAGGAAGAACCGAGAAAATGGACGAACGCCTCGAGAGGGCAGCCCAAATAGGCGCAAAAGGATCGTCATTTGAAGGGTGGGCAGCTTACCGCAAAGACAGTCTTGATCTAAAGTTTATAACCGAAAAAATCGAAGAGCGCGTGGCGCGTACTCGGACCCAGGAAAAGATCGCCGCCTAGGCTACAGACCGAAGAATTCTTCCATAGTTTGGCCGGTTTTTTTCAGTTCGGCAGCTAGTTCGGGGCCAACATAGCGGAGGTGCCAAGGTTCATAACTGTAGCCAGTTTTGTTTTCTTTGCTCTGAAGGTAGCGAATGGTAAAGCCGTATTCGTGGGCGTGCTGGGCAACCCACTGACCCTCGGGCGTATCAGCAAAGCAGATGTCTATCTCGCACTTGCGGTTAGTGGCGCCGATGTCTAAGGACAAGCCGGTCTGGTGCTCGCTGGTGCCAGGTTTTGCGCTGACTTTGTCGGCCTCGGCCTGCCCAAGCTGTTTGACATTTTGAGCATAGACGGTTTGTTGCAAATCATAACTGCGATAGCCACTGGCCAGCAGCAAGTTGACGCCGTTTTGTTTGGCGGCAGCCACCAGCTGTTGGAGTGGGACGGCAATTTTTTGACTGACCCGGCGTTCGTCAGTGCCTGCGCCGCTTCGAATAGGGATGTCGGGTATGACTAGGTCGTCTGGTGCGTACGAGTTACCGACCGGACGGGACTTGTTGACGACCCACCAGATGCTGCCGGCCTGGTCGAGTGAGTGCTGCGATTTGTTAAAGCCAGATTGCTGCGCGTTGGTAGGGCTTTCTTTTGTGTCCTCTGCTGTTTTTACCCTTTTGCCGATGGCCACAAGGCCGGCAATTATCAGGGCAACGATTATCAAAACGATGATCAATTTTTTCTTGGAGGGTTTTTCAGACATGTTTGTAGTATACCGTGTGGCTCAACGTATAATATCGATTGTATGAATGCCTACAAGCTCCACGTATTCGAGCGCGGCCAGGGCCGGCCGGTTATTTTATTACACGGGGTATTGTCTACGCATCGGTACTGGGACAGTGTGGTGGAGATGCTCGAGCCCAGGCGGCAGCTGCTGGCCCCAGACTTGCTGGGTTTTGGGGCTTCGCCAAAGCCCCGACGTGCCGCCTACAGCCCAGAGCAAATGGTTGCCTGTCTAGAGGAGACGTTTCGGCGATATCACTTCAAGCAGCCTCCGGTGCTGGCCGGGCATTCTTATGGTGCCAACATCGCCTTGCTGTGGGCGCTGCACCGGCCCGAGCGGTTCTCTGGCTTGGTATTGTCGGCTCCCTTATTTTTCGAAAAAGATTTGTTACACCAGCAGCTGGCAACCATAGCGCTGGAAGGCAAGTGGCTCACCAGCAAGGCCTTGGCCAGGATGGTGGCCTTTGGCCTGAGCCTATCAGGCCTGGTGCCTACGCGGCTTGCCATGCGGGCGGCGCATGATCGTCCCCGGTCTGTTATAGAAGATGTCACCAGCCAGCGCTTTTATGTTTTTCGGAGAATGCAAAAGCACCCCTTGTACCGTCAGGAGGTTGTGGCCGATATACAAAAAATCCACATACCCACCCGAATCTTGCTTGGCGACAAAGACCTCATTGCCAGTCGGGCTATCGTGGACCTAGAAACGGTGTGCCAGACTAATACTATGTGCCGGGTGCAGGTGCTGCCGGGCTCTCACCAAGTGCTCCTAGAACACCCTGAAGTAGTAGCCAAAACAATTTTGTCGGTATGACCCACCTCATCTGGGACATCAGTTTTGGCGAATGAATCACTAAAACTGGTGGCAGTTTTAGTGAACAGGGTATAATGCAGGCAATGAGCCAGATAGATAAAGACCGTATACCTACCAAGCTACTCTGGGTGGATTTAGAGATGACCGGCCTGGATTCGCACCAGGATGTATTGCTAGAGATTGCTGCCGAGATCACCGATTTTGAGTTCAAGACCGTTGCTTCGTACGAGGCGCGTATTCGTCAGGACCGCGAAAAAGTCATAGAACGCATGCAAAAAAACGTCTGGTGGCGCGATTACCCGGAGAACCGAGACCAGTTTATCAATCGCTTGGGCGAGGGTAAGGAGCCTATCCAGGTCGAGCAAGAGATGGTTTCTTTGATACAAAAACACTTTGGTGACGAGCCAGCTGTGCTGGCCGGCAATTCCATACATAACGATCGTGACTTTATAAAGTTCTGGATGCCACAGTTAGATCTCAAGCTACACTATCGCATGTTAGATGTCAGCAGCTTTAAGGTACTCATGCAGGGCATGCACGGCGAGGTGTTCGAAAAGCAAGATGTACATCGGGCGTTTGATGATATTCAGGCCTCGATTGCCGAGCTCCAGCACTACCTGGAGTGGTTCAGGGAAAACGCCTAACCTTCTCACGTTTATTTGACCTACACGGTGTTTTATCTGTAACGGCTGTGTCAATTAACAGGGAATGTTTGCAGTGGTCAGGCTTATATTTTAGAATAAGAGTAATAGGTGGGACCTTATCAAACATAGAGGAGTGAGTATAGGCGCGAATGGAGTTCGGACAGCCACCAAATAAGCCCGAGAAGCGGGATCACCTCATCAGCATGAGGTTGGATAAGGGTGAGGCTAAAGTCTTCCGATATTCGTGTAGGTCCCTGCTGAGTTCTCTTGAGCAAGATTCTGATGATTACGACGCCTGTCAGGCGATTGTAGATACTAGTCCTGGCGCGCTTGAGGTCTACCTGAGTGAGGATAATCACGCTTTGTTTGTCTACGGTTTGGCTCGCTATGCCAGAGACGTTATGACCTACATAGAGAGTGCGATGCTCCACGACCTGGCGTTTGACCCACAGATGACCGTGAGGTACCAGCAGGCTAATCGCATGGCCCAGCAAATTGCCGAAGAAGGAGAGGTGGCGCTCTTTCGACAAACTATTCCAATGTCACCAGAGGATATTCTATGAATCATAAAACAGTCGAAACATATGTACTCAGCATGCCGCATGCCAAGCTAGACTATCCGTTTGGTGAAGGGGTGGCTGTCTATAAAGTGCATGACAATATGTTTGCTCTCATTGCTGAGGGGAAGGATCCGATTCGTATTAGCCTAAAGTGCGATCCGGTCCTGTCAAAAGTTTTGCGCGACAAATACACCGAGGTCATGGAAGGCTACCACCTGAACAAAAAACACTGGAATACTATTATTTTGGCAGGGCAATTGCCCTGGGAAGAAGTGCAGGGACTCATCCGGCACAGCTACGACCTCGTCGCAAAAACCAAGTAATTTTCTACTCATCTATAGCTTTTATCTCCACGCCGACTCTTTGTGGAGGGGCTTCCATACACACCCCCAGACAGGCGGTCATAAAAACATGACTGTCCAACTAGAACTGACTGTCCGGCTCCTGTGGAACTCACCCCGACAAGTCGGGGCTCAAACAGTCCTCGGAGCGCGGGCAATCACTCCTAGCCGCCCAATCAGTTTTTCGTAACCGCCTGGCGGAGGGCGGAGGGGGAAGCACATGTATGAGAGGGGTGGATTACTATTCTGGGGCGACGCCTATGAGTAGGCTGGCGTTTTTGTATTGGGTGGAGAGCGTTGCTTTTAGTTTTGTGTTGGTTGTGAGGTCGTAGGTGGATTTGACGCTTTTTTGGTAGGCGACTAGTTCGTCTTGGAGCTCTTTTAGAAAGACTTCGTCAAAGCGGTTGTTTTGTTGGGCGTTGGTGAAAAGCTGGTCGGTTTTGGCGTTCTTGCCGCCGTTCAGGAGCTTGCTAGGGGTTTTTACTTTTTGGCTGTTCAGCGTTGACTTAAGAGACGATAGATCGCTAGTTATGCTGAGGCTGGTGGTCCTGGCGAGGTTTTTGGCATTGTCGTCGCGTGATTGTTTTAGCCCGACTTCTGCAACGCGGATTAGCTCGGTTTGCTGCTGAACGACTTTAACCAGTTGCTCTTTGTTGTCGGGCGCGCCTGCAAATAGAACCATGTAGATAATAAATGGGACAAGCAAAACGGCCAGACCTATTATGGCGTATATGAACATCTTGTTTGATGACCCGCTCTTGATCGAGAACTTGGGTTTGGGGCCGTTCGGAGAGCCCATAATAAAATCGTACTGGTTTTGCTGTTGCTGCATTACTTGTTATTGTACCAGCCCCACGGCCTATAGTCCGCGCAAAACAAAACCTGTGAATTTAGGGTGATGATCCAAGTGAGCTAGAACTGTTTGGGCCGAGTGAGGCGTATCCATTGATACGGTGAGCGAGGCATGGGCAGTTCTGGCCGCTTGGGCACAGCCTAAAACGCAGGTTTTGTTTTGTGGGGGCTATGCGCACCGCATTAGCTCTTTGGAGCGAGGGTCATGTCAGAGTGCTTATGCTATGACGTTTGCCAGAGAAGCTATACTCTAAGAGAGTGAAGCTACCTTATGTCTCCCCTCCAGCCTCAGCACACTCTGGCGGTGCCCTTCGCCAGTTTTGCTTGTCAGCGTACCTACGGGTACGCTTCCGCACAAGAACTGACAAATGGCACTCACCAGAGTATTCTTCACTTAACAGAGAGAAGACATAAGGTAGCTTCTATGGACGCTGTCGAAGAGGTTAAAAGCCGGTTGGCTATAGAGGACGTGTTGGGTGAATACATGACCCTCAAGCGCTCGGGTCGTAACTATAAAGGCCTCAGTCCTTTTACGGCCGAAAAATCCGCTAGCTTCATGGTTAGTCCAGAAAAACAGATCTGGCATGACTTCAGTAGTGGCAAGGGCGGGGACATGATCAGTTTTGTCATGGAGGTGGAGGGATTGGACTTCAAGGCAACCTTAGAGCTGTTGGCTCGTAAGGCCGGCGTAGACCTGAGCCAGTACCAAACCGGGCGAAATGCTGACACGTCCAAACTAAAAGAGCGTCTGTATGAAGCGCACGAGCTGGCTACTAAGTTTTATCAAACGCAGTTCACTCGTAACCAGGGTGCTTTGCGATACGTGCTGGAAAAGCGAGCTTTTAGCAAAAAGGTGGTGTTGGCTTTTCGTCTTGGTTATTCGCCCAATAACGGCACGGCGCTCATGGATTTTATGAAAAAAAAGGGCTTTAGCGAGGACGAACTGCAAAAGGCCGGGCTGGCCACCAAGCGCTACCGCGGCCTGGGCGATATGTTTCGTGGACGGCTGCAGATTCCCCTCATGGATGCGCAAGGCAGGGTGGTGGGCTTTACGGCTCGCTTGCTCGAGGACATACCGAATGCCCCCAAATACCTGAACACGCCCCAGACAGTACTGTATGACAAGGGCCGGCATGTCTATGGACTGCATCTTGCAAAAGAAGGTATCCGCAAGAATGGCTATGTGGTGGTAGCCGAGGGCAACCTGGATGTTATCGCCAGCCACCAGGCAGATATCACGCAAGTGGTAGCCACGGCCGGTACGGCTCTGACAGAGATGCACCTGAAGGCCCTCAATCGTTTTACGGGCGATATCCGGCTGGCTTTTGACCAGGACCGTGCGGGGTTGGCTGCCACTGAACGCGCCATTCCCATTGCCAGCAAAGTGGGTGTGACACTGAGTATGATCACCATTCCGGAAGGCAAAGACCCAGACGAGCTGGTCAAGAAAGACCCTGACGCCTGGCGCAAAGTTATAGAAAATCACCAGTATGCGGTGGACTGGCTTATTGAACGTATCGGTGGCCAACTTGACCTAGAGAGTGCAGTGGGCAAGCGCCAGTTCAGCGATGTGGTTCTGCGGGTGGTTCGGCAGCTACCAGACCAGGTAGAGCAAGATCATTACCTAGGGGTACTGGCCAAGCACATTGGTGCCAGTAAGCAAGCTCTAGAGCGCAAACTACAGGGGGGCGAGGAGCCAAGGACTCGTCTAAAAGCCATCAAAGCCGACATAAAAATGGACAAGCAGGCCATTGATCAACTGAAGACCCAAAACCAGCTGCTGTGCCTCACGCTCATGCAGCCCGCTGTCCGTCATTACCTGAAGCCGATTACCTACGACATGTTGTCAGACGAGTCGGCTCACCAATTGCTGCGCTTCTTGCAGGACAACCCACAGTTTGCGGGGGATCCCAAAGAGAGCGAGGCATTGAGAGATATTGCAGATTATGTTAAAATCCTAAGTCTACAGTTCGATGAATTATATCGACAACACGAGCTATTGGAGCTTCGTAACGAAGCCGCTCGGTTGCAAGAAAAGCTGATAAAACAATACGTTCACGACAAAAAACAGCCTCTGATCGAAGCCATGCGTACCGCAAACGAATCAGAGTCGCAAAAACTACTCGAGCAAGCAAAAGAACTCGATAATCTACTTAAAAAGTTATAAGAGGCATACTATTTATGGTGAAGAAAAAAGCTACCCCAAAGGTTACTACCAGAGCTACTGCAAACGCTACAACCAAGGCTGACGCAAAGAAAACGACCCCTGTTGATCCAGAGTTGGTCAAGGCTCAGAAAGAGCTTCTGGCAAAGGCCAAAAAGGACGGCAAGATAGCTCAGCGAGATATCTTTGCTGCTATTCCAGATACGGCGGCAAATGCCGAAGTTCTAGATGAGTTATACACCGAGTTGGCAGACGCCAACTTACAGGTGACTGAACCAGGCACGCCAACCGCGGCCCTGACCGATGATTGGGCGCCTGAGGGCGATGAAGAGGAAGAAGTAATACTGAGTGAGCAAGTGTACCTAGACGACATTGCCGATGACTCAGTACGTTTGTACCTGCGTGAAATTGGTAAAATTCCACTGCTGAACGCCGAAGAAGAACTAGCCCTGGCCCAAAAAGTAGTCGCTGGTGACAAGCGCGCCAAGGACAAGATGGCTGAGGCCAACATGCGCCTGGTTGTGTCTATTGCCAAGCGCTATGTGGGCCGCGGTCTAGACTTGTTGGACCTGATCCAAGAAGGCAACACTGGCCTGCTACGTGCGGTTGAAAAGTTTGACCCAGATAAAGGGTTCAAATTCAGTACCTACGCCACCTGGTGGATTCGCCAGGCTATTACCCGTGCTATTGCCGACCAAGCCCGTACTATTCGTATCCCCGTGCACATGGTAGAGACCATCAACAAATTGTTGCGTACCCAGCGTCGCCTGACCCAAGAATACAACCGCGAGCCTACCAACGAAGAGATCGCCAAGGCTATGGAAATCGACGTGGACAAGGTAGAGCACATCATGAAGATCAAGCAAGATATATCTAGTCTGGACGCCAGTGTGCGTGACGATGAAGAAGACTCGGTACTGGCAGACTTTATCGAAGACGAAGACACCATCAGTCCCGAAGAATCAGCTACCAACCAGTTGCTGAAAGAACACGTCAAAGACATGTTGGGCAGTCTTACTGAACGTGAACAAAAGATCTTGAAGCTGCGCTTTGGTCTAGAGGATGGCAAGAGCCATACCCTAGAAGAAGTTGGCCAAGAATTCAGCGTCACCCGTGAACGCATCCGCCAGATAGAAGCCAAGGCTCTGGCCAAACTGCGTAAGCACAAAGACAGCAAAAAACTCCACGACTACATTAAGTAGACTGCGCTACGCGGTCCTCATTGCAAGGCTCTGGCAGGCAAAGCATTCTAGTGAAGTGACAGAGTAGTTACGAGCTTTGTCCGTCCGTCCTTGTGGTACACGTCGAGGTGTCCGAGGAAGGTGAGCGGCTTCACATCCAGCTGCTCTGGCAGGACCACGGTGACTCCCGTAGGGGTTCCGTGCGCAGCTAGGGTAGGCACGTCTTTTTTTGCTCCTCCGTTGTCTGGGAACTATTCTGGCAACGCAAGTCTACTTGCTTATATATAATAATTTTATAAAAATACAAGAATACCTAAATGTCACTCAGGAGGTTTCAGCTGCCTGACCATCGGACCGGTCGGGGTGACCCACGCTCTTTCCGGGCTGAAACTTTACTAAGCCAAAAAGGGTGACGTAGAGTATCAGAATATACAACGAAAAGCCTGATGCTTCCAAACTCCAGGTGCTTAGCGTCAGCAGGGTGATGGCGGCGCTGATGGCGAAGAGCATAAACAAAAAAGGACTCTCCGAACGGGGGTCTTTATAGGCTTTGATCAGGGTAGGGGTGGCAGCCAGGCCGTCGGCCGTGATGCTCAGGGCTACCGCCACCGCACCGCTACCAGTAAGCTGCCATAAAATAAGTGCCGCAACCGAGGCGCCACCACATATCAGGTCAAACCGTGAAGGCCTGAACTGGCCCTTTTTTAGCCCGGCGATAAAAACGGCCAGGGGGCACAAGCCTACCATCAGGGTCAAGAAAGCGGCCGGTCCCACGCCAGCTTCTAGCTGGGCGGCGAAGGCTATCATGGGCGCCACGGACCACAAGAACCATGTCACCAGGTTGGGTCTGGTGTCGCTCTGGTACATATCTTTGATGTAGGCGTAAGCGCCCCACACAATCAACAGCACAGCCAGGTACATAAACCGTTCGTCAATCATATGGTATCTATAATTGCGCCAGAATTTGGTCGAGTTTATCAGTCAGTATTTTTTGGGTACTGTCGTTTACCAGGGTGTAGTCGGCGTTGGCAATGGGGCCGCCTTTTTCGATGTTTTCTATCTCTGCGTATTCGCGTGAGGTGACTTGTTCGTCGGTCAGGGGCCGTTCGGATCGGCTAGCCAGCCGGTCGTGGCGCAGTTTGCGGGGAGCAACTACCGCAATAGTAATGGCGTTTTCGCCGAAGTGTTCCTTGAAAATCTTGTATTCGGTCCAGCTGTACAGACCGTCGGCTACCACTTTGTCGTGGCCTTCGGTAAAAAACTGCTCTATCTGGGGAATAATACGCTTGGCGTAGGCACCTTTGCCTTCGGTAGCACGTATTTCTTCACGGACGTTGCGTTCGTTTGCTTCGGTGACTTCCAGGCCTCGGCGAATAACTTCGTCGATGGTGATACCACCAAAATACACACTGGGGACATCCTGCGACTCTAGGTGATCAACAAGCATACTCTTGCCAGCGCCCGGCATGCCCACCAAAACAATAACTTTTTTATCCTGCATAGGGGGTATTATACTTAAAGTAAATATTATGAGCACTAAAAATACCGCTAAAAGTGATAAAAAGGTCTTTGCCACAAAGCTGAGCGCCTACAAAAAATTGCTAGATGCTGATATTGCGGCTTATACCAAGACCGTAGAAAAGAGTACGCTGCAGCAGTACGGTAGCCAGGCCCGGCTGGCAACAGATGCCTATCTTAGCCTGCTGGGCCGCGGTGGCAAGCGTATTCGCGGGGCATTGACTATGGTGGGCTACGAAATGAGTGGCGGCCGCGATCAGAAAATGATCGTGCAGGCTGCTCGGGCTATCGAAATGATGCATGCCTACATACTGATCATCGATGACATTCAAGACCGCAGCCTGACCCGTCGCGGTGGCCCGACTGCCCATATGCAACTGGCTGATTATCATCGCAAACACCAGCTGGCAGACGACCCTGATCACTTTGGTATTTCGTTAGCACTCAACAGCGCGCTGTTGGCAGGGCACATGGCCAACACTATTCTGGCCAACCTACCGGGTGCCACAGAGAACGCGCGGCTAAAAGCAGTCAGTATCATGAATGACACCATGGCCACTACGGCTCATGGGCAGACAAACGACATCATGAACGAGGTGGTTGATACGGTTGATCTGCAGCAGGTAGACGATGTCCTAAAGTGGAAAACGGCACATTATACTTTCTTAAACCCTTTGTACATTGGTATGGTGCTGGCCGGAGCTGGTGACGACGCTACAGACGCTATCACCGACTATGCCATGAGCGCTGGCCGCGCCTTTCAGATCACAGACGATATACTTGGTGTATTTGGGACTGAGTTCGATAGTGGCAAGAGTCCGCTGGATGATATACGAGAAGGCAAGCGGACAGTTCTGACTGTCTATGCCCTAGAGCACACCCAAAACGCCAACAAGAATTTTTTGATACACATGCTGGGTAACCAAAAACTGACACCGGCAGAATTTAGACGCTGCAAAGACATATTGGTAGACTGTGGCGCCCTGGTCTATGCAAAAGAAGTGGCAGCCGACCATGTTCAGGCGGCGCTGGTAGCCCTAGATGCTGTCCGGGGTAGTGCAGAGGGCAAGCGGTTTTTGCGGGGATTGGCAGAATACCTACTGGTTCGAACATCGTGAAAGCCCCAACAGCTCAACTGGCTATAGATATCCTGAAGCCACTCGTAGCGGAATTGGGTCCAGCCCAGGCTGCCTTTTGGGTAACTCCTACTATGGTGCTGACTCTGTCTGGAGCCCGGGGCATTGCCGACGGCGTGTTCTATACCAACGATGTCACTCTGCAGGCCAAGTGGCAGCAAGAACTGCGCGCGGCACTGAAAATTTTCGACAAGACACGGCCAGAACCGATGATAGTTGTGGGTTCGCACACTAACCCCATGGGCCGAGTCTATGTATCTTACGACGTCTTGTTTGTGCCGGGGCTAGAGTATGCTCTGCACCAGACAAAGCTACTAAGCGATGCCGACAAGATAAAACTACTGCACGGACCCATAGACAATGAGTCGCTGGGGGTAATGACCAAGCTCCTCAAACATCACCCTGACACCAAAGAGTTTGACGAAGAGTTTCTGGGGCATGTGGCCACGGGCATTTTGCTGGGTTATCCAGACCAAGCAATCGTGGGCGCCCTAAAGGCCCGTTTGCAGGGAGCTAGCTTTGTTCCGTTTGCCCACATCAAATATGCCGATTTTTACCACTGCCCTCAGCCGATATATGAGCGCCCGGACGACTTAAAGAATAACGTCAGTATCAAAAAGCACGAACAAGACTGGTCGAAGCTGCTCAAAGATTTTTATACGTCTGACTTTCATAAAGACCTGGCCAAAGACCCGGCATTTATGGAAAAAGCCAAGCAGATCGGGCTCACTACATGAAAGAAAAAGGGGTGGGAAGTGAGTTCTAAGTCGCTCGAGCAAACTATTTTTGAGCGGGGCAGTACAACGTATTACTTTAGTTCTAAGCTGTTTCCCAAACAGGTGCGAGAAGATGTGTTTCGGTTATATAGTTTTGTGCGAATAGCAGACGACTACGTCGACGCTGCTCCGCAAAAGACGGCCGAATTTACCGCCCTGTGCCGGGCGTGGGATCTTGCTAAGATAGACAACAAGTTTGATACCAAGAGGCTGTCCACGGACAGCCTTGATGAACGGGTTATAAAAAACATGATCTATCTGGTGCGAGAATACGAGATAGACCCGGCGTTGGTAGAAGCGTTTTTGGCATCTATGCTGGCTGACATAGACAAGAAGACTTTTAAGACGCTCGATGAATCTTTGGGCTATGTCTATGGTTCGGCCGAAGTGATTGGCCTGATGATGAGCAAAGTTTTGGGCCTGCCAGAAGAAGCGCTGCCCTATGCCCGTTTACAGGGAAGGGCCATGCAGTGGATCAACTTTTTGCGTGACATAGAAGAGGACAATGCTCTGGGGCGCCACTATTTTCCCGCCGATGATCTGGCATTGTATCATCTGCCAAACCTCAATCACGAAACTGCCCTAGGCAACCATCAATTATTCATCGATTTTGTGCGCATGCAGCTGGCCCATTATCAGGACTGGCAAGCCCAGGCAGCAGAAGGCTACAAATATATTCCCAAACGTATCCTGGTGCCTATAAAAACCGCGGCCGAGCTGTACGCCTGGACTGCTCGGCAGATTCAGCAGAATCCGCTCAAGGTCTATGACCAAAAGATAAAACCAACCAAGCGGCACTTACTCACGGCAGCCGCCAAATCGGCAAAATAGTTAACAAAGTATTAAAAACTACTTTAAATTGCACCCTTAACTATTCAATGCATGAAATATCTTGTTGCAACGGGTGGCTATTTGCGCTTATGCTTTAACTACGCACACTAAAATTACGAGCCGTGTTTGAGAGCCGGCTGGTGACATACAGTGTGAGACTAAACTAAATGTGGGGAGGGTGAGTATGAAACTACTCAAACTAAATCCAGTGGTGCGAGCCATTGGTGTTATGGGCGCAGTGGCCGTTTTGGTCGGCGGCGTAACGTTTGCAGCACTAGCGGACGCAGCAACACTAACAGGTAATACAATCGCAACAGAGTCGGCAAATGCCGATCTTTTGTTATATGACGGCGATAGCTTTGAGCCAACGGCTCCTGGTTTTGACTTGGCAGAGCTGAAGCCGGGTGAAGAATCTGACAAGTTCAATTTTTACTTCAAGAACAATGGCAACGTAGATCTTGATGTAACTGCTCGTATCAATGTACTGCCAGTGTTGACTGGCCTAGACGCAGACCAGGTGACCCTAAAGTTCTACGGCGCATGCCCAGACGTTCTGACGGTTACATTGGGACAACTAAGCGATGGCACACCAGACGCGCTGCCATGTGGTCCACTGGTCGAAGGCGCACAAGGTGTGGGTGGCGAAGATGCTACCAATGCGGCCAACTACCAGGTGACCGTGACGGTAGACGAGGCTGTTGAGCTAGATGAAGCACCTAAAACCGTTGGTGAGTTTGACCTAACTTTTGACGGAACTGCAGTTACCGAAGAGCTGTAGGCTGAGGTAAATCATGGGCAAGCTCACAAAAGTCGCCAAGATTGGCCTTTGCTCCCTGGCAGCACTGTTTGGACTGGTGCTGCTGGGGTTGAGCTTGCCGCTAAGAGGCGGACAGGCGCTGTCCATTCAAACTGGCAGCATGGAGCCGAGGCTCTCGCCCGGTGATGCGGTGTTTGTGAAACGTGTTCCTGTATCTGCGTTGCAGGTCGGGGATATTGTCACATACATTAGTCCGGCTCATCCCGAACAAACCACTACACACCGCATAGTTGATATAGCCGGTCCGGTCGGTCGGCCCACCTATCTAACTTTGAAGGGTGATGCTAACCGGACGGCAGATGCCCCCGTGTCACCCTACGCGGTTGTGGGCAAGCAGGTGGCGTCTGTGCCGTACCTGGGAAGGGTATTGGACTTTCTGCGCTCGTGGGCTGGCATAACGTTGTTTGTGTATATGCCGGCGCTGGCGGTTGTTTTGGTAGAGGTGCGAAAATTGGTGGCCTACTACCGCAGTATGGAGCCCTATGTTTTGCCAGAAATTCTAGCCCGGCGCAAAAAGAAGTCGACGCATCTTGTTCGTAATGCGCTGGCGGTTATGATGATGGTTGTCATTGGCAGTGTGACCGTGGCGCTACCAGTAACAGCGGCCCTAAAAGCCACAGCCACCATGACAGGCAATACTATCGCGACGGCCACACTTCCACCGCCACCCTCGGCGGTAGGCGGTCTAGCCCTGCGACGGGTGTTTGTGGCCTGTACCTCAGAAGATCGCACAAAGGCAGACCATCTGAATATTATTCTGTATAACGCCGGCAAGACAGACTTGAATATAACAGGGTGGTACTTGCAGTCTGGAGCTACCAAGTTTTATACCTTTGCGGCAACTACCGTGTCTCATCGATCAACATTTGATTTTGCTACCCCTGTACCGCCAGGTGTCAGTTACGATAGCGGCTCGGTCAAGCTGTACAACGCTGCTGGCCAGCTGGTGGACACATCGTCGTGGAGTCACAACCCCACTGGTCGTCCTTGCCGCATATTGTAAAAAATTACAAAAGTGGCATAATCTATTGATCATGATCGGTCAACTTACAGAAACAGCCCCTGGAATATATGTCCCAGACGTGCACGACGATATAGTTGTTGCGCATAGCGACAGGCGAAACGGCAATATAGATCCACGCTTTGTAGAAGGAGACGAGTGGACTGAAGCCCGTCAGCGTCTGTTCGAGCAAGCCGGTTTGCATGCCGGCCAGGTTGCCGTTATTGGTTTTGCCAAGGGCCGAGGTCCCAGCAATGAATTTGTAGATTTGGGAGATGCCGAACCGCCCGAGAGGCCAGTGGTTACAGACGGATTGGTAACAACCCGACCAGGCGTAGGCCTGATGCTCAACCCCGCAGACTGCCTAGCCTTGGCCCTATATCATTCTGATAGACAGGTACTTATGTTGGCTCATTTAGGATGGCGCGGTATAAAGCTGGGGCTGCATACCAATATGTTGGAGTATGCCGCAGGTGAGTATGATGTGGATACGGAACAGGCGGCAGTATACTTCAGCCCCTCGATTGGTCCGCGGTCTTATGTGGCGCCGGATGTTGACGAAGACCAGCGGAACGACCCCAAGTGGGAGGCGTTTATCGACGAGCAAACAGATGGCTTTCATCTAGATTTTCCTGGATACGTAAAGCGGGATCTAGGCGAAGACTTTGGTATAACCCAGATCCACGACTCGGGTATAGATGTAGGCGCAGATCCTCACCACTTCTCGTTTACGCGGCTTAAGGACGGAACCCAGGACGTCAACGGCCGCAACGGCTTTGTGGTGGCTATACGACCTGCCGTCTAGTGACGGGGCAAATCTTTGTAGTAGGGCATAGCCTGCAGGCAAGTGTTCAGTAGTTGCCAGAGCTGACGAAAAGCATCAGCCACCATTGGGTTGGTAATGGTAATAGCGTGTGGTTCGACACCAAATACTATGATCAACAGGGTGTCACCGCTGGCACTCCATTCTACTGGAGCGTTGTAATCTTCTTGCCGAACCCATGTCCGGTCCATGTTGCTCCGTTTGTCGCCTTTATTTGAGGCGGTTCCAGTACTGAGGTCAGGTGTGATGCCGTAGCGCTTAACGCCATGGCGGCCAGGGGTAATACGGATATCATGCAATGTTTCAAAGCCCATTACCGGAATATCGGCTCGCGAGCGAATGAAATAGATAGATTGCAGTTGGTTGATCTGCCGGCGATAAGCATCGGCAACAGCTTGGCGGCCTGTCACTACTTGTATACTGGGCTGCTCGGTGTGGGTGTGGTAGGTGGCTAGCAGATCTTTTAGGACGGCTTTTACCGCGTCCTCACGGGCGGCGGCCAAGTTGCGTTGGTCGGCTACTAGGTTACCGAGCGCCATCGGGTTGCCTGGTTGATAGGTGGCTTTTTTGGTTGACTCGTCCTTGATGGCAAGCCCAAGTTCTACAAGTTTATCCAGCAGTTTATAGGCATTGGTGCGGGTTATCTTGAGATTCTGGGCGGCCTGGGGCGGGGTAACGCCCCCGGTTTGGAGTAACAGGGCATAGGCCTCCGCCTGAGGGGCGGTTAAGCCGGTTGCGATCAATTTCTCTGGGGCCATATCTAAAATTCTAGCACAAAACAGGAAAAATGTGAATACTATATTCACATTAGTAATATGCTAAAGTGTTATAATTGACTCAGTACGTGAAAGATGTATTGACATATAAGTAAATTTTTAGTATAATACTGCCTGTTTTGTTGAGATATTCGGCGGAACGTTCGTTTCAGACAGACTACACTGATTGGCCCCACATGTCAGTTGGTGACCACGACGAAAGAGGAGTCATGATTTTCATCGATTACCAGAACGGCGTTCGGGTTTCGGGCCTTCCCAAGATCGATCGCCTCGTCGAACGGCTCAGTGCTGCCCTCTTGGCCACCGGCACGCCCGGCAGCTTCGAGCAGACCAAGCCCAACGAGGCCATCTACAAGTACGACAGTGGGAAGTCGCTGACGCCCGAGGCAATCGCTCTGCGCATCCACGCCATGGTCAAGCTGGTGCTGGGCCCCGACACCGAGGTTGAGTACCGCGCTAACGACGATCGCCAGCTCATCATCAAGGCTGATGGCAGTCAATGGACGCATCGCGACGCCAGTGGCATGTGGTACTTGGACGACAAAGACCCCATCGGCTACCACTGCGAGTGAGGACATGACGGGTGCGTGCTAGTGCTATATGTGCGACCACGCACCCGTCACCCCACCCCACTAGTCTGTCTGAAACATTTCACTCTTCTGATGCGCCAAGAGCCTGTTCCAGATCTCCAATTCCGCCCCAAAACCGCCCATTCCGGTAACAATCCGCCCTGGTTTCTGAGCCGTAACTATGGTTACGCCTCAAAACCCAGAACGAATTCTTTCTCGAAATGGATCGATTTTGGGATCGGAAGCGAGATCTGGAACAGGCTCTAACCAGCGAAGTCAGGACTGACGAGCCGAAAACGGCGAAAGTGATAACAATGAATAAAGAAGGATCATATATGGAGTCACCGGCCCCAAAGAATGCAGCCAAGCGATTGTCTCTATCGACAGGGAAGTATGTGCTTGCTCCTGCCAATCGGCTGCGGCTTATTGAGCTTGCCGAACAGAGAGGACCAGGTGACCCGCGGTTTGTATCATTTAGCTTACAGTCAGGACTGGAGGTGACGGCGTGGTATGTGGGGAAAACAGAGCTACCAGATGGCAGCACGGCCCTCCGCTATCACGTGCAGACAGAGGAGAGTAAGGTTTTACCAGCCCTCCTGGACAACGATGAGCCACTATTAGAAATTATAAAAAACTAGGAGAAAAGACATGGAATCACGAACACCCAACGACAAAGACCCCCAAGCGTTATTGGAGGCGGCCGGCAATCCTGGCGGTGTAGCTTACGAGATCGCGTCGGAACTTATAGAGTCTGACGTTACGCTTGAAAGTCCGGCAGAGGTGTGGGAAGTGATCCTTCCACGGCGGGGAGCAGTCGAGACACCGCGCTGGCAACTCAACGAGGAAGCCCCCGGGCGACTCAAGGAGCTGGTTGCCGAACGTTCAGATGAGGTTATGGCTTTGGCGGACGGTTTGCGCCTGCGCCTGCCTGATTCGTTTCCCGAAAAAGACATAGAAGCCCTCCGGGCCGCCAATCCCGAGGATATCTTGGCTGCGGTAGAACCCGGGGCCAACGAGACGGCCGCCAAGCGTGGCCAGGTGCTTGCCCAAGCCCTTGAGCAAGCAGAAGTTCCGCTGGACGTCCCTATGTTCTTTGTGGCGACCGATGAATACAAGGTGCCCGTACTCAGGGCTGATGGCACGCCCAACCCCGAGCAAGCCAAAGCGCGGGCAGTAGCCGATGACTTGCCAGAGGGCGACCTGACGCAGCACCAAATTACCTGCGGTACACAAGTAAGATTGGGCTACCGCGTGGCGCAAGAATTCACTGTGCCTGACGTTGGCACTTTTATCGAATACCAAAAAGAAGGTGAACGCGATCGCATAGTCGTGAAGCCGGCACAGATTGGCAGCGAGGGCGGAACGGTTGCTGGCCTGCTGGCGATCAATCACGTCTATCATGCACTTGAGGACGCCCAGCTGGTACTTGGCACCAACGGACAATACCGTGAGAAGCTAGCCCTGCAGGGTCAGCTGGCCGCTATCAAGGCTGGAAGCGAATTGGCCCAGGATCCAATTGTGTTTGGAGATGAGGCTGGGCTAGAGGTGCCACACCCCGACGCCGAGGGCAATATTGTTACCTTTACCACAGCCGCGCGTGGCGAAGTCGCTTACATAAAAGAAGTAGCTGCGGCCGGCAAGGTCAGAATAGAAATCGAAGAAGCCCGCGCGGCTTAAAAGGAACAAATGCATGTCCAGTGAAGTCTTATCCAACCCCAACCACGCCCCTCTGAGTGACAGTGAAGTTGAGCTGCGCGAGCGGCTGTTAGAAGTTGGATTTCAGATTATAGAAGATGCACCACAAAACCATGTCTCGTACGACATCGAGGGTGATGGCGAGGCTTTTGCCCTGGGCAGTATCTTCTCATGGGGAGGCGTGGCACCAAGTGGTGACACCTTCTACGACGAACTCAGGCCGCTCTTTCCAGATAAATTTACTCCAAGCCGCCGACAGTTCTGCGAAGACCACGGGCTGGGAGTAGAGCGATTGATGGACGAGGGCACCGATCCTCAAGAGGCAACAGAAAAGCTCGTAACATGGTTGAACGAACAGACAGAAAAGACCGGTAAAAAGCCACTGATGGTCGGGCAGGCGATTGCCTGGGACTACAGTATGACCCACGCTTACTTTGCCAACTATGGCATAGACGATCCTTTTGGCCGCACGCCCAAGCCGCTCGATATCTGTGGCGAGGCTTTTGCGGGAGTTGCTGGCTATGACATGAAGCAGACGGGTAAGGAAGACTTTCCGCGGTTCATCTGGCCGGACCAAGAGTTTCCGCATCAGGCATTAGAAGATTCCAAGATACAAGGCGTACTGCATGCCGGGGTGCTAGCCCTAGATGCGACCCTGCGCAATTCGGACCTAGCCCAAGACCTTGGGCTAGAGCCAGCCCTGCGGGCCCGCGGGTTTGAGGCTATGGCTAACCAAATTAGGTAATGAAGAGGAGGCAAGAACATGGCAAAAGAAGGATTTTCTGAAGCTACAGAGGGATTGCTGCACGAAGTAGATGAACACTCTCGCCGAGTGTTGCTTGGTGATTTCAGATTTAGCTCTATTCCAGAGGCAGAGCGTACCGGACTTGACGAAGAGACTACCGTCGTTGCACGGGGTGAAGACTGGACACAGTACAGCGATGGGGAAGTACTATACTGGGACGACGGTATCCCATTCTATCTAGAGTAGAACATCTAAGACGTCTTTTCTTGGAGCAGGTTCAAAACATGGTCACGGGTGTGGCCATGTTTTTTGCTGTAGCGTTGTATTTCGCGGATAGCCAAAAATGTGCTGGCAGCGCCCAGGGCAAGCAGCCAGTCTACAACGTCCAAAGGTCCGGTGCGGAAGTAAGGTGACAAAAGTGGGCTGTAGATAATAGCCACAATACAGAGTGTTGAGCCAGCAAAGGCAATCCACAGCTGCTTGTTATGGAACTGGTAGCGGGTAAAGAAGCCCTTGCTACTGCGTCGCTGCAAGATGTTGGCAAACTGACACAGCACGATGGTCAGGTAGGTGACGGTCGTGGCTTGTAGGTGAATAAGCGAATTTGTGTCCAGTGCGGTCGGGTCGACACCCCGGCGAATAATGGCGAACAAATAATTGGCAAACGCCAGGCTGCCGATGATCAGTCCGCAGATGATCAGATCCTGGATAGAACCACGGTTGAGGATGTGCAGGCGTGGGTTACGGGGCTGTTCTTTCATGACCTCGTGGTCGGCCTTGTCCCAGCCCAGGGCGGCAATAGGGAACAGCTCGGCTATCAGGTCAATGGCCAGAATTTGCATGACAGACAGGGCCAACGGCACACCCAGAATAGCCGCAGCTGCCAGACTGGTCAGGTTCACCACCAGCTCGGCCAAGTTGCTGGTAAAGCAGCTGAGGGTGCCTTTTTTGATGTTCTGAAAAATAGTGCGGCCTTGCTGCACGGCACCCACCAAGGTATGAAAACTATCGTCTAGCAGGACGATCTCGGCAGATTGTTTGGCGACATCGGTGCCGGTGATGCCCATGGCTACGCCAATATCGGCCCGCTTGAGTGCTGGGGCGTCGTTGATGCCATCGCCCGTAACGGCCACGATGTGGCCACTGTTTTTGACCAGCCCCACGATACGCAGCTTGTCCTCTGGGCTGACTCGACTAAAGACCATGCCGCCGCGGATAGCCAGACCCAACACTTGCTCATCGGTGAGGTGTCGCAGTTCTTCGCCGGTGATAACCTTGATATCTTCTGGTTTGTCAGCTAATTTGGCTTTGACTGCAATAGCCTGAGCGGTGGTAGCAAAGTCGCCGGTAATAATAGCTACCCGGATGTTGGCGGCTCGGGCAGCAACCATGGCCTCGGCTACGTCTTCGCGGATGGGGTCTATCATAGACACCATACCCAGGTACACCATGCGATCCTCGGCGTCCTCCATCTTTAGTGACTTTGGGTTAGTTTTGTCGGGCAGTAAGCGGTAGGCCAGGGCCAGGTTGCGCATGGCAGCGGTGGCTTGGCGCTGATGTGTGGCCAAGATGTCTTTGCGTTCTTTGGCGGTTAGCTTGCGGATATGGCCGTGATCCCATACGTCGTCACAGTGTTCTAGAATGCTTTCCGGCGCACCTTTGGCAAATAAAAAGAGTTGTTTGTCAGGACCGTACTGCCTGACAGAACTCATGCGCTTGCGGGCAGAGTCAAAGGCAAATTCTTTGAGTTCCGGGTAGGCATGGTCTAGTTCGATGGGATTCAGGCCGGCCTTGTTGGCGAGGGTGATCAAGGCACCTTCGGTGGGATCGCCTATGACATACCAGCCGGCGTGTTGGTCGTCTGGCGCGCTGACGCGGGCATTGCTGGCAAAGGTGCCTGCCAAAAAGAATAACTCGAGGTCTTTCAGTGTCTGAGCTGCCAGGGGTTTGCTCTTGGCGTCTGTCACATGCCCATTTGCTATGTAGCCGCCACCAGTAACGGGGTACTGGTTCTTGCCGATGAACAGTTGCTCTACGGTCATCTCGTTCTTGGTCAGTGTGCCGGTTTTGTCAGTACAGATAATGCTGGTGGCGCCCAGGGTTTCTACGGCGGACAACTTTTTGACCAATGCTTTGGCTTTCACTAGCTTGTCGGCAGCTTGGGCCAGGGAAGTGTTGATCTCGGCCGGTAGCCCTTGGGGAATGAGCGAGCTCGCAATACCGATAGCAAACAGCAGGGCTTCTTTGATGCCCAGGTCTGCCTGGATGGCAATTGGCAACAAAATGGTACACAGCACCATGGTGCCCTGGGTGACGCGCTTGGCCACGTGGTTGAGCTCGCGCTGCAAGGGGCTGAGGTCGCTCGTAACATCTGCACTCAGGGAGGCAATGCGTCCCAGCTCGGTCTGCATGCCAGTGCCAATGACCACACCATAGCCATGGCCCAGGGCTACGGTAGTGCCCATGAACACTATGTTGTGTCGGTCGCCCAGTTCGACATGGCTAGCAATGGCGTGGGTGAATTTGCGCGACGGCTGGCTTTCGCCGGTTAGGGCAAAGTCGTTGGTGGCTAGTTCAGATTCTTCTATCAGGCGTAGGTCTGCCGGCACTGAGTCGCCCTCTTCTATATAAACAATGTCACCAGGCACCAGGGTAGTGGCGTCGATCTCTGTCAGTTTGCCTTCGCGCAGGGCTTTGGCCCGGGTGACTACCAGCTTTTCCAGGCTGTCCATCAGTTTCTCGGCTTTGAACTCTTGTGTAAACCCAATCAGGGTATTCAACATGACTAGAGCCAGTAGGATAATACCGGTGCGGCGGTCGCCCAAAACCGTAAAGGCCAGGAGGCTGCTTGTCAGCAGCAGAACAATCATGAGGTCTTTGAACTGGCGTATGTATTTGCGCCAGGCAGGGTCTTTGTGGGCCTGGGCCAGACGGTTATAGCCGTATTGGTCTAGGCGGCCAGTGGCGTCCTTGTTGGTCAGGCCTTTTGCCGTGGTCTGTAGTTGCTTTAATACGCCACTCACCTCGAGCCGGTAGAACGACAGCTTGTCTTCTGGTAGAGAACTCATATCCGTCAGTAAGTATACAGTAACAAAGCATAACCAAATTGACTTAAATGCTAATGTTTGTTATAATATACTCAACAAACTGAAACAAAATGTATGATCATAAGAGACGTCGTCCCGCAGCAGAGCGCAGGTCCATAAGGCATATTCCGGCAAACATAACCCTGACCTAGACTAGCCTACAGAACACCTGGTTTTTCAGGGTAGCCGGGTATACACCCCTTGCGGAACGGGTATACTGGTATATATGAACAGAGTGACCGGTAAGAAGGTGTTGGCGGTTATAGACGGTAAGTCAGTATTTTACCGCGGCTACTATGCCATGCCAGGCCTCAGTACCAAAGAGGGGACACCCACTGGCGGCGTCTACGGCTTTGCGGTCATGGCGCTCCAAGTTATTAAGCAAATAGATCCAGAATATGTGGCCGTGGCGTGGGACAAGCCCAAGACCAACATTCGCCGCCGGCTGGAACTCTACCCCGCCTACAAGGCCGGTCGCAAACCCGCTCCACCTGATTTTCATGTGCAGATTCCTTTGTTGCATGATTTGCTAGAAGCCTTCGGTTGGCCGTTGTACGAGTTTGACGACTACGAGGCCGACGACATCATGGGCACGCTGGCAGTGCAGGCCAAAGAACAAGATATAGAGACCATGCTGATCACTTCTGACCTGGACATGCTGCAGCTGATCAATCCGTTGGTCCATGTCTATGCCCTCAAGAAGGGGCTGAGCAATATCGAACTATACAGTCCCGAAAGTTTTCAGGCCAAGTACGGTATTCGTACCGACCAATTCCTAGACCTCAAGGCTCTTAAGGGCGATAGCTCGGACAATATTCCAGGCGTACCTGGTATTGGCGAGAAGGGCGCGCTTGATCTGCTCAAGCAGTTCGAAACGCTAGACGGTGTCTACGAAAACCTGGCCCTTATAAAAGACAGCACTGCCAAAAAATTAGAGGCTGGCAAAGAATCTGCCTATCTCAGCAAAAAGCTGGCAGACATCTGGACTAATGCACCAGTTACGCTGGATCTAAAAGAGGTAGACGGTAGCAAGTGTGACCCCGTCCGCGTTCGCCAGACATTGGAAAAACTCGAGTTCCGCACACTTGCTCAGCAACTGCCCAAGTATATGCATGTTCCAGAAGAGCAGGGTGGTCCCAAAGAAACCGCCAAGCTGGTCGTGGGTGACCACACCGTCATAGATTCCAAAGCGGCCCTAGAAAAACTGACCCTGCCCAAGGCTGACGAGTTGGTGCTGTACAGCATTAGTTCTACTCCGCATGGCCGTGAACCGGTCAGCCTGACCGTGTCGCCAGACCCTAAGACCGTTATTACTTTTGACCTAACCGCCATGGACGATGCCGACGTAGGCAACAAGCTGCGTGACTATATAGAAGGTGCCAAACTGGTTGGCTACAATCTCAAAAACAGTCTGCAACTTCTAAAAACCCTTGGTATCCAGGCGGGGCAGATTCAGCACGATGTGCTGATTGGCGCATTCCTGATCAATTCACTCCGGCGCGAACAAACCTTGGGTGAATTGGCGGCTGCAGATCTGAACATCCATTTGCCAGAAGACGAAGACACAGCCACGGCCGACATTATCGCCGTTATTCGCGGGCTGCATGTCCAGCAACAAAAAGATCTGACCAAGATGCCCAAGGTGGCTCAGCTAGCTCAGGATGTGGAGTGGCCTATCATATCGGTGCTGGCCGACATGGAATACGAGGGCATCCAGCTAGATACCAACTACTTGGTGCGCATGAGCGACCAGATCAATGACATGATTAGCGACCTCGAACAGCAGATATACGGCCATGCCGATAACGAGTTCAACATCGGCTCGCCCGCCCAGCTGGCAGATATTTTGTTCAATACCTTGCAGCTGCCCACCCAGGGCATCAAAAAGGGTAAAACTGGGTACTCCACGGCCGCGACCGAACTGGACAAGCTGCGCCCGGTGCACCCCATTATCGACCTCATTACCCAGTGGCGCGAAGTGTCCAAGCTGAAGAATACCTATGTAGATACGCTGCCCAAGCAAGTAGACGACAACTCCCGGCTGCACACTACCTACGCCCTGACGGTTGCGCAAACTGGACGGCTCAGCAGTAACGAACCCAATTTGCAGAACATTCCGGTACGGACAGATCTGGGCAAGCAAATCCGCACTGCTTTTGTAGCCGGGCCAGGGAACCTGTTGGTTAGTGCCGACTATTCCCAGCAAGAGCTGCGCCTGGCGGCCTACCTAGCTGACGACCAAGAACTAATAGATCTGTTCAACCGCGACGTAGATGTGCACACCGCCACAGCCGCCGAGGTCTATGGTCGGAAGCCCGAAGACGTCACCAAGAACATGCGCCGCGACGCCAAAGTGGTTAACTTTGGGGTTATGTACGGTCTGAGCACTCACGGCCTGGTAGCGGCTACGGGCATGACCTACGAACAAGCCGGCCACTTCATAAAGAAATATTTCGAGGTCCGGCCCAAGCTGCTTGCCTACATAGAATCAGTCAAAGAACAGGCCAAAAAAGACGGCTATACCGAAACCATCATGGGCCGCCGCCGGCCAACCCCAGACGTACACAGCAGCAACTTCATGGTGCGCGAAGCCGCTATTCGAGCGGCTGTAAATATGCCGTTCCAGGGCAGTGCCGCCGACCTGACCAAACTAGCTATGGTGCGTATCCAGCAGCAGCTAAAGAGCACCGACTGCAAGATGTTGCTGCAAATTCATGACTCAGTTATTGTCGAATGCCCAGAGGCCGAAGCCGACCGGATAGCAAAATTGCTCAAGAGTACCATGGAGGGCGCCCAGCAACTGCCGGTCAAACTAACCGTAGACACCTCCGTAGGAAAAAACTGGGGCGAGTTGTAGCAAACTCAACCTAAGGCAACTGTTTAAGTATAAACAAGCATAAGCATAATATTAACAGATACAAATGCGACTTATTGTTTAAGTCAAAGTAAAGATGTAGTAAACTTGATATATGTTAAAGCCGATAAGATTACCTGAGCCCAAGTTTACTTCTCCACTTGTCATTTCTATATGGGAGTTGGAGAAGCTTCGATACGATGGTTTCGAGGCAACGACGCCGCCTTGGCTCTTCTTTGATTTAAAGCAAATCATGCATCTACTCGAGAGCGTTCTGTCGGTACGCATAGAGGGCAATAGGACTACTTTGTACAGTGCAGTTGAGGATGTCATAGAGGGACAAAAGCCTACCTCTGACGAGCAAGTCATAGAGTGGCGCAACGTGCAGAAGGCGATAGAATTTATCGAACAGAATGCGAAACAAAGAAAAATAGACAGAGCATTTTTGAGCGAATTGCACAAGATAGTGGTTGCCGATCTCTCACCCTCAAATGAAGGGAGTAGGTCACCGGGGGTGTTCCGAAGGGGTAAGGTTAAGATTGATAAATCTGCGTATTCACCACCTGACCCTGTCCAGGTGACTGAGCTGATGGACGAACTCTTTGAATTCATTGACTCAGAGATAGCAGGTAATCAAGACCTTCTAGTGACGGCGATCGCACATCATCGCTTCGAGGCAATACACCCTTTCGATAACGGCAACGGTAGAACTGGGCGCCTGTTAACGTATGCCATGCTGACCAAGCAAAGGTTTATAGATACAGATGGGCTAAGGCTTCTGAACCCTTCCGCAATCTTTGGGGTGGACAGAAGGCACTACTTCCAGATGCTTTCTTCGGCCGACACAGGTACCGACGACGGGCTGCTGGGTTGGTGTGAGTACGTTGTCAATGGAATAAAGGCGGAAGTATCAAGAATTGATAAACTAATGGACTTCGAGTTTGTTAAGCGCTTGATTCTGGGTCCATCCATAAAAAATGCAACCGAAAAGGGAATCTTAAGCAAAAAAGAAAAAGGAATATTAGAAATTGCCATCGAGAAGGAGCGATACTTCCAGGCAGGTGATGTTATGCATCTGTACGGTGCAAGTCAGTCTGCGAGAACTATGACGTCTAGGGCCCTCAAGAAAATGAGAGACCAAAATTTGATTTTAGCTCTTCCGAATAAGAAGCAGCAGTACGTTCCAAGGTTTTTCAACAATCTGTTACTGCGTGGGGTGATGCAACAACTGAACGAGCAAAAGGTCCTTCCACTGAGTTTTAGTGCATCAGATCTCGATAAGGAATAATGTGTGAAAAAGATTCTTTTTATAACTGAAAACGAGCGAAAGATTTGGCAGGCGCAGAGTACGCTGGAGCCTTTTGGTATTGTGGTCGAGGCCCAAAAGCTAGATATCCAGGAAATCCAGGCGCTTGATCCGTTGGACATTGCTGACGCAAAGGCCCGGACGGCCTACGAGCATTTCAAAAAGCCGTTGGTGGTCTGCGATCATGCCTGGAGCATCCCGGCGCTCAAGGGCTTTCCGGGCGGGTATATGAAGGACGTGAATAAGTGGCTGGTCGAAGACGATTGGCTGGCACTACTGGCAGATAAAAAAGACCGCTCGATCATTTTGACCGAGACGGTCGTTTTTATAGACGGCGACACCACTAAGCACTTTTCGGTCGAGTTTCCGGCACATTTTATTCATGAGGCTCATGGCAGTACCAACGGTCACCCCTGTGAAAGGATAGTTGCCTTTGATGGATTTACCGAAACTATCACCCAGCGCATAGATGCTGGCCAGCACGCCCGTGATATGAGCAAATCGGCCTGGCAAGAATTTGGCCGGTGGTACTAGCAGGGCTGAGTAGGGGCCTGAGAACCGTTGCCTACTTTTTGCTGAATCCAACTGCTGGCAGCGTCAAAGAAGACGTGAGCATTGGGGTGCAAATTCAGGTTGTGGCCAGCTACTGGCTGCACCATAGCTTCTAGACAGGCGCTGGTGTCGTAGTGGCTGCTCTCGCGGGCCAGAATGTCTGCTGCCGAATTGCACTGAAGACCTCCGCTACAGTACACGTTGTCCTCGGCACCCATGGCCAACAGGACGGGCACATGGATCTGAGTGGTAAAGCCGGGCAGCAGTGGTACAAAGAAGCTATTGAGATCATCAGTCGATACGGTGCCTTTTAGCTGTTCATCTACCTTGACGGCCTTGGGTTTGGCAAAGTCGGTGTTAAAGAAAATACTGCCGGCACCTGGTTTGGTCGTGAAGTAACCCGCTATGCCAGGTTTGTTAGCAAACTTAGGGTCCTCGCTGGCTGGGTAGAGTAGGTTTGTGAACTCCTCTACGGGCAAGGCTCCGTCATGCAAAATACCCGACAGAATCACGCCATCGACATCAGCATAGGTTGCCGATTCGTACATAGCAACGGCTCCACCAGATGATTGTCCAACTAGTACGACCTTGGAAAACGACGTACCGTTCAGGCTGCCGTTACGGAGTTTCTGTACAATCTGGTGCAAGGTGTGGGCGTTGGACTGCACGGTTACCTGGTCGGCTGGTGGTCGGTCGCTGGGGTCAGCACCAAAGGTGTTAAAGGCAAAAGTCACAAAGCCCTTGTTGGTCTGATCTAGCACATACGAATGCTTTTGCGGTTGGTAAGGAAAATCCCAGTATTCTTTAGATGACGTAGTGCCATGGCCCAGAACTTGAACGGTCTTGCCCTGCGGAGATCCCCGATAGCATAGGTCACCTACGATGCTATATGTGGTGGGGTCGCTTGCAGAGAGTGTTACGGCAATGGTTTTTGATTCGCAGTGCGGTTTGGGCAGGGCCGACGCCTTGCTGGGGACAAGCCCCGCCAGGGTCACCAGACCCAATACGGCCATAGCAAAGCCACTTGCTCTTTTTATTGTCATGCCAAAACTCCTTATGGTTATTTACGCATGTAATATATCGAATGCGTAGTCTTTTTCTGACAAGGATTCTCACTTTTTAAAGAATTTTGTTTTTCTGGTCTGCGTTTTTTGTAGGATGGTATAGTAGCACCCATGAGTGATACACAGACAAGTCAGGGTGATATTGTTTTTCGGGGTAAATTATTCGAGGTCGTGCAGACCAAACAGCCAGATGGCCGAGTCTTTGAGCTGGCCCGTCGGGCACCGGGTGTTCGTATCATTGTGGCCGACAAACAAAAGCGCCAGCTGCTACTAACCAAAGAGTTTCGGACCGAGCTGAACGATTGGGACCACCGTCTGCCGGGCGGAAAAGTGTTTGATACGTTGGCCGAGTATGACAAATTTCGGGAAAGCGGCGCAGACATTGCGGTACCAGCGCTGGCCAAGGTAAAAGGCGAGGGTGCTGAAGAAGCAGGCTTGGATATCCGTGACGCCAAGCTGTTCAAGAAATCTACCTTGGGTGCCACGGTAGAGTGGGACCTGTTTATTTTTGAGGCTATAGACTGGCGGCCACACGCCGATGGCCAGCAGTTAGAGGCTGGCGAACAAATAGAAGCCGATAACTGGTTTGGCTACGACGAGGTAAAAACAATGATACTAGCGGGCCACATGGCCGAAGACCGCGTGGCACTGATACTGCTGCAGTGGCTTTCTTTGCAAGGATAGGGTGCAAAGGGATGAGCCTCTTAGAGCAAGCCACTAGCGTAGAGCAATACAATACCGCCGATATGGACTGGGAGGCAGAAGGCAATCCCGACTCACCTGTTCGCCAATTTTTGGGCCGAGTTATAGGCATCACTCCTATTGATGTCGAGGCGGCTGATGTGCTGGATGTAGGCTGTGGCTCTGGGTGGTTTTTGCAGCGTTGCGCGCAGCTAGACGCGTATAGCTTGGTTGGCGTGGAGCCATCCAGATACGCTGAAATGGCTACCAGGCTTGTTCCTCGGGCTACCATTTATAATCAAACCTTCGAGAGCTTTGCTACCGAGGAGTCGTTTGACCTGGTAAGTATGATAATGTCCACCGAGCATCTAGCAGATCTTGAAGACGCTTTTTTGAGGAGTCGGCTGCTTCTCAGGGCTTCATCAATGTTGCTGGTTGTGGCGGGCGACTACGATGCTTTCCGGGCACCGCGATTTGACTACACGATAACCGAAGAAATAAAGCAGCCAGGCAAAGAGGCTGTTGTTCGGGTAGAGCGGCCTTCGAGTTTTGGCACCACAACCGACATTCTTCGAACAGTAGATTACTGGAGCGAAACTGCGGAAGAGTCAGGCTTTAAAGTTGCAGACCACCAACCGGTGTTTGCAGATGACCAACTTGTAGAAGCTATTCCAAAGTACGAGATATACAAAGAAACACCAGTGATGCAATTATTCAGATTTAAGAAAGAGCCATGAGGCCACTGTGCTAAAAAGGCGACGAGCGTTTGGTCGCGGTAATGACCGCGAACCCACCATCTGAGACGAGGTATGAGTGGCCTACGGCAAACCCAGCGTTTTGCAGTTCTTGCTCTAGGTCAGGGATCTGCCAGTATTTAAAATATCGTTTGCCGGACAGGCCTTTTTCGCGCCAGCCCTCAAAATCGCCCACCTTCATACCCAGGCATAGCAGACCTTGGGACTGTAGTCCTTGATATAAATTGCTAACCGCTTGCCGGAACTGGTCAGTGTTACAGTGCAGCAAAACGGCGTTGGCTAGAATAGCTTTGTAAGTTTTTTCAGGTGGCTGGTCTAGGACGTTATAGGCCAACACGTCGTGGCCTTGTGCCTGCAGCAGGTCGCGAAAGGACTCGGCTGCGTCGCTGCGCTGCACGCGGAAGCCAGCAGCTTCTGTTCTTCGGGCGTCAGCCCCGCTGCCACTGCCAACTTCAAAAATTGTCTGGCCGGGTGGCAGCTGGTCCAAAAAATATTCTACCCCTGGCCAGTAGGCTGCCGTCCGGTCATGATCCAACAGCTCCTTTTTATCTACGTATTCGTCTATATGCGTATTGTAGCTTTCTAGGGTGATTCGCTGGGCCTCGGCTGGATCGATCTGTGACATACCGCGTATGATAGCAGGCTTTAGAGCCTGTTGTCCCAGTGAAATAACTCGCTGCCCGGCTGCCAAAGCTGTTTCATACTGCGTGTATATTTGGAGGAATAGCTATGGGGCGTTGGCTAAAAGAACATTCATTGAGTTTGGTGGTGTTTGGCTTATTTGCGGTCTTTCTTGTGGGCCACAGTATCGCCGGGTTTCGCCACTACAATGAGCAGCAGCAGATACATAGCCAGCCGGAGGTAACATATGCGGAATATGTGACTTCCGGCGATTTTGTCGAGTCGGTGTTCGAGAACTGGGAGAGCGAGTTCCTACAGATGGGCATGTATGTTTTTCTGACGGCTTTCTTGTATCAAAAGGGCTCGGCTGAATCAAAAAAGCCCTATGGCAAAGAGGCCTTTGACGCCGAACCGCGAGCTTCAAAGTATGCGCCATGGCCGGTCAAGCGCGGTGGTTGGGTACTGAAGCTGTACGAGAACTCGCTGAGTATTATCTTGCTGCTCATGTTCCTCCTGTCTTTTTGGCTGCATGCCGCGGGTGGGGCGCGGGCGACCTGTGAAGAGGACCAGGTTCACGGCCAAACCGATTGCCACACAACCACTCAGTACATGCATACGTCAAAGTTTTGGTATGAATCTTTCCAGAACTGGCAGAGTGAGTTTTTGGCCGTAGGTGCCCTGGTGGTTCTCAGTATTTACTTCCGACAAAAGGGGTCACCAGAGTCCAAGCCGGTCAATACGCCCCATAACAAAACAGGCGCACAGTAGCTAGTACACGACAATTAGCATAAACGACTTGTATTTTATTACCTATTGTGCCATAATAGGTCAGTTATGAAATATGTTTTGGCGGTTTTAGGAGTCATTGTAGTGGCCGTTTTGGCTATTGTATTGATTACCCGTGGCCCAAGTGGCAAAAAAAATCCTGCAGCCCCTAAGAAAGTGGTGATCTCTCAGCAGGATACCGACAGTACGTCGGCTATCTTTACCACCCAGGGCAAAGTAGTGGGCGAAGAGCAGTTTCGCGCTATTCGTATTACGGTCAGCCAGGACGAGCGTCGTCTAGAGATATTGACCGGTTACGACGGCACGGTCTCGACCAGTCAAGTCTACCCAAACACGCCATCTGCTTATTCCGCCTTTCTGACCTCGATCGAAAAGGCCGGCTTTGGTTTGGCGCGCAAAACCACTACCACCGACCCAACCGGTGTGTGTCCTCTGGGGCGTCGATCTGTTTACGAACTCAAAGACTATGACCAAAAGCTTATAAATCTCTGGAATACTTCTTGCGGCGCAAAGATCGGCAGCTTTGGCGGGCGTGCTGCCACGGTTAATTCGCTATTTAGGGCTCAGATCCCTAAGTACCAAAGCCAGGTTAAAGGTGTTAGCCTGAGCGGCACCAACGACTAACACTCTTGTCGGTCCAGTCTGCTAGACTAGAATCAGTGAAGACGCGCGCCATTATTTTTGATTGTTTTGGAGTACTTACCACGGATGTGTGGCGGGCTTTTCTGGACAACTTGCCGGCTGGAACGGACACCACAGAAGCGCGTCGTCTCAATCATGCCTATGATGCCGGGCTGATCAGCTTGCAGGATTTTCTAGAAGGGGTGCAAAAAGCTACGGGCCAAAAACCCACACGTGTAGAAGAGCTCTTGGAAGGAACCGGCGAAGTTGTCAAAAACACCCGGCTGCTGGAATACATCACGCAGCTGCGGGGCCGGGGCTACAAAATTGGCATGATTAGCAACATTGCGACCAACTGGATTCGCGACACGTTCCTGAGCGCAGAAGAGCAGGCGTTGTTCGACCACATGCTTTTTAGTTACGAACTCGGCCTGACCAAGCCAGACCCGCGAATCTATCGCCTGGCGTGCGAACGTTTGGGAGTAGAGCCGGAAGAAGCGATTTTTATTGACGATATCGATCGCTACTGCGCCGCGGCTGAGGCTGAGGGTTTAGGAGCAATTATATACACCGACTTTGGGACTGTGCAGTCCCAGCTCGAATCCTTGCTAACGGCCTAAATATATCACACGTGATATATACGGCGGTCTTTTCGTCCCATTGTATGGTAAATGCTTGACAAGCTTGACCACCAGGTTTAGGGTGTGGGCAGGTAAATGTTTTCTCTTTGATAACCAAACTAAATACTAACTAGCAAAGGCTGTTCTATGAGTTTGTATGAATATAGGGGCATGACCGTTGGGGGTGCTGCATTTGATGTTGCCGAAGCGTCTCCGGACTCTGGGGTTGCAGCCGATCTGGGCGAGCCGCTGACCGACATTAACCTTCGTGAATACGGCAGTCCCGAAGCACGCTATGCGGGCGAGGTGCCAACCGCAGATCGAGTCATCGAAGACGCACCAGTGCTTGGGCATCTCATGCTAGAGAATTTATAACAGGATCTGTACAACTAGCACGCCATCACGTATGCTAGGGGCCATTGGATGGCCTTGGCCATTCATCCAGTGCGAACACATCTTTCGAGGTGTGTTTTACATATATTAACCCCCCATGAAGGTCCAGCTTTATGAGTGCAGAACACCTTATTACGTTTGCTGAGTTACAAGAACGAATACTGGTCGCCAAGACGGCAGCGCTTATGGATTTTGAACAGTGGCAACAAGGCACGGGCGCGTTTTGGAATAACAAACCTTCCGAAGATTTGCGCTATGCTGGTTCGATAGAGCTCAGCAATGGCAAGCTCATTCCCATGCACTCGATCATAGGCTACATGGCTATGATATCCGGAGAACCAGACGTTTTTGGGTCTGACATATTTCCTGCAGCTGATGCAGCTGTAAACGAAGCGTCCCGGCCAGGGCCGAGCTCTTAACTGCGATAATTATCTGCTTGGACTGCACCGTAACCTGTACGGGCTGTTGGTAGCGGTCCATGACATAGTCTTTTATTATTTGTACTTCTGGTGGTTCGGCAAAACGGCCCAGGGGCATTAGGTCGGCGAGGGAGTTAGTCATGCTTTCATGGTAACAGATAGGCTACAATAAAGGTCATGCCCGAACTCCCCGAAGTAGAGACCGTAAAACTTGGTCTGAACCAATTGGTGATTGGCAAAAAGGTAGCCAGTGTTAATTTTAATTGGTCTAAGTCTTTTCCGAACGCTCCTGAAGATGTCCGTCAGTTTTTGGTGGGAGCTCAGCTGTTGGCAGTCAGGCGCCGAGCCAAGGTGCTGATCATAGAACTAGACAGCAAGTATTCCTTGCTCATTCACCTAAAAATGACTGGCCAGCTGGTGTTTGTAGGCACCCAGACACGGTTTGGGGCAGGGCATCCAAATGACTCACTCATTGGCCAATTACCAGATACATCTACCCGTGTCACGTTTACATTCACGGACGGTAGCTTTTTGTATTTTAATGACCAGCGTAAGTTTGGTTGGGTCCGGCTGGTACCGACGGCCGAGATCCCCAACATAGATTTCTTTAAAAAAGTTGGGCCAGAACCACTGGCTGCCGACTTTACGGTCGCGGCTTTTCATCAGCGATTGCTGCGACGCCCGGGCAGCGGCATAAAGGCAGTGCTGCTGGACCAGACGGTCATAGCCGGAGTGGGCAATATCTATGCTGACGAATCGCTCTGGGCAGCAAAGATCCACCCCATCACGTTGGTCCGAAGCCTCTCGGCATCTCAGACCAAAACCTTGTTTATAGCACTTCGCGACGTTCTGGAGCTATCTATTGCAAAGGGCGACAGCAGTGACAAAAACTATGTAGATGCCCAGGGCAAAAAGGGCAGCTATAGTAGCTTTGCCAAAGTCTTTCGGCGCGAAGGGCAGCCCTGCGAACGCCACCCTGATACCATGATCATAAAACTAAGAGTAGCTGGCCGCGGGACACACATCTGCCCCCAATGCCAAAAGGTGGTTATATGACGGTACATACTTTTCATTTTTCGGGCGAGCCTGCCCATCATCCAGACGAGGATGCTAGGGCCTGGCGTGACAATCGATTTGCAGTGTTTGACGGTATCACGCTACTGCACCAACAGCCATACCCGGACCCATCACCCGCTGCGGCCGCAGCACAGGCTGGCTGTCAGGCGGTTTTGGATACGCCGTTAGATGCGCAGGGTCCAGAAAAAACCCTCCGACATATGGCCGCAGAGGCCAATCGGCATATCAAGCAACTCAATCAATTTCTGAACATCACTGAACAAACGGTAGACTACCTAGCGGTGCAGTACGCTGCGGCTGTCGGAGCGTATGGGTTTATCCAGGATGATACGCTGCACTGTGCCCAGCTGAACGATTGCGAAGTGATGGTGCTGAACAAGCAGGGTGATATCACCTTTCGGTTAGAGACTGATACCGGTCCGGTTAACGCCTACCTGCGTCATCTGCAGGATACACACCATTTTGCTGCTAGTAGTCCCGAAGAACACCAGTATGCTCGCAAAAACGTTATCAACAATACCCAGCTGGAGTTTCAGGGTGTACCCATACGCATGGGTGTATTTACCGGCCAGGAGGTTGCCGAGCAGTTTATAACTATCGGGCAGCATCAGCTTGCGCCAGGCGACACGGTTTTGTTCTATAGCGACGGCATGCTGCCGTTTGTTGATAACCCGGCGTTCAGGAAGTACTTGGCGACAGCCGCGGACTTCAAAGATTTAGATAGTTTTCATCGCTCCTTGGGCGGCCGGCTGGCAGAGCGTTCGCTTGTGCTCGTGCGTCCAGGGTAACCATGACTCACTGAGGGTTTATATACTTATATCAAATCAAAATGTTTAGTGGCCCCGCTCGGTGATATCTAGGAAATTTCCCTAGAGTTACACCGAGCGGGGGCCACTGCGACTAGCTAGGGGTAACCCAGCGGGACTTGGGGCCTACTTGAAGGCGTTGACGGGGCCGGCGTCCATCTGGACGGTGCCATCGGCACGCAGCACTGGCCGGCTCTCTGAGTTCCGTGCGCTGTAGAGCTCCAGCGCCTCGATGACCACGCCGTCGGGCGTGTTGCGGATGATGCCGGGCACGCAGGTGTAGACATTGTCGTCGTCGTTGGCGTGCTTGGCGTCGACGCCCACCTTGGTGCCCTGACCGTTGTCGATCTCCAGCCCCACGCGGTAGCGGAAGAACGAGCCCTGACCGTTGGATCGGGCCGAGTAGGCGACGGGCAGTACAGCCACGATGTCGTCGGTCAGCCGGATCTCCAGCGTCTCCTGGGCCTGACCGTCCGCACTGCGGCCGACGTCACCGAGATGCCGGACGGCACCGTCGGGGGTCTGGAGCTGGAAGCCCTTCTTGTCCTGCTCGGTTCCGAAGGTCGCCACCGTCTCCATGCTGCCGTCACGGTAGCCCACGAGAGCGTAGAGATCGTAGTCGGTCTTGGAGCTCCAGCTGGTGCGGGCCACGATGAGGGGGGTCTTGTCGATGCTGACCGACTGGCCCTTGCTCAGGCTGACCGCGCCGGACCGCTTGCCGAGGTCGACCGCCGGGGCAGCAGCCGAGGGGACGGGCTGGTCCTGGTCCTGGTCCTGGTCCTTTTTGAAAAATCCCATGGGATTTCCTTTCGCTGTCATAGTCAACTCGTTTGAGTTGAGACAAATATATAAAACTGATAAGGTGCTTACGAGAATGTATTTATAAATTAACTTCTACAAATTGTCAACTTTTTAACCTAGTGGGTACGGAAAAGAGGTCATCGCTCGGCCTACCGTCGAGGGCGAGAAGGCGAAGATCCACCATCTTTTCTGCTCCATTTCGGGTAGTCGGATGGCTTGATAGCTGCCATGCTATAAGGTAAAAATAAACTTGAATCAAGAATATTGTTATTACTACAAGAAAATTGTAAAGAGGTTTTTTCTATGCTACACTTGGCTCTGCTTTTCGACTCAGAAAGTGAAAAACAAGAGAGTTTTGAGGAGCATTTAAGTCCCTTAACAATTCGTTGATTCCCAAGGCAATCCTCCAAAAGGAGGGAGAGAGGTGTCAGACAACCCCGGTCCTATCAGCCGACTCAAGGCTCGCGCGGCCGGTGAAGTCTCCGCCGCTCCTCTTGCAAGCCGCCTTGTGGCCGGTGCCTCTAGCCGCTACGATGCCGCCACCAAGCTTGATGAAACGCTTGCCGAAGCAGGTTTCAGTCTCCACGGTTTGTGGACACTGTCACCCGCACAACAGGCCGTCGCCCAGCTTTGGTGGTTGAGTGCCGTAGGGTGGGAGACGGCTGAGCGGTTCTTTGCTCGGCTGACGTCTGCCACACAACGGCAATTCATCGATCGCGATGGAGTGCCATGGTGCGAAGGGCTGTGTGCCGCCGCCGAGACCTATACGACCGAAGCAGTTCGCTGCCAAAGTCAGGTAGAGGTCCAGGTGTCGGTGCCCCCGCCTCAGATCAAGCAGCTCAAGGACCTCCCCGTGACCGACGACCTTGTCGCTGGAACCTGGGCAATCCTCGAGGCCATCTACGACCGTGTGCAAGAAGACCAGACTCGCTTGCTTGGTATGAAAGTGCCCAAGCGGTTCCGGCCAGTACTGCACGAGATCGTGAAGATTGTGCACCCCAACATGGCGGTGTTCGAACATCTCAGGCAGGAGTGGGACTCAGCTACTACAGCCAGTACTCGACTGGGTGTCGTGAACCAGGGTTTCGACCCCATTCGCGCGCTCTTCCGGGCTGGCCAAATGTGCTGGGCACCCTCCCTGACTGGCCAGGTGTACCTGCAGTGTTTGCATACCCAACCAACGCTGGAAGATCTGGAGTTCGGGTTTGACCCGTGGCTCTTGACCGATCCATTGCAGCGGAAGGCTCGCGAGCCCAAGCTGGAACACCAGCAGGAACTCACGCGTTTCTGGGAGAAGGTGACTTCCCCTGGCGATGCACGTGAGGTGGCACAGCAATTGGAGCAGTGGGTTCGTAATCGCAAGATCCGGCAGCGCTGGGGACAAGGCCAAGTCATGGTTCCGTGGCCCTCGCAGTTTCTGGTGCGATACCCAGTCTCCTACGGAGGCCGATCGTTCCAGTGCGGAGATCTTATCTCTGCTTTCGTTCTTCAACAGTCCGATAAGGACTGGCAGGTAGAGATTCGTCGAACAGGACGGGTCACGGACTTGCTGGAACTATTCGGCCAGTAGCAAGTTCACCAACCCACGGCTGATGGGTCCTCCATCAGCAACACCCAGAAACAGGAGAGTGATACCGATGGATACCGTTTCCCTCGAAAAGGGCGAGAACGTCAACCTCAGCAAGATGGTCGCCGATGCAGGTGGCACCCTGACCAAGGTCAGCGTGCGCGCCGGCTGGGATGCGAAGAGCGTCAACACCACCGGTCCGGGCTTCGACATCGACATCTCGGCGTTCGTCCTCGACAAGGACCGCAAGATCCTCAGCCAGGATCCGAGGTGGTTCATCTACTTCAAGAACCTCGACTCGCCCGACGGCTCGGTCCACCACCACGGTGACAACCTGACGGGTGCTGGCGACGATGACGACGAGATCATCGACGTCAACCTCGATCAGCTTCCCACCATCGCCCAGCGTTCGGTCTTCTCTGCGACGGTCTTCGAGGCTGTCAAGCGGAGCCACAACTTCGGCAACATGCAGAACGCCTTCGTCCGCGTGCTGGACGACAGCACCGGCATCGAGCTGGTGCGCTACGACCTGACCGAGGACTACGCGTCCGCCATCGGCCTCGTCGTCGGCGAGCTCTACCTCCACGACGGCGACTGGAAGTTCCGCGCCAAGGGCGACGTCTACCCCGCCGGTCTGGCCGGTCTGTGTGCCGAGCACGGCGTGGCGGTGAAGTAGAGCCAAGTCCAGGGATCAACACCCGCTCCACCAAGGAGCACCGGCTTTGACGCCTAGCGTCTAGCCAACCCCCTAGGGGTGGTCCTCATGCTCCAGCTCCGGCTGTGAAAACTTGGACCACCCCTTTCGACTATCTGGGCATATCCATGTCCAGAGTGTTCCATCGGGAGGAATCGATGGCACTGGAAAGTGACAACACCAACGTCAAGGACGACGACTCCGGCCTGGAGCCGAAGACCGTTGCCATCCTGGTGGCGATCGCCTTCGTCGCGGGCACGCTGTTCGGCGTGGCGATTCTGCCGCTGATCATGTGGCTGGTGAGGATCGCCTTCTGGACGGCTGTGATCATCGCGATCATCGGCCTCGTCTACAAGCTCCGGCCAGGGCGTTCCCGCTCCTAGCCAACCCTCATCGTGGGGGGTGAGTCTTCGGGCTCACTCCTCACACCGAGGTATCTGGACCCGGTCAGACCTGTCGGTCTCACTCGGTCCGTAGTAGGGTCAACATGATTTTTTTATTCTTCCATGTTGGCCCGCTTTTTTTATTCAAAATTTGGGTATAAAAATCCCCTACAACGGGGGTACGTTTGATTATTAGTATAAAAAATTTAGTACGAGTCTTCAGCGGCAGAGCAGTGGGTGGCCCCCGAGGGCAAAAAGAGCCTTTTGGGGGCCACCGTTACTGCTACGCGACGTGCAAGGGCGTCGAGCTGGGGACGGCGTGGTTGCCGTCGTTGGGCTCGTCGACCTCGGGGGTCGGGGGGTTCTTCTTGGTGTGCCGACGGCTGCTGATGAAGGCGGCGGTGATGAAGCCGACGCTCAGGCTACCGGTGACCCACTCGGGGATCTCGAACCGGAGGCTCAGCAGCACACACAGCGCCAAGGCGCCGATGGCCCAGTGAGCGCCATGCTCCAGGAACCGGTACTTGGTCAGGGTCTGGTGGCGGATGACGTGAACGGTCAGCGACCGCACGTGCACCGCACCGATACCCAGACCAGCCGTGATCAGCAGCACCTTGTCGGTGAGGGCGAACGCGCCGACGACTCCGTCGAAGGAGAACGATGCGTCCAGCATCTCCAGGTACAGGAAGCTGAAGAAGCCCGCCTTGGCGGCGTTCTTGGCCAGCTGACTGCCGTTGCTGCTTTCGTCTTCCTCGTCATTCTCGAAGACGCTGTCGAAGGCGTTGACCAGCAGGTAGACGACCAGACCGAGCAGACCGGCGAACAGCACGGCTTCCTTGTGGTCACCACCCCAGAGTGAGGCGACGGTCAGCAGTGTGAACAGGGCGACGATCACCGACACGGTGTCCAGCTTGCCGACCTTGATGAGCGGACGCTCCAGTCGTCGCAGCCAGACGATGTCCTTGTCCTCCAGGATGAAGTTGAGGAAGATCATGAACAGGAACGTGCCGCCGAAGGCAGCTAGCTGCGGGTGGGCGGTTTCCAGGTGCTCGGCGTAGACGTGCGGGTGGTTCAGCGCCAGGTCGATGACCTCGCCAAAGCCCAGGTGGGCGGTGAGGCTGACCAGCACGACGGGGAACACGGCTCGCATGCCGATGACTGCCACGGCGATGCCGACGGTCATGAAGATCTTCTGCCACATGGGTGACATCTTCTCCAGCACCTTGGCGTTGACCACGGCGTTGTCGAAGCTGAAGACGACCTCGATGATCACCAGAGCGGTCAGCGGCAGAAGCGCTGCTGGGCCCATGGTGACGAGGATGACACCGTACAGCACGAGAGTCGTGAGCCAGGTGAAGAAGTAGATCCTGAACATGGAGTCGGGGTTCTTGACGTGATGATGCAAGAAGCGCATCAGGTTGGTGCCTTTCTCTTTGGGAACAAGCAATCACGGCACCACCTCGCGGTGATACGGCCATTGCTTGCCCCAATATGGCGAAGACTCGTACTTTAAATGAACGATCCCACCGAAGTGAGACCAAGGCATACAATAACATAACTCAGTAGTAAAGGCAATAAAAAACCTCTGGTAGATTCCAGAGGGCGTACGGTTCAAAAAAAAGGGGGGCAGGGGATCGCATCGGGGGTAGGGGGGTGATCAAAGATCACTGCTACGTTGATGAGATCCCCTGAGGGAGACGGCGCAATGGCCACATGCGTTGGCTTGGGCCAATGCACCGTCTCCCAGCGAGGGGTTGCCTGTCAGGCGGGTGTCGAAGCGAGTGCTACGATGCCGTGTGCCTGATCAGGCGATGAGCTGAGCTCAGCTGGCGAACCAGACCGGGACCTCGTCGCCGGGCAGGCTGTTCACGTCGAGCACGTCCACGTCGTCGGCGGCGGGGCCGTCGTCGTCGAGCTGGCGCAGCCAGTTGGCGACCTCGCCGTCGGGCTGGTTGTTCACCACCACGATGACGATCTTGTCGCCGTCCAGGTTGGCCACGGCGGCCTCGACGCTGGCGCGGTCGGCGGTGTTGCCGTCGCTGATGACGATCGACAGGTCGTTGCCGTCGGTGGACGCGGCGTTGCGCTTGGCGACCTCGAGGGCGCCGGCGAGGTCGGTGCCGTAGGTGATGACCGGGACGTTGCTGTCCGAGTCGAACGGGGTGTAGGCGGCGACGGCGGCGTCGGCGGCCTTCTGGACGCTGTTGTCGGCGACCTCGTCGGTCATCGAGGCGACGGTGGTGTCCGGGACGAGGACCACGACGTTGGTCTTGTTGCTCATGCTGGAAGGTTCTCCCTCTTGGTGTCTTTTTGCCTTTTCGGGGCATTGGACGGGGTTGTTGCCACTGGTGTGACCGAATTATCCTACTATACGCCAAATAATATGTCAAAACTTTTTTTCAAAAAAGTCCACATAATGTTATTAATGATAAAATTCTCACAATAAAGGTTATGCAAACGACAAAAAACTCAGGATGGGAGTTGTCGTATACTAGTGGTGCATGATACGAGTTTTAACCGGTGACAACACTTTTACCCTCAGAAGCGAGCTAAATCGTTTGGTAGATGCTTTCGTGGCGGACTATACCGACATGGGGCTGGAGCGTCTGGACGGCGAAGAAATCAGCTACGACCGTATTCGCGAAGCGCTGCAGAGCTTGCCGTTTCTGGCATCCAAAAAAATGGTCTTGTTGCAGCGTCCCAGCGCTAACAAAGAATTTTTAGAAAAGGCCACCCAGCTATTAGACGGCGTGCCAGAGACCACAGACGTACTTATAGTCGAGCCCAAGCTGGACAAGCGGCTCAGTTATTACAAATTCCTCAAGAAAAACAGTGACTATAAAGAATTCACCGAACTGGACGAAAATGGTCTGTCGAGCTGGCTTGTACAGCAAGCCCAATTACAGGGTTCGACCCTGAAAAAAGAAGATGCCCGTTATTTGGTGCAGCGGGTAGGGATACACCAGCAATTGCTGTCCAGCGAGCTACTCAAGCTGCTTACTTATGACCCGCAGATATCCAAGCAAACCATAGACCTCCTGACCAACCTGACGCCGCAAAGCACTATCTTTGAGCTACTAGACGCCGCACTGGCTGGCCGCACCAAACAGGCGCTGGGACTGTACCAAGAGCAGCGGGGTATGAAGGTAGAGCCCCAGCAGATCATGGCCATGCTGGCGTGGCAACTGCACATACTGGCGGTGGTCAAGGTGGCCGGTTCGCGCGACGCCAACACCATTGCCAAAGAGGCTCGGCTGAACCCCTATGTGGTACGTAAAACCCAGGGGTTGGTCCAGCGTATGCCTCTGAGCCAAATCAAAAAACTTGTTCACCATGCCTGTATCTTGGACACTCGCCTAAAGAGTGAACCAATCGACGCCGACGAGGCCCTGCAGCACCTCATCATGACCATCTAACGGCAAGAACTCCAAGTTTGATCCACGTGCACCTCAAGCCAGGCGATAAATCTTCTGGTCGCCGTGCAGGGGTGTTTTGAGATTGCTACAGGTACGATCAAGATACCCATCAAAGTGACGCATCCTTGCGCAGGCTATTGCAGCGGATTTGATAGCTTGAGCCCCTGGATATGGTGAAAATCATCAGTATTTGCAGTCCATAGCGTAAGGTCATGCTCGAGGGCAGTAGCGGCTATTATTGAATCGCCTAAACTCATTTTTTTGTTTTGTCGCAACTTGACGGCCTGCTCAATAATAGACTGGCTTAGGTCGATATTTTCGTATGCCTCAAAGAGCCGCTGAAGCGCGCGCTGCTCTGCTGCGGTGATCTGTTGAAAACCAAGGGCCTCAATTATGCTTATTGATGCGTAGCAAGCTTCTAGCCCTTCAAGTTTGGAGATGTCGATGGACCCATTACCTGCGTAGACAAAAACGTTGGTGTCAAAAATAACCATATGTTTAGTCTCGGCCAGGAAGCAGACGGTCTTTGCGGATTTCACGTTGCCAGGCGGCTGGGTCTTGAATAGTTTGAAAAGGCTTCAGCGCCTGGAGCTCTTTCCATAGCTGCTGAATATACTTACGGTCCTGTACTGTGTGCTTCTGGGGCAACGTGATATCTGCCTTGTCGCCTAATTTAAGCTGCGCGTGCTCAACATATGCCTTTGGCACCCGAAGGGCATATGAATTTCCCGTCTTGATCACCGTCGTTGTGTACTTATTCATAGTAACTACTATTATAGGTACATTAATTTCTGTGTCAAACTAATTATGCTTGACACGCTTGGTTGATAAAATGAAGCAAGCATATTGCCAAAACAGCAATAATATGCTAATGTTTATATATACTCATGAACTACACTGACTCTCTTGTAGCACCAGAAGCCATCACGGCCCCAGAGACTGTGTATCATGCCAATAATCTCGAAATTATGTCTGATCTGGATAGGCTTTTTTGGCAAGAAAGCGAGATTGTTAACCAGCCCGACGGCCGTATGACTATGACCATTATCCAAAGGCCTCTAGAGAAGGACAGCGAGCTAGCGGACGATGTTGAGCATGGCCAGCGTATCCAGAAAGACCAGGAAGACGAAGTCTATGAAAACTTTGGGGATTGTGTGGTGTTCGAACAGAGGAGCAAGGGACCACTTGGGTCAGCTCTGCGATTGTTTGGTATGCACCTGGCGGCTCGGAGACAGGACGGCCTGCTGAGATACGATGTCACCGTGTCGGACGTAGACTCTCTGAATGATACCCTGGATGAGGTACGCGTAGTTACGGGTTTTGCGCCAACAGCCAAATGGTTCGAGGGCGATCAGTATACTCACGCTGACTTGGAACGAGCTATCGAAGAAAAGACACCAATAGTTGCCATAGATCCCTCACTGCGCATGCATGATACTTTGACCCATCTACCTGCATGGCTGATGCTGTCTGAAATTACCATGGACGCAATGAGTGCACGAGTAGTAGAACTGCGTACTGCTGTGGAACGAGCACGAGCCTCGGGACATGAAGCATTGCTGGGGCGCACACAGGGCGACCTGACCACCTACCTCAACAGTGTAGATACACTACTCAGCACCACAACTCTTCTGGAGGAAATGGAAGGAACGCTTACATCGCAAGAAGGTGCTGCTGGCAAACTTGCGGCAACAATGAAGAAACTCACAGGCAATCCAGACGACAGGGCTGCAAGGCGCCACGCCAAACTGGCTCTGCGCAGAGTGCATCAGCTAACAGAGATGAAACACTCCAGGAACTAAAAGCCGGGCAGCAAAAACTAAAATGTCAGAAACTTACTCCCCCATAAACCAAGAAATGCACTCCCTAGATGAGCTGCGCCAGCAATCGCCCCTGGACGGTATTGAGCAGCAACTACCTCAGGACGCAGCCATAGAGTTTGCCCTCCGGGATTTACGCCAGGCCGTAGAGACCGAGCGCAGCCTTGTCGATGCACATACCGTTCAAGACGCTCAACGTTTTATAAATCAGGTAGGTAACCAGCATGAAGCTGCCGCTACCATCGCTACAGCCCAGGCCCTTGAGGCTGCGGGGCACGTATCAGCAACTAAACTTTCCGAGATTGAGCAACGCAGGCTAGAAAAAGATACCCCGGACGATAGCACTGCTCGCTATCACCTGGCTCGTACGACTGGCCCCCATGACCGACGGGCTGTGTCTCCGATCGAGGACAGAAGTATCTCAAAGCAGATGATTACCAGAGAGCTCGCCGCCGAAGTAACCAGGGTTACCGCACCCCAGTCTAGTAGCGAGTATTTGCATAGCCAGGAAGGCCAAGCGGAGCTGACACGTGTAGGGCTGGAAGGGTTCGACAAGGCAGTCGCCGCTCGACTACAAGTCATTACGGGTGCGGCTTCTGATGAGGCTCCCACTCCCCAGCAGATAGCGGAGGGGCTGCGCACCTTGACACAAGAAATGCACAGTAGCCAGTCCACATTGTCGAATGAAGTTTTGGAAAAGCTCGAAGAGAAGGGCGTTTTGATGTCGGCTGAGGTGCAGCAACAAGTGCTCAGCCAAGTCCTTGCCGGGGCACCTGAAAGGTTTGCCTCTGTCGAGCATCGTGACCACCAGATTTTTGCCGCCGCAAAGGTGTTTATTGGATTTGCCAGCGGTGGCGGCGAGGTCTACGAAGACGTGCTGGCTGGCCAGGCCCGGGCAACGGCGTTTCATTCAGCCTTCCGCAGCAAGGGGCAAGGGGAAGGATCCGGCCACACCAGGGGGCGACGAGAAGCTCCTGGGGCGTACGAAAATAATCCTCAAGACAACAACTCTTCTATTGCCACCGAAGGACCATTGGCTGGCCGTCGCCTGGCGGCGGATCAACTGGTGGCCTACAACCAAATCCTTACTGATAATCCCCACCTGGCTACAGGTGAAGGAACGGCGCAAGACTTTAAGGATCTAGCCAAAAAATACCACAATGACAGCGAGGGCAGTAAGGATGGTATAGCATTTGGCGTGGTCAGTATGATCAAAGAAGACGGTGGCTTCAAAAAGGCAAGAACGGCTACAGCCTCGCCGGCAACCGCGGCCCAGCCCAAACCAACTACTGCACCGCCAGAGCCGTCTCGTCCTGAGGCTCCCGTTGGTCCTCTAGCGCTCGAGGCCGCACCGGCACCAGTTTCCGCAGAAGCAGACAAAGGGAAGATTATTAGCATGGATGAACGGCGGCGTAACGATCCAGAGCTTAGCAAGGACAAGAGCAACAAAGGCAGCGGCGATCTAGTCGAAGCAGCCTAACTTCTCCTAAAGTTAAAGCCACCTAGCAAAAGGTGGCTTTAAAACCCTAAGACGGTTTCGGATTATTTCTTGGTCGACTTCTTGGCGGCTGGCTTCTTTGCAGGAGCCTTTTTAGCAGCTGTTTTCTTGGCAGGTGCGGCTTTCTTGGCTGCAGTCTTCTTGGGAGCGGCAGTCTTTTTTGCGCCAGCAGCAGCTTTGGCTTTAGCGGCTAGCTGTCTCTGTTTGCGGGCAACTTTGTTCTTGTGCATTACATTCTTTTTGGCGGCTTTGTCCAAAGCACTCTGTGCTTGGCTCTGGGCCTTCTTAACATCTTTTTTGCCACCAGTTACGGCTGTCTGAAAGGATTTCAGGGCAGTGCGCAGGGTGCGCTTGGTCTTGACGTTGCGCACAGTTGCTTTGCGAGCAACCTTAACGCGCTTCTTGGCTGATTTAATAATGGGCATCGTGCTTCCTCTATTAATCGTTGTTTAAGAGCTCTTTCATGTCTATCTTTTGATAGCGAATCACAAGCAGCTGCCTGATTTGTTGTTTGTTTTCTCGGCTTCCAAGGCGTAGCTATAGCTACGACTGGAAGCGAAAAACAGATAACAAGTGGCAGACCTTGGGATTATTAGCCAAAATGATAGATGTGAAAGAACTCGATTTATCGGATCTGACTATACAGGGGTGGACTCCTTTTGTAAAGGCGGGCAGATCCTTGGGCCGGAGCACCTTGGTGTAATGCGGAGGGTATAGTATTGCACGGACGCTTATGTTTATGGTACGCTGCCAGAGACTAGGTATAACCAAAAAAATCAAAATCAAAATGGAAAATCCTAAGAATCAAATAGCAGAGCGTATAAAAGAGGCAAGCAATGTCTTGGTGACTGTTAGTGCCAACCCTTCGGTTGACCAACTGTCGGCGGCCATTGGCTTGACCCTACTACTGAACAAGCTGGACAAGCACGCCTCGGCTGTTTTTAGTGGGCAGGTGCCATCTACTCTTGAGTTCCTCAAGCCAGACGAAACACTCGAGAAAAATACCGATTCTTTGCGTGACTTTATTATTGCTCTGGACAAGTCCAAGGCTGACAAACTGCGCTACAAGGTCGAAGACACTATGGTCAAGATCTTTATTACTCCGTACCGTACATCTATCGGCCAGCAGGATCTTGAGTTTAGCCAGGGCGATTTCAACGTCGACGTGGTTATTGCACTAGGTGTCCATAGCAGGGAAGAGCTAGATCAAGCCATTACCGCTCATGGCCGTATCTTGCATGATGCAACAGTGGCAAGCATCAACACCAACAGCGAGGGTGCCGATGTAGGCAGCATGAACTGGGCTGACGCCAAGGCTAGCAGTTTATGCGAGATGGTGGTGTCACTGGCCGAACTGGTCAAGGCCAATTCGCTAGACGCCCAAATGGCGACCGCACTATTAACAGGTATCGTTGCCGAAACCGACAGATTCAGTAACCAAAAAACTACCTCGGTCACCATGAGTGCCAGTGCCAAACTGATGACAGCCGGTGCCAACCAGCAGCTGGTGTCGTCCAAACTGGAACAGCCCGAAGAGCTACCGCCAGCAGAACCGCTCGCCAAAAAAGAACCCAAGAAGGGCGCCAAAGATAAGGACCAGAAACCACCAGAAGATGCAGCGAGCGGTGATGGATCGTTACGGATCGAGCACGACGAAGAACCAGAAGCGCCCGAGCCCCCTGCAGAAGAACCGGCAAAGCCAATCGAACAGATAAAGATTGACGACCAAGGGCAGATGCTCCCCATGGAGCCACCTCAACTACCGCCACCACCTCCACCCGAACCCCCTCATGAAGAACCCCCGGCGCCTCCACCACCCCCGCCTTTGCCCCCAATGAACGAGCCAACTCTGCCACCTCCAGTGCCAAAATCAGAGGCACATATCAAGGTGGATAGTCGTGACTTCCTAGAGCAGCCACCACTGACCCAGCGCCTTGAAGATGCCATGCAAACTACCATGCCCCAGGTACCCGGCGAACTCGGCCTTGCGCCACCACCCGACGAAGACACGGGCTACGATCCAACAGGGGGGTCGCTCAACCTGCCGGCGGTGAATACGCCGCTACTCAAGCACAATTCTGGCGCGGCCCACACCAATGATGAACCCTTGCCTCCACCTCCACCTCTACCCCCGCGCCCTAAAGCACCAGAACCAAAACCTGAGCCACCTCAACTACCGCCACCACCTCCACCCGAACCCCCTCATGAAGAACCCCCGGCGCCTCCACCACCCCCGCCACCGGCGCCCGAACCACTGCCTCCGCCACCACCACCTCCTGTACCACCAAAACCGCCAGAGCCACAGCTGCCCCAGGCGGTCATTGACGTTATGGACGATCGCACCCTGAAGGAGCTTGAGCGGGTTGTAGATAGTCCACACCGCACCGCATCTGCCAAAGTAGGGGAGGGCAAGACCCTCAAGGCCTTAGAGCAGACTTTTAATAGCCCTCATCTCACCGCACCGCCACCGGCGCCCGAACCGCTATTTCCTCCACTCCCAGCCCCGGGCAGTGCTGCACCCAAAAAAGACGACGACATGGCCCTAGACTACGAGGCTATAGACTCTGAGCCACCTGAACATGCCGACAAGCCAGATCCTAAAAAAGATGCAGCCGACAATCCCAGCCCAGCTGATGACCTGGGGGCTCCTGAAGTAACAGACGTACCAGTTCTGACCATACCTGGCAGTGCGCCAGTGGCCCCGGCCGATGACGTCACGCTCCCAGCCGCCGTTACTGATGGTGCGGACACCAATCAGCCACTAGCGGACGCCCCGACAGGCGGCACCAACCTGGACGAACTGCCAACAGAAACCAATGCCCGTGACCAGGTAGCAGCAGCCCTGGCAGCCGCTAGCGGTACAGAACCCTTAGAGCCGCCAGCCGCCATGGGAGCTTCGCCGCTTTCGGAGATAGAACACCAAAAACCCGGCGCTCACATAGATATTGATAAAGACGGTACCGTCAGCTTCCCGCAGACGTTGGTACCAGAGTCAGACAGCTTGCCGCCAGACGATACAGCGGCTCCGGCCAGCGACGCCACCGCACCACCGACTATGCCACCACCCATCATGCCACCGGTACCTTCTGCCGATAGCAGCTCCCCGGCTTCCTAGCAGGGGCTTGCTCTAAAAATCGTCGTCGATAAAGTCAGGCTCTTGTTCCGCGACCTTTATTTCTATATGAAATCGCTTGCGTGCGGTGCGCTCTAGCTCCTCTACGATATGCTGGCCTGTTACTTCTTCGACAGTCGTGACAACTCCCTGCTTTAGCAGGGCTGCAACCACTTGGGTGTCGCCAAGTTTGCCTGTTCGTTTCAGGGCCGCTACCATGTCGTCGCAGACTCGTTCGGCAAAAGGTGCTTCTTCTCGCAACAGCTCCGGTGCCTTATCTAACTGTCTCCGTACCAAACTAGAAGTAAGGTTATCTGCAAGCCATGCTGCCTCCGAAAACTTTTTGTCGTCATCATATTCACCAGCGGCAACCTTTGGGTTCAGGCCAGAGAACGCCAAGGGTCCATCCTCTAGGGCCGCCGCCGCGTACTGTGCCATGAAGTCCATCAACGGTTCGCCATGCTCATACAAGGCTTGCTCGTGATCCGTGGCCGCATCGTGCAGGAAATAAAAGAAGTTAGTTGCACCAATAGGGAACTTGCCCTGTTTTAATATACTCAGATAAATGTGGTCATCGATATGGCCCGTCTCCAATATCTCAACATCAGGATAGTAAATGGCCGATTTCTCGTCCTCTGGTTTGAGTGCATCTGCTTGCCGCAGTATATCTAACCGTCTCTTGAGCTCATGCGGGGTAGGGAACGAGATTTGGGCAGTGGCGTCACCGGCCATTGTTACCTCAAACCCTAAATCTGCATAGAGCTGTTGTATCTCGGCGATAGATTGATAAGCGTAATAATGGGGATAGGTTGCGTCATTGAGCCGCTCACTCACATACCGTGGGTTATTGAACGATCGCCTATCTAGTGTCACGTCTACCGAGCCCTCTGATGGGTCGCCAGTCACACCTACAACCTCGGTGGAGGTTCGGAGCGTCAAGATGTTAGCCTCATCCATGCTTATGGTGGTGGCTGCTTCGAGCCCAGAGGTCACCTTTGATATCCCAATGGTAACAAGTTCTATAGCCTCTCCCGGGGTTCTCTCATCAAATGCAAGGGGTCCGTATTGCTGGAGGGCAATAAAAAGCTCGGCGTCATTTGTAAGGACTTGCGCTCCAGATTCATGGCCCACACGTACAAAAGTATCCTGCACTACAGTGTCGTCAACCAGGTGTATATCTAAGAGCATCGCCTGAGGACCGAGGTCTAGCTCTTGTCCCTGTGAGGGGCCTGGGGAAAGTTCTTGTGTTTGGCTCATTTTTGTCTTAAGTTTAAGAGTATGCTAATTATAGCATTATTTTGATTATAAATCAATATTATAATACGAACTACGTCTGTATAATAGCGGAGTATGTTTGATGGCATTCTGCTTATTGATAAGCCCAAAGGTTGGACGTCTTTTGATGTGGTGGCCAAAGTTCGGGGCATGGTCCGTGCAGAAACGGGCCAGAAAAAGCCCAAAGTGGGACATACTGGCACACTCGATCCGCTTGCCACCGGGCTGTTGGTATTGGTGTTGGGCAAGTACACCAAGCGCGTCCCAGAACTGTCCAAAACCGACAAAACCTACGAGGTGACCATGTGCTTGGGGCAGACCAGTACCACTGGCGACGAAGAAGGCGAAAAAGCAGCCGTTTCGGACAAAGTCCCCTCGGAACAGGAGCTGTTGGGGGTTATCCGTCAATTCGTGGGTGAGATATCGCAAATCCCGCCAGCTTATTCGGCTATCAAGGTGAATGGTCAGCGTGCCTATAAACTGGCTCGGGCGGGCAAAGAGGTGGTGCTGGAGTCCAGAAAAGCCACTATCTATTCTTTAGAACTTCGGCGCTATGCCTACCCCGAGGTAGATTTTGTGGTTAGGGTGTCCAGTGGCACCTATATCAGAACTTTAGTGGAGGATGTGGGTAAAAAATTAGGCACGGGAGCTTATACGTCTGCGCTCCGCCGTACCACGGTGGGGAGCTTTGACGAGGCTCAGGCCATGCCCATAGAAGGGCTTTCGGCAACCACCATTCTGGCTAGTCTTATAGCGTAGCGTTGGCGTGAATATGTGTTTTCTGTAGCCAGGCAATCCCTTCTTCGGGGGTAGAGAAGGCTCCGTCCAGCTGGCCTCCTAAAAGAAGATCCAGTAGCGGGCCAAACTCTGGGCCAGGCTTCATGCCCAGTAGCTCGATCAGGTGATGGCCTCCCACTATGGGCTTCGGTGGAGCCTCGGCCACAGCCATATCGAGCGATTGCAGGTAGATGGCATGTGAACGAGTAGTGGGCTCAAAGTCGTGCCCCCGACCGTTAGAATCGCACCGACTCACCAGGTCCCATAGCCTGATACTGGCTGGGTGCAGACGTTGCGCAAAGCGTCCCAGCTGTTTAGGGGTGGGCTCAGGGACATGCACATGCCACAGGTGATCACGAACAATGGGCAGGACCTTTTGTACCACGCTACGCTTCATTTGTATCTGTTCCAGGAAACGCTTCGAGGGTTCAATACCGGCAGTTTCATGGCCGTGAGCGGTAATACGCATAACGCCATTCTTCTCTTTGCGTGCAGTGGTCGTAGCCTTGCCTAGGTCGTGACAGAGGGCGCCAAATAAGACAACCAGCGCATCATCACCTTGCAAACCCTCTCGTTGTACAACTTGCACGGCGGCATCAATAGCATGCTTGGTGTGATTCCAAACATTTCCCTCGGGGTGCCATTCACTTTCTTGCGGAATAGTGTCCAGTACGGCTAGTTCTGGGTGTAATTGATCCAGCACGCCCAATTCGCGAGCTACCTCGAGTCCTACGCTGGGCCGCGGTGATTTAGTGATCAGTTTCAGCCATTCCTCGCCCACACGTTCGGCGGGCAGTTCGGTGAGGTCAAGCGATCGACAGAGGTCAGCAGTCGGGGGGTCTACATCAAACCCAAAACGGCCGGCAAACTGCATGACGCGCAGTACCCGCAAAGGGTCATCGGTAAATAATTCAGGATCGGTAGCACGCAGCACACCGGCTTTAATGTCTGCAGCGCCCCCATACTCGTCAATCAGTTCGCCGGTGAGAGGGTCCATGGCCAGGGCATTTATGGTCAGATCGCGCCGCTTTGCCGCTTCGGCTATGGTCATTGTAGGATCGCCGGTGACTATAAAGCCGCGGTGTCCCCGATCTACCTTAGAGTCACGCCGGGGGATAGAGAAGTCCAATACATCTCCACTCTCTGGGTTGGTGAGCTTGGCAATGCCAAAGCTGGCACCAACCAGGTTAACTTCGCCGTATGCTCGCAAGGCAGGGACAAGCTGCCCAAAAGGCACTCCGTATACCTCAATATCTATATCTTTAGACGCCAGCGCCTCGCCTGTATGGCGGGCAATCAGCGAATCTCGTACGAACCCACCAACTACTAGGGCCCGTCCGCCCTGATCTAGCAAATTTTGGGCGAGATCAGCACAAAACCGTAGATCAGAGGCCCAGGCCGGATCTGTTTCGTGGTGTGCTTGCTCATAAAAGCCGACGAGGTGTTCGATAGGCTGCACTTCACGCTCGGATTCCATTGTTCCGTCACGATGTAACATATTATAGTTATTTTACAATAAAAAACCATTTTTGTCTATCTTCATCTAAATTCTCGACATCAGACGACTACAGGCCAAGGGGTTTGTCCTTGAGAAACACCGTGCGCAAGTAGGGGATTTTGATATCAAAGATGCCCGGCTCCTGACAGAAAAAGCTGATATTTTGAACTATTTGATCAAATAGGGTATAATATTGTTCACTAAATGAACGGAGTATCATGAGCTTTTCCCCTGAACACATGCCCTCAGAACCAGAAACATTTCCTTGGGTAGTAGAAGTAGACGGCAGAGTCCATGATCTTTCAATAACGCTTTACGAACATCCAGACGCATCGTCCCGTGACACCTTGGCCCAGTATTACGGTGGCCTCGGAGAAAGAGGATTAGCACTTCCCAAAGCCGTCCACGAGCTGGGTGTGAATGATCTGCAAGCAACTGCGGTAGAGCTACCGTTTCGGGAACTTCCTGCAGAGGCAAAATACATCGAGTTCATGGCGACCGAAGCCCCACAAGCTGTTGCCGCACACCTGAACGAAAGGGCTGGCAAACCTGGTGACGCGCCCGCCCACCGCCTCGGAAACTCCCAGGGCAGTGGGGTAGCCCTCATCTCGGCTGGTGCAGCCCCCGAAGGCGTCGACATTGTCGCTGTTATGGGAGTGCTCGGACTCAACAAAGAAGCCTTCCAGAATCATCCACTGGGCGCAAAGGCTGGCTTTCTCTACCGTTTTGCAGTCAAGAACGCTCTACTACGCATGGAGCAAAACTTGCTGGTAGATCCCAAGGGTAACTTCGATGCAATAAGAGAAGTAGGCGGCTACGTCCTTGCCGAAATGCTAAGTGGACGGCTCAACCCAACGCTTGACTATGCCCTGGATAAATCACTGGTGCCTCAACTAAGTACGCTCATTGCCGAGGGTCACGACGTCGGCCTCTTCTTGGGCAAGCGGGATCCAAACTTCCGACCTAAAGAAGTAGGGGCTACCCTGGACACCATTGGCGCTCGTAGTCTGCTGCATGTTGTCCCTGGCAGTCACGGTACTACCAATAACTGGGGCGGTCGCCGCCAGCTGGGGCACGTGGGTCGGTGGGTACGACAGGTCGAGGACGATCGTAACCTGCCAGAGCCAGACGAAGCCCAGGTGGCTTAGTCTTGCCTAACAGATAGGAGTATGCTAATATGGTGCCTAACGCCATCAAAACTCTTCCGTAAACGTAAATAGATTGGGACTAGATGATTTTCATGCAAGCATTACAGAACTCCTTTCCGCTGCAAAGCATTCTGGCGGCACCAGCTGCTAGTTTTGCTCGTCAGCGTACCGATGGGTATGCCTCCTCACAAGAACTAACAGCTGGCACTCACCAGAATGCCTTCCAGCTAGGAAAGGAGTTCTGAATGATTGCATCTGAAAAGAAGCAGACAATCGTTGCTGACCTGCAAAAGGAAAAGAACGACACCGGCAGCCCCGCTGTGCAGGTTGGTATCTTGACTGAGCGTATCAGGGAGCTCACCGAGCACCTCAAGGTAAACAAACACGACTTCATGGCTCGCCGTGGTCTGTTGCAAATGGTTGGCAAGCGCAAGCGTTTGCTGAAGTACATCGCACAAAAAGACAGCCAGGCTTACCTGGATCTGATCAAAAAACTAGGTATTCGTCGCTAGAAAAGTGCATAAACCACCGTTCTTGAATCTCGAGAGCGGCAACTTGTGCACATTACAAGAGGGAACAGGTCGCTGGCAGAGCACCAGATATACGCGTGCATTATTTAAGCACAAGGCTCGTAGTATATTTGCACCCTGGCAGTGACAACTCCCAGAAAGGTCTTCAGAAAGATAGATGAGCACCATCAATCCCTTTGGAAAAAAAGTAATAACCGTAGAGACTAACTTCTGCGGCAAGAAACTCTCGCTCGAAGTAGGGCGGGTTGGTTTTCGTACCAGTGCCTCAGTGCTTGCCCGTTACGGTGACACTGTTGTACTTGGCACAGCTATGGTCAGCGAGAAGTCCGTGGGTCACATGGACTATTTCCCATTGAGCATCGACTACGAAGAAAAAATGTACGCCGCCGGCAAGATTAGCGGTAGCCGATTTATCAAGCGCGAAGGTCGTCCCAGTGACGACTCTGTACTGATTGGCCGCCTGATCGACCGACCTATCCGACCCCTATGGCCAAAAGGCTTCCGTTACGAAGTACAGGGCGTCGCCTCTGTGCTCAGTCTGGACCCAGCCTTTCGCCCTGACATGATTGCCATGATTGCCATGAGCGCCGCCTTTATGCTTACTGGTGCACCGTTCGACGGCCCTGTTGCAGGTATACGTGTAGGCATGAAGGACGACAAGTATCAGGCCTTTATGACCGCCGAAGAGCTAGACACCGGCAAACTCGACCTGGTGGTGGCCGGTACCGAAAACGGCGTCATGATGGTAGAGGCCGGCGCTAACGAAGCGACCGAAGAACAAGTAGCCGACGCCATCACCTGGGCCCAAGAAGCTATGCAGCCTGCTATCAAGCTGCAGAAAGACCTGGTCAAGAAAGTTGGCGTGGTCAAAAAAGAATACGAAGTCTTGCTACCTGACGACTCCATCCAGAAAGAGGTAGACAAGTGGCTGGCCGGCAAGCTAGGCGAAAAACTACGGGCACCGTACCCAGAACGCAACGTCTTGGTTGCCAGCTTGCGTGATGAGTTCCATAAAGCCTTTGCCGAAAAGCACGGTGAAGACTATGACGACAAGCGCGGCAGCTACGAAGATGCCATGACGCTGGCCATTCATAAGGATGTCCGCCAAGAGATCGTCAAGAAAAAGATTCGTCCAGACGGCCGCAAACTAGAAGAAATCCGCACGCTCAGCAGCGAAATAGCCCTGTTACCACGGGCTCATGGTTCTAGCATCTTCACCAGAGGCATGACCCAAGCCCTGAACATTGTGACCCTGGCACCGCTCAGCTACGCTCAGATGGTAGACACCATGGAAAAACAGGGCGAGCGACGCTATTTTCACCACTACAACGCCCCTGGCTATACGGTTGGTGAAGTAAAGCGCCTCGGCAGTCCTGGCCGGCGCGAAATTGGCCATGGCTATTTGGCCGAACGAGCTCTGACAGCCGTGCTTCCTGAAGAGTCGGAATTCCCCTATACCATTCGGTCAGTGACTGAAATAATGAGCCAGAACGGCAGCACCAGCATGGCAGCGACATGTAGTAGTTGTTTAGCGCTGATGGATGCAGGTGTGCCGCTCAAACGGCCAGTCAGTGGTATTGCCATGGGACTGATGCTGGATGGCGACAAACCTTATATCATGAGTGATATCGCAGATGCCGAAGATTTTGCCGGAGACATGGATTTCAAGGTAACCGGCACCACGGAAGGTATCACAGCGCTACAAATGGACATGAAGGTCCATGGACTAAGCCCCGATATCTTGCGCCAAGCACTCGCCCAAGCCAAAGCAGGCCGCGCTCATATTCTCGAGCACATGCTGACTACCATCAAAGAGCCTCGTGCCGAGATGAGTCCCTACGCTCCACGGGTAGAAAGCATTCAGATCAACCCAGACAAGATTCGCGAAATTATTGGCAAGGGTGGCGAGACTATCAACAAGATTATTGCCGAGACCGGTGCCGAGATAGACATCAAAGACGACGGCACGGTATTCATCGCCAGCCCAGACAAGGCAAGCATCGACGGTGCTATCAAGTACATTAAGAACCTGACCGAAGACCCCGAAATAGGCACTATCTACAAAGATGCGCCTGTGGTGAGTGTCATGGACTTTGGTGCCTTTGTACAGATTTTGCCTGGCAAAGATGGCCTGGTGCACGTATCAGAAATGAAAGAAGAGCGTGTTAACAAGCCAAGTGACGTGGTCAAAGAAGGCGACCTGGTGACTGTCAAGCTAGTAGCTATAGATGAGAGGGGCCGCCTCAACCTCAGCATGAAGCAAGCCGCCCGTGAACTAAACGACAAGAAGAAATAAGCAATAAGCATGAAGAAAACCCCAGAAGCATTTAGCAAACCAACCGCCTTGCACCTGCAGAGCATAGCCGCCTTTGCGCTGGCGTATATTCTCGGATCGCGTGCCATAGACACGGGCAGTTGGTGGCAGTATCTGGGGTGCGTCATGCTTCTGGTAGTGGGTATTAAGTTGGGGATTCGCTCTTTCAGAACCTATGGCAAAAAAAGATGATTTAGAACAGTTAAAAGCCAAAATCTTGGCAGACAATGTGTGCCAAGATTTGGCTGCCCAGGCCACGCAGATTGTGTTTGGTGATGGCAGTGCAGACGCCCAGATCGTCTTTATTGGTGAGGCTCCAGGCAAGCACGAGGATCTACAGGGTCTGCCATTTGTCGGAGCAGCCGGGAAGTTTCTGGACGAGATGCTAGAGATGATCGGCATGCAACGAAAGGACATTTACATTACCAATATCGTAAAGTACCGCCCGCCTAATAACCGGGACCCACTGCCCGAAGAAAAAGCCGTCTTCTTGCCGTACTTGCAAGCCCAGTTGGACATAATTCAGCCCAAGCTGGTGGCCACCCTTGGTCGCCATAGCATGAATTGTTTCCTACCGGACTTACAAATTAGCAAAGTCCATGGCCAGCCCAAACGACACAAGGGCAGGGTCTATTTGCCGCTGTTTCACCCAGCAGCAGCCTTATATAACGGAGGTATGCGCCAGACACTTATAGATGACTTTGCGCGCATCCCACTCATTTTAGACAAGATAAAAGCCTAAGAACCTGTCCATGATCTCCAATTTCACCCCAAAACCGCCCATTCCGGCGCCAATCCGCCCTAGCCTATCAGCCGTAACTACGGTTACGCCAGATAAACTAGAACGAATTGTCATCCAAAGTGGATCAGTTTTGGAGGCAAAAGCGAAATCATGAACAGATTCTAAGAACCCTTTAACCTACGAAAGGAATAAAAACAAGTATGAACAAACCAACTAATCAGAATAAACGCGGCCAAGGCGGAGCCCCTGCACGGGGTCGCACCAGACCTTTGGTGGGTGGAGCACCCGTACGCAGCGCCAGCCGCGGTGCTGCTATCCGCGCCCAGAAACGTACCCATGACGATGCCCAACGGGTTATCAGCCAATACCTAGAAGTGCCTGAAAAATCAGAAGGCAAGCGCCCCCAGCGGGCCAACTTTATCGACGACAATCCCCGCCTCAAGATCATCGGACTCGGTGGCATGGACGGTGGTGGGTCAAAGAACATGGTCCTGGTCGAATACATGAACGACGCCGTAATTATCGACGCCGGAAACGACCTAGGGGTCGACCTGCCAGGTATCAACTACGGCATTTGCGATGTTAGCTATGTCGAATCTATCAAGCACAAGTTGCGCGGCTACATTATTACGCATGGCCACCTGGACCACATTGGTGGACTGCCGCACATTGTACCCAAGCTACCAGCACCTATTTATGGCTCACGCTTCTCCATTGGACGCGTAGAAGAAATCTTCCAGAACTTTGGGCTGCCTATGCCCGAAGGCTTCAACCTAGAGACCGTGATCATGAACGAAAACACGCACGAGCGACTCAAGGTCGGACCGTTCTTTGTGGAACTCGTACGCGTTACGCACTCCATACCTGGCAGCACCGTGGTGGTGCTCGATACTCCAGTAGGTCGCATCGTCAACACTGGTGACTTCCGTCTGGACCCTAATCCACTAGACCACGAGCGTACGGATATCGAACGGCTCAAGCAACTGGGCGACGAAGGTGTGCTGGCGCTGCTCAGCGAGAGCACCACTACCGACCGTCTGGGTCGCACGCCATCAGAGAGCACCATCGAACAGAGTTATGTAGACATCATGGACAAAGCCCCAGGACGTATCTTTGTGGCTATCTTTAGTACTAACGTCAACCGCGTGCAGATGATCGTGAATGCTGCCGTACACCACAACAAAAAGATCGCCCTAGATGGCCGCAGTATGATCAGTACCCTAGAAATGGCAGTGCGCAACGGCTTTATCAAGATTCCCAAAGGGACATTTGTGCCCATTTCTACCGTGCCCAATCTAAAAGACCAAGACGTCGTAGTAGTATGTACCGGTGGACAGGGCGAGCCCAGCAGTGCCTTGCAGCGCATGGCCAGTGGCGACCACAAGCACGTCAAACTAAAAGAGCAAGACACCGTTATCCTCAGTAGTACGCCTATCCCAGAGAGTGGCAACGACGCGCTTATTTCTGCCATGGTAGACAACCTGATGCGCAAGAATGTGCATGTTTTCCAGCACATCACCCACGAACTAGACGGCAACGGACCGCTGCACGTGTCTGGTCACGCTAGTATCGACGAATATGCTGACATGATTAATATGACCAAGCCCAAATATTTCATTCCGATTTATGGGTCTTACTATAAAAAACAGCGCCACATAGAAATCGCAATAGAGAACAACATCCCGCGCAAAGATTGCGTAAATGCCGAGAACGGCGACATAGTAGAACTGTCACCAGACGCCATCCAGATTACCGGTAAAGTACCAGTTGGTACTGTGTTGGTAGACCAGTCTGGTGCCATCGTTAGCAGCGTGGTTATCAAGGACCGCCTGATGTTGGCAGAAGAAGGCTTGGTAGCCATTGTTCTAACCATAGACAAAAAGACCGGCAACCTGCTTACTAGCCCAGATATCATCAGCCGTGGTTTCATATATATGCGCGATAACGAAGAGCTCATGAACGCTTTCCGTATAGAGCTGAAGCGGGCAGTCAGCCAGCGCTTTAAGCGAGTAGATCTGGACCGATTCAAGCTAGAGCTCAAAGAGCATGTCACCCATTTCTTGTTCGAGTACACCCAGCGCAGTCCAATTGTCATACCTGTTGTGAATGTCATCGCAGGCAAGGGCGGTAATGGCGGTAATGGTAATGGCACTGCTCCTGCTGCTGCAGGAACAGCTCCTGGTAAAAAACAGGCTCCCGGTACTCCTCCTCCGCCTCCAGCCGAACCAACCCCAGACGAGATTGCCGCCGAACAACAGCGCCGCTTCGAAGAAATGCGTGCCCGCCTCCTTGGCCAAGACGCCCGCACAGACTAGCTTAAGAGGAGATGACTCCACGTCGAGGCCAAGCCTGAGCTATAATTTGAGCATGCAGACAAAGGGTGAACTCATAACCGGGCGACAGGCAAAGACTTACGATTATCGCGGTGCAGTATGGAATCGCATCAAGGCAAGACATCTGACCTTGGTCAATCCTCAGCCTGGGCAGCGTGTCCTGGATGTGGGGTGCGGTACGGGCAGGACTCTGCAACTGCTGAGTCAAAAGTGTGACAAGGGCGTACAGCTCTACGGGCTTGAGCCGTCACCCGATATGCTTGAGCGAGCACGGGCAGGGCTCGGGAAACGGGCCCAGATTCGGCAGGGGTTTGCTCAAGAGTTGCCGTATCCCACTGCTCATTTTGATTTCGTTATAAGTACTCAGGTGCTACACCATATCCCTCTGGTAGGAAAAAAAGAAATGCTATCAGAAATGCACCGCATATTAAAACCGGGCGGCACGCTGGTATTGAGCGATTGGGGTAAGCCTACGACTACCTTGGGTAAAATCATAGGGCTCTTATGGCGTAACCATGCCTACGTACAAGCCAACAGAAATATCCTCACTACAGGCTTTCTCCAGACTATAGACCTCAATACGCACGAGATTGTGCAGTTCGGAGTAGTACACCACCTAGTGGGCAAAAAGCAGAGAGAGTAGCTGACATGCATGTATAACCTGAATCCCGAAACTCAATTTAACAGAGGTAGGTGAAAATGAAAGTCTACTCACCCCAACAGAGACGGCAACTTCACCCAAATCCTTATAACAGGGGTGTAGTTTCGGGATTCAGGTTGTATAAACTTGATAAAAGTACAGTTTTATGCTATATTAAAATAGTTGAAACGAAAATAAAAAATGGAAAATCTACTTCCCAATACAGCTCACGAAGTACCTCTTGTGCCCTCTGGGGCTGAGGTTCGGGAACCCTTGGATCGGCTAAGTGATGAAGAGTTTTTGCAAGCCTCACAGGAGTTCGGCAACACATACGCTGCACTGGTACGAGGAGAGGCGGTCGACGACTTTCCAGCTTCGGCAGAGGTGCAGGCAACCCTTGATGCTGCCGGTCAAAAACTAGAGGGTCTGGATGAGTCTCAGCGCGCGAAAGTAGTTATTGGTCAGTATCGAAGCGTGCTCAGAGAAGCCTACGAAGCTGCAGGACACGAGCCGCCTATCGATAGTGGCGAGCCGGATGAAGCAGCGCTTGCATCCGTAACTAGAGTAGAGCAGGGTCCTTACGGTACACAGATTGTATACACTAATGGCAAGCAGAACGAGGCGTTGTTTGGTAGTGATAGCCTCGCGTTTGCTGCCTCAGAGGCCATGCTCCAGCACTATAACACCCCTATAGTGGTGGTGTACGAAGGATATGGTGACAACGAGAAGCAAGAGGTCATGACACATGAAACCAGCCATGCCGTATGGGGAGTGCTGCGTGCCAGTGGCGTGATACCTTCACCCCAGGGTGAGGACGATCGTGCGGGTGCCGGCCGTTCGGCATTCGAGCTTGCCCGAGACGAAGCGGCCGCCCTGATGGTGGCTGGTCAGAGGAAGATAGTTCATTCCAATGTCGTGACCCGCATGGAACAGGAAGGGTATAGCGCCGAACAGGTTGAAAGGTATCGTGCTCTGGGCGAGGGTTTTAATGCAATGGCCGTCCAGGATAAGCCCATAGAACTTTCTAGTGCGTTGCTCGGTATAGTATCTGCCCGGACCTTTGATGAGCTAGAGGTAAACATGACCAGGTTGGCTCGACTAACCCAGGCCCTTCCGGGAGTAGAGAAACCGGCAAATGACAGTGCAGAAGTCGAAACGCCCGATGAAGCACCTATGTGGACCCTCTAGGTAGAAGAGTACCTGAATCACGAATTAGAACCCCTGTTAAATTACAGATAGGATGTATCCGAATCAGGCCCCCTTATCTGTCGGAAAAGCACAAGAGAATCAGACTAACAGATAGGCTAATTCGTGATTGGGGTGCGTAAATATTGAATTATCTTTGTAAAAATGGTATAGTTTGCACGACTCTATCAGAGTTTTGTTTGCCCAAGAAGTGCAAGTTCGTACCCGAAATTACAGAGAGGAGCGGCAGTGTCCGCTTTTCAATCTCCTGGCCGCCGAGTGCTGCTGGGTGTCCTGGTTCTCCTGGCCCTCGCGGTCTCCGCCTGTGGTGGCGACGCTGGTGCCAGTGGCAGCCGACCCAATGCCAACCGCAACGTCCAGACCTTCGACGACGTGCGGGATGACTACACCTTCACCGCCGAGGACTACAGCGACGAGATCCTGGACTACGCCGAGGATTTTCCCGAGCTCGACTTCCTGAACAACCGGGACCTCCTGGACAACGTGGCTTGGCTGTGCGCCGAGGTGGACGTCACGGGTGTTCAGACGGTGACCGCGGTCGACCGACTGGCTGCCAAGATCGGCCACCGGTGGCCGGAGGACCTGGATCCGCTGGCTGAAGCTGCCGGTTCGTACGTCTGTCCCGGCGTGATTAGCGACTACTACGTCGTCGACCCCTACGGCTACCGCGACTACATCGTCGAGGAAGATCCTTTCTTCGGCGATGATGGCTACTACGACGACTTCTAGAGCCGTCGGCGATAGAAACATCTGATAGGGAACCGCGCGTGGCGTTGGTGGCAATTGACTGGAGGACATCCTTCATCAAGACCCATCAATGCCCCGCGCGACCCACCCACGATTATTATTTTTGAAGATTCGCTGCCAATACAGCTCATCAGTACAGCTTGAGATTACTATCTCTACTCTGCAGTCTTCGGGTGGATGGTCTCTTGTGGTTCAGGGGGCGCTAGTGGCGTCCAACGAATCATAAAGACCACCCACCCGGTGATTTGATATCTGGTCACCACTCCAGAGGCGCTGTACTGGCGGCTAACTGATGGGGCCTGACATCGGGGTCTGACAGTTTTGGCAGAAGTACCGGCCGGGCGCATTGATCTTTCCGCATACTCGGCAGGTTGGGGAGGAGGTTTTCTTTTCTTCCAGAGAGGATGAGGTGGGCAGGGTGCCGAGTGGTTCTGGGGACGGCATGGGTGGGTAGATGACGTTCGTGCCTTCGGGATCTTTTTCTCGTGAAGCAGCATTCACAAGGGCTACCATGGCAGCAACAAAGCAGGCGACCATGATCAGCACCAGGGGGATGGGGAGTTGACCGGCGTCCAGCCGTAATCCAATCCAGGCCACCAGTGTCACAAGCAGCACACCAACAAGACAACGTCCCGCCACGGCAGGTGTCATGTCTGTACCTCTTTCTAAGATGTGAGCTAACCAAGCCAACCTTGGTCAGTACAGCTACTGATGCGTTTTTCAGCGCAGGAGTACTATGATTATACAATGTTACTGTCATAGCAGCGAGGTGGGTGCCAAGACTGCCGGCCAGCTGCGTTAAAAACATAACCCCGTGAATCACGAAACCCCCAACACATAAAGCACCCGTTTTGCTACTCTTGAAGTGCTAGCTAAAAGAGGAAACAAACATGAGTGCTTTACAAAAACATCATATCGTCGATCTGTTTGTTTGGGTAG
>Ga0193752_1000108_pt1 | contig 111975 bp, 84 predicted proteins | sample H1c1metaG_FD_144924 | JGI IMG/M metagenome (GOLD analysis project Ga0193752, IMG submission 144924) | Soil microbial communities from a riparian zone of the East river system, Colorado, United States - H1c1 | ecosystem: Environmental > Terrestrial > Soil > Riparian zone | place: USA: East... | reverse complement strand
ATGGCAACCCTTACATCCCTTTCCAATCCTTTAATAAACCTGCAATCCAATACATACGAAAATGTATTGCAGGCACAGGCAATTGAGTATACAAATAGCTGGAAAACATTTTGCGATTGCTTTGGCAGTTCAGCTGTAGCTCCTACAACCAACCCCTTCATACTTGGAACAAAAGGCATGTATAAGAATAAAAAGAGTTACCTGCACCTGGCCGGGCGAACCCAAAGCAATTATAATAATAACACGAATGTTCGTACAGACGGTGTGTTCACATCATATACCCCGTTTTATAAATTGAATGCGGGCAATTGGGAGATAGATGATCGCAACTGGACATACACATCAGAAGTCACAGAGTTCAGCCCCTTTGGCGCTGAATTGGAAAACAAAGATGCATTGGGCCGGTACTCAGCAGCTACATTCGGATATAACCAAACCTTTCCGACAGCCGTTGCAGCAAATTCAAAATACCGTAACCTTGGATTTGACAATTTTGAGGATTATGATTTCAGTCCCTGTGCCGATAATCATTTTAAGTTCAGGAATTATCAAAGCAATATCAGTGATGTAATTTCTCATACCGGAAACAAAAGCATCAGGGTTACAAGCGCTGTACCTGTAAATATGATCAAACAACTGGTGCCTTGCAAGGATAGCAGCCTTGCCTGTAATTTACAGGTAACCACAAGTTTTTTTAATCCTGCAACAAATCAGTTCTGCATTTCAGTAACAGGGGGTGCTGCGCCATATATTTTTGACTGGACATCGCAAAGTTGTGATATAGCGGTAAAGATATCTGATTCAGGTAACGGTTTGTGCGGTGGGTTCCCGTCAAATCAGGGATGTAAATTAATATTAAATATAACCGATAAAAATAATTGCAGGAAGACGTTTAATATAGATCGTGCATTTTTTATTAACCCGGTTAATAATTAAAATAAAGTGAATACATGTAAAATAACGATATGTTTGATGGTATTAATTTCATTATACTCTTGTTGTGTAATACCTGTATCCTCAAAATGCGATCCTTATGTATCCACCTGTTTTAATTTACAATTTGTTTTCCCCGATAGGATATGTGTAAATGAAAAGATCACATTTGAGAACACGTCAGTCGCCTGCGATACTAACACAAATTTTGTCTGGAATTTTGGTGACAGCACACCTGTATCCGCTGATCCATCTCATACCTATACAAAAGCTGGCACATTCAGGGTAAAGCTCTTTATCCCGGGATTGGATAGTTGTCCTGACCGGGAGATAATTAAAAGTATAGATGTTATCGATTGCCCTGAATTTAATTGCCCGGGAAGAATTGATTCTTGTTTTTCCTGTTCATTCCTGGGATTTAATTTTTCCAGGAACGTTTGTGTGGGAAAAGAAACTGTTTTTGAAAACAGGTCAACGGGCTGTAGCAGCAATACCGGGTTTATCTGGAACTTCGGGGATCTTTCGCCATCATCAACAAACCCGGTACATACTTATACACATGCCGGCAGGTACATAGTTAAATTAATAACGCCACAAAGAAGCGGTTGCCCTGAACGTTTTATATCAGATACAATAAACGTAATGAACTGTGTTAAAACAGATTCCTGTGAAGGCCTTGCAGTAAAAATAGTGCAGGCCATTAGTGGTAATAACCGTGTTTTTACTGCGACGGTAACAGGAGGTACAGCTCCGTATCAATATAGCTGGACAACATCAGCAAATCTTAGTCCTTTTAGCGGACAGGGAACAAATAAAATAACCACTCCCATGGGACAGAATGGAGCGGTTTATTCAGTAACAGTTACAGTTAAAGACAGGCATAATTGTTCAACAATGCATAATATTTATTACCCGGGTAATTAGCATTTTTAAGAATAAACTTGGTATGAAAAATTATTTATAAACAACACAGGCAAATGAGGAAAATCAGTAAACTGTTCTTATTGATGTTGATATGTGCTGTGATCAGTAATACTGTAACTGCACAAATTCAGCTTTGTTCCAGTTGTGTAAAGTTTGTTTTTACAGCACCTGATACTGTCTGTAAAAACAGGCCTGTTACGTTTACCAATATTTCTTCGAATTGTACGGCCCTCACATCATTCAGGTGGGATTTCGGAGATGGTTCGGCACCTGTAAATAACGCTGTAACTACTACACATACCTATACTGCACCGGGAACTTATACAGCAAAATTATCGATCATTTCACCCTTTATACCAGGGTTGGTTTGCCCCGATAAAAGCTTTACCAGGCAAATCATTGTTTTTGATTGTGATCCCTGTCCTTGTAAGAGATTTAATTTTCTGATGCCCGACACTGCCTGTATCAATAAGCCGGTTATATTTGAGAATATTTCTTTGCCCTGTACTGCCGGTTCGGAATATAGCCTGGATTTTGGTGATGGCTCGGCCCTGGTAAATAACCCTGTAAGTACACAACACATATACACTGTGCCGGGTGTGTACAATGTCAGGTTAACTGTTTCTTCCCCCACCTGCCCCGGAAAAACGATTACAAAGCCGATCACAATTTTTGAATGTGACCCGCCGCCTCCCTGCATCAATTGCATTGGTTCCTTTGCTCCCGAACAGGGAGAATATATTATCAGCGCCTGGGTAAAAGAAGAAAATGCCTTACCAACTACTTTAACCTACACAAATCCCCAGATATATATTCAATTCCCGGATAACCAGGGCCTTGGTACTTTCAGTTCACCCTCGTTGGGTCCCTTTACTCCCACAGGTGCAATTATTGATGGCTGGCAAAGAATAGAGTGGGGATTTATAATCCCATCCAACGCAACTTATATAAATCTGCAATTGAAATCTGTAACGGGTAATTGTTTCTTTGATGATATCAGGGTATTTCCTGTAAACGGAAGCATGAAATCATATGTGTACGACCCGGTCAATCTGAGATTGGTTGCAGAACTGGACGAACGTAATTATGCAACTATGTATGAGTACGATGAAGAAGGAAAATTGATCAGGGTAAAGAAGGAAACAGAAAAAGGCGTGATGACCATAAAGGAAAATAAAAACAGTACTAAGAAAAAACCATGAAATCCGGACTTAACCATATCATCTGTGTAACGGTATTTTTATTCAGCAGTTTAATTACAAAAGCACAAACAGGAAATTGGACAAGCCTTGGCAGGCCGGAGATGGCAAAGCTGTTTGATAAAATGAATAATTGGTTTAAGAATACAGCTTCTTACAGTTTGATCATCACGCATGCTTCTTACGAGAACTATAATACTATGGTTCCCGTAGAAAGGTCTGTTGGCTATTTTAAAAAAGATAAAAATGATTATCACAGCTTTTTATTGGGAATACATACTGTTCAGAACAGCGTATATAAGATCGTAATAGACAGTTCTGAAAAAATTATGATGGTTGCCAACCCTGATCAACTGACCTGGAATACATATACAGCTGGTGATTATGAAGTGATGTTAAAGAATTGCGTCGCCGTTAAAAAGATGAACAATAGTGTTGAAAAAAAATACCGTATTGAATTTGCCGCAGGCTCTGCTATTTCTCACTATGAGTTTGTTTTTGATCAGGATGAATTCCTGAAAGAAGTGATATCCTATTATGGCCTGGAAATAAAAAAGGACGGGGATGATAAAAATTCTCCAAAAGTAAAGCCCAGGATAAGCATTCTTTTTTCAGGCTATAAGATATCTCCCGTTTTAAATTATAAAGAGGAGTTTGACGAAAGCAAATATTTTTTTCGAAAGAACGGTAAACTTGTACCCGCTGAAAGATACCGGACATTCAAATTGAGTGACCAGCGGATTTATAAAAAGACGGAATAAAATTTAATGGAGTATTTAGGAATAAAAACTAATGGAGTAAAGTCTATGTCGACATTGCTGAATATAAAAAAATTATTGCTCGCAGGATTGCTGATTACAAGCGTTCAGATTGTTCATGCCCAGGTTTTGCATTTCCATGAACGTATCAATACTACCCCTTCTTTACCGGTCACTATCGGCACACCTGCCGCCACTAAGATTGTGCAGGTAACACCTTTACTGCCTGCCGCATCTTACAGCGATGTTTCCCTGTCGGATAAGATCACTTTGGGTGTTGATCATTCCTTAATGAATTATTTTATACCAACAGCTGCTGTTATAAAAGTTACGTTGCAAATTGAGCGATGGGATATTAATAATAACCCCATTCTGCCGGCAATTTCCGCCGGCCTTACGCTGAATTATCAACCATTCGGTCACGCCGGTCCTTATATTGATAGAACAGTTTACAATTTTAATGATGCCTATACTTATAAGATCACTATTCTGGCCATAACAGAAAATAATGTCCCCGTTCAGTCTCTTCAAAAAAATCTTTTTATTGATACAGATATCTTTTTAGAGCGTTATATAGATTTTTCAGCCGGGGCTATCCAACCCATATCGGTTACTTCTGCTGCGGGCATAGACCTGGATTGCGATAATATAAAGGATGAACTTAAGATTGAGTGGGCATCCGTCCCCGGTGCGGTAGAGTATCAGCTGGAATGGACCTTTATAAATGATTATGATTTAAATCCCGGGATTTATCTGCCGCTTTCTTCCCCTGTTTTAAGATATGATTTCAGGAACAACAGTACCCGGATAACAACTGTAAATAATAATTATAGTATCACCCTTGTATTTGAACATGGTTGGCTTCTTTACAGGGTGAGGGGGATAGGCAAAGACCTGGTTGATCCGTCTTTGTCCGTTGTTGGAAAATGGAATGCAGTTGATAAAGGCACAGTAAGCTCATTAGTGAACAGGTATCACAACCAGGCAGAACATGAAGCAAATAAAAACTGGCAATATGCAGCAACATATGCAGAAGAAGGAAAGAAAAAAGAAGTGATCAGTTATTTTGACGGAAGCTTAAGAAACCGTCAATCGGTAACAAAAATAAATTCTGACAGTAATACGATCGTTGGAGAAACGATATACGATCACCAGGGGCGTCCCGCTATCAATGTACTGCCTGTTCCTGTAATAAACCCTGCATGTGCAACCGGGGCATCCGAACCATCTGTTAAGTATTACCCCAATTTCAACAGGAATGATGCAAATACTGTTTATAGCCGCATTGATTTTGACCAGGATGCTTCACCTGCCAATTCCTGTAATCCAAAAGTAAACGGGATGAGTACTGCAGACGGGGCTTCTAATTACTATTCACCTGTAAATCCAAACAAGAATGGCGCCCGGGCATTTGTTCCTGATGCTGAAAAATTTCCTTTCACCCAGGTTGAATATACACCGGATAATACAGGAAGGATTCGCAGGCAGGGAGGAGTAGGACCGGAATATCAATTAGGAAAAAATCACGAAACAAAATATTTCTATGGATCACCCAACCAGGTCCAGTTGGACCGTATGTTTGGTTCGGAAGTTGGAGATGCATCGCATTATAAGAAAAACCTGGTAGTAGATGCAAATGGACAGGTTAGTGTTAGCTATCTGGATCAGGAAGGGCGTACTATTGCTACGTCACTGGCGGGCAATGCGCCAAAAGATCAGCATGGTACAACAATTCTTGCCCCGCTTGCAAGTGAAAGTACATCGGCAAAACCGCTCACTGTTGATTTGTTTGCAAAAAATGCTAATGGAAAAAGCAATGCAAATACAATAAATGTTCAGCGTGATGCAATTGTCTTCAATTCACAATTACTGGTAGCATATCGAAGTAACTATGAATTCAAATATGATCTTGAGATCGATACTTTATCTGATCCCTGTTTTAAAAACAATATCTGCTTCAATTGTGTGTATGATCTGGAAATAAAAGTTACGGATGATTGCGGGCAAATGGTACCGGCATTACCCATATTACCCGGTATCAACCCGGTTAAAAAAATGACAGGCCAATTCAATACGGGCAGGGAAGGTGAGTTCGTATCTTTTAAGACCACTTGTTCGCCACCAACTAAGTTTGCTGGCACAGAAACGTTTACACTGGATCTTCCCGCAGGAAATTATACGGTAAGTAAGATATTAACGGTGAACAGCGAGGCACGGTATTTCTATATAAAATTTTATCTCGACACCATAAATACCTCCAGACAACAGGGGCAGTATGTAAATCTTAAGCCGCGATGTGTCCGCACTTTTCAATCTTTTCTCGACAGTGCGATAGCGCAGGCAGATACTGCAAGCTGCAATATAACCTGTGATGATTGCGCACGATCATTACAAACCATCAATGGGACATATTATATAGATGTAAAAGAAGCAAGAGACGCATTTGTTGCAGCAGGAAACGGCACTGCCCTGGATTTTGATTATCTGCTTGAAGAATGCGGAGCGCCCTGTAAAGAGATCAGTGTTTGCGAAACAACATATGAAATGCTGCTGATGGATGTAAGCCCGGATGGACAGTATGCAGAATTTCAGCAAAAAGCTGATGGAAGCCCTCCCGACATGGCTTTATCTGTTCTGAATACGAATAATATATTGCCTGAAACGATAGCAGGTAATTATGCAAACTGGACAAATCCAAAGATAAAAATTAATGGAACCGATTATCCTTATTACCTCGAAGAAAACGGCATCCGCTCAACGATCCATTTAACGGTTATTGATGATCAGCAATCCATTACTCCCGCTAATTTTTCTCCTGTAGTGATTTCGGTAGCAGGCGACAAGGTTAAATACGATGCAACAGGAGGTTTTTATTACACTTATCCTGAAAACCTGGCAAATGCTGCTGACTTTGTTGCCAGGTGGACGGACAACTGGGCTAAATCACTGGTACAATATCATCCCGAATATTGCTATTATGAATCCTGTATTCAATACAGTCAAAAATCTTCTCCTGCCGCACTGTCAAGCGATGAATTTGATATCCAGCTTTTGAAAACCGATACTTATGCAGATGCAGTGAGTAAATTATTGATAACCTCTGCAAATAGTATTGATTTTAGCAGTGATCCATTTTTTAATACACTGTCACCCACAAACATAATAACCAGTTTCAAATACGATTTTGCAAGCCATACTTCTTATTCAATGATGGAGATGGCAGCCATCGCTGCCCGTTGCGCAACACAATATGGTATCATGCCTACGCCCGGAAGCCCATGCACACAATTTGGTTCGGGCTTCGATAATGTAATTAAAGACCAGGAATGGAATCTCTTAAAGAATTTTTATTTATCAGAAAAACAAAAATTGCAAAAGCAGCTGGCGGATAACGAGGCGATTTTAAATTGTAAAAGATATAATGGCTGCATTGGCAATCCCAATTACAATCCCTTTATTTCCGGGATGATGAGTTTCGGAACCTTTTCCAATTATTTCAATTCCCAGGCTTTTAAACCGGTGCAACCCTGCAGTGTATTTTACGCTTCCTATTATTTAAAAAAGAAAAAACGCTTTAATCCTGAAACAAATCTTGAACAACCGTCTGCTGACGGAGCGGCTTACCAGATGTATCTGCAAACCGGTCAGTGCCCGCTGGCAATAAACCTGCAATATCTTTTAGGTACACTGGCCAATCAACTGAAACTGGCGAACACGGCAGGAGAACCGCTTGAGCAACATCCTGAATTTACGCAGGACCTTTACAAAGCAGTCTCAGGTGGTACAATGCCTGCCACGTTCATTCAGTATTTTTGGAAAGCTACTACAGCCCCGGCAAATGATATTTTACACGTAAATATCAGCAGTGCCTCTTCAATTGCCTGTACAATTGCGCTTGATAAAACGGGAACCGGGATTGCTTCCTGGGATGATGTAGTAAATATCAGCGAATTAAAATATACGGTCACCAATGGCTCGAATTATGAATTTACTGCAGTAGCTGCTATGGCTAACCCGCCTGGAACTTTAACCCCGTTTTATTATAAAACCATAAAAGGCTCTTCCTGTATTAATATTACCGGCTGCACTTTTAAAAACCAATGCAAAGCAAACGACCTGGCAAATGATCTGAGCAACCTATGGTCGGCTTTGAAGGTCAATCTGGAATTTACTGCACCCAATGTGCAACTGGATCAGTCACCAACCAGGTATAAAAACTTTATTACTTCCCGTATAAAAAATGCATTGGGAACAACAAATAATACTTTGTTCTGGAACTATAATTCCACGGATGCCCAATTTGAACTATATGATATTGCAGATCCATTTAAAAAACTGCTGGTAAAGTTTACAGGATTTGATCCGGTTGCTTACAATTCCAATAACCTGCCCAATGTGGCATTTTCGGGCATAAAAGGAGATAATCAAAATGGATTTACGGTAAACGGCATTAATGCGGTCAACACAACATTGGTAAGTATTACCGGAACAGTAAACCTTGTTGACAATGGGATTACAACACCTGTGAATATGGGTGCCTGTGGTCTGCCTGAACCTGTTTTATGCGGGGGAGATGAATACAAATTGAGAAATGACCTGGAAGGGTTACTGGCAGATGTTTTAGTGAAAAAACCTTTTAACCCCAATACAGATATAACGTTAAGCCCGAAATATACCAACCTGATCAATGCTTATATTCCTCAGGGAGTATTACAATCTACCGGTAAATATGATAAGGTCATTCTCAATTCAAATAATGATTACAAAGAGCAGCTTTATTTTAATATCCATTGTGTTTGTAAAATAATATTGAGCCATAAAGGAAAAGGAAATACCCCGCTTTTGTTTTCAAACTTAGTTCGCTTTGATAATTTAACGGCTTATGGAGAACCTGCCTTCGACGGCAACTACTATCATTTTTATGCTTTGGCAACTTATGATTTAAACGGACGGAAGATCAAAGACACTATTTTTGGCGAAAGCTGTTTGCCGCTTAAGAATTGTATCCCCTCCATCTCAACAGATACTTTTGTTTCTCCTGTAATGCCCTATATAAACCCCTGTAAACAGTACCAGCTGAATGTGGCGCATACCAATGCTGCAAATGCGTATCATCAGTATACTGACAGCCTGACGACAGAGATTGCACGTAAATACAATGAACATTGTTTAAGTGCATTGGAAAATTTTACAACAAAGTATACCGATAAAGAATATCATTTCACACTTTATTATTATGACCAGGCTGGTAACCTGGTCCGTACCATCCCGCCGGAAGGGGTTCGGCTGGTACCTGTTACCGCACCACCCATTCTGCCAATTATAACACCGCAAACTCCGGCTGAAATGATTACAGTGGACAGAACAAATAATACACATACTTTCTTTACGGATCATACCATGGCAACCACTTATGAATACAACAGCCTGAATCAGCTGGTTCGCCAAAGCATGCCCGATCACGACCTGATGGATATTTGGGATTATAGTTTCCCCAACGGGCTCGATAACCGGTTAAAAATTACCGCCACACAATTTGTTACTGCCACCAAAGGTTATTTATCAGGATATGTGGATGTTGGTACGGGAATTAAACGTGGTTATTTATACAGTACCGGTGACGGAGGTGTTACCTGGACAAAAATGAATGGCCTGGTTGCATCCGATCTTAAAAAGATCCAGATGATTGATGCTTTTAACGGCTTTGCAGTTGGCACACATGGTATTGTTTTAAAAACTACCAATGGGGGAAATGATTGGGATATGATCTCCCTGAATGGCATCAGTGGAGTTACAGCATTGAACGATTTATTTTTCACGTCTCTTTTAAATGGAATTATAATAGGAGATAATGGAATGATATTGCAAACTACTGATGCCGGAGCAAGTTTCACTTCGGTAACGCCTGCTTTTACGGCCGGATTTCAACTGAATTCAATTACATACGATGGCAGTAATTTATTCATTGGAGCAGGTAATGCCGGCGGGCAGGGGCAACTTTATAAAGGCATAGTAAGTAATCCTGCTGCAACTTCTTTTGCGGTTGCCTGGTCAGTTTTGAATAATATACGCAGCACCGATCTCTCCAACATTCAAATGTTGAGTAGTAATAATAGTAATGGATTTACTGCCGGTACAGATGGAACTTTGATGCATACAACAGACGGAGGTACAACCTGGGTTACCATTGCTACAGGTACAGGTGATAATTTTAAAAAAATATATTTTAAGAACAACAATGAAGGAGTGGCTATCCTCGAAGCGGTTGCAGGGCAGGGCCAGGTCTATAAAACAGCCAACGGGGGAGTTACCTGGACATTAATAAGCGATGCCGGTGATTATTACAACGACTTTTATTTTTACCAGAATGACAAAGGCTACGCCGTTACTGCAAATGGGAAGGTAAAACGTGTGGTCATGAATGGTTCATATGGCCTGGTAGCAATTGTTACCACCCCGGCAATGACCGCTGCCGACGATCTCGTTAGTGTTTATTTCAGCGATGCCGATCATGGCTGGATAGCAAATAATAGCGGAACAGCCTATTATACAAACAATGCCACCAGTAATGCTGTTACATGGCAGGCTGTAAATACTTCACTGGCTGCCAGTATTAAAGAAATTTATTTTAGCAATACTGATAATTCGGGTATCGCATTAATGAGTTCGGGCGCTCTTTACCGCATCACGCAGGCCGGTACAACTTATACATTTGCATTGCTAAGCGCACCCGGCGATAATTATACAGACATTGATGATAATGCAACCTATGTTTATGGATTTGATAAAACATCAGGTTCGGTAAAGTATGTACCCAAGTCTAACCTCTCTGCAGGACTTACTGTATATAGCAGTGGCGTTACCGCAGCAGCAGCGGCCAACCTTGTTTCCCTTAATGTACAGGTGCCGAATAAAATTTATACGGCGGGAAAGAACGGCGATTTGTTGTTGGGTACTGCCAACTCATGGAGTTACAATATGAACACCATAACACCGCTGGCAATTAACGATGTGCAGGCCGCCGGAACCAACAATATTTACGCAGTTGGTAATGAAGGTGCATTGCTGCAAACCCTCAATGGCGGCAGCAACTGGAAAATTCTGCCGACTGCAACAGCTGTCTCATTCAATGCTGTTAAATTTAATACCAGCGCAACTACAAATATACCACCAGCTTATAAAGGGCTGATCGCAGGAGACAATGGCCTCTTATTGAAGAGTACTGTAACCGGAACTATTGTTGGCTTATCAGCCATTCCTTTAACTACTTCCGAAAAACTGAATGATATTGCATTAAATGTTACCGGCAGGGCATACATTGCCGGTGCACACGGAACGCTGGCATTTATTTCCGATATACAATCTCCGCTACCGGTTATTGCATCATTAAAGCCTTCCGAAGATTTCCTTGGTATTAGCTTTATACCATCGTCCAATGCCGTGTATGTTGTGGGAGATAACTCGGCAGTTTATAATTACAACAATGCATCGGGGGCAAAAGTGAAGAATGTATTTACTCCAAAATTGAATGATGTACATTTTACCAATATTCAAAACGGGTACACCGTTGGTGAAAAAGGTACCGTGCGGCATACTGCAGATGGGGGTATAAGCTGGCAATATGTTGCAGTGCCGGCAACAGTTACGCTCAATGGTATTTGGACCACACAGCCAGGTAAGGCAGTGATGATTGGCGATAACGGGTATAACGCCAATATAACCGGTACAACAACGGTAGTAAATAATAGTTTTACTACTAATAATAGCCTGTACGATATTGCTGTGAATAATGGAACCGGTTATATGGTTGGCGCCGGTGGCTCAGCATATAAAACGGCTGACAATGGTATCACCTGGTCTTCTATTATCAGTACGCTTACTGTTACGTTTAGAGCCATTCACATTTTCCAGAACAATAATTTTATGGCTGTTGGAGAGGATAAGATATATTGTTACAATGGGACTTCATGGATAGTGCAGAATGCAACCGGGATACCGGCTGCTACGGTTTTCAATGACGTATATTTCCATGACGACCGCAATGGCTATGTAGCAGGTACCGGCGGCATATTGCTGAAATGCGCTTTACCGGGTAATATTTTTGCACTTACCTCATCAAACTCGGTAGTATGGGAAACCAGGTCTCTTTCGGGGATAAACGGTGTTCCAAACCCGGCCCAGGTTAATATCACCACCATTGATTTCTCAAGCCGCTACAATGGTTTTATCGGTGGCATTGATAACAGCAGTACTGCAAACACCGGGTACGCAAGGTTGCTGAACGATGAGAGCAATATCTTTTCTACCCGTTTCTGGTACGACCGCCTGGGGCGCATGGTAATTTCTCAAAACACCAAACAGTTCAGGCGTAGCAAACAGGATTACAGCTATACCCTGTATGATGAACTGGGCCGGATAAAAGAAGTAGGAGAAAAAACCGACAATGCAGCGATCAATGGTTTTGCAACCATTTTCGGCACCTATATCAATAACCATTATAATCCCAGTGTAATAGACGATGCCAGGTTGAACGCATTCATCATTACCGGATCAAGAAGGGAAGTGACCCGTACTTATTATGATCATAACGTAATAACAGGATTGCCCCTGATACAGGATAACCTGCGTAAACGTGTGGCCTCGGTAACCTATGAAGATGTGGATGACAACAATGACCAAACCTGCCAGCACGCCACGCATTACAGCTACGATATACACGGCAATGTAAAAACACTCATACAGGATAACCCAACAATAACGATTCCAGGGCAACGCTTTAAAAAGATCGGTTACAGCTACGACCTCATTTCGGGCAAGGTAAATGTGGTGCGTTACCAGGACGGACAGCCCGATGCGATGTATCATTTTTATAAATACGATGCCGATAACCGGATAACAGATGTATATACCAGCACGTATCCGCAGGCAAACACAATAATTAATGACAGTGTAAAAGTTAATCCCTTGTGGGATCATGATGCAAAATACTTTTATTATGCCCATGGGCCGCTGGCAAGGGTAGAGGTTGGCGATAATAAAGTACAGGGTATAGATTATGCCTATACCTTGCAGGGATGGATCAAGGGCATTAATTCAAATTCACTGAAAGCCGAAAATGATATCGGCAATGACGGGTTAACCGCAGGTACAAATATTGCAGTTGCAAAAGATGCTTTTGGTTATACCCTTGGATATCATGCCGGTGATTATAAACCAATAGATGCGCTTAAATGGAGCCCGGTTACCACCCGCTTCGAAGCAGTAACAACTGTAAGCGACCTGGCTGCCGCACGGTACGACCTTTTTAACGGCAATATCAGCCAGATGGTAACCACCATTACCGAACCCAAAGTGTATACCGGTGCGGTTAACGAAACCCCGGCAACCGTATTGCCACAGGGGTCCGCTTATAAATACGATCAGCTGAACAGGCTGCTGGAAGCAAATGCCTTTACCAATATTGACCTGTTTACCAATGCCTGGAAGATCGGTTCCACTACGCCGGTCGGGTATCACAATGCATTTAAATACGATGCCAATGGAAATATTACCTACCAGGAACGGGCCGATGCAAACGGGCTTGTATTTGATAAACTGAATTACAAATACAAGACAGACGGCGGTTCAAAAAATTTACAAAACAGGCTATACCAGGTAAATGAAACGAATGGTATTGCTGACAATGGTTTAGCTACTGACGACATAGATGACCAGGGTCCCTTTAACCCAACCCCGTCATTGCCGGCCACTATCAATGATGTGAACAATTACCGCTATGATGAAATAGGGAATTTAAAGCACGATGAGCAGGAAGAAATAGAACGTATTGACTGGACGGTATACGGTAAAATAAAACGGATCATCCGCAACGCCACCAGCACCAAACCCGACCTGGAATTTAATTACGATGCCGGAGGGAACCGCATAGCCAAGATCGTAAAACCGCATGGTTCCTCTCTGGAAAACGGCGGTGCAGATAACAGGGCGTTATGGACAACTACTTATTACGCAAGGGATGCACAGGGGAATATAATGACAACCTATATATCAGCTCAGGTAGGAACATCCCCTGCCTTTAAGTTAACTGAGCGTAATATTTTTGGCAGCAGCCGGCTGGGTATGGAAAATACCGTGGTTGATTTAATTAACCCACCTTTAGCCGGCAATGTTTTTAACCGTACGCTGGGATATAGATTGTACGAAGAGAATAACCATTTGGGAAATGTGTTGGCGGTGGTCTCTGATAAAAAAATACCCCATTCGACCAACGGAACAGCAATTGATTACTATTTAACGGATATATTAACCTCGCAGGATTACTATTCCTTTGGAATGGTGATGAAAGGAAGAAACTTTACAGGTACAACTGGCTATAGGTATGGATTTAATGGTATGGAAAAGGATGATAAAGGGTGCGGATGTCTTGATGAATATACTACAGATTATAGACAATATGATTCAAGATTAAGCAGATGGTTATCATTAGATTCTAAACATGTGGCTATACCAGATCAATCTCCGTATAATTTTTCTAATAATACTCCAATATTTGGTGGAGATCCTCAAGGAGACATTTGTATTCCTTGTATTTTTATTATTGCAGGATTGCTTACCGCACCAAGTGTAGCGGTAGCTCCTACAGGAAGACCAAGTGATGCTCAAGCTATTAAAGACGCTTATAATCTGCAAACTAAATGGTTATTATTTAGTTTAGGTAGTGGCGGAGCCATTGCTTCTAAAATAACTTTTCAAACTGTTGCGAAAGAAGCATCTAAACAGTTTTTAACTCAATTTTCCGCAAATATTATGATACAAGCTTTTAATAAAAGGAAAACGAATGAAAAAGTTGATTATAAAACTGCATTTGAGCAATCAATTAAAGGGTTAGATTTTGCAGATGCCATAATTGGAAAATATAAAGGTGCTTTCGAATTAACAAAAAATATTTTTTCAGCCTCTATTGATATAACATTTGAGGAAGCAACTATATTAGGGGTTGATAAAAATGTGACAGATGTAACAGTAGATTTTATAATAAATACCATTGGAGGTAAGATAAGTAAGCAAATTCCTAAAACTAAATATTCTTCCATAATTGAAAAAGTTGAGAGTGTCGTCCAGTCTAAAACTGCAGATGCCATTAAAGAGAATATTAAGGAAATGAAAGGTTCTGTTGGTAATCCAACTGGCTCAGTTACCCCCGCCGATGAAACGAAGATAGAATTATCACCCCAAGTAAAACAAATAATAAAAGAACGAGACAAAGATAACTAATAAAATATTTTTTCTATCGTTTGTAGCATCTATCTAACGCAAGCCAACTATAGACTCGTAAGTTCCGTTGGCTAGTATTATCACAACGGATGCAGCACTAGACAAATGGCAATTCAAAACCTCAGTTACAGTCGATAACATTTGATGATAACGCGTGATGATTTAGATGTGGATTTTTAAATGAATGTTTAATACAACAAAGTGCAAAAACTTACCTACGGCGGCAAAGCCGACAATGCAAAAACTTATCTATGAAGTAAAGAACTCCTTCTTTTTTAAAGGCTTTGCCTGAATATTTTTACAAATAATGCATGCCTCATGTCAGGACATTGGCTTACTTACGTCCGGTAGAAAACTCTATTCTTTTTTCGTAGGTGCCTCAACCGGCCCTGGAGTTCCTTTACTACCGCTTTCAGGTATAGTTGTAATTTTGAATACTCCTTGTTGTCCTTTTACGGGAGCTAATTGATAAGGAGTTTTCTTATTTTCTATTAATAAATGGTTTAATTGAGTGTTCAAGACTTTTGCAGGGCCAGTTCCGACATTTTTTTCTCCAGAATAAGTTTCTTGCCCCCAACTATTATGACCTATTTCATCTGAATGTGCACCAATAGCATGGCCTAATACTTTTGCGCCAAGTTTTGGACCGGAATATATGCTGTAAAAATTAGGATCTTTAACTGAAAAGCTTTCTTCGGCTAAAGTGATAAAACTGCTTTTATCTGCTTTTTGATCGACAACAACGCCATTAAATCCACTTAGCTCAGGCGTTTCAGATGGGTAATTATTCTCAAATTGTCCAGATTTGGAATCCGTTGCCATTGATAATTGCCCCTTACTGAAAGTATAAGTTGCGTCTAAAGATGTTTCAGCTTCTTTATTTGTAATTACCCCAATATCGATATATAAATGCTCTTTGGGGTTATTTATATAGTGTTCTAAAAGCGCTTTCCCTTTTTCAGTACTTGCAAGGGTGTTAATTATATTTGTAAAATTTTGCTGTTTAATTTCCACATCCCCTTTTGAATTAGTGCTTTGAGTTACATAAAATATATCCTCTCCTTTAGGGTCGATTGCCTGTACCGGAGTATTTAAAGCAAAACTATAAGAAGAGTGGCTTGGATATTTTGGATACAATGGATCCATCGCTAACCATCTAGCTAACCTTGAATCATAAATTCTCGCCCCAAAATCATAACTATCTCCTTCTCCTTTCACCTCATCATCCTTCTCCTTCCCGTTAAACCCGTACCTATAGCCAGTTGTGTTGGTAAAGTTTCTTCCTTTCATCACCATTCCAAAGGAATAGTAATCTATCCTTCTTACCTGTTTAATGCCAACTGTTTACAGCCAACTTAAATACTGAAAATATAAAGAAAATGCTAAAAGGGTACTATTTTGGGCGGGCTATTTAAATCAAATTCATAGTAAATCAGGCATAAACCATTTCCTTGCTCTTCAACTGATCAAATACTTTTTCTGTTTCCTTATCCATATATTTTTGAGATAACTGCACATACCTGAAAAACTCCTTGCTTCCTGCTGCATGGCCTGATATCTTTCTTACCAGGTTTTCGGGCATATTTAAACAAAGCATGGTGGTAATGGCTGTCCGGCGCATGGTATGGCTGGTGATCAGGTCGCAGAACCGGTAGGGTTCTTTGGTCTTTGGGTTTTTATACATCAAAACCGGTTGGCCTCTCCGCTGCCTTGTTTTTGTTTGAGGCGAAATCCAGTTTGTACGTTCTATAAGCATTTTAATATTTTTATTAAACCTGCCGTTGGAAATTGCAGGGAAAATAGTTTTTCCTTTTTTAGGATACCTGTTTATGATTTCAATGGCATAATCGGGTAGCACAATGCGGGTAAGGGTATTTGTTTTTTGAGAAACCACTTTTAAATAATGTTTGCCATTCAGGCTTTCAATATTAGCGTGGGATAATTTAAAAATATCAGAGACCCTCAGTGCTACCGTACATCCAAAAACAAACATATCTTTCGTCTTCTTTAAATAACCGGGCAGGCTGCCTTCAAAAGCTTTGTCATAGATCAGGAAATTCAGTTGTTCCGGGATAAGCGTTATAATTTCAATTTCTTCGGAATGAGCATAAAAGCTCTTGTGAAAACTGCCCACATTCATTTCCTTCTCCTGGTTCAGGTAATTAAAAAATACACGTAAACGTTTTATATTACTGCCTACATAGTTGTCATAGCATTCGCAATCCTGGTACAGGTAATTGGTAAATTCAGCATAGAACCGGGCCCAGAATTTTTTTTCTGTTTGTATTTCCCTTTTCTTCAGGGAACCGATACTGCTTATATGCAGGGGAAATTCTTTTTTTACTGAAAAATCAAACAATAGTTTCCGTAAATACAAATAAGGCTCCAGGCTGGAATTTCTAACCCGCCTGCCATTTTTTTGTAAACGCTTACCTTTCTCAGTTTCTATCAGGAACCTGTCAAATAATTTGAAAAAATCGTGCTGCTGTCTGGTGGTTAAAGGCATAGCTGGTTGGTTAATGAAATTTATAAAGGCTGGCAGGATATAGCAGAACTTCAATCAATATTAAAAACAGTATTTAATACATACTTCTTTAACCCTGCTTCTTTCCCTTCCCCACCAGTCTCTTCGTCATTGCCTGCAGGTTATCCAGTTTATCATCCATCTGTTTAAGCTGTCCCATTACCGTCTGGTTAAAAACAGCATCAGGTTCTTCCATTGTATTCTTTGCCGCATCATCGCCATTGTGTAATTTCTTAAAATTAACTACATATTTATCCGTAACCAGTTGACTCTTACTCAGATCCATTAAAACCAAAGCGTCAATTCCAAAACCAAAATAATGATAGATCTTCACCAGGTCATCCACATCCGGTACCGAAATCCCATTGATCCAGTTGGAAACTGTTGTTTGCTGGCGGTCAATATGAATAGCAAGATCGGTTTGGTTGATGCCAAACTTCTTCAGCAGGTATTTCAGGTTCTCACAAAAGAAATGCACAGGCTGTGGATTATTTTTCAAAATATTCTTTACCATTTATTTGATAATTTAATTACCTTGTTATATGTTTGTGCCGGATTAATATTTAAAAGATAATTCATAAATATTAACGAAACAAGTTTAAAGAATTTATGGGGCTGCCAACATCAATGCAATAATCCCGATACAACAAAAGCCCCGTTTTTTACCCGCTGCCAGATACAGCCCCCATCCGTTCAAACAGATACATCGCTTTCAACAACCATCATTATTATTTGTAACAATTAATTATTGTTCCATTTAACCTGTAGTCAGGCATCAGCAATAACTATGGTTTAAAATGGCAGCCATCAAAATACAGGGTAATGAAACATCCAAAAAAGCAACCTATGCAGGTGGCAGCACATTCGGCAATTTTTCAAAAACTATCCTGTAGAAATCGGCAGGCAACTGCTGCCTGCAACTTTTTGAAAACAGTTATCAGCTGCTGCAAGCAAGAAAGCAGCAAAAAACAATAACCGCTAAAAATTAAAACTATGTTCATATCCCGCGACAAAGACCTGCAATATGCCTGGCATAGCATTCATGATTTTTTTGATGCCTATCACTTAAGTTTTGCCGTTGAGGAAACTGAACGTATTATTAAAGCCGCTGCCCGTCACAGATCCTGGAACCTGGACTACCCTTACCGTCCCATACATTTTATGGAACATGTACAGGAACTGGTAACAGCAGCCTGCTGCATTGCAAAAAGCTACCTTACCGGCAAAGAAGGTACGGTAACATTAACCTCCCCAACCGGTGAACCCGACCTGTTGATCAAAAGCGATTTTGTAAGCAGTGGCAGGTATAGCAACGTCTGGAACAACATGCCCCGGCATTTAACCGCCCCCCAATATTTTCAGCCCTGGAAAGCCATTAAAAAATTTACCACCTATGCCACAGAAGCCGAATGGAAAGCAACCTGTAAAGACCTGGCCGAATATGCCCTCAGCAATATCTCGATAGATGAGGAATACCCATGCTATAAACTGCTGCCCATCCGCCTGCACCTGCTGCGGTTGATAGAAGCCTGCCATTTACTGGAAGTAAGAAGCAATACTGCTAAAACCAGATCTCAAACCAAGATCAAAACACAAAAAAAGAAATAACGCATGTATTACCTGCTGACAGAAAGTTTTAAAGAACAGGAAACACAACTGGTAAAGATAATACTGGATGCAGTGCCTGCCCAACACATTTATTTATTAGGCAGTACCCTGGTGCAACGCAGAACCGAAACCGTTTTCATGCCCGATGCACCATCCTGCCGCAGCGTGGGGCATTATTACATATTGGTGCTGGTAAATGAGGAATCTAACTGTGCCGTATTACAGGATAAACTGGAAAATACCTGCCGGCATTTTATCCCGGTCACAGCATTAGTAATGAACACGGATAAATTTATAGAATGGCTTTTGTCTGGCCATGCTTTTGCCCAAACAGTTCAGCAGCGTGCCGTATTGCTGCATGGTGAAGTAATTAACTGCAATGCCTTGCAAACAACAACAATTCATCCTGTTGAAGATATTGCAAAGAAGCAAAGAGAAAACCTTCAAAAAGTAAAAGCTTTTTTTGCAGGCGCCGAACTGTTTATGGTAAGAAAGGAGTGTAACATGGCAGCTTTTATGCTGCACCAGTGTGCCGAACATGCTTTGCTGGCCATACTAAAAAAGAGTAGTGGCCTGCATGTAAATACCCATAACCTGGATAAACTGCTACGCTATTGCTCTATGGTAAATTATACCATCACAGAAATATTGCCCCGTAACAATGAACAGCAGGAGCGGCTGTTTCAGCTTTTACAAAAAGGATATATTGATACACGGTATAAAGATAATTATCACATTAATACTGCTGAACTGGAAGCCATCAAAACGATGCTTGTAAAATTGATTGACATAATGCAGGCATGATCATGCTTGCAATTGCCATTCGTGAAAGTCGCCACCGGTTTCCACCACTTTCATACCATAATGCTTCGCATGGGCGGCCATTTCATTTCCTTCCAGGCAACTCACTTTCAGCAGTAGCATCCAGGGCTTATTATTTTGTGGCAGCGGCAATGCCAGTTTACAATCCTCTTTTATTGTATTTATAAAACTATAGGGTGCAGATGAAATATATTCTATACTAAGCAGTTCATCTTTTAATACATCACCGTTCAGCAATATTGCTTCAAAATAAAAATCGGTCACCAGCTTATTGTGTTTTTTTACGGAGCCTTGTTCAACAGGTATTAGTAATGTTATCGAATCGGTTTCTTTGTTTACATGGTACTGTGTAAGCAACAGGTTTTCGAGCGGGTGATCTTCCTGGAATTCAAAACCCTTCAAAGCAGAGAAATTGATCACCCCCTTTGCCTGGTACACTTTATTTAATAACCCTGATAGTCTTGCCTGTATCTTCTGTAGAGCAAGATTACTGGTATACTCCTCGAGTATGTTCCTTATGCGTTTGATTAACGGTGCTGTTATGCTGGTAGCATTGGCATTGGCAGCCAGGCTGCTATTCACCGGGCTGCCTTTCTTCTTTTTCTTACGCCAATAGCCACCTTCCCTGGTTTCCACCCATTCATACAACTCTGGGTCAGGACAAGGCGGCCTTTTGCGTTTATTTTTTTTCTTACCTGCCATAAAAATTTTTAATCAAAAGTATAAAAAACTATTATATTAGTTCAAAGCTATAGGGGAGCTATAGGGGAACTGCAGGGGATATACCCCGTAGTACAGTCATACTAAATATATATTAACTCCCTCTTTGCCCTCCCTGAAGTAGCTTTATCTTTTTATAAGGGAAAACATATCAGTTGCAGGCTCGTTTGTATGCATTTTTACAGCCCCAACCCATCTCTAAGATCAAAAGTCTGGATTAATAAAATTGCTAAGAACAGGTAGCTTTAAATAATGTGACATCCTTCCTGCAATTCCCCCTTTCTAAAACGATTTACCAGTTCATGTGCCAGCCTGGTAGGTTCTGGTATGCGATATTTACCGGTACATTGTTTAATGATCTGTAAACTGTTTTGCAAGCCTAACCCATAACCGGGTGAAATAAATACAGGAGCTGTTTTTGCCTTGCTGCGGAATGCATAGCCGATCTGTTCCTGCTTATCATACATTGGGCTGAAACTACCGTACTCGGAAGCAGGTTCTTCAAATTTTCCGAAAAGCCTTTTCTTAGCACAGCCCATGGACGGCTGTTTGGTAAGTGTACCGAAATGCGCTGCAATACCCATTCTCCTGGGATGTGCAATACCGTGGCCATCAACTACCAGCAGGTCAGGTTTTATTTCCATCTATTGCCACGCAGTTACCAGTGCAGGTACTTCCCTGAAGGCAAGAAAGCCTGGTACATAAGGAAAACTTGTTTCTGCTTTTACGAGTGAATAAGCAACCGGTTTTAATTGAGGAAAAGATAAAACAATAATACCTGCATATACAGTAGTGCTATATAGATTCAGTGAAATATCCGCTCCACCGATAGTAGTAATATTCAATTCACGTTCGGCAACATCGAGTTTTTCCCGTAGTTCGTTTTGAATTTGAGTTGCTTCGCCGATGGATATGTTTTGATACAAAGACATAAAGGTTGCGGCTGCTATTTTGGTGCCATATTCATCAGGCTCCTTCTATCAACCCAACCCCATTTCCCCACGGATCAATAACCGTTGCAACTTTTATGCCGCCACCAACATCTGAAACAGGATATAAAACAGTTGCTCCTTCAGCCACTAATTTTTGTACACAGCTTTCAATTTCATCAACTGCCCAATGACTTACTGTTTGGTTGCCGATAGTTACGGTTTCATCCTGAGGATGTAAACCCAGTTCGCAACCGTTAAGATCAAAACCTACATAAAAGGCTTCATCAAAATAAGGCTGTACACCGGTTAGTTTAGCGTACCAAGCCTTGGCAGCCTGCAGATCGGATACATAATAAATAACGGTTCTTAATTTTTTAAACATAAACGTAAATTTTAACCACAAACACACAAAGACACGAAAGCACAAAGGTTCACAAAGTTTGCGAATAAAAAAAGGAGAACGATTGCTCATTCTCCTCCTATTAACTAATTACTTATTACTAATAACTATTTGGCTGCTCCCATCTTCGCTTCCATACTTAAGGTAGCGTGAGGTACTGCACGTAAACGGGCTTTGTCTATCAACTGACCGGTTACACGGCAAATGCCGTAGGTTTTATTTTCAATACGCATTACCGCTTTCTCCAGGTGATCAATAAAAGTGATCTGGCGGCTGGCCATCTGGCTAAGCTGCTCTCTTTCCATGCTCATGCTACCATCTTCCATGGTCATGTAACGGGCGTCATCATTATCACCACCCATTTCATCCTTACGGGTAATTAGCCCCTGCAGGTAAGCCAGTTCTTTTTTAGCAGAATCCAGTTTGCGCTGGATGATCTCCCTGAACTCGGACAGGTCAGCATCGCTGTAACGAACAATAGGAGCTCCCAGGTCATGTACCGGCTGGTCTAATACCGATTTGGTAAAATCAGGCTGGTATTTGCGTGAGGTTTTAGTGCTTATTTTAGGCAATACAACCGGTTTAGCCGGTGTTATTTTAATGTCTTTTGCTTTTTCGGGCGATTTTGCTTTAACCGGGGTAACAACTTTTTCCGGTGCTTTTTTAACTGAAACCGGTTTTTCAACTGGCTTTTTTACTTCAACTTTCTTTTTCATGGGGGAGATAACCGGTTTTTTTACAACGGCCTTAACCACAGGTTTTGCCGCTTTTTTTACAATAATTGCCTTTTTAGGGGTCTTTTTTATCACTTTTTCTACTTTTTTGACTGATTTCTTAGCAACTGGCTTTGAAGCAGGTTTTTTAGCAACTGCTTTTTTAGGGGCCGGTTTCTTGGCTGGCGCAGACTTCTTTACAGACGCAATCTTCTTGGCAGGAGTTGCTTTTTTAACTGGTTTTACCACTTTTTTAGCAACTGGTTTAGCTGCTTTCTTTTTTGTAGCCATACTATTATCCTTTTTTAAGTACGTTCACTGTTAATATGGCCTCATTCACTTCAATGTCTGTTCCATCGGTTACAACCGGTAAAAAAGCAAGCGAATCAGCCAGAATTTCGGCGCAAATATAGTCTTTATATTGAATTATTGAGGGTTGCAGGACAGCATTTTCACTTACTATTACATCTATGCGGTCGGCCAGGTTAAAACCACTGTCTTTCCTGATGTTTTGCACCCGGTTCACAAACTCCCTGGCATCACCTTCTTTCTTCAGATCATCGGTAATCGTTATATCCAATGCGACTGTTAAAGAACCTTTTACGGCAACTTCATAGCCTGGTATCTCATCTGTGGCAACTTCCAGGTCTTCAGCTGTAATAAATACAGGCTCATCACCGGTTGTTTTATGATCGGGGTTGAGCAAATACTCATTTTCAAGTACCTTATCAATGGTCGCATTGTCAAAAGCGGCGATCTGGTCGGCGGCCCATTTCATTTTGGCTCCCAGTCTTTTGCCCAGGGTTTTAAAATTGGCCTTGGCTTTTTTCTTTATAAAATCGTTATCAGCCCCTAAAACTTCCACTTCCTTAATATTGGTCTCAGCCTTGATAATATCTTCTACCTTTTTAATACGGGCTTCCATAATATTATCCATTGCAGGAATAAACACTTTTTGCAATGGCTGCCTAACCTTAAGGTTTACTTTTTTGTTTTTGCGCAGCGATAAGATCAATGAGGAAATATCCTGTGCCAGCTGCATTCTTTTTTCCAGGTCAATATCAATTACCGTTTCATCCGTTTTTGGAAAATCGGTATGATGCACCGATTCATTTGCAAAGCGGCCAGAAACTGAATTGAGATTATTGAATAACCAATCGGCAAAGAACGGTGCAACAGGTGCCATCAGTTTGCACAATGTTTCCAAACACTCATACAGGGTTTGATACGCACAAATTTTATCATGCTCATATTCACCCTTCCAGAACCGGCGGCGGCAAAGCCTCACGTACCAGTTGCTTAAATGGCTATCTACAAATTCTTCAATAGCACGGCCTGCCTGTGTAGGTTCGTAGGCATCAAAATTCTCCTGCACATCTTTTATTAATGAGTTGAGGGAAGATAAGATCCACTGGTCTATCTCCGGCCTGTCCTTAACCGGTATGTATGATTCTTTAAATGAAAATCCATCTACGTTGGCATACAGCGCAAAGAACTGGTAGGTATTATATAAGGTACCAAAGAATTTGCGCTGCACTTCTTTAATGCCTTCCACATCAAATTTTAAACTGTCCCATGGCGATGCATTGGTGATGAGGTACCAGCGGGTGGCATCGGCGCCAAAGCTGTCGATGGTAGCAAAAGGATCCACCACATTGCCCAGGCGCTTACTCATTTTATTACCACTCTTGTCCAAAACAAGTCCATTACTTACAACTGTTTTGTAAGCAACACTGTCAAATAGCAAAACGCCCAGTGCATGTAAAGTATAGAACCAGCCTCTTGTCTGGTCAACACCTTCCGCAATAAAATCTGCCGGGAAATTTGCTTTAAATGTTTCCTTATTCTCAAAAGGGAAATGCCATTGGGCATAAGGCATGGCACCACTATCGAACCAAACATCGATCAGGTCGGGCACACGCTTCATCGGCTTACCTGCAGGACTTACCAATGTAATTTCATCTACATAAGGTTTGTGCAGGTCAAGAATGCCTTCGTGCAGGTAATGTTTATTGGTTTCGCCACCCAATACTTCGGCAGCTCTTTTTATTTCGTTATTAAGTTCTTCAATAGAACCGATACATTTTTCTTCTTCGCCATCTTCTGTTTTCCAGATAGGCAAAGGCGTTCCCCAAAATCGGCTGCGGCTCAGGTTCCAGTCAACCATATTCTCCAGCCAGTTGCCAAAGCGGCCCGTACCAGTGCTGGCAGGTTTCCAGTTGATGGTCTTGTTCAGTTCCACCATCCTGTCTTTTACGGCCGTGGTTTTAATGAACCATGCATCCAGTGGATAATAAATAATGGGTTTATCGGTACGCCAGCAATGCGGATAATTGTGTTCGTATTTTTCAACCTTAAAAGCACGGTTCTCTAATTTTAATTTTACAGCGATGTCAACATTCACATCCACATAGCCCGGTTCATCTTTATAATTCTTTACATAGCGGTTACTGAATTCACCAACTCCTTCTACAAACTTGCCCTGCTTATCAACGAGGGTTAAAATACCGAGGTTATTTTTTTGTCCTGCTTTAAAATCATCTGCACCAAAAGCGGGTGCAGTATGTACAATACCGGTTCCATCTTCTGTGGTAACAAAATCACCGAGTATAACACGGAATGGCTGAGCGCCGGGAGTTATCTCCTGTATCTTTTCTAAAGTATTAGCTTCGGAAGGGAGGAGTTGTTCGTATTCTGTTCCTTCTAAATCTTTGCCTTTGAATTCAGCAAGGATCTTCCAGGGAAGCAATTTTACTTCTATAGTATAATTTTCAAAGTCACCATTTTCCCCTTCTGCTTTAAAATATTTGTCGATGAGATTTTTAGCAAGAACTACATTAACAGGAAGATGAGTGTATGGGTTAAATGTCTGCACCAAAACATAATCAATATTCGGCCCAACCGTTAACCCAAGGTTTGATGGTAAGGTCCATGGAGTTGTTGTCCACGCCATTAAAAAAGCTTCGCCATCAAAATTTTTAATTTTTACTTTTGAATTTTCACTTATCCTGAACATGGCCACCGCACTCGTATCCTTCACATCTTTATATGTTCCCGGCTGGTTCAATTCATGGCTTGATAAACCCGTACCAGCTGCAGGTGAGTAAGGCTGAATGCTTACACTCTCATACAGGTATCCTTTCTTATACAGTTCACTCAGGCACCACCAAAGGGTTTCAACATAATTATTCTCAAAAGTTACATAGGGGTTCTTCAGATCAACCCAGTAACCCATTTTTTGGGTGATATCGTCCCATTTGTCTTTAAACCGCATTACCACTTCACGGCATTTCTTATTATAATCTTCTACAGATATTTTTACGCCGATATCTTCCTTGGTTATGCCCAGTTCTTTTTCTACACCTAATTCAATCGGTAATCCATGGGTATCCCAGCCACCCTTGCGCTTTACCTGGAAACCCTGCATGGTCTTGTAGCGGCAAACCAGGTCCTTTAAAGTTCTGGAAATAACGTGGTGAATACCGGGCATGCCATTGGCACTTGGGGGCCCCTCGTAAAATACAAAGGGGGGAAATCCTTCACGAAGTGTTACACTTTTTTCAAAAGTGTTTTCCTTTTTCCATTTCGCCAGTATCTCTTCGCTGATGGAAGGAAGGTTTAGTTGTTGATATTCAGTGTATTTGCCACTCATATATTATAGCCTATATAAATAAGTGTGCAAAGGTACTAAAATAGCAGGGTTCAATAATACCGGTTTCTGATTATTTAAAAAGTGTAATTACCAAAGGCGATTGGTAATTATACGCTTACCAGGCCTCCATGTTTCGCAAAAATCCGATTAGTAAAAAAACAGGCTCAGAGTTATCCACATTTGGAGGCTTTGGCATAGTATTGGCAATTATTTTTCCCGTAAAAGAGATACCATTTCTTAAAAATATTAAGTGAAGAATTTTGCTGGTTTAGGGTTTTATTAGGGTAAAAGACGGGGGTATTCTTATTCCCGTCTTACTTTTTCTCTTTCCGGTTAAAAAAACTTCAGTTCCGCTTTAGCATCCAATAATATCAATATCTTTTAAAACAACCTCAAGGACAACACAAAACATAAAGGCACCTACTATAAAGTGGGTGCCTTTTATTTTTAAGTTGCTATAAATTATTGTACTGTTGCTACTTCTTTACCGGTATTTAAAAACATATCAATATTGATTTTGATCTTTGCATCCAGTTCGGCTGCCGGTATTTTTCCCGCTGCATATTCCTTTGCCTGGTCCATTAAATATTCGTGCAATACTTTGTTATTTACTTTTGTTTCCATTTTAATGGTGCTGATATTGGTAATTTTTTCTTCCCAGATGCTCCTTACTTTTTCCCAGTAAAATTTATTCTTCTCCCACCAAAGCTTTGCAGCATTACAGGTAGCTTCGCTGGTTCTTACATAAGTGTTTAGCCCTTTTTCCTCTACCAGTAATTTTTCTGTACCATTCGTTTTGATGATCTTCCTGTTGTCCTGCTCATGCCTGTAACCGCTGTCGGTTATAATGAGACGGTTGGTACGGTTCAGTAAGTTATAATCACTCCTTACAGAATATTCACGGCGGGGCAGGGGTGCATCGGTAGTGTTCAGCCAGTATTTTTGCCCGTTGGCGCTCATCCATTCGCTGGTTCCCTGGTATCTTGGCTCATCACTTACTTCCCAGATGGATTGTGTCCATTTTCCTTTAACGGCTTCAGGCTTCAGTATCTCTTTTTTCCAGGTTTTATAATCAGTGTATTTCCAGATAACGGGGTTTTCATAGGTCCAGTCCTCACGCCAGTGTTTGATGATCACCTGGTCGGTTATTACAAGTAAATGCTGTAACACAATTTTTTTGTCACTTGCTTCCACAGGGAAAACCAGTTCCAGCCCGCCATCAATGGTTTCTCTCTCGTGGAATTTATAATTGGGATCAGGCGAAAAAGTTTCGGCATATTTAAACTCCACATTAAAACAACCGCACAGATTATTAATATTTTTATCGGGTGTTTGGGCAGTTGCCATATTCATTGCTGATACCAATATGGCCAGGCAGGTTATACTTTTCATCATCTTTTACTTTTTGATGGCAAAACACGCCTTTTTTTAGTTCATACGGGTTACGTAATCGGAAACGATATTTACGCAAAAAGGAAAAGCTGCTCTTTTGGGAGCAGCTTTATATTCAGTAAACAATTGATTTATTTGATGAGGGCGTATTCAAACTTAGGCCTGCCCCTTAAGCCGCCATCTGTACCAACACCCATGGCAAGGCATTTAAATTTGTAGTAATAGCCTTCAGCATCTTTAATAATGTAAAACCTGTCTGTTCTTGCACCTGTTGCAGGTTGTGTGCTTCTCCATCCACTACCAATTGACCATCTGCTTGCAGAAGGTACGGTATTTATAATGCTGTCTTTATTAAACGCACTGAAGGCAGCTGAAGCTGTTGCAGCATTAGCATAGATCTTTGTTGCCACTGTTACGCCTGATAAATAATTTACAGCGATCATATCCGAATAATTATAAGGCGATGCACCTGATCCAAAATTGCCTTCAAAAAGAGAATAGCTCCAAATGAGGTCCCATTTGTCTTTCTCGGGTTGGGCATTTACAACCCCATTTTCAAAAGAAATAAATTTAAAATAGAAGGCAGGGTCTTTTGGAACCTGTATGATCTTAAATGTCGCATCCTGTATGCCAGCATATTGTAAAGTATAACCACCTGCTACATTACGGAGCACCCTTAATTTAACCCAGGCCCTGGCAGCAATGCCGCCACCGGCGCCACGGTTTAAAATAATAACTTTATTATCAGCATCGGCTGCAGATACTTCAGGAATAACTGTTTTAGCCAGGTCACCGGCTATATTATCAAACCAGGCCAAATGCTCCGGTAAAGGATTCAGTTGACTGGGTGCCAATGTTAAACCAATGGTATCAGCTGCCACAACAGTAGTAAGGTCATTCTTAGCTAAAACTTTTGCGCCGGCGCTGCTGGTGTTATTTAATATTACCCTGAAATCGGCGCCGCTGTAAAACCCAAGGTCCCAACCGGCACGTAAAGAAGATGTTTGTTTATCTGCCGATAGATCTAAATAAACAGCATTACCTGCTACACTTCCTGCTTCCGTGCCGGCAATGCCGTTTAATTGTATCTCTGCACCGGACGAAGTTGTCTTGATGAAGACCGGATCTGTATCTTTTTTGCATGCGGTAAATGCACCGGCTGCTATTGCTACTATAAATATTTTTTGTAAACGCATTGTATGTTTTGTTTTAGTATTAATGATCTTATTTTTTATTCCATTGCAGGTTCATACCGATAAAGAAACTGCGGCCATAACCAATAGCCCTGGCACCACCGCTGTTGTGAATACCTGATGAAACTGCAGTATTTGAAACATTGGTAACATCAAAGAGATTTTTTACACCGATACTTGTGCTGATGTATTTATTGAAAACAGTAGTAGCTGTAAAGTCAGCAAGATTGTAAGATGAAACTTTTGTAAGAATGATTGCCGGCTGGTTATTTAGAGTACCTGTTTCAAAAGCAGGCTTTTCCCCAACAAATTTATAGAACAGGCCAAAGGTTGTTTTTATAGGGCTTACATTATACGTGATGTTGGTATTGATCTCCGGTGTCCATAAAAATTCACGGCCGTCTTCTTTAGGAAGACTTTTATCCCGGCTTGCCGAATAAGCTGAATAAACAAAACCAAGTGATGCCTGCAGGTCTTTATAAATAATCCTGTTGTCAAGCGTTACGCCAACGGTTTTGGATTTGTCAATATTATAATAACTGTATTCATTGGGATCGTTAGGATTTGCAACCAGTTGTATCTGGTTATTGAAAGCATTATAAAAACCACCAAGTGTTGTGTTGAATTTAGCTGACTTCAACTGTTCAGGAGTCCAGCTTAAAGAGCCATTGAAACTATTGGAATATTCTGCTTTAAGATCTGGATTGCCAACAAGATTATGATTGGCATCAACAAAAAGAAAATACAATTCACGCAGGGCAGGAGCACGGAAACCATATCCATAAGAAAGACGAAGATCAAGTTCTTTACTTAACCTGAATTTTGTGTTCAACGATGGTATTACCGGCGGTGCATCATAAACTGAGTTCTTCATAAAACGCAAACCCGGCCTGATGTTAATGGCTGCTGTTGGTTTTATTTCTGAAGAGATAAACAAGGCATAGTCAGTAATTGTATTGTTACCACTGATCCTTTGGCCACTTGCTTTTTCACTATTAATATCAATACCTGCCTGTAAAGAAACTTTGCCTGAAGCCTGGTAATTATATGTATTGCGGAAAACAAAACTGTTAAGTTTTGCAATATCCTGCTCACCGGCAAATGTGCTTAAAGAATCACTATCTTTTATAAAATCGTGAATAGTGGTTTTTGTTTTACGCTTATAATCGGTATAAGCAACAAGTGCCGTCATTTGCAATTTATTGCTTAGTTTAAAGTCTCCCTGCAACTGGTGCATGTAACGATCACTAATATATTTTTGATCTTTTGCATTGTAATTTTGTGTTATTGGCCCACGGCTTACAATGGTTTCGTTAAGTGCATCAAGCCTGTAATACACATTGAATTTGCTGTTGCTGTATCCAAGTTTAATATTCCCAAACCATTGCTCCTTGGGTTTCCAGGTTTTATCCCTGCCGTAAGCATCGCCACCAAAACCATCAGCATCATTATGTGTGCCGCCTGCATTAAATCCCCAGTTGTTCTTTTTGTAGTTGATACCGATGTTTTGTGTATGCATACCTTTGTAATTGAAAGGATGGTATTCATTGCCGGCTGTTTCTTCCTGTACTTTTGCAGTTACAGAAAAAATGTTTTTTATATTTTTTTTGGTGATGATATTGATAACGCCAGCCAATGCATCTGAACCATAAGATACCGACATCGGACCTTCTGCGATCTCAATGCGCTCGATGCTGTTAATGTCAACCTGGCCAAGGCTTTCACGGGTATCACCACGATCAATCATGGGTACACCATCCAATAAAATTTTAACATTGCGGCCATTCATGCCCATTAACTGTACATCGGTAGTGCCTAAAGTATTGTCGTTACTGAACCTGAAACCCAACTGGTTGTTCAGCACCTGCTGTACATTGGTAGCGCCACTTAAGCGAATCCGTTCATTATTAATTACCCTCACCTGGTAAACAGAATTTTTTACAGATTGTGGTTTGTATTGACCGGTAAGAATTACTTCATCAAGATTTTTTACTGTGAGGGAATCCTGTTGTGCAAAAAGAGATTGCGTGCCAAATAAAGCAGCTAAAGTGATAAGCGTTTTGATATTTTTTCTCATTATTTTATTTTATGGCGCAAAAGTATCTGCGCAAAAAAGTAAGGCTGTCATTAAACTGTCATTTTGATGGGTTCATATTTTAATTTCCTTTTAGCGTAATTCCGTTTCCGCATTTCGATAGTTTCATAAAGCAATTTTGTCATTGCAATGTCAGTTTCCTTTTCCCGTAAATTTTTTTCCGCATTAATAAATTGCAACAATTTTATAAAGGAGATTTTTGAGCAAACATTTGAAGTATGTGTAATTATCAAATTTGGTTCAAAGATGAAAAAGCAGGCTATGTAGTGGAATGTAACCATTGCAAGAAAATGCAGCTTTGCTTTGGAAATATCCTCATCAACTTTCAAAAAAAAGATTTTCGAAATTTTTGTGATTATATAATGGATGTACGGGCGCAAAAAAACGATTGTGAAGACAGGCACACAAAATCTGTTGTATTGGCAACTCCCTGTGTTGGTATCAGCTTTATTTTAACAGTGGATGAACTGGATGGTTTGTGCAGGATGACAGACTATGTGGATACAGAAATGAAAACAGCAGCATTGATAAAAATGTTTGTTGCCTAATTTTAGTGCATCAGCAACTCACAAGGTTTGATACCGGTGTGCTTTTTAAATGCAGTAGAAAAATGAGATATGGAAGAATAGCCGAGCATCATAGAAACTTCCGTTACGCTCAGGCCTTTATCGTAGAGTAGATATTTGGCATGTTCCATCCTTTGACTTTGATAAAAATCAAATATGGTGGTACCAAAGATCTCTTTAAAGCCTTTCTTTAAATAACATTCGTTGATAGCCACTTTACGGCTGAGTGCCTTGATGGTAATGGGTTCACCAATGTGTTGCAGCAAAACTTCACGTGCTTTGATGATCTTTTCCCTGTCCTCTGCATTTTGTAAGAACTTGCAGGTAAACTCAGCTTCTTTATCATCGCCCAGCATACAATCCATGCTGTACAATAGGAGGATCTGTGTTTGTGCATTGATGAAGATATTCTCCCTCGTATCGGTATAAGTATGGTTCAGCAATGCTTCAATGGCCGTCCTCGTTTTACCACACAAAGGCAATTGCTTGCTGAAAGAAGTTTTATGCTTAAATGAAAGCACGTTTTCTGTTAAGTTGGTATCTGTGCTGGAATGAGAAAACTGCGTAAGGTAATTTGGCTTGAAGCTGAAGCTGAGAACATCTACACTGTCCACCTTTTCAACACAGCTTTTACTGGTGCTGAATTTACAAAAATCGCATTCGGTTTGTTTTTGCCTGCAATACACATTACCACTTACGCAAAACTTAAGCTCCAGGTAATTGGCTTCAGGGTTGTTTTTCTCAACGTGGTAAATTAAAATACCGGTGTCATCAATATTCCACTGTGGCTGCTTGCGGTATCGGTTTATAGAATAGTTTACCGACCCGGGCACAACCCTGTCAACATGCAACAAAACGTCCAGGTCTTCCTGCATAAGTGGTAACTTATGTGCAATGCGTAATATGTCTAACTGTCGATTCATTGAAAAATTTCGATGCAAAGATACGAAAGAATGTTTAAACATTGGAAGAATATATACCACGGATTACACGAATTTTCACGGATTACTCGAAATGAGTATAATGGAAAGATCCGTGCAGATCTGTGTAATCCGTGGCCAAAAATTGGTGGAAACCGGTGCAAAAGATCACCCCAAAATAAACCCCTTTTAATTGCCCAAAACGCCTGCTTTTTCGTACCTTCGCCCGAATCTTGATTTTTCCTATTAAAAGAGATTTTTGAACGAAAATATGAGCACAGAAACAGCAGCAGTTCCTACCCCCGCCAACACAGGTTATGGCGCAGACAGTATCCAGGTTTTAGAAGGTTTAGAAGCGGTTCGTAAAAGGCCGGCCATGTACATTGGCGACATTGGTGTAAAGGGTTTACATCACCTTGTTTACGAAGTAGTAGATAACTCCATTGATGAAGCCTTAGCGGGCCATTGTAAAAACATCAGCGTAACCATTAATGAAGATAATTCCATCACCGTAGAAGATGATGGACGTGGTATTCCTACCGGTATGCATACCAAGGAAAACCGCAGTGCACTGGAAGTGGTAATGACGGTTTTACACGCCGGCGGTAAATTCGATAAGGATTCTTACAAAGTATCAGGCGGTTTGCATGGTGTGGGTGTAAGTTGCGTAAATGCATTGAGCAGCAAGCTTCATGTTGTGGTAAACCGCGATGGTAAATCTTTTGAGCAGGAATATGCAACCGGTATTCCCCAATACCCGGTAAGGGAAATTGGTAAGTCTGATAAACATGGTACTACCGTTCAGTTCTGGCCAGATGCATCAATTTTCATTACTACCCTGTACAACCGGGAAATACTGGAAGGCCGTTTAAGGGAGCTTTCTTTCCTGAATAAAAAAGTTACGATCCACATTAATGACTTAAGAGAGGTTGAAGAAGACGGCTCTACTTATACCAAAACATTTTACAGCGAAGGCGGTATTGTGGAGTTTGTAGAAATGCTGGATAAAAATGCCAACCGCAATCCTTTGTTGCCAACCGTAATTTATTGCGATGGCCATGATGAAAGCACCAATGTGATGGTGGAAGTAGCCATGATATACAATACCGGCTACCAGGAACACTTGTTCAGCTATGTAAATAACATCAATACCATTGAAGGTGGAACACACGTTGCCGGCTTCCGCCGTTCTATCACCAGGGTATTTAAGAGCTATGGCGAAAAAGAAGGCATGTTTGAAAAAGCCAAGGTAGAGATCGAAGGTGATGATTTCCGTGAAGGATTGAGTGCCATCATATCGGTTAAAGTACCTGAGCCCCAGTTTGAAGGACAAACAAAAACCAAACTTGGTAATAATGAGGTAATGGGAGTTGTTGATAGTACGCTCAGCCGTGTATTATCTGCTTTTTTAGAAGAGAACCCGAGAGATGCGAAGACGATCATTCAAAAAGTAATATTGGCCGCACAGGCAAGGGCTGCTGCTAAAAAAGCCCGTGATATGGTACAGCGTAAAAGTGTACTAACCGGTGGAGGTTTGCCCGGTAAACTGGCCGATTGCAGTGAGAAAGACCCACACCGTTGTGAGTTGTACCTTGTTGAAGGAGACTCGGCTGGTGGTACAGCCAAGCAAGGCCGTGACAGAAGTTACCAGGCAATTCTTCCTTTACGTGGTAAAATTTTGAACGTAGAGAAAGCAATGGAGCATAAGATCTACGATAACGAGGAGATACGTAATATGTTTACAGCATTGGGTGTAAAAATTGGTACGCCAGAAGACCCTAAGGCATTGGACTTATCTAAGCTGCGTTATCATAAACTCATCATCATGACGGATGCTGACGTGGATGGAAGCCATATTGCAACGCTGATCTTAACCTTCATCTTCCGCTATATGAAAGAATTGGTGGAGCAGGGATATGTTTTCATTGCACAGCCTCCTCTTTATCTTGTTAAAAAAGGGAAAGAACAGGCTTATGCATGGAATGATGAAGAACGCAAAGCTTTAATTAAACTATACGGACAGGGTAAAGACGAAAGTGTAAATACACAACGCTATAAAGGTTTGGGAGAGATGAATGCTGAGCAACTCTGGGAAACCACTATGAACCCGGCAACACGTACCTTAAAGCAAGTTAGTATTGAAAGCTCTGCAGAAGCTGATAGGGTGTTCAGTATGTTGATGGGAGATGAGGTTCCGCCACGTCGGGAATTTATAGAAACACATGCTAAATACGCTAAGATCGACGTATAAAAAGGCCTTTTTCAAGCTAAAAACAAGTTTTTTAAAATATTTTTTAATATATTTTATCACCATTTTAAAGAGGCTTTAAGCCCCTTTTTTTATAGCTGTTTATACTTAAAACGAATAATTGCTGAATTTAGGCTGGTTTAAGCTAAACTACTGTCTGTTAAGGCTTTTAAGCAGTAGTGAAGCAACTTCAATTGAGTTCTCCCGTATTAATTAGCCTGTTTTACGTATAAACGGCTCAATCTAAATTGGGGATAAATACAGCCGTTTTATACTTGATCTCAAGCTAAATCAAGCTGTGGATTTTTGCCAAAACCGATATTTTTAGTAGCTTGTAACCTGAAGCTTACTACTTCAACCCATATTTACTAACCATAAATTCATTAAAAATGTCAAAAATGTTAACAGCCTATTGCATGAAAACAAAGGAAAAAAATGTTCCAATGCAGAATGCAGTGATAACTAAAACTTCCCGTGGCGGCTATATGGCCCAGGGCGACGATGGAAAAGGCAACAAAATGACCACTATGCTTAGCGAAGCTAACGCACTGGAAGCCGTTAAGAACGGGGTTGCCAAAAAAGCCTGGTAAGTTAAACGCTTAAAATCTGTAAGGCCGTTCATCTTTCGATGAACGGCCTTTTTTGTTAATGGCCTTAATATTTCAATTTGATGATTAAATAAAAGCACTAATTTCAATTTCAATAAGCCCTAATACCTTTTTAATGAAAGCAAGTATTTTTATTTTTTTGTTCCTCTCATTCAATTGGGCAGTACAGGCCCAGGATAATATCCCTTCTTACGGCAAAATTGATAAGGCCGACCTGGAGATGCAGGACTGTAGTTTTGATCCGGGAGCCGAGGCGGTGATCTTACTGGACATAGGCGAAATTGAATTCAATTACATTAATAATACAGGTTGGGTATCGGAAAGTAAATACCGCATGCGGATAAAAATACTAAAAGAGAAAGCGGTTAGCATGGGTGAAATCAAACTATCGTACTATGCTAAAAACAGCCGGGAAGGGATATCAAATGTCAGCGGTATTTCATACAACCTCGATGCAAATGGCAACATTGAAGAATCAAAACTGGAAAGCAGGAATATTTATGAAAGGGTAATTGATAAAGATTTCTCTGAGATCTCATTTGCATTACCCAATGTAAAAACCGGGACCGTTTTTGAATATAAATATAAAAGAACCCGCAGATCGTACAGCTATATACCTACCTGGAATTTTCAGCAAACCATCCCGGTAAGGTACAGCGCTTATAATGTTATCATACCGGAATATTTTCAATTTGCTTTGCTGGTAACCAAGCGCCAGGAAATAGAAAAGAAAATCAGCACAGGTATAAATGAAGGCACCTGGTACATTATGCGTAACATAAAAGGGTTGAAAGATGAACCGTTCAGTTCAGGAAAAGTTGACTATATCCAGCGGATAGATTTTCAGCTCTCAAATATAAATGCTCCGGGTTATTATGAAGAAGTAAGGACAACCTGGCCCAAGATCATTGCAGAACTGCAGGAAGATAACGATTTTGGCCTGGCACTTAAAAAGAACCTGAAAGGGATCAATGATATTTTGACATTAGCCACATCAAAGCAATCAACCAGTGAAAGAATAAGGGTGATATACAATTATGTGCAGCGTAATATGCAATGGAATAAAGACTATGGCCTGTATTCTTTTACGGGAATTAAGGAAGCCTGGGACAAAAAGAACGGAAGCATTGCCGATATTAATTTCATTTTAATAAACATATTGAAAGAGGCCGGTATAGCTGCAAAGCCACTGCTGGTAAGCACAAAAGATCATGGAATGGTGAGCCCGATATATCCCTTTTTAAAACGGTTCAATGCTGTGTTGGCTTATGTAAAAGATGGAGATACGGAATACATTATGAATGCAGCTGATAAATATAACCCATATAACCTGGTACCCTACGATGTAATAAACACCAATGCATTGGTAGTTGATAAATCTGTTAATGCTGTAATACTCCTGGAGGGGAAGGAGAAATTTGCAAGTAATGTTTTTTTTACCTCTAGCGTGGAGCCAGATGGAAAAATATCCGGCCAGGCAACATTAAAGAATTCAGGTTATGCCAGGAATACCCGGTTAAGTAATTTCAAAAAGAATAAGTTGAAAGCAATGATCGAGGATAATGAAGGAATTACCATTAAGGTAGATTCTATGTCTTTTAACAATGAAGAAGATGAATTGAAACCTTTTGAAGAGGTGGTGGAATTCAGCGGCAATATGCAGGAGGGCGGAGGTTATTACTTTCTGCCTTTCAACCTGTTTACCGGCCTGGGCAAAAATCCTTTTATTGAAGAGAACCGGGTTATGGCCATTGATTTTAATTTTCCCAAGAGTTATGTGGTAACCGGCACCTATTATTTACCTGATGAGTTTATTGTGAATGAACTTCCTAAAAATACCAAGCTCATCATGCCAGACACCAGTATCATATTAACCCGTAAAATGCAACAGGATGGTAATATCATTTCATTCAGGGTTACACTTGACCTGTTGTATGCCGATTATAATGTTGATGGATATCCCTATCTGAAGGATTTTTATAAAAAAATGTATGCCATTCTTAATGAAAGAATTGCATTGAAGAAAAAGTAAACCCGGCTATGAAAAAGGTTAATATCACTTTGTTTTTATTACTGATCGCATTTTGCAGTAGTGCCCAGCTTAATATTTATTCGGCGCTTACCATCCCCGACTCGTTAAAGAAAAATGCTGATATGGTAATGCGGGAAGAAAATATCAAGTTAACTGTAAAAGATAAAAATACTGCCCGGTACGAAGTGCACCAGATATTTACAGTGATGAATGAGGAGGCAAAAAAATACCTGTCTTTTGTCCAGTTTTCAGATAAATTCTTTGCATTGGATGATGCCGAAATTAAAGTGTATGATCTGTTGGGGGTTAGAAAAAATACGTATTCTAAAAAAGAAATGACTTCTCAGAATTATGGCGAAGGCCTGGTGCCGGAAGGAAAAGTAACCTATTTCTATGTGAATGCGCCATCCTATCCAATGACGGTAGAGTTTAACTATAGCATTAAATTCAAAGGAATACTGGGCTTCCCTTCTTATGGTATGCATTCGCCCTGGCAATCTGTACAGCATTCTGTTTTTGAAATAGAAACTCCTGCTGATCTGGGGATACGATATAAACTGGTCAATACAAACCTTCAGCCGCAAACCAGCCGTGACGGGGGTAACGAAATTTATAAATGGGAATTAAATAATTTAAAAGCTTATAAACTGGAAAAGCGCAGCGGCTCGTCCATTTCTTATGAACCCACTGTTTTGGTTGCCCCCAATAAGTTTCAGTTAGATGAATATGATGGAGACATGACCAGCTGGAAAAATTACGGAATATGGATCAATGACCTTTATGCCAAAGTATCGGGCCTGTCAGAAGAGAAAAAACAATTTTACCGGGATATGGTAAAAAATGCGGTTACCGATAATGAAAAAGCTGCCATACTCTATAATTATATGCAAAATAATATGCGTTATGTAAGCATTCAGTTAGGCATTGGAGGGTGGAGGCCTTTTCCTGCCAGTTTTGTAGATGAAAAAAAATATGGTGATTGCAAGGCGTTGAGTAATTATTTAAAATCTACACTGGATGCTGTAGGTATCAAGTCAAACCTCTTAATAATTTACCGTGATTATGAAGCTAAAGTTGTGGACGAAAAATTTCCAATGAATGATTTTAACCATGTTATCCTTTGTATTCCTCAACCCAAAGACACCATTTGGCTTGAATGCACAAGTACCACGCTGCCTTTTACAAATCTTGATGAAACAACTTTAAACCGGAAAGCGGTATTGATAACAGAAAGTGGAGGAGTGTTGGTAAATACACCAAGGAGCAATTTTAAAAATAATAGCGAAGGGGTACATACGGTTATTGAAGTTAATGAAGAAGGGGGAGGAAAAGTGAAAGCAAACTATATTTTATATGGAGATGGAAGAGATGATATGCTAAGGTATTACCATGATTTAAAAGAAGATGAAAAGCGGCGTTTTTTTATTAAAAATATGGAATGGAAGCAACCTGATAACTTCGAGATAAGCAATTCAAAAAATAAAGCAAACCCTTACCTTGTTTCTACAACCATGGACTATGAAAAGATATATTCCTTCAACGCAGGCAGCAAACTTTTTTTTGAGCCAAGGTTATATCCTGTTTTTGATGAGGAGATACCGGAATATGAAAAACGCATGCATGATTATTATTTTAGCTGTCCTTACCAGTCCATGGATACAACGGTATATAAATTTCCGGCAGCGTTTAGTTTAGAGAATATTCCTAAAAATAAATCCATCGATTTTCCCTTTGCACATTATACCTGTAATTATACCTGGAATGAAGCTGCACGAACACTTACTGCAATTGCATTACTGCAAATTAAAGAGCGTGTAATTAAAGCAGCCGACTACTCAAAACTTGTCGACTTTAAAAAGCAGGTAATGGCTGATATGAATGAAAAGATCGTGATGAAGAAGCAGTGATCTTCAGCCAGCACACTTAGCCAGATGTTTGTATAATAATTCTATTCTTATCAAGTCGTTCCAGTTTGAAATATAAATAGCCGGTGTATTTTAACACCGGCTGTTATTTTATCCTGTAACCAGGACCTGGTATACTTGCCTTTTTCTATTTTCTTGAAAATGTTCCGTCGGCATTAGCCTCGCCGATATAATCCATTTTTACTGGTATGCCCATTGCATCATAATCAAAAAATACCGGCGAAAGCCTGTTTATGGTAAGTTTGGTAGAACCGAAATGTAGTGTAGACCCTTCTATTTTCCAATCGGCAATTTTTCTGGCCGTAATAGCATCAATAATGGTTCCGTCATTCATATAAGAGTAGGCTTTGTCTCCTGTAGAAAATTTCCAGGTAGTGCCATATTTTTTTCCTTTCAGCCATTTTGATTTTACTTCAAAATTTGGATATTCTTCATTTCTTTTTTTGAAGGCATCGCTGCCTGGCTCATAGAACAGGTAGGTTAATGTATCTTTCCCGGGCAGGCCCATCACTAATTTTCCATCGCCTATTTCATAAATGCTATACACATAATCTTTAAAATCTTTGATGGTTAATTTATCGCCATCAAGCTTGTAAGTCATCGGGGTTCCTACAGGAGTGGTAATATTATTATTGGCTTTAAAAGTTAAATAGGCATTGTAATCATGGCCGGTTTCCAGTTGCCAGTATTTTTCTTTTTCTTTTCCGGCAAGATAAGTATTGGCATCCTGTCCTTTAAGGCTGCTGCCTGGTTTGGTTGCATTTTTGCCTTTGCAGGCAATGAGTGAGATAGCAGCAATGGCTACCCATGTAAGTTGTTTGATCGCTTTCATTGTTAAGTTGTTTTATTTTTTAGTTAATGTCGATGCTGATAGTATAGTCGCCATCCAATACATTCCTGGCGCCGGCCACAGCAAAAAAAATGCTGGTGCGGCGTGTGGTTGTATTGAATGCTATTGTCTGTGGTTTGGATGGCTCATTGAGGTTTGGCTGCCCAACCCAGATCGGGTGTGATGCTTCGCAGATATTGGTGTACACCAATGCAGGTGGCGTTGTTTTCAGATCGAACCCGGCATAGCCATAAATATTTATACGGCGGTTTGAATGCCTGGGTGTAACAGTAATTTTTACAACCGACTTTTCAGGCAGGTCGAACCAGTAAGCAACATGCCTGCCTTCAAATTCGATATCACGAATGCTGGGCCAGCAAGCCATCTGGCTGGTTGTGGCCCAGGAAAGATCCTGCATAGTATTGCCGCTGCTTAAGTTTCCGTCAACAGTTGTTTTGCCGATTTTTTTTAGTTTAATGTAAGGCACATTTGCCGGCGCAGTTGCGCTTGTCATGTTCCTGATGCGGTCTGCATTTACATCTTCATTATAATTGTCGGCATAACCATCAAATGAAATACGGTAGTTGTTTGTGCTGTTCACTTTCAGTATCATAGCACCATACCATTTATTGTATTTGGCATCCCAAACTTCTACCCGTTCGTTTTTTTCGTAAGTGCCGCTGTTGTTATTCGCATTGCTGTATATGTTGTTGTTGGTATTGTTGTAACTGTTATTATTGTAAGATCCTGAATTATTGCTGATGCTGCGTATCCTGTCAGCAGTTACTTCATCTTCGTAACCACGTTTATATTCATCGTAGTTTATTTCATAAGTGCCGTTGGCATTTATCTTTCTTATTTTGCCGGGATACCATTTGCCGTCATTGCGGTTGTAAACTTCTACTTTATCAAATCTTTTAAACGCACCGCTGTTGTTAACCGGTGGGTTATAAGTTTGATTATTGCCACTGCTGTAGCTACCAAAAGAAATTGATGAAAAGAAATTGCCGGCGCTGTAGTCGTTTACATAACTGCTTTTTTGCAGCACCATGGCCTGGCACATCATTACACCCGATGTAAATGTGTGGCTGGTGATGTATGTTCCTTTTGAAGAAACATATTTTAGTAAAGTGCTTGAACTTCCTGCAACAGATGATGATTGCTGCACATCTTTGCGGCTTGCCTCAGCCCATAATTTGCTTACCGTGTTGGTGGCCGACTGGCTTGCAATGGAAGCCGACTGCGTATTGGTAAGAATGAGTGCATAGGTTATGCCATCCCTTGTATCGGTAAGCGTGAGCATTTTAGAATTGCTGTTGTTCTTAAAATCTTTTGATGGACGGCTTGGAAAACCAGCGCTGATGCTGAAACCGTCGTTAGCAAAGCTGTAACTGGAAAGTTGTTGTGCAAATGCAGGAATGGTGATGACGGTTAAAAGGAGCAACATTATCTTTTTCATTTTTTACGATTTTTATAACCGTAAAACTATAATCTGGGGAGAGGGGCTTTATCGTCCTTTAGGATGATTTTAGAGATAGGGTGGGTCACCCCTTAAAGGGTGGCTCACCCGATTAATAAGTAGTGTCTTGCATAAAAGCGGTGAGCCACCCTTTAAGGGGTGAGTCACCCTTTAAGGGGTGACTCACCGTAAAGATTATGCCATCAACTCTCTAACCTTTGCCAGCGCAGCAGTACGTGAGTAAACATCCAGTTTGAGGAAGATATTGCGGATATGAGTTTTTACAGTGCTCACAGAAATAAAAAGGTTGTTGGAAATTTCCTTGCTGGTTAACCCGGCAAAAATTTTTTGCAATAATTCGTATTCACGATCGCTTAACGGTGTAGGTATTTTTTGATTGAGTTTTGCAAGATCAGGCATTGTAAAAACTGCGTTTACTTTTTTACCATGCGTAAGCAATGCCAACTGTAAAGATGCAAAAAGCCCCTTTTCTGTAAATGGTTTTACCAGGTATCCGGAAGGGTCTGTATGCTGCACCATTTCAAGCGTTGCCTTATCAGAGTATGCTGTCAGATAAACAAAAGGAATATGATAACTCCTGTTTATTTCTTCAGCAATATGCATACCCTCGTTGCCTTTTTTCAGGTTTATATCCAGCAGTACAATATCCGGTGTATTGGTTTTTAATTCTTCCAGTGCAGCTTTTTCGGTGTAGACAACGGCAGATACTTTAAAGTCGATATTATTCAAAGCCTCTGCAATATCTTCTGCCACCATGGGTTCATCCTCTACTATCAGTACATTTATTTCACTCATGGTTTTCGGTTTGTGTATCGGGTATTAATATAGAAACAACAGTTCCGTTTTGTACATCAATATCTATTTTGCCTTCCAGCTTTTCTGTAAAAGCCCTGATCATGCGATATCCGAAGGAAAGGCTTTTCTTTTGCGTAAGTTCCGGCTGTAAACCAATACCATCATCTGCTACAGCAAGTAAATAAGTTTTAGAATCCGGTTCATGCGTAAAGCGAACATTGATCATTCCGCCTGCTTTACCAATAAAGGCATACTTGTAAGCATTGGTGACCAGTTCATTTATTATAAGCCCAAGCGGTACCACGGTATCAATATCAAGTTCCACATCATCAACCTGTTGCTGAATATTTATTTTCACCGCTTCTTTTTCATTGCTGTCTTCTATATAAGTAAGCAATTCGCTGATGTAATCTTTTATTTTTAATGAAGTAAGATTGCTGGCATCTCTGTATAAAAACTGGTGTATCAGCGCCATTGACTGTACCCGGTTACGGCCGGCCTGCACGGCAGAGTAAGCTTTTTCATCACTTATATAATGCGACTGCAGGTTGAGCAAACTGGTTACCACCTGCAGGTTATTTTTTACCCGGTGATGAATTTCCCGCATCAGCACTTCCTTTTCTTTCAGTGCTTTTTCAATTTCAATTTTATTTTTTGCAAGCAATGCATTCTTACGCTTGAAAAGAGTGTAAGCATAAAAAGCAAGCCCGGCAAGCAACAATAAAAAAACTGTAGATAATAAAAACAGGTTCCGCTGCATCAGGCTTTTCTTTGCCTTTTCTTCGGTGGTAGATACTTTATCTGTAAGCTCACCGATCTGTTGTTCCTGTTTTCCTTTTTCATACAGCGCATTCATTTCATTTATCTGCCGTATGTTTTCTTCATTAAGCAAACTGTCGGTAAGCAGCTTGTGCAGGTTGTTGTAGCGGTATGCACTGTTGTAATCATCTTTAAAAACGTAAGCATCGGCAATCAGTTTGTAAAAGCCAGCTACAAACTCCCTGTCATTGAATCTTTGTGCATAGGCAGCGCCTTTCGTAAACCAGTCAATAGCTTCATCCGGTTTTTTACGGTACATAGCTATCTTTCCAAAACCCTGCTGGCAACTGATAACAGCTGCCTGTTCTTCATCCATATTTAGCTTTGGATAGATCTCCAGCAATATTTTTTCTGCTTCATCAAAACGGGTAAGCCCTATCAGGGCAGCGGCAAGATTGGCTTTGCCTTCATGTATATCCTGCGGAACAAAAGCAAGTTTTATTACTTCCCTGGCATAAGATACAGCGCTGTCGTATTTACCCATATAATAATAACAGGAGCCGATATTGATAGATGAATTAATGATGCCCTGTTTATTTTTTAATTCTTTTTTTATCTGCAGCGAAAGCTGATTGTAACGCAGGGCGTTCACATAATCTTTTCGTGAGCGGTACACCAACGCAATATTATTATATGATTGAGAGATCTCTTTTCTTGCTTTATACCCTTCACGTAAATGCAATGCTTCAAAATGATTGCGGAGTGCCAGTTCGTAGCTGCCTGCGGCATAATAAGCGTTGGCAATATCCGTAAGAATATTTGCCTGCGATGGATGCAGGCTGTATTGTTTTGCCAACGCCAAAGCCTGGGTAAGAAAAAAGATAGCAGAATCTGTTTTGCCTTTTATATCATAGCTGATGCCGATGTTCTTGATTGCCCTTGCCTGCTGGCGAACATTGCCGGCTTTAATGGCAAGCTGCCTGGCCTGGTTGGCAAATAATATGGAAGAATCTACATTATAATCAAACATGTAAAAAGCAAGCTCATTAAGTGCATCGCTTTTTACAGAATCATGAACGTTTGATGACAAGACCTTAAGCAAAGAATCTTTTTCTGCAAACTGGCATAGCGCCTGTAGGCTGAACAGGCAGGAAAATAATATGATTGAAAAATATCTCATTGCAATAAACAAAGAATCAAAACTAAGATAACGATTGTTTTCTGGATACTCCTTTAGGATGATTTGTAAGAGGCTTTTGTTTAAAAGCTGTCAGCCTGACCTTGTAGTAGGCGGGTTCCATAAGAAATCATGCCGCCTTCGACAAGCTCAGGCTGACAACTCACAAGTATAAAAGCATTTTAAAAATCAGCCAAAAGGAGGAGAGAAAGGCTAATGAGCAGGAATACTTTTACTGCCATTATTAACATAAATAAGAACAAGATGAAAAAAATATTTTTTACAGCATTGCTGATGATGATCGCCAGCTTTGTTTTTTCGCAGGCCATATCACCTGATACGAGGCTTGCTATTAATACCATATCAAACCTGCTGCCACGCATGAATATGAATGAACAATACACACAGCCAATCGGTATTGAAGAAGTCAGCAAAGTGCGGCAGGATTGGGATGCATTTTTGGAAAATCACAACGCTGCAGTAGCTGCCTGGAATAAGATACCCCAAACGGAATACCAGCACCCGGATGTACAAGCCATACGTAAGCCCCTGGCCGAACGCATTGCCTATTTCCAAAAATGGACGGTACAGCTAAAAGCTACGATGAAAATAATTAATGACAACCCACAGGCTTCTACCAATGCAAATAGTAACGCACCACTTTCTGAAACCAGCAGGCAAAAACTGGCACAAATAGGCCCATTGCTGGCTACTATTGAAATTAAAAAAGAATATGCCGGCGTTTTAATGCCCACACAATATGTGCCTGCGGCAGAATGGTTGCTTAAAATGAAAGGCAATTATATAAAAGCAACCGGCCTGCTGGCTTCATTACAAAAAATAGAAAGGCCGCACCCTGATGCGATGAAAGAAGAAGAAAAATTGTTGGCCATTCAGGCAGTATATCTTAATGTAGAAAAGCAACTGAAAGCAGTTGGTACTTCGCAAACAAATAGTGGCATCAGAAAAATGTGGGCAGATGATACAGAGAAATATAAAGAATCGGTATTGAGATTTGCTGATGTGCTGGGTGTTGATATGCCACAAAACACCAGCAACTCACATACATTGTTTGAACTCTCGCCGGATAATTATGATAAGGTAATGAAGGACCTGGAAGAATTATCTGTACTGATGAGTGGCAATTACAAAGACCTGGTAGATAATTTTGCGCATTTTTTTCCAACACTTGGCAATTCGCCGGGAGTGTACAGGATGGTATCGGTAAACCGCAAGGCATTGATACCGGAAGTGGTAAAACTCTCTGCAACAAGATTTTTGGCAAATGCCATGCATGGTGCACCCAGCATAGAAGACCTGGAAAAACAGGAAGGTTGGATGGACGGCAGCTTTACACCATCAGAAAGTAAAAAGAAACTGGCCGAAATAAAATCACGTTTTACACCGGTGTTAAAAAGATCAGGCATCACCGAAACCGAAGCCGGGCTCGACAAGTTAGATACTGTGTATAATGCTTACTGGCGCAAAGCAGAAGAGCTTGCACCCAGGTGGACCTTCCCATCTGATGCTGATGCAGCAGGCGATGCAAGGGCTAAAGCATTATTCACTGCCAATATAAAAGGAGCTTACCCCGGCGTACAGATCATTAAACTTGGTTTTGCTTACGATGCCAAATGGACTGTTTATCTTGATTCAAGGAACCAACCAAAACACCGCACCATTGGTACAACTGCCTTGATAAAAATACCCGGCGAAAAATATTTTACTGCCTGGCAATTATTGTTCAATGAGGATTATGTGGGCGGAGGTAAATTTTCAGGAGGCTCTATACAATGGTTGAAATGGAGATGGCAGGGGAGTAAATAAACTTGTAAAAGTTTTTTCTAAAAAGCCCCAACATTTGTTGGGGCTCTGTTCGTTATATAAAATTTGGCAAACCTGGTTACAATATCATACGCTCAACCCCTTAATTAATTTATACTCCGATGATGAATTGGTGTACTGGCCCGATACTGCATCTTTAATACTAAGCACCAGGTCGCTCAGTGCTGCATAATTAGCTGTGCGTTTATCTTTATCTTTTTTAAGGCTGCCATACGTAACAGCAACATCATCATTGCCCTGGCCAAGCAGTTGCAGTTTGGCCGTAAGTGCAGTAAGAATAATTTTTTGATTGGCGGGTTTGTATTTAGGTAGTTTGTTAAGTTTAACTACCAGGTCGGCAAAATTCTGTTTCATGCTGCCATACGATTTTGCAGACTGGCTCACTTCATCCTCTTCCGGTACTTCGCCTTTTTTACCGGCTTTCTTAGGTTTATCGCCTCTTATTTTGCTCACCAGGCTGCTCACATCAGCCAGTTCTTTTGATCCTTTTTTATAAACAGCGCTGATCACTTTGGCGATAGGACTCAGTAATTTTACCACCGAGTCCGGTGCTTTTTGATACAGTTGCTGCCTTGTTTCAACCGCAGCACTGTAAAGTGCCAGGTTAGCGGCCAGTTGTTCATTGTCTGCGGTGATGCCGGCAATAACCGTATCCAGGTTGGCGGCAGTTTGTTCAGGATCAAGCGCTGCATAATCTTTATAAGAATGCAGGTGTGTACAGATCGTTTTTGCGTTCTCTAATTTAGAACCAAAGGTTTTTTCGGAAGTAGATGCCATAGTTGTAGGGTTTAAATGTTAATAAAATAATACATGATAAAAGTATACATCATCCCGTTAAAATGCAATAAAAATTCTATATTTTTTGTGTTGATATTGTACGGTTTGGGGTTGTATAACCCCATTTTAAACCCGGAACTGTTTGAGTGAAACGGCAGATCGTTCAATTAAATAGCAACATTGTTTAATGCAAAGGCGATATTGTTTGATTAAATAGTAAAAGTGTTTAATACAAAAGACAAATTGTTCAATGCAAATGGCAGATTGTTCGATGCAAATGCCGGAATGTTTAACGAAATGTGAAAGTTGTTTGATGCAGGGGGCTGAAGGGGAGATGTAAGGGGTTGATGGTTTGGTTTCGCACCGGTTAGTGTTCCTGGAAATTAAGATATGTTTCTGCTCCCGGCGCCCCGGCCTGGTCTCTGACCAGTCGGAACCAGTATCTCAATTGATTTCGTGGCAGGTCGGAGACCACGCCACGGCGCTCACGGGTTTAGGAGTTGGCTTCGGAATGTGGGAACACCAACCAGGGCGAAAAAATAGAATACGTGATAAATGTATACATCCATTTTTTAAAATGTAATAAAAAACGTATATTTTTAATATAAGTATTGTGCGATCAATAGCAAAATGCCCTGTACAAGCGCATTAAAATGACTTTCCAAACTGTAAAATGGCTGATTTAAACAGCAGATCGTTCAATTAAATAGCAACATTGTTTAATGTAAAGGCCACATTGTTCAATTAAATAGTAAAAGTGTTTAATATAAAAAGCATATTGTTCAATGCAAATGGCATATTGTTCGATGCAAATGCCATATTGTTTAACGAAATGTGAAAGTTGTTTGATGCAGGGGGCTGAGGGGGAGATATAAGGGGGAGAGGGTTTGAATGAAAGGGAAAAACAGGTAATTAAGCCAGCGTAAGCAGATATGTTATCGGAAATAGCTTTGCTGCATATCTGCGTTAGTGGGGGAAATCTTCTCTTTCTTCTTTCGTTTCAATCGGAATCTCCATGTATATTGATACACCTGAATTTATATTCGACTTTATTTCTACCGTTCCATTATAAAGCTTAAGTCTATAACCAATATTTTGTAGTCCAATCCCTTTATCTCCATCTTTTAATTTCTTTGTAAATCCAATTCCATTATCTGTAAACTTTATTGTGATTCGGGATCCTATAACCTTTATTGAAATACTGGCTTCAGTTGCCTTAGAATGCTTATGAATATTATTCAAAGTTTCCTGTACTATTCGAAATATATTCATTTCTAATTGAGGATTTAAAATGGTCTCAATTTTGTAAAATTCAGTAGTTAACTTAAATTCCTTATTATGATTAAATAATGATTCTAATTTTAGAATTTCTATTTTTAAATCGAAATTATTTGAAGAAATATCTTCTATTAACGAACGAGATACTTGTCTGATTCCATTTATAGCGTAGTCTAAATACTCAATAGTATTATTAAAAAGCTCTTGGCTTTGCTCAGTTTCAATACCCCCTTTTTTTAACAGTGATATATACATTTTTACTCCGGCAAGGGATTGATTAACATCATCATGTAAATCCATTCCTATATTATTCAATTTTTTTTGTTTAACCTGTAATTCCATTTTTAAGAGCTCTATATTTTGGTCATATTTTTTAACTATGTCTTGCCATTTTGATTCTTCATTTAATGAAATCTCATTTCTATCTTTTACTCTTTGTATCACTTTCTTTATGCCTTCTACAACATCCATGTAAGCATCGGAGCGAATACGCCATTTTTCTATAGCTATTAAATCCGTAGGTAGTCCTTGAATATTTTTAAAAGGAGTAGATTCAAAATCACAACGGCTGAGCAAAATTGGAACTACTATTACTCTTCCGCTATTATGCAATTCCAATGCTAGTTTCACTTCATTTTGATTTATATAATTGGAGGCTAAAAAATTATGGCTTAACAAAAAAAATACAATACTTGAGTTTCTTAAATTTTCTAAGATTTCTGAATTCCAATCTGAACCTGGAATAATTTTTCGATCGTACCAATTAGTAATCATATTATTTCTTTCAAGGGGTTTCAGATAATCTCTGAGTATTTTACATAATTTCTCGTCCTTATGAGAATAAGAAAAAAAGATTTTGATGTTGTTATTTATCATTGATTATTAATTAGTTGGTTGATTATTTGGTCAGTAACTATTGGTGAAGTTGAGTGTTTTAAACTTTGAGTGCATCCTGATTGGCAACGCAACGTCCTTGCCAACACACATAGCCATGAAAAGAGACGTTGCTGGGAATAAATACTTATTCTTTACATAGATCGCCAGCTATAACAAGCTTCCTGGAAATTTATTCTCTTCCTTAACTGTTTCGACTAATTTATTTAATTGTTCAAGCAATGTTAGTGTTTCTCTAAACTCTCTAGCCTCAGCCAGTTTTGTAAATTCAATTTCAGCATTGGCATGTTCTTTAACAAACGCTTCAATTTCATCAAGTGTAACACGAAAAAATTCTTTTCGGTGATTGATTCTGTTAAGTCTTCTGTCTTTAAACTTTTGATGTAGTTGATATTCCAATTGAGGTGCATTCTCAGAATAAATGATGGCATGAACGTCAAAATGAAATGGCACGGATGCATCTCCTAGTTCTTTTACTCTGTCTTGTGGATCTAGGCGCCGAGTCATCCCAATTTTATAAATATCTTCTCCAAAGGCACCTATGTTAGATATAACATAGATGTGGCCAACTTTGGTTTGTTGAGCTAATGATATTGCTCTTTCTTTTCTTGCATGTGCATCAGCCAAGTTTGCTTCCAATAAACGGATTCTTTCATTTAAGATTTCCAGTTCTTGCGGGTTGGGATTTTTTATATTTAAATCTTCCTTCGCTTTGTCCAGTGCTTTTTGATAACGCCTTTCTTCATCTTCAGCATCTCGCTGTGCTCTTTCGTATTCTTTTTGTGCTTTTTCTTCTTCCCGCATTTGTTCTCTTATTCTTTGCTGCTCTTCTTTTTCTTCATACTTTTTTTGTTCGTATTCATACGTCAATGCCAGTTCCTTTTTCTTTAATTCTAAATATTCCTCTGTAATTACAATATTATGAGAAGTGCCTAGTTTATTTACATTATTGAAAATTTGGAGAATTTTCAACTCCGCTTTTGTAACATTATTCCATTTTACCTTTCCAATAATAGCATCGCACTCGCCATTAAAAGCATATAGCATTAATTTACTGTATCGGCTTGTCATTTTCTTTCCTTCGGCCTTACTACCACCTACAGCCCATTCGGTATCACATTTAACAGCCTGGTCTGCTGAAACCAAATTCTTTTGTTTCTGATAATTATGCTCTAGTTCCAATCTGTATTGTTCAGGAAGATCAAAACTGTATTGTGGCTGGTAAAGTCCGTATTCAGAAATTTCTAAAGAGTCTTTGTGAATACTTAGCTGCTTCTCAAGCTCATTGAATAAGCTGAGTGCTGATGTATACTTTTCATTCAGCTCTGTGATCCTTTCTTCAGCTGCTTCTATTTCTGATTTTTTTTCTCTAATCGTTTTATCAATATCTATGATGGGTAGGTATTTACCCATTAATTCACTATGATCTTCTTTACTTCTTGCTAGGTCCGCCTCAGCAATTAACAGTGTATTTTTAGTCTCTAATAAATCAGATACAGTGGTTTTATGTTGATTTTGCAAAGTAAATAGTTCGTTTTTTACTACCATCAACTCTTCCTCTCTTTGTAAAAGAAGTTCTTTACTTTTATTGCCGAACATAAATTGTAGATTAAAGTGAGATAATATTATTTTATTAGTTTGTCGGCTTCTATTTTTTCTACAGGAGTAAAGCCAGTGGTCTTGCCAAATTTCATATTGCAAATAAAGTTCTTCATGGAGTCTGAAGGGTCAATCATGTCGAAGTGGAGTTTGTTTAATATATCGGGTGAGATAGCAACGGACACAATAACGTCTTCCTTCGTAATACCTGTAGCGGAATTATATATTTCTGCTGTGGCATTCACTACTACTAAATTTACTGGTAGGTAGGCAATTGTTTCTCTAGCTACTCTTAATATGCAACTGCATACGTAATCCTGATAAAGTTCATTAAACTTCGTAGCTGACATATTCTTTTTAGATAGCTTGCCAGTTGAAGTTTGTGAAAGTACATAATCAGGAATAATAGAGGCACTGTTTACATGCAAGTAAAGTGTAGCATTATGTGCCTGAAGGTCCATATTCATTTTTGATCCTAATTCGCTGATGTCTGAAAAAGGCCTAAAATATTCTATTGCGTCCTTATAAGAATTGATATTGTTTTCTAGTATTCCCTTGGCTAATCTCTTCAGATTTTGCTGCTCTTCAAGCGATTGTTTATGCTGTTGTATTAGGGTATTATAATCTGTTTGATCTGTTTGTTTTGCCATTTCCACATTTCTCGTCAGTTTTTCTATTTTCTTTCTGGATGTTCCGAAAATTTTATCCAAAAAAGATGGTTTAAAAGCTAATAACCGATCATTCGCCGCTTTTTCATTGCGGTTGGAAATCATTGGTTCTTTCGGTGGTTCTTCATTCAACAATGAGGTCCAATCCACTGTATCTGAAACATCCTTATGCACAGATTTCAAGACATCAATATAATCTTCATACTTTTCTACTGCATCTGCTGCACTGATGATTGACTCTTGTTTTAATTGCTGTCTATATGCTTTCGCCGCTTCCCTAGTTCTTCTTTGTTGCGATCTTTCTGCTCTCCTTCCTGCAGCTGCAGCAGATCGTATAAAACTATTTAGTGTTGCCATGAGTTTAATTTAATTGCTTTAAATATATATATTTTTTAAAACAGTATTATGTTTTATTTTCTACTTTGTTATTGTTCAAGTGTCCGCTAGGATAAATGCTCCATAAACCTCCCCTGCACAAGAGTGCGACACCAATGGAGCTGATAGCCAACCAATGCCCGGTCCACAAAAAAATTAAAGTAAAATTTATTTAACCGCCGCCTTATGCATCGCTGTTAAAAACGAAAACAGGTCACTCATAGTGCGGATGCTCTCCACCACCAGGATGCCATTCTTTCCAACCTGTTTTAGTTTGGCTTTGTTGGTGCCGTTTTGTAAAAAAAGGAGTAAGCCGTTAAAAATTTCGCTTTGGAAATAAGGGCTGTCGGGGTTGCTTACAAAAAAACATTTAAGGGTATTGTTCTTTAAGAAGAGTTTTTCAAAACCAAGTTCCACCGCTATTCTTCTGCAACGTACAGTTGTAAAAAGATCTTCTACCTGTGGAGGTATCGGCCCAAACCGGTCTTCCATTTCTGCATGAAAAGCAACCAGGTCTTCTTCGTTCTCACAATTATCCAGGCGGCTGTAAAGCGTCAACCTTTCAGTGATACTTTCAACATAACTATCCGGAATCAGAATTTCCAGGTCGGTATCAATGCTGCAGTCGGTTACAAAATCATCCTGCTGTGCAATTTCATCTTTGTATAGTTCTTTAAACTCGGTGCGTTTTAATTCACGTACCGCTTCATCTAGTATCTTATGATACATTTCAAAACCGATCTCGGCAATAAAGCCACTTTGCTCGCCACCAAGCATATTGCCGGCGCCACGTATGTCAAGGTCCCTCATAGCTATCTGGAAACCACTGCCGAGGTCGCTGTATTGTTCTAAGGTTGATAAACGTTTCCTGCTATCGGGTGGCAATGTGCTCATGGGCGGCGCCAATAAATAACAGAAAGCTTTTTTATTGCTGCGGCCAACCCTTCCTCTTAATTGATGCAGGTCACTCAATCCAAACTGGTGTGCATTGTGTACAATGATGGTATTTACATTCGGAATGTCAACACCACTTTCCACAATATTTGTACAAACAAGCACATCATATTTCTTATCCATAAAATCCAGTATAGTATCTTCCAGGTCGTCGCCATCCATTTGCCCGTGTGCAAAGGCAATACTTATATCCGGGCAAAGCCCCTGTATCAGGCTCTTCATCTCTGCCAGGCCTTTAACACGATTGTGTATAAAGAAAACCTGTCCGCCTCTTTCTGTTTCGTAATAAATAATATCACGGATGGCATCTTCATTAAAAACCATCACTTCGGTTTGTATAGGCTGCCGGTTTGGTGGGGGCGTATTGATGATACTCAGGTCCCTTGCACCCATCAAACTAAATTGCAGCGTACGTGGGATGGGTGTCGCAGTAAGCGTTAAAGAATCAACGGTCGTTCTTAATTGTTTTAATTTTTCTTTTGCGGCAACACCAAATTTCTGTTCCTCATCAATGATCATGATGCCGAGGTCTTTGAATTTTACATCTTTGCTCAGCAGGGCATGGGTGCCAATGATGATATCAATTTTTCCTTCAGCAACTTTCTGCAGCGTTTCTTTTCTTTCTTTGGCCGATTTAAAACGGTTTATAAAATCAACCGTCACGGGAAAATCTTTTAACCGGTCGCCGAAAGTTTTATAATGCTGGTAGGCAAGGATCGTTGTTGGCACTAATACAGCAGCCTGTTTTCCATCGCAGCAACTTTTGAATGCAGCACGAATGGCAATTTCTGTTTTGCCAAAACCTACATCGCCGCAAACCAGCCTGTCCATCGGCGATGGCTTTTCCATATCCCTTTTTACATCTTCTGTTGCTTTGCCCTGGTCTGGAGTATCCTCATAAATAAAACTGGCTTCCAGTTCGGCCTGCATATAATTATCCGGCTGGTGTGCAAAGCCTTCACGGCTTTTTCGCTGGGCATATAATTTTATAAGATCGGTCGCAATATCTTTTACCTGGCGCTTGGTTTTATCTTTCAGTCTGTTCCATACATCACTGCCGAGCTTGTTCATTTTAGGAACGGTTCCTTCCTTGCCGCTGTACTTGCCGATTTTATGTAACGATGAGATATTTACATACAGCAGGTCGCCATCTTTGTATTGAATACGCACAGCCTCCTGCATTTTTCCATTGGCTTCTATCTTCTGTAAACCACTGTACACACCAACTCCATGATCAATATGCGTTACATAATCTCCGGGTTGCAATTCACGCAGCGTTTTTAAAGTGAGCGCTTTGTTCTTGCTGAAAGCCTGTTTCACTTTGTATTTATGGTAACGCTGAAATATCTGGTGATCGGTATAACAAACATGCTGAAGGTCATCATCAATAAATCCTTCGTGAATGGAAGTGGGAACAGGAATCACATTGATCTCGGCTTTCAGATCAGTGAAGATGACATGCAATCTTTCCAGTTGCTTGGGATTGTCAGCAAAGAGATAAATATTGTATTTCTTTGCCTCGTATTCTTTTAAATTTTTTATCAGCAGGTCGAACTGGCGGTTGAAGGAGGGTTGTTCTTTGGTTGAAAAAGAAACAGCCCGCTCTATCTCCCCCGAAGGGGGAGGAAATGCATTAGATGTTTGCGAAGATTTAAAGTAATATTTATTACCAAACTCAATAATATGCCGCTGCTTTATTTCTTCTTCAAGCAATGTAGCGTTTACAAAATCATTTTCGCTGATATCAGTTTTGGCCAGGTAACTTTCTTCATCTTCCTGTAAAGAAGAACTGCTGATGGGATGCTGTTTCAGCAACTCCAGGTACAATTGAAGGTCTTCCTCCTGCTGCTGAATTTTTTCTTTAATAAAATCCCAGTCCTCACTCCACACAACCGTGTTCTCCGGTAAAAATTCCATAATGGAAACTTTTTCACCACTATCGAATTGTGTTTCAACATTAGGGATGATACTTACCTGTAATAATTTCCTTTCACTCAACTGTGTTTCAGGGTCAAAAATGCGGATGCTGTCAACTTCGTTACCAAACAATTCTATGCGGTATGGTTTTTCGTTGCCGAAAGAATAAATATCCAAAATACCGCCACGTACTGCAAATTGCCCGGGTTCATAAACAAAGTCAGTACGGGTGAAACCATAGCCAACAAACTTTTCGTAAATGGCATAGGGATCAATGGTGTCACCCTGTTTTATGGAAATGATATTGGCAGAAAGTGTTTTTGGCAGCACAACTTTTTCAAACAATGCTTCAGGATAAGTTACAATGGCGCCAACCCGGTTTTGTCCCATGGGATTGGAAAAACGGGTCAGGCATTCGGTCCTTAACATCACATGGCTGGCATTCAGCAGCCGGTAGTTCTTTTTATTTTTAAAAGAAGAAGGGAAATAAAAAAGGTTGAGGGCACTGGTAATGTTCTCCAGGGTGTTGTGAAAATAGGCAGCTTCTTCAGCATCCCGAAGGATAATAAGGTGGTTTAACTGGGATGCGGAAACATGGTTAAAAACAGCTGAAACGATGAATGGCGCTGCACTTCCATGAAGCCCTTTAAGCTGGATCTGTTGAGGTTGGGATGCAGTGATCCTGTCCACTATTTTAAAACAGCGGGGGTCATTAAGGTATCCGTTCAACAACATTTCCAGGTTCATCTGCCGGGCAAAGATAAGCCGAATAAAAAAAGCAGCCCGTTTCTGTTTAATAATTGCAATATACAGGCCGCAAAAACGTTATCAGTAAGCCTTATCAGCAATTTAATGTATATTTTTGCTGATGAGGTTTATCCAGGCAAAATCCAATGGTAATTTAACCAAATGAAAAAATTCTATTCTTGTTGCTTTTACTTTTTGCTTTTAACCGGTTGTTTTACCGCAACTGCTCAAAATAACGATATCCCTGTTCGTTTTGCAGCAGGCAATTTTATCACCGGCAACAATGTTCAAAAACAAAGCTTTCAAAAGGAAAACCTGCAGGCTTCTCTTTTCAATAATAATTTTTATGTGCTGGTGCAGTTTGCAACATTGCCATCATTGCAGGTTCAAAAGAATTTAAGAAATGCAGGCTGTGATCTGCAAAGCTATATACCAGGCAATGCATACCTGGCTACTATCAAAAAAGATTTTAATTTTTCACTCGCAAACCAGTTTGGAATTATTTCTATCAACACTATCCCGGAGCTTTATAAAAAAGACAGGGCGTTGACAGATCACAAAGGGTCGGCCAATGAATTAATTGCTGTGAGTTATTATCCATCTGCAAACAAAGCAGATGTAATTACAGCGTTGCAAAGAATTGGAGTTGTTGAAGTGCCAACTAAATATTCAGAAGCAAATGTGATCTTTATCCAGGCTGATATAAATAAAGTAAATGTAATAGCTGCATTTCCTTTTGTAAGTTATATCAGTTTACAAACACTTACAGACAAAGAGCTGAATTATAAAAGCATCGGTAAACATGCAGTTACCAGTTTGCTTTCTCCATTAGGAAAAAATTTAAGTGGTAAAAATATTGTTGTTGGCATTGGCGATAATTCTGAGATCATCACACCCCAACTGGATTTTAATGCCAGGGTAATTAACCGTGTGCCTTTTCCATTTAGTTTTCATGGTGTGCATGTTTCAGGAACAGTGGCAGGCGCAGGCCTGCTCGATCCCAGGCATAATGGGATGGCGCCACGGGCAACCATTGTAAGCCAGTTCCTGAGTGATATCATTACTTCGGCTCCAACTTATGTCGCAGATCACAATATGGTGGTTACAAACAATTCGTATACCAACGCAAATGGCGGTTGTGCCGGCGAAGGTGCCTATGATGTTGTAAGTAATTATGTTGATAAGCAAATGGGCGACTATGAAAAATTACTGCACGTTTTTGCGGCGGGTAATGATGGCAACCTTACCTGTTCGCCTTACCCGGCAAAATTTGCGACCATAAAATCAGGCTACCAGGTTGCAAAAAATGTTTTAACTGTAGGTGCTGTTGATACAATTTACGCAGCTGCTCCTTTTAGCAGCAGGGGGCCGGTAAATGATGGAAGGTTAAAGCCCGAGATCATGGCAACAGGCCACAATACACTTTCAACCAGGCATAATTTTTCTTATGGTACAATGAGTGGTACCAGTATGGCATCTCCAATAGTTGCAGGTGCAGCCACATTATTGAATGAGCAGTATAGAAAATTTAATGCAGGAGCAGTTCCGCAGGCAGCTTTAATAAAAGCCGTGCTTTGTAATACTGCAGAAGATCTCGGTAACCGGGGCCCCGATTTTACTTTTGGTTTTGGGAATTTAAATGCCAGGAGAGCTGCTGAAGCTATTGAGAATAACCGGTTCTATTTAAGTACGGTGGCTCCTTCATTAAATACCATAACAGTTCCTGCAGGCGCAAGGCGATTGAAAGTTATGTTGTATTGGAACGATACAGCAGCTGCTCCCAATGCAGCTTCTGCTTTAATTAATGATTTTGACCTGACGGTTGTTGCGCCGGGCAATATTACTCATTTACCACTGATCTTAAACCCTGCGCCAGGCTATGTTGATAGCACTGCAGTTGAAGGCGTGGACAGGCTAAATAATATTGAACAGGTTATAATTGATAGTCCGCTTGCCGGCAATTACGATATTAATGTAACAGCATTCGCACTGCCTTATGGCCCTCAGGAATATGTGATCACTTACCAGGTAGATACCAACGGTGTAACAGTAGAGTATCCTTTTGGAGGCGAAAAAATTGTCCCCGGCGAAGCGGAAACAATTCGCTGGAATGCTTACGGCGATACAGCAAACACTTTTACACTTGAATATTTTGATGGCACAGCCTGGAACCTGATCGATAATAATGTAGCGGCAAACCTGCAACATTATAACTGGGTGGCACCGGCAACAGTAAGTAATAATTACAAAGTAAAAGTGAGCAGGAATGGATCTGCTTACAGCGATGAAAGCAATTTTAATTTTACTGTAATTGGCCAGCCGGTTGTTACAGCTACTATACCATGCGATGGATATGCACAGCTGGACTGGCCCACTATATCCGGTGCAACATCTTATGATATATGGCAGCTGCAAGCTGATACCATGGCCATTATTGGCAATACAACCAATCTTACCTATTTAATTTCAGGATTGAATAGTTCAACTACTTATTGGTTTGGTGTAAGTGCAAAGAATGGAGCTGTAAATGGCAGGAGGTCTGTCTCCAGGTCGGTTTTACCAACAACGGGTGTTTGCACTTTATCAATGTTTGATAATAATTTAAAAGCAGTTTCTATTGATGCACCGGTTACCGGGCGGCAGTTTACTTCTTCTGCATTAACTGCTGCGGATCAAATCAGGTTCACTATCAGGAACCTGGATAATATTGCAACTACAGGCTCGTATGATCTGTACTATCAAATTAATGGAGCCACACCTGTAATGGAAACCAGTTCAGTTGCTATAGCTGCATTGGCAACCAGGCAATATACATTTACAGCAACCGCTAATTTTTCTGTGCCCGGCGTTTACAACATAAAAGCATGGGTTAAAAGGACTGGTGATACACAGGTGGTGGATGATACAACCACGATAACTATAAAACATCTACCCAATGCTTTAATTACATTACCTGTTGTAGACGGGTTTGAAACTGCGTTGGTAAAAGACTATCTTTTAAATACAACAGGCCTTGATAGTATTGACCGGGTCGATTTTAAAGCCAACACTACCCGGGGCCGGGCACGCACTTTTGTAAACACAGGTTTTGCATTAAATGGCAACAGGGCTATAACATTAGACCAGTTTCCATACAATGCGGCCCAAACAACCGATAGCCTGTTGATGACCTACAACCTGGGAAACTATACAAGCGGCCAGCAGTTGCGGTTAGATTTTTATTATAAAAATCATGGTAACGAAAATAGTCCCAACAATAAAGTATGGATACGTGGCAGCGATACCAAACCATGGGTTTTGGCCTATGACCTGATCGCCAACCAGGCGGCATTAGGACAATATAAACATGCTGTCATCAACATCAACGATGTACTGGATACTGTTCTGCCTGCACAGCCCATCAGCAGCAGTTTCCAGGTTAAATTCAGCCAGCAGGGTAATACATCTGCCAATGTACCTTATCCCATAATCGACCAGGACGATGGATATACTTTTGATGATGTAGGCATAAAGGAAGTGTCAAATGATATCGGTATCAATCGCATCATTTCACCTGCTGTTTCAGGTTGCGGCATGGCGGGAAGCCAAACCATATCATTCGAAATAAAAAATTACAGCAGTACTACATTTACCAATGTGCCTGTATATTATAATGTAAATGGCGGAGCTGATGTGATGGAAACCATCGTATCCCTGCCTCCGGGAATTACAACGCATAGTTTTGCATTACCTATAACCCTGCTGGCAGATGCAGACTATAATTTCAATTTCCGGGTCTATGAGGCAACAGATAATTACAGGGACAACGACAGCGTTTTAAATTATAATTTTCATACCAGCCCGGTCATCGGCACATTTCCATACCTGGAAGGATTTGAAAGCGGCACCACAAACTGGTACAGCAAAGGGCAGAACAATAGCTGGCAATGGGGTACACCTGCCAAAACAATTATCAACAAAGCTGCTAACGGAACCAGGGCCTGGGTAACCAACTTAACAGGAAACTACAACACCAATGAAGTTTCTTATTTGTATTCGCCCTGCTTTAACTTAACTGGGTTAACGCAACCGGTTTTATCCTTCAGTCATATTTTCAGGATTGAAGATGCAACCCCCGCAGATTATAACTGGGTAGAGTATTCTGTTAACGGTGGTGTAACCTGGAGCCGCCTCGGTACAAATGGCGGCGGTGGTACAAACTGGTATAATGATCCAACCGGAAAACATCAATGGCGCCAATCATTGCCTACCTGGCATGTAGCCAGTTTTAATATACCACCTACAAGCAACGTTGTTCGTTTTCGTATTGTGTTTACCAGCGATCTTGGTTATAACCTGGAAGGGGTTGCCATTGATGATATTCATGTGTTTGATAAAGCCGCTGTTTATACAGGTGTGCCCATTACAGCAATAACGCAAAGTGTAAGTGGCAGTAACTGGGTTCATTTTAATTCAGGGGCAACCAGGGTAGTATCCCTGAATGCAAATGGAAATAACCTGGGCAGTACAACTGTTGGTGTGTATCCATACACAGGAACGGTGCGGTATCAAAACTACCAGTATTACCTGAACAGGAATATTGTTGTAAGGCCAACCACGCCGCCGGCTTCCAATGTTACTGTGCGTTTTTATTTTACAGATGCAGAAGCAAAAAGCCTGCTGGCGGCCACAGGATGTGGAGTATGCAGTAAGCCTGTGGACCCATATGAACTCGGCGTTACCAAATTCAGAGGCTCGGCTGCGCAGGAAAATGGTACACTTGCAGATAATGCAGGCGGCGTGCACTCATTTATTTTGCCGGCCAATACAGAGATTATTCCTTATGATAATGGATACTATGCCGAGTTTTCGGTAAGCAGTTTCAGTGAATTCTGGCTAAATAATGGAGGACTGGATGGAACACAATCGCTACCGGTAAACCTGTTAACTTTTGAAGCAGTAAAGCAAACAAAAAAAGTGCTGTTGCAATGGACAACCGATAATGAACTGAATGCAGATAAATATATTGTAGAGAGAAGCGCCGATGGTATTACTTATACATCTATTGGAAATGTGCTTGCCTATAATAATGGCATTAAAAACAACTACAGCTTTACCGACTTTCAGCCATTAGAGGGATTGAATTTTTACCGTTTAAGAATGACGGACAAGGATGGAAGTTTTAAAAACTCTCCTGTACGAAAAGTGAATTTTGATAACAGCGGTGATGATATATCTGTTTATCCCAACCCGGTTGTACAAGGCAAAGTATTTATTGCTTCATCATCTAATTGCAATGCAGCAGTGCTTTTTGACGCTGCCGGCAAAACAATTAAAACATACACACTCAACGGAAGAAGCAATACTTTGGATCTGGCCGGCATTGCAAAAGGAACATACCAACTTAAAATATTTACCGAAAATTCAACAACCAGCCGGAAGATCATTATTCAGTAAGGTTGTAAAATCTATATAATGCTTCTGTAACTATACAGAAGCATTTTTATTTATTTCTTTGTAACTTTCCGTAAACATAAAAAATGGCTTTATTACCGTGGCGCAAGGGAAAAGTAGTCCGCATTGAAGATGAAACTGCAACCACTAAAAGATATTGGATAGAAGTACCCGAATTAACCTCCTTTGATTTTATTCCCGGGCAATTTGTTACACTTGATCTGCCCATTCACGAAAAAGCCAACAAGCGCTGGCGCAGTTATTCTATTGCTTCCTGGCCCGATGGTACCAATGTATTTGAGCTGGTGATCGTACTGGATAAAAAAGGAGCAGGCACCAATTATATTTTTGATGAAGTAAGGGTTGGTTCAGAGCTTACTTTTCGTGGGGCCCAGGGCGTATTTGTTTTAAAAGAACCGTTGGATAAAGACATCTTTTTGATCTGCACCGGTACCGGCATAGCTCCATTCCGCAGTATGATGCATCATATAAAGAACAAAAAAATTCCACATAAGAATATAACACTCATTTTTGGCTGCCGTACAAAAAATACCTTGTTGTATTATGAAGAGATGAAAGAACTGGCTACGTCTGTTAAAAGCTTTACTTATATACCCGTGTTGTCAAGAGAAACATGGGAAGGCCGTACCGGCTATGTTCATGAAGCGTATGAAGAATTATGTAAAGATAAAAAGCCTGCTAATTTTTTATTGTGTGGCTGGCGTGGAATGATAGATGAGGCCAAGACAAGGATCACAGAAATGGGTTACGATAAAAAGGATGTTCATGTAGAGATATACGGGTAGTTGTTTAGGAGCGATGGTTTTTATTACACGGATTTTTCTAATTACACGAATTTGTTTTAATTAGTGTAATTCGATTAATTAGTGTAATAATTTTCACTAACTTGGAAGGGTAAAACATTTCGTTCTATAAATTTCAATATTATTATGGGAGCATCCTCCATGATTGTTTTGATTGTTGCAGCGCTTGCTTTTTCTTCCATTGCCGTTTTGATCGCAAGGCTTGTCACAAAATTCACCAAAAATCCGCAGAAAGGCGAACCCTATGAGTGCGGTATTCCCACCACCGGTAAAACCTGGGTGCAAATGAATGTGGGCTATTACCTCTTTGCACTGATCTTTTTAATTTTTGATGTTGAGTTGATATTTATTTTTCCATGGGCCGTTGTTGCAAAGTCAGCCGGCTGGATCGCTTTGGTTGAGATCGTTATTTTCTTTTTTATATTATTTATGGGATTTTTATATGCACATAAAAAAGGTGCGTTGAAGTGGATGTAGAGCTGAGTTTAAAACCTGCCAGCAGGTAGGCAGATTTAATCGTTAAAGATTTAAAGTTTAATGGCAGAAACACAAGATAAAACAACGGAATTTCCAGGTGAAGTTCATAAGGTTGGCGGTACGGATGTGGCGCTGAGCAAACTGGATGACCTGATCAACTGGGCCCGGTCAAATTCTTTATGGCCGCTCACTTTCGCAACCAGTTGTTGTGGTATTGAAATGATGGCTGTTGCCTCAGCAAAATACGATTTTTCAAGATTTGGTTTTGAAGTGGCACGTGCTTCTCCCAGGCAGGCCGATGTTATCATTATTGCCGGAACCATTGTAAATAAAATGGGACCTGTTCTAAAAAGGTTATACGACCAGATGGCCGATCCGAAATATGTGATTGCCATGGGAGCCTGTGCCATTAGCGGTGGGCCATTCTTTTATAATACTTATTCTGTAGTAAAGGGTGCCGATCATATTATACCGGTAGATGTATATGTGGCTGGTTGTCCGCCAAGGCCCGAAGCATTGTTGCATGCACTGATATCATTGCAGGATAAAATAAAAAGAGGTTTAACGAGAGAACAAATTAAGTCGGGCTTATAAGAATTGACAAAAGATAAAATGTTGAAATGCTTAATTACAAAAGTTGATTAATAAAAAATGCCCGGCCTCCCTCTCTTTCGGAGAGGGAACGAGGGTGAGGCTTTTATGAGTAACGAAGAACTGAAGATCAAAATTAACGAACTGCTTACTGCTGCCACTTTTGATGAAACTGGTGAGTGGCTTAATATTTCTGTTGAGTCAAAAGATTGGTTGCCACTTGCAAAGCAACTTCGCCACGAAGAAAGTTTACAATTCGATTATCTTTTCTGCTTAACATGTATTGATTTTAAGACAAACCTTACCATGGTTTATCATCTCAGTTCAACCATATTCCGCCATAACATTGTTATCAGGTCGGTTTTAAATAATGATAATCCTGAAATAGAATCTGTAAGCCATATATGGAAGACAGCAGAATTTCATGAAAGAGAGGTGTATGAAATGTTTGGCATTAATTTTTTAAATCATCCTGATCTACGGTTATTAATATTACCCGATGGATGGGAAGGAAAGAACCCAATGCGGAAAGATTTTGAGGATCCGGTTAATATGATAAAACTTTAAAAAATAATGAACAAGGAACAAGGAATTTCGAATACTGATCGGAATTACCAACTTCAAAATTCTACATTCCTTGTTCTTTGTTCGATATTCTTATGTTTGAAGAAATAGGCACAACCACCGAAGGCGATCTCATCATCAATGTAGGACCACAACATCCTGCAACCCATGGTGTATTGCACCTGGTGATAACTCTTAATGGGGAGACTATCAAGAAGGTTGAACCACATCTCGGTTACATTCATCGTTCTATTGAAAAAATGTGTGAGAGCCTTACTTACCGGCAATTCATTTATGTTACCAGCCGCATGGATTATCTCTCGGCGCATATAAATAACCAGGCCTGTGCATTAACGGTAGAAAAAGGTCTGCAGGTTGAAGTGCCGGAAAGGGCACAGGTGATAAGAGTCATCATGGCCGAACTGACAAGAATTGCATCTCATGAATTGTGGTGGGGAGCGATGGCAATGGATATTGGTGCATTCACACCGTTCTTTCATGCATTCCGTGAAAGAGAGACCATTAACGATATCATGGAGAAAACCTGCGGTGCCAGGTTAACGATGAATTATATGGTGCCGGGTGGTGTTATGCAGGAACTGCATCCCGATTTTCAAAAGGAAGTAAAAGATTTCATCAAACTTTTTAAATCGAAAGTGCATGAGTATGATGAAATGGTTACAGGCAATATCATTTTTCAAAACCGTATGAAGGGCGTTGGTGTTTTATCAAAAGATGATGCGATCTCATTTGGTTGTACCGGCCCAACCGGCAGGGGAAGTGGCGTGAGTTGCGATATCAGAAAATTATACCCTTACGATGCCTACAATAAAGTGCAATTTGACGAGATCATTGAAACGGATGGAGATTCACTGGCCCGGTACATGGTGCGGATAAAAGAATTACATCAATCCATACATATAATAGAACAACTGATCGATAATATTCCTGAAGGCGATTTTCAGGCCAAAACAAAAGCGGTATTAAAATTACCTAAAGGAGAATTTTACCAAAGAGTGGAAACAGCCAGGGGAGAATTTGGTGTGTACATCGTTAGCGAAGGCGGTATGACACCATACCGGATAAAATTCCGTTCACCGGGATTTTCAAATCTTTCGGCATTAGATCATATGGCAAGAGGAGGTAAGTTGGGAGACTTAGTTGCAATGATGGGAACATTGGATTTAGTAATACCGGATATTGACAGATAAAGCCCCTTCTATCCCCCCCGAAGGGGGAGGAAATGGAGTAGATTATAGCGAAGAAGAAATAGTATTTAAAAATTAAAAACTGACAACTTCCAGTTCCCTCTCTTTTGGAGAGGGGTTGGGGTGAGGCCATGTGGAGCTTAACAAACATATCAACAGCAATTCATGATTGGTTGAACCAAACATTCAATCCAACATGGGCGATGATCATGGAGATGGTTATTGCTGGCGTTGCTGTGATCGGGTTGTTTGCTACGCTGGGCCTGGTATTGGTATTAATGGAAAGAAGAGTAGCGGCTTGGATGCAGATAAGGCTGGGTCCAAACCGTGTTGGCCCTAAAGGGATGTTTCAATCTTTGGCAGATACATTAAAGTTGCTGGTGAAAGAAGGATTGACACCTAATGGGGCAGATAAATTTTTATTCAACCTGGCGCCGTTCATTGCCATGATCGTTGCGATGTTATTGATGGCGCCGATTGCTTTTGCAAAGAATTTTCAACTTTGGGATCTGAACATCGGGGTATTGTATGTAACAGCGGTTTCATCCATCATGGTCATTAGTATTTTGATGGCGGGCTGGGCAAGCAATAATAAATATTCATTGATGGGAGCTATGCGTAGCGGGGCACAGATCGTGAGTTATGAACTATCTGCAGGCTTATCTATCCTTACAATAGTTGTATTGACGGGCAGTTTAAATATAAATGACATCATCAATGCACAAGCCGATGGCTGGTGGATATTTAAAGGGCATATACCGGTGATCATTTCATTTGTAATTTTTATTATTGCGGTGACGGCAGAAACAAACAGGGCACCATTTGATCTTGCCGAAGCGGAGTCTGAATTAACTGCCGGATTCCATACAGAATACTCAGGAATGAAATTCGCTTTGTTCTTCCTTGCAGAATACATCAACGTGTTTATTGTATGTGCTATTGGCGCCACTTTATTTTTAGGCGGATGGATGCCTTTTCATATCGGTAATTGGGAAGCATTTAATCATGTGATGGATTATATTCCATCCAGCATCTGGTTCTTTGGAAAAACATTTTTCCTGATATTCGTGATCATGTGGTTCAGGTGGACATTTCCACGTTTGCGTATTGATCAGTTACTGAGTTTGGAATGGAAATATTTATTACCGATAAGCATGTTCAATTTATTATTGGTAACAGCTATTGCAATTTTGGGTTGGCATTTTTAGGCCCCCGGCCCACTAAAGGGGGAGTATTGCGAAGATTGTGTTGTAGATATTATAGAAGTAAAAATTGTAGCGTTAAAATATGAGTGATAACTTAAAAAACAAAGACTCTAAAACTCCCCCTTCAGGGGGTTGGGGGGTACTGCAATATTTTAAGGAAGTTTTCAGCGGGATAAAATCCCTGCTCGTTGGTATGCGCCGTACCGGTTATTATTTTACACACCACAAAGAGATCATCACACAGGAATATCCTGATAACAGGGACACCTTAAATCTACCGGAAAGATTTAAGGGAGAAGTAGTGTTGATACATGATGAGAACAATGAACATGCCTGTACCGGTTGCACTGCTTGCGAATTGGCTTGTCCCAATGCAACGATCAAGATCGTTACCAAATTTGATATGACACCAGAGGGTAAGAAGAAAAAAGCTTTGGACAAATTTGTGTATCACCTGGAGCTGTGTACCATGTGCAATCTGTGTATCATCGCTTGCCCTACTGATGCTATTAAGATGGCGCAAACTTTTGAGCACAGTGTTTTCAACAGGGCAGACCTAACCAAAATTTTAAACAAACCCGATTCCAAAATAAGAGAGGGTATAGAATAATGAGTGGATCAACGATCATATTTTATTTACTGGCGACACTTACTTTAGTGAGTGCGCTGCTGGCTGTTACTACAAGAATGATCTTCAGGGCGGCTATCTATTTATTGTTTTCGCTGATCGGTATTGCAGGTATTTATTTCTGGTTGCAATACGAATTTATTGCAGCGGTACAGATCGTGGTGTATGTTGGCGGAATTGTAGTGCTCATCATCTTTTCAATCTTTCTTACGCAACAGGCAGGGGAGCAATTGCCCAAACAAAAATTAGGCAGACAAGTATTTGCTGCGCTGGCGGCATTTTGCGGATTGGCACTCGTGATGCTGCAACTGGCACAACATACTTTTACTGGAACCGGCAATAAAGCCATTGAACCTACCGTAGCAAACATAGGCAACCAAATGCTGGGTGTTGATGATAATGGATATGCCCTGCCATTTGAAGTGGTGAGTATCTTATTGCTGGCTGCATTGATCGGCTGTATCGTAATTGCATTAAAAAGTAAACCTGAGACTACATGATAGAACCGGGACTATATCATATATTATTTATCAGTGCAACACTGTTCTTTATTGGTGTGTACGGCTTTTTTACCAGGAGGAACCTGGTTACCATGCTGATGAGTGTGGAGTTGATATTGAACAGTGTGAACCTGAATTTTATCGCCTTCAATAAATATCTATGGTACGATAGACTGGATGGTGTGTTCTTTACCATTTTCATCATTGCCATTGCAGCAGCAGAAGCCGCCGTTGCCATTGCTATCATTATTAACTTATATCGTAGTCACAAGTCAATTGATGTAGAAGACGCAGAAGAAATGAAATATTAATGCCTAATGCAACTTACATAGCGCTGATACCATTACTGCCACTGGCAGGCTTTTTAATGCTTGGTCTTTTTGGGAGAAAATACTTCAAAAATACTTCGGGTATTATTGCAACCACATTATTATTGATCTCGACAGCTCTTGCATTATATACAGCCTATGGTTATTTCTTTGAGTATGGAAAAGTTGACGGTGTTTATCAAAAATTAGTTCCGTTAAAATATACCTGGTTACAATTTTCAGAAGGAGTTTCTATAGACATGGGTATCATCCTTGATCCGATTTCGGTTATGATGCTGGTGGTTGTAACATTTATTTCTTTGATGGTGCATATTTACAGCCTGGGTTATATGAAAGGCGATGAACGTTTCCCTGTTTATTATGGATTCCTGGGATTGTTTACTTTTTCCATGCTGGGGCTGGTTGTTTCTTCCAACATCTTCCAGATATATATATTCTGGGAACTGGTTGGTGTTTCTTCTTTCTTACTGATTGGATATTATTACGATAAACCCAGTGCCGTTGCTGCCTGTAAAAAAGCTTTTATTGTTACACGCTTTGCTGATGTGGGATTTTTGATCGGGATATTAATTCTTTCTTTTTATTCAGGAACACTGGACTTTAATACACTTATTGAAAGATTAACTGTGCCGGAATCGAATGAATTAAAAAATGCAGTTGCTGCATCTTTCCTGGGGGTATCAGCTTTAACCTGGGGTTTGGTTTTGGTATTCATCGGCGGTGCCGGAAAGAGTGCGATGTTTCCATTGCATATCTGGCTGCCCGATGCCATGGAAGGCCCCACACCGGTTTCAGCATTGATACATGCTGCAACGATGGTTGTGGCTGGTGTGTTTTTGGTTGCCAGATTATTTCCGGTGTTTGCCATCTCAGCACCATCTGCATTAAGTTTGGTCGGTTATGTGGGCGCCATCTCTGCATTGATCGCTGCAGTTATTGCCTGCACACAAACAGATATTAAAAGAGTGTTGGCATATTCCACCATGAGCCAGATCGGTTATATGATGTTTGCATTGGGTGTTTCTAAATATGGTGGAGAAGAAGGATTAGGCTATACAGCTTCCATGTTTCATTTGTTTACGCATGCCATGTTTAAGGCGCTGCTGTTCTTAGGTGCAGGTGCTGTGATACATTTCATTCACAGCAACGAAATGAAAGATATGGGTGGGTTGAGAAAATATTTACCCATCACACATATTACTTTCTTAATTGCCTGCCTGGCCATTGCAGGCGTGCCCCCATTTGCAGGTTTCTTCAGTAAAGAAGAAATTTTGTTGGCAGCTTATCAGCATAATCCAACTATTTACTGGATCGCTTTGATTACTTCAGGATTAACGGCTTTTTATATGTTCCGTTTATACTTCAGTATTTTTTGGAACAAAGAACATCATCCACATGGAGAACGCCATGGCGAAGGCGGCTTTGTTATGATGATGCCATTGGTCTTATTGGCAGTTGGAGCAGCAGCGGCAGGTTTTATTCCTTTTGGGCATTTTGTTAGTAGTGATGGCAAACAATTGGGAACTGAATTTCATCTGCAATTTTCCATAGCGCCTGTTGTATTGGGACTGGCAGGTATTTTTATAGCCATGTGGATGTACAAAAAAGAAAACAGCAAACCAGATAAACTGGCAACATCATTAAGCGGATTGTACAAAGCCGCCTATCATAAATTTTATATTGATGAGATCTACCTGTTCATCACAAAAAAAATAATTTTTAATTTGATCGGAAGGCCGGCAGCATGGATCGATAAAAACATTGTTGACGGATTAATGAACGCAACCGGTAACGGAACAAAAGATATTTCAGAAATAATAAAAGGAGTTCAATCAGGTAAAGTACAGCAATATGCCATTTACTTTTTAGCCGGTATAATCGGCCTGGCTTTGCTGTTCATTTACTGGTGGAAATAGAAAATTGATTTAACAAACTGCATGAATTTATTAGTATTAATATTATTGCCATTACTTACTGCAGTAGCTGTTTTGCTGATGCGTAATGCCAAACAAATTAAAGGGGTGGCATTGGCAGGGGCTGCGGCACAGTTGGTGATGTCTTTTGTCTTGCTGTTTAATTATTCCAAAGAAAGGGCCGAAGGAAATACTACTCAGATGTTATTTGAGCAGCAATACAACTGGTTTCCTTCCTGGCATATCAGTTTTCATTTGGGAGTAGATGGCATTTCTGTTGCTATGATCTTATTAACCGCATTTGTTGTTATAGCCGGTGTATTGGTTTCCTGGAACGTAACAAAAATGACAAAGGAATTTTATTTTCTGCTCATTTTATTAAGCCTGGGTGCTTACGGATTCTTTATTTCGCTTGACCTGTTCATTTTATTTTTCTTTTTAGAAATTGCCGTAATTCCAAAATACCTACTCATTGGTATTTGGGGAAGCGGTAAAAAAGAATACAGTGCCAATAAACTGGCGTTAATGTTAATGGGAGGATCTGCATTGGTGCTGGTTGGATTGCTGGGGATCTATTTTTCAAATGCTGCACATAGTTTTGACCTGTTGCAATTGTCACAACTGAACATACCTGTGCAAACACAAATGATCTGTTTTCCATTATTGTTTGTAGGCTTTGGTGTGTTTACCGCTTTGTTTCCTTTTCATACCTGGGTGCCCGATGGACACTCATCTGCACCAACGGCCGGTTCTATGTTTTTGGCAGGGATATCTATGAAACTCGGTGGCTACGGTTGTTTAAGGGTTGCTACTTATCTTATGCCTGAAGGCGCAAAAGAATATGCAACCATTATCATTGTACTTTCTGTCATCGCTATTTTGTATGGCGCCTTTGCTACCATGATGCAGAAGGATCTGAAATACATCAATGCTTATTCTTCTGTAAGTCATTGTGGATTTGTTTTATTGGGTATTGGTATGCTAACCAAAACATCTATGACCGGTGCCGTGATGCAAATGGTTTCGCATGGTTTGATGACGGCACTTTTCTTTGCAATCATCGGTATGATCTACGAACGTACACATACCAGGCAGGTGAGTGAAATGGGTGGATTATTAAAGCGCATGCCGTTTATTATTTCTGTTTTATTTATTGTAGGGTTGTGTTCGCTTGGTTTACCGGGGCTTAGTGGTTTTGTTGCAGAGATGACTGTGTTCATGGGTTCCTGGCAACATCCCGATACATTCAGCAGGGTAGCAACAGTGCTTGCATGTCTCTCCATTGTAGTAACTGCTGTTTATATTTTAAGGGCTGTTGCAAAAACAGCCATGGGACCATTAAAAGAAGGATTTGAAACGTTGACCGATGCAACCTGGAATGAAAAACTGGCTGCATTGATATTGATCGCCGGAATTTTAGCGATCGGTATTGCACCTTCCTGGCTGAATGACCTGGTAAGTCCGGGAGCGGAAATTATTATGCAAAAATTATCCCGATAGCTATCGGGGCCAAAAATAAAAGTATCTGAATGAATGAAATGTTCACATTGATGAAACCTGAACTGGTAATAACCGGTATCATCTTCCTGCTCCTGTTTATTAAGTTAGGCAAGGGCATGAAAAATGAAACGATGTTGTTGCTGATACAGGCTTTGTTATTGCTGAATTTTATTTCGGGCTTCTTTTTTAATGCAGAAGGAAGATTGTTTGACGGCATGTACATCACAACCAATATGATCGTTCTGCAAAAGAATATTTTAAGCCTGGGTGTTTATCTCATCTCTTTATTATTTGCAGACTGGTTTAAGAAAAGCGAGCATATGCCCGAGTTTTTTATGCTGATGCTGTCAGCTTTACTTGGTATGTTCTTCCTTATTTCCAGCGGAAATTTATTAATGTTCTTCCTGGCACTGGAGCTGTCAACCATACCGGTTGCTGCCATGGCCAATTTCGATTTGGATAAAAAGAGATCTTCCGAAGCTGCTATGAAGATGATCTTATCTTCGGCTTTCTCATCAGGAATTTTGCTGTTTGGTATTTCATTGATCTATGGTGCAACAGGCACTATCAGCTTTGCAGAACTGCCGCAACACCTGAGCGGAAGCCCGTTACAGATACTTGCATTGATATTTCTGTTCTCGGCTTTTGCTTTTAAATTATCCATTGTTCCTTTTCATTTATGGACGGCAGATGTTTATGAAGGATCGCCGATGGCCGTTACTTCATTTCTATCTGTGATATCGAAAGGAGCCGTTGCATTTATTTTTATGGCCACTTTGTACAAGGTGTTTCAACCCATGCAGGCGATATGGTACAACCTGGTGATGATACTCTCCATTGCCACCATGATCATCGGAAACCTGTTTGCATTGCGGCAACAGAATATAAAACGCTTCCTGGCTTTTTCTTCCATTGCACAGGTTGGTTTTATTTTGGTTGGTCTCAGCAGTAATTCTATTGAGGGAACAACATCGGTGGTTTATTTTATTTTGATCTATGTGTTTTCAAACCTGGCAGCATTTGGCGTAGCTGCAACTATTGCAGCCAAAGCCGGCAGAGAAAATATTGATGATTACAAAGGACTCTATCAAACCAATCCGTTCTTAAGCTGGGTGCTGGCACTGGCTTTATTTTCACTGGCTGGTATTCCGCCTACAGCTGGGTTTTTCGGTAAGCTGTTCTTATTAACAGCCGGGGCATCAAAAGGAAGTTACCTGTTCATCATCATTGCTGCACTCAACATGATCATCTCTTTATATTATTATTTACGTGTTATCAGGTCGGTGTTTATGGATAAAAATGATGAGCCGATGGAAAAAATAAAAATAGAATCATCTGTAAAGCTTGGCTTGATGATCTGCGGAGCAGGGATTGTGTTGGTTGGATTACTGAGCTGGATATATGATTACATACAGTCATTGGCTTAACAACCCAAAACAAGAAACTCAAAACACAAAACTCACATGGCTATTAATAAAAATCACGAATTTGAAGAACTGGATGGTGTTAAATGCGGCATCGTGGAAAAGAATGTGCCGCCGGAAAGAGTTGAATTCCTGAAAAAATTATTAGAGTATAATAAATTCACTGTAGTAGTTGTTCCATCTCCGCCACCAAAAGTTGCAGCAGCGCCGGTTGTAAAACCTGCAGAGGGTGAAGAAGCTCCTCCACCTGCAGAACCTGCACCGGTTATTACGCCTGAAACTTTTACAGTTGGTGTTACAGACTATACCTTCAATACCATCAATGCTATTTATGGAAGGCTATTAAAAACGCCCGATGGGCATGTGGTTACCATGGCTTATTGGCAACAGAAAGAAACAGAAAGCCATGATGAGGTTCCTTATTATGAAAAAGAAAATTAACTGATCTTCTCCATTACCAGTTTCTTCACATCACTTAATGCAATCCTTTCCTGCACCATCGTATCCCTGTAACGAATGGTTACGGTATTATCTTCTTTGGTTTGATGATCAATAGTTACACAAAAAGGTGTACCGATAGCATCCATCCTCCTGTATCTTTTACCGATCGCATCTTTCTCTTCATAAAAACACATAAAGCTGCTCTTGCAATCATCCATCAGTTGCTTTGCAATTTCAGGCAGGCCATCTTTTTTTAATAAAGGAAGAATGGCCAGTTTGGTAGGGGCGATCCTGGCAGGAATTCTTAAAACGACACGACTGTCTTCAGTTCCATCTTCCTTGTTCCATTTTTCCTCTGCATAAGCAAGGCTGATGATGGTTAAGAACAACCTGTCTAAACCAACTGAAGTTTCAACAACATAAGGAATGTAATTGCCATAAGGCTTATTAGTTGCGGGATCAATATCATTATCAAAATACTGCATTTTCTTTTTGCTGTATTCCTGGTGTTGACTTAAGTCATGATTGGTTCTGCTATGAATACCTTCCAGTTCTTTCCAGCCAAACGGAAATTCAAATTCTATATCCAAAGCTGCATCTGCATAAAAGGCTAATTTCACATGATCATGAAAGCGCAATTTTTCTGAAGGGATTCCTAAACTTTCATGCCATTTTTTTCTTTCGGCTGCCCAGAAATCATACCATTCTTTTTGTGAACCCGGACGAATAAAGAACTGCATTTCCATCTGTTCAAATTCACGCATACGGAAAATGAATTGCCGTGCAACGATCTCGTTCCTGAAAGCCTTACCGGTTTGTGCAATACCAAAAGGGATCTTCATCCTGCCGGTTTTTTGCACGTTTAAAAAATTTACGAAAATACCCTGTGCAGTCTCAGGGCGCAGGTACACTTTATTCTCATCAGGATTATCGGAAGCCACTGCGCCAAATTCTGTAGAGAACATCAGGTTGAATTGGCGTACATCTGTCCAGTTACATGTTTTACTTACGGCACAATTTATTTTGTTATCTTCTATAAGTTCTTTTAAGCCTGCGTAGTCATCCTTCGCCAGCAATGCATCCATGTCGTCCAGCAGTCGTTTTGCATCGTGCTCAGGCAATGTTTCAGCAAAACCTTCAATCAAATGATCAACCCGGTATCTTTTATTACTGTCTTTATTGTCGATCATCGGGTCGCTGAAATTGTCAACGTGGCCGCTGGCCTTCCAGGTTGTAGGATGCATAAAGATGGCGGCATCAATACCTACGATATTGTCGTGCATTTGCGTCATGCTCTTCCACCAGTAATCACGGATGTTCTTTTTTAACTGGGCGCCGTTCTGGCCATAGTCATATACCGCCGCTAAACCATCATATATCTCAGATGATTGAAAAATATAACCGTATTCTTTACAATGGGAGATCAACTCCTGGAAATTATTTGCTTCGTTTGCCATAAGGCTGCAAAAGTAAGGCAAAACTCAAAATATTGTGCAATAGGCTTGTCCGGCATATATTTGGGCATTAATCAATCCTGGAGAAGTATTAAATACCATGCTATCAGAAGAAAAAATAAAACAGATAAGAAAACAAATAAGCAGAGGTGAACCTGAGGGTGAAATTAAGAACCTGTTACGTAAAGATGGCTATACCGAAGAAGAGATAGCAACGTTATTCTTTAATCTTTATGAAAAAAAATCAGGTTCAACCGGATCGAAGCCGACACAGTCAAATAATGGGCAGATCTATAGTTTGATAGGTGCATCTTTTATTATTGCAGGTATTTCAATGTTGGCAATTCCTACATGGTTATCAGTATATGCTATTCCTTTAATTATTTTAGGGGCAATAAGTTTAGCTGTTAAATATTTTATTTCAGCTAAAAATAAGTAAGCTTCAAACTAATTATACGGCTGGTGGCGGTGTATCAGTTGTTGGAATAACAGCTTTTGTTTCCGGCTGAAGTTCTATGGGCTTTACTGATTCTACTTCTATCTCCTGCACCCACACTGCATAACTGTTGGGATAAATACGGCTGCCTCTGTGTACTGCGTAAACATGTGTAAACACCGCACCAAAATATAAGATCACGGCCGAATAATAAACCCAGACCAATAGCACAATTACAGTGCCGGCAGTACCATAAGTAGTGGACAGTGTACTGTGGCCGATATAATAACTTATCAAAAATTTACCTGCCATAAAAAGCGCTGCGGTTGTAAATGCCCCGGCCCGTACATGTTTCCATTGAACCCGGGCATCAGGCAGCACTTTAAATATCATGGCAAATAACAGCGATGTAATACCAAAGGTGATAATGAGATTAAAAATATAAACCATGATGACCGTAAGATCGGGAAATGCCTGGGTAAGGCGATTGATCAGTGCATCCATAGCCCCGTTAATAAGCAACGATACCAATAATAAAAATCCCAGGCTTATCACCAGTGAAAAAGAAAGCAACCGGTTAATGAGCATTTTTAAAAAACCAGTTCCTTTTGGTTTTGATTTTAATTTCCAGATATGATTGATAGAATCCTGTATCTCACTGAATACACTGGTAGCACCGATCAATAAGGTAATGATTCCTATTATGGTAGCCAGGTAACTGTCCTTAGACAAAGCTGCTCCTTTAATAGTTTGCTGCACCTGTGCGGCCGCATCATTGCCAACAAATCCGGCCATCTGTTGATATAAAGTTCCTTCAATGGCCTCTCTGCCATAAAAAAGGTTACTGATGGAAATGATAATGATGAGCATGGCGGGCAATGAAAAAATAGTATAGTAAGCCAGGGCGGCACTTAACTTTAAAACTTTGTTGTCGATAAAATCAGAAAAGGATTGTTTGATGATCGACCAGATACTTTTTGAGAGTTTTTTCATTTTATTATTTAAGTTTCTCATTATTTGCATGCCTGTCTGCATCTCTGGTATTTTTCTTTTCAAAATTCTTTTCCCATGCCTCGGTTAAGTTAACACCTGTTTGATTGGCCAGGCAGATCAATACCCACAAAACATCTGCCATTTCATCACCCAGTTCCTTTCCTTTGTCCGATTCTTTAAAGGATTGCTCACCATATTTCCGAACCATCAACCGGCTTAACTCCCCAACCTCCTCCATTAGTATGCCAAGGTTTGTTAGCTCGCTGAAGTATTTTACGCCAACGGTTTTTATCCATTGATCAACGTCTGTTTGTGCTTGTTGTATAGTCATAATTACACGAATTTTTACGAATTACACGAATTATAAAACGATTCTCTTCCAGGTTAAAGATCGTTCTCCAAAGTTTATTACCAAAGCCAGTTTCATGCCGGATGCAGCTAAATAACTAAGCGCCTGAGCCATATGAGCATCTATCAAAGCTGATACAGATTTCACCTCAATAACAATGGAATCTAAAACAATAAAATCAGCATAGTAAGGATTTCGTAAAATTTGACCTTTATATTTTACAGTAAATCTTTGCTCTCTTTTAAAAGGAATCCCGGCTTCAGCAAAATCAATTTCCATGGCATCTTTATAATTTATCTCTTTTAAACCCATTCCAAGACACTTATGAATTTCCATGCAGATACCAATAATTTTGAATGATTCTTCTTTAAACAATAATTCAGCCATAATAACTTAATTAGTGTAATTCGTAAAAATCCGTGTAATAAAATTACTCCTTGTTTTTTGTATCAATACATATCGTTACCGGCCCATCGTTTAATAGGGAAACCCTCATATCTGCACCAAACTCCCCTGTAAAAATTTTCTTACCCAAATCAATCTCTAATTGTACGATCATTTTTTCATAAATCGGAATAGCAATATCTGGCTTGCTTGCTTTAATGTAAGAAGGGCGGTTTCCTTTTTTTGTAGCGGCATGTAAAGTAAACTGGCTTACTAATAAAATATCACCATCAATATCTTTTACAGAAATGTTGGGCACTTTGTTTTCATCGTCAAAAATGCGCAGGTTAACGATCTTGTTGCTTAGCCATTCAATATCGTCATCAGTATCAGCATCTTCGATACCAATTAAAACAAGCAACCCGTTTTTGATTTCAGCAAATACAGTACTATCAATAGTTACAGAAGCCTGGCTTACTCTTTGAATTACGACTCTCATGTGTACAAATATAACCAGTAACAATAAAAGAAAATCCCCAGATGCATCTGGGGATTTTCTTTTTTATTTCCTGCTTGCCATTAGCAATGCCAGCGCACCCAGTGGAAGTGGTATCCACCAGAAGTCTTTCAATTCAGATAAGTTAGCGGATTCTTTTCCGATAAAATACATAGCAGCAGATGCCACTAAGCACAATACACCTAAAATGTAGAAGAGTGATTTTTTGTTCATGTTGGTTGGTTTTCTATAAATCTACTCATTTAGATTTTCCTGTGCAATAGCCCGGTGATTTTTTTTGTGTGGCTTACACGAAAGTTCAGCTTGTAAACAACGCCTTAATAAAAAAAATATTGAGATACCTGGTGTAAAATGGCTGCATTTTTGTATGAATACGGGAGGGAGGTCAACGGTGATTTTTTGAAACTGACGAAGAGGTAATTATTTCACCAAAACAGCAAAAAACCGCAAAACAGCCTGAAATCAGGCAATTGGTTTTTTACTGAAATTTCCAAGATTTTAAACGAACAATTTGTAAAAATGTTGGGGAAAAGTGAGCAAAGGCAATACCCGTTTGAGTCTTCAAAATTATCCACCGTTTTTGTCCACATGTGTTGATATTTATAAGTTTGATTCTTCAGTCAATACAAATATTTTCGTTTGCTTAACATTTACATAACCCACTTACAAAGCGATTACAGATATATGTCAAAAAAATCAACACCTGCACAAGGGCTACAGTTTACACGCCAATTTACAAAAGATGACGTTAGTCCGTTCGATATGTTTGAGTACGATTACCGTACTTCAGTAATTAAAAATCCAACAGGAGAAATTGTTTTCCAGATGGATAATGTAGAGGTTCCCAAACAATGGAGCCAGATCGCAACGGATATTCTTGCACAGAAATATTTTCGTAAAGCAGGTGTTCCAAAAGAAGACGGAACAACCGGAAGAGAAACAACTGTTAAACAGGTTGCACATCGCATGGCACATTGCTGGCGTGTATGGGGCGAACGCTACGATTATTTTGCAACGCCAAACGATGCACAAATATTTTATGATGAGTTGGTATACTCTATCTTGAACCAGGCCTGCGTACCAAATAGTCCGCAATGGTTTAATACAGGTTTGCATGAAGTGTATGGCATTACGGGAAAACCACAGGGACATTATTATGTAGATGCAAAAGACGGCCAACTGAAAAAATCAGCCAATGCTTATGAGCGCCCCCAGCCACACGCCTGCTTTATATTAAGTGTGAATGACGACCTGGTTAACGAAGGCGGCATCATGGATCTTTGGGTTCGTGAAGCAAGGATATTTAAATACGGAAGTGGTGTGGGCACCAACTTCAGCAGCATACGTGGCGAAGGCGAAAAATTAAGCGGTGGTGGAACATCAAGTGGCTTAATGAGTTTTTTAAAAATTGGCGACCGTGCAGCAGGTGCTATTAAAAGCGGAGGCACAACAAGAAGAGCAGCTAAAATGGTTTGCTTAGATCTTGATCACCCCGAAATTGAAAAATTCATCAACTGGAAAGTTGAGGAAGAAGATAAAGTGGCCGCATTAATTGCAGCAGGTTATGCAAGCGATTACGAAGGCGAAGCTTACAGGACTGTGAGCGGACAAAACAGCAACAACTCCATCCGCATACCAAATGAGTTCTTCAACATTTTAGATGAAGATGGAGAGTGGGAACTGAAAGGAAGAAGCGATGGCCGTGTGATGAAGAAAGTAAAAGCTAAAGAGTTATGGGAGCAGATCACTTATGCTGCATGGCGCTGTGCTGATCCCGGTACACAATACGATTCTACCATCAACGAATGGCATACTTGTCCGGAAGGTGGCCCCATCAGGGCTTCCAACCCATGTAGTGAATATATGTTCCTGGATAACACGGCTTGTAACTTAGCCAGTGTTAATCTTCGCCAGTTCTTTGATGAAAGTAACAACACATTTAATGTAGCCGGTTTTGAACATACCTGCCGCTTGTGGACAGTTGTGTTGGAGATCTCTGTTTTGATGGCGCAGTTCCCTTCAAAAGAAGTTGCTCAACTTTCTTACGATTACAGAACGCTTGGTTTAGGTTTTGCAAATCTTGGTTCTATGCTGATGGTAAGCGGCATTGCTTACGATAGCGAAGAAGCAAGAGGTATTGCAGGAGCCATTACCGCCATCATGACCGGTGTATCTTATAAAACATCTGCAGAGCTTGCAAGTTTCTTAGGCGCTTTTGATAAGTACGAGGAAAATAAAACACACATGTTGCGTGTTATGCGTAACCACCGTGCTGCTGCTTACGATGCCAATGATGCTTACGAAGGCATTGAAATAAAACCACAGGGTATCAATGCAAAATATTGCCCTGATTATTTATTGAAAGCCGCTACCAAAGCCTGGGACGATGCCGTGCAAATGGGAGAGAAGTACGGCTACCGCAATGCACAAACAACCGTAATAGCGCCAACCGGCACCATTGGCCTGGTAATGGATTGCGATACCACCGGTGTTGAGCCTGACTTTGCCCTGGTGAAATTTAAAAAATTAAGCGGTGGTGGTTATTTCAAGATCATCAACCAGAGCGTGCCACAGGCTTTGCGTAATTTAAAATACAGCGAAGAAGAAATTGAAGAGATCGTTGCTTATGCAAAAGGCAATGCTTCTTTAGATAAATCTCCTTTCATCAATACAAAAACATTGATGGAAAAAGGATTGTTACAGGAAGATATTGACAAGCTGAACAATGTAATGGGTGCAGCTTTCGAAATTGGTTTTGTTTTCAACGTTTATACATTGGGAGAAACCTGTTTGGAAAGACTTGGATTTAAACCCGAGCAATACCAGGATTTTGGATGGAGCCTGTTGGAAGCTTTAGGATACAGCGACGAAGAAATTGATGCAGCCAATATATATATATGTGGTACCATGACGGTGGAAGGCGCCCCTTATTTAAAAGACGAACATCTTTCTGTTTTTGATTGCGCCAACAAATGCGGACAAATAGGCGAACGCTACATTCATGCACACGGGCATATCCGTATGATGGGTGCTGCACAACCTTTCTTAAGCGGCGCTATTTCAAAAACCATCAACCTGCCAAACGAAGCCACACAGGAAGAAATTGCAGACTCTTACAGGTTAAGCTGGGAGCTTGGATTGAAAGCCTGCGCTTTGTATCGCGATGGTTCTAAACTATCTCAACCATTAAGCAACAAGAGCGACAAGAAAAAGAAACTGGATGAACCGGTTTCAGAAGATACAGCTGTAGCGATGGCGAATGAACTGGCTACCATGGTGGATATGGGCAAACTAACCATTGACGACCTGCTGGATGAAATGAACAAGCGTGTACAGAACAGCGCCGATACAACATTAAAGCGTCAACTGGCAATGATCGTTGAAAGACGTGCATTACCGGCCAAGCGCCGTGGCTTTACACAAAAAGCAAAAATAAACGGACAGGCTTTGTTCCTGCGTACCGGCGAATACAACGATGGTACTTTAGGGGAGATCTTTATTGACATGGCTAAGGAAGGCGCTACCATGCGTAGTATGCTCAACTGTTTTGCCATTGCCATTTCAATCGGCCTGCAATATGGTGTGCCTCTGGAAGAGTATGTTGAGAAATTTGTTTTCACACGCTTTGAACCTGCGGGCATGGTCGATCATCCGAATATCAAGAGCGCAACATCTATCATCGATTTCATCTTCCGTTCTTTAGCATATGAATATTTAGGAAGGAACGACCTGGTTCATGTACTGGATGCACCCGAAGTTCAAAACATGGGCAACGAAGATTGGGACGTTAATACACCAACCATTGGTGACCGCAAGCCGGAGTTGAGTGAAGTAAGGGTGATAGCCGGCCCAACAAATGGTGCAGCACAGCCAGCGCAACACCGCACGGCACATAAGAAAACAGAAGGTGGTATGGATGCCGTGAATGCAGCAGCTAAGAGCATGCAAAGCGACGCACCGGCCTGTAACACCTGCGGTCATATTACAGTACGCAGCGGTACCTGCTACAAATGTTTGAATTGCGGTAACAGCATGGGCTGTAGTTAAGCCCCTCTAAATCTCCCCCAAGGGGAGACTTAAAAACAGTTTGAATAAGCACGAACATAAATTAAACCATCAGTGTAAAAGCTGGTGGTTTTTTTGTCATTCCGATACTTCGTTCCTCAGTACAGGCTGCGGAGGAATCTGCCGGTTAAAGTTGTAAAAATGATGTTACGAACATTTGTTCAATGGTCATCATCGTTGTGTCACTCACTTGTGCCGCATACCAATGTGGAGCTTTTATCGAAGCGGCGATTACTAAATGCTAAGAGTTTGTGTTTTTTAAATGCTGCTCTATTTGTCCATAAATAATTTCAGCAATGCCATTTTCAATATTCTCAATTTCACTTTTTGTCAGATATTCTCCATATCTTTTTTCTATATTTTTATCTGCTTCATTAGTATAATAAATAGTGTAACCGTCATCAAGGAATGTAAACGTAAATTGATAGCTTGAATGAAACAAACGAGCTCCATTTCTTAAAAATGAATTTAATCTGTGCCCATAAAAAAAAGTAAATAAATTGTCTTCTAAATAAATTTTAGGGTTAAGTAATTCTTTAAAATCATGAATAATACTTTCCGAAGCCTTGCCATTAATTCTTAGCCAAAAGTGTGAATCAACATATAATTCATAAAGCGGGGTGAGTTTTTTGTAAACACTTTCGATTAGAGGGAGGAATGAAAAATTAATAACATCTTCAAGAACTTCTTTGCTTTTTTGTGGACTAATACTATTACTACTTGATGTTTTTTTCTTTAATACTTCAACTTTTTTCTCCCAATCCCCTAACTCATCAATACTCTCTCCCTTAGCAGCCTTTATCGAAATCTCATAACTCCAAACTAACTGTTCTGCTATATAATTTCTAAAAGCGTCTAAATTTCCTGTATCAGCTTCATGCAGAGCAAATAGATATTTTTTCTTATCTCCTGTTTTAATAATTACAGGCGGGTAGCCATTTTTAATTAAATGATAATTCATCAAAAGCCTTGATATTCTTCCGTTCCCATCATCAAATGGATGGATGCATACAAATTTGTAATGTAACTCAGCAGCAATTTCGGCAGAATGTAAATCTTTATTTAGCAATGTATCTTCATACCAGTTCATTAAATCAAACATCTTAGCTGGAGTCTCTTCGGGAGTTGCATAATAGAACATTTCTCCAGTAACTAATTGAACATGATTGGACAGAGATTTGTATTCGCCAATTTTAATTAATTTTCTTGTGGATTGACCATCTGGTGTTTTACCTTCTTTATAAAAAGGTTCTTTTAGAATTACCTTATTGACTTGCCTAATGAATACTTCTGTCAAACCCCTTTCAGTATCATTAGCTAAATCTTGGATTAGTTTTAAAGCAATATCATGCCCACGCATTTCATCAAACTCTCTAACTTCATGTTGCCCTTTGGTATCGCCTTGGTATAACAGCAATTCCGTTTCTCCATAAGTAAGTGTATTGCCTTCAATATGATTAGAATTGTAATTCCATTCCAGGCGGAATTTTTTATCAAGCCTTTGCTGGTTCTCAGTACTTAATGGCTGTAGTTTGGCAAATTCTTTTTTTAAAGATTCAATATGTTCAAGTAATTCTTTCACTTGTCAAATATAAATCATTTCATTCTGTTGCATAATTAGCTTATTTGAGCTTATAGTAAGCTGGCAAATGCTTCGGGCAATATGGTAAACTGCGGTTTTAATTACAGAACTGCCGTTTTCAATATTAAAAATGCCATATTTAATGTACAAAACGGCATCTCCAATGTTCAAACTGCCAGTTCCAACATTAAAACTGGCAGTTTGAATATTAAAACCGGCAATGTGTTCAATATTCCCGGCCTCTATTTAATCATACTGGCACTTCTAATATTGATTTTTAGATTTTATCTAATCGAAATGGCACTTACTTTTTCTTCACAAAATCCCTTAAAAAACTACAACTGCTGAAAGCCTCTTTATAAAAAGCAGTATTGCTGTATTCTTTTGCAAACTGCGGAAAATATTTGTTGTCTCTAAATTTAGCCCAGTATATTTTTTGATCTTCATCATATTTATTCCAGTTGTCGGTAGAGTAGTCATCATACTGTGGTTGATGCACTTGCTTCTGGGCACATTTAGCCATCATGAATAAGCAACGGGCTTTAAAATTCTTATCGGTGCTGGCATTCATAGCTTTTTCAAAAAAATCATGCGCCTTAAAAGCCCCGTAATATTCTTTTTGAAAACCGGTAGCATTTTTTGGAATGGCATAACCATCGCTGCCGCTGCGGTAATACTGTACCATTTCCCAGGTATGACCGTAGTAGGTAATGTTATACATACCCAATGCAAGTTTGTAATATTGATTGGCAACAAGCCTGCTTTGCAATGCAGTCTTTTTCAGGTTCAGCATTTCCTGTGCAAAAGCCAGTTTAGTTGTACTGAATTTCTTTTCGCCAGGCAATTGCTCTTCCTGGTCGTATAACAGGTCAGCAAACGGATTTTTATTGATCACTTTTTTATCGGCCGATCTTTTAAACCAATCAATAGCTTTGGCGTAATCATAATCCCGTAAATAAGATGTGCCGGCAAAATCAATCACTTCTTTTTTGGTAACCGAGTTGTGTGTAAAAAGATAGCTTTCAAATTTGTTGGGTTGTTTGCTTTCAAGCAAGGCATACAATTTTTCAACATCTTTACTCATCAGGTTGTTCCTCAAAAACTCAATTCCATTTAGTGATCCGTAATAATTCTGCGGACCTTTCATCATATGGTCGGCGGCGCCGATGCATAAGGTTTCTTTCGCCAGATCGCCTTGCTCGTGGTAACGTTTTGCCAGTATCTCACTTATCAGGTTGCGGTAAATGGTACGCCATTGCTGCACATCCCAATACTCTATTGTTTCTACTTTCTCCGCTTTCACCCTTTCTTCAAGCCATTGTAATGAGGGTACGAGTTGCTCTTCAAAAGCAGCATCTATTTTATTTTTTTCATTGATGGTAACAAGCAGGTTGGTTAACACCCATTGTTCTTTTACTTTTTGAGTGAGCGGCATTTTTTCTGCAGCAGCTAAATATTTTTTTGCAGCCGCATAATCTTTAACCATATGAGCAGCATAGGCAGCACCGGTTTCAAGCAAGCCGGCATTTTTTACAGACCTTGACTGAGCTGCATCATGTAAAAAAGAAGCCATAGCGATCACTTCTTTCTCAGCCTCGGTCATAATGCTGTCTTTGTATTCATTTTCCCAGGTAAAATAAAATGGTTTGCCGCCCGGTGTTTTAAGCATGGCAGGCGTAAGGTATTTTTCTTCCAGCTTGTTAATTTCACGTACCACCAATACTTCCAGTTCTTCGCTGGCGGGGTTAAGCCGGTAGATCTCTTTCAGATCTTCCAGCCCGTTGGTTGTGTTGCCCAAATTGAACAGCGCCAGCATGGATGCTTTCTCCTTATCATTTTTGCACATGGCCAGGTAATCTTTTTTATCAGCCTTTGAATCTACACTCCATACAAAGCCCAGGTAATTCGAAATTCTTTTGGCCGGGCTGGCAGCAAAAACTTTACTGAATAAATAAGCAGCTTCCTTTTGTTGGCCGGTATGAAATAAAGCACCTGCTTTTAATGCCAGGCACATTGGTTGTAACACGCTGCCGGTAGTTGTTTTGACGGCATACTCATCGTACCAGTTAATAACATCAGCATACCTTTCGCTGTAATGTGCCAGGCGCAAAACCTGGTAAGCATATTTCAGTTTAAAAATATCTTTTTTGGCAACTGCATACAATTGCTGGCCGCTTTTTATCAGCTTGGCCATTTTTAAACTGTCACGTGTTATAGCACTCCAATCGCCGTCTCCTCCCAGTACGTATGGTTCTACCTGTTTTGCATACATAATATACCCCAATGCTTCCAGGTCTTTGCTTTGCATGAAATACCCCGTCATGCTGTTTTGTTTTACCGAGTCGGATATTTTTAGCGGCTGGTTTTTTTCAAGATGATAATACAGGTTGTTCAGTTCCTTCCACGCAAATTTGTTGACTAGTTTTTTTGCATCTGCTTTTTTTACCGGTGCACCACAATAAGCCGTCCATTCATCTGCAAGTACATCTGATAAAGGAACCGGTTCATTTGTGTCGTACAGAAAATTCCACCCTACATAGTAAAAAGGTTTATAGCCATTTACCTCCGGCAGGTTCTGATGAAAGAAGGAAGTATAATAATCATACGGGTTAGCCTCGGGGCCGCAACCGATGATGTTTTGCGGAAACGAAACAATGGCCGTGCTAATGCAGGCTGTTATAAATGCTTTCCAGTTCATGTGTGGAGTATTTGCTTAAAATTACAGAATCCAGATGGTAGAGTGATACCCTCAGGGCGGTATTTTTTAAATGCCTGCTGATCGCATTTGCTGCAGAAAATATTTCTTTGATATCGCTTTGTTCATCCCGTAACATATCGCCTTTTCGCAGGTCGTATCCTTGCAGCAAAGTATCTTTTAAAACCTGGTAACGGTTGCCTGTTTGGTTGGTAAAGGAATTGGTGAAAGCCGCATCCGGCAGGTTTTGGATCAAGCCGCTGTATTGGTTATTACGGTATAAAACCTTCCAGTTGAACAAAGGAAAGGCAACATCCAGTGGCAATGGATAGTTGGAAAGATTGCCTATGTATTTTTTTAATTCCTCAGTTTCTAAAATAGAATTTTTTGTGTCTGGATTCTTGAGATTACCCATGTTGTAACACATCAGCAGGCCACGATCCACAGGCGGCACGCCGGTTTTGGTAAGGAATTTAATTTGGTGCAGGCGGATGGTGCAAGAGAGTTTTGTATTTGGTGTTTTTTGTTTTGTGTTGTTTAGAAGCAGGAAGTATTTTTCTTTGGTGGTTTCTGTCCAGTCGCAGTCGATTTGTACCTCAGGAATAGAATCAAAATCTGTTTCAGTGATCAGGCTTCTTAATAATCCCATTATTTTTTCAGCCAATGTCTTTGTTTGTGAATGATCAATTTTTTGAATGCACTCATTGGTAATAAATACAGTTGGAATAATAGAAAACCCCTTTAATTGTATTGGGTTTGTATTTTGAAACTTCGCTACCGGAACAGGTTTTCTCATCGCCTCATCCCAAGCCACATCAAAAAATTTAATGTAGATGGTTTTTACTTTTAGGGAATCCAGTTTTTGTTTTTCGAAATTGGTGAGGTTTAAAACAGATTTCCAGTAGTAGAAGGAAGGGTCTATTTGACGGGGCTCTCTTTTTTCGTTGCAGGAAGAAAGAAAGCATAATATCATCAGCTTAAGTAAAGTTGGCCAAGTCCAATTATCTGCTTTCGATAAAATCATGTTCTCAAATGTATAGCAATAATAAAGTCGAGCGGCAGTTTAATTTCATAAATAAAACAAAATACCCTGTAACGGGTACTCAATATTTACAATTAATGTTTCATCTTTATGCAACAAAACATCAACTATGAAATGGTTCTTAACAATCCTGCTGGCTTCTTTTGTAATTACAGTGCAAGCGCAGGATTACAAAATAGAAGGCAGCGAAGTAAAAATTGTAAAACCTGTTTTGTTTGAAACAGGCACAGCCAAATTAAAACCGGAAAGTATTGCTGCGCTGGAGATCATCAAACAATACCTTACTGAAAAATCCTACATCAGCCAGTTAAGGGTTGAATGTCATACCGATAACAGCGGTGATGCAAACATCAGCCAGGCGATCAGTGAAAAAAGGGCCATGGTCATTTGCAGAAAATTAATTGAAATGGGGGTGGATTGTAAAAGGCTAATTGCTGTTGGCTTTGGCGGTACCAAACCGGTAGCTGATAACAGCACACCTGAAGGCAAAGCAGAGAACAGGAGGGTAAGTTTTGTAAATGTTTCTTTGAGGGGTAGGGTTATTGGCGGTTTGCCAATTGATGGCGGTGGTAAAGTAGCAGGTGAGCTTTGTAATTGATTTTTAAAAGGCCCATGGGCCGAAATGTCAGTAGAAAAAAAATAAACCGCAGAATCTTAGCTCCATCGGAGCGATATGTTTTATATTTCGCTCCGATGGAGCTCTGGATGTATTATAAACCCAAATTTTCTACTGACATTCCGCCTCTATGAGGCTAAATAAATTAAGTTTACCAGCTGGCTAATTTATTGTCCCAACCAATCCTTAAAGCCATTCACCCTTTCACGGCTAACAATGGTTTCAGCAGTTGTTAGAGGTGTGATCTCCAGTTTCAATCTTCCCCCCAGCCAGGTATGCACTTTTTTAATGGCATCTATATTTACCAGTAAATGCCGGTTGATGCGGTAAAATTTATTTGGCTGCAGTTGTTCTTCCAGTTGTGAAAGGTTTATTTCCAGCAGATGTTTATTGTTGCTGAAATCCACTGCATAACAGAGTTTGCCATCGGCATAACAAAAAGCGGTTGCTTCTGTTTTTATATAAGTTAGTTGCTGTCCACGTTTTACCAGCAGGCGCTCCTTAAATTTTGTGCTGTTCATTTCCTGGAATGCCTTCAGGAGTTTTTCTGAAAAATCATGTTCCTTTTTTACATAGAGCTGGCGGTATTTCTCTACAGCTTTTACCAGTTCTTCTTCATGGATCGGCTTCAGCAAATAATCAATGCTGTTTACTTTAAAAGCTTTTAACGTGTATTGATCAAATGCTGTGGTGAAAATTACCGGTGTTTTTATCTGCACCTGCGAAAAAATATCAAAACTTAAACCATCGGCAAGCTGTATATCCATGAAGATGAGATCAGGCTGCGGCGATGATTGAAAATAATGTACAGCAGCGGCAACACTGTCAAGCTTTGCTATAACATCTATCTCATCACTGATGGATTCAAGCAGCTTAGTAAGCCGGTTGGCTGCAGGTGTTTCATCTTCTATGATTATTACCTTCATATTATTTTGCTATCAATGGAATAGAAACGGTAAAATATTCACCACTTTCATCAACCATCACTTCATCATTGCTTAACAGTTTGTAACGGTTGCGAATGTTATCGAGCCCGATACCGGTCGATTCTACGAGCTGGTTTTTTACCTGCAGGTTATTGCTAACCACCAGGTGCCCATTCTCTGCAAATACTTTTATTTTTAATGGCTTTGCCGATGAAACAATATTATGCTTGATCGCATTTTCCATCAGTAATTGCAGCGACAACGGCACGATCCTTTGTTGCAATTTTTCGTCCGGCACATCAATATCAATATCCAGGTTATCGCCAAATCTTGTTTTTAATAAAAAGCCGTAGGCTCTTAAAACATCCAGCTCATCTTGCAAGGGAATGCTTTTTTCATCCTGCACTTCCAGTATGTGACGATACACTTTCGACATCTGCTGCACAAATTCAATGGCCTGGTCAGGCGTATCAGGAATAAGAGCGGTAAGCGTGTTCAGGTTATTGAAAAGGAAGTGTGGGTTCACCTGTGTTTTTAAAGCATTCAACTGTGCCTTCAAACTTTCTCTTTTCAATGTTTCTTTTTCTTCCACCGATTTTCTCAGCTCATTCATAAAGTAAATACTTTCATAAATGGCAATGATCATAATGGTGCAGAAAATGGCTGCAGAATTGGATTTGATAAGCGTATCGGTTTTAAAATGGCCTCCATAATTATCTTTAAAAACAAAATCATCCATGATCCAGCCAAGCAGGTTATTACCGATGATGGTAAAAAGTAACATGCTTGCAGATTGATGAATGAGGCGTTTGCTTACATCCTTAAATAAAGGGTACTTGGTACGGCTCCAGATCATGATCAGCCTGTCGCCGGCCCATAAGGGAATGGTTATAGCAAGTGTAGTTAAAAACTTATCCCAGCCAAAATATGGTGCGCTGTCGAAACGGCAACCCAGGAAAACAATCGGCACAATAAAACTTAAAACGGGAATGGTGAACAACATCAGCGGCCCGTCATTAAACCCTATTTTACAATTGGTGCTCCTCATAAAGTAAAGATATAAAAACCGGCAGGCAATCCTGTAAATAATACTGGGAATGAGCCTGCCGGTTTAGCTGTGATTTTTTAACTGCTTAAAAATTATTTTTCGGTGCGGCTGTTGTATGATTCAACAGCACTTTTTAATTGTGCAATATCAGTTTGTGCCGCTTTTGCTTTTTCAATAGCAGGGGCATAAGTTCCAAAACTACTGGTCACAACTGTGTTCAAAGTTTTCTTTGAAACCAATTTCAGTTGCTGGTTCTTGTTTTCGTAAATAAAATAATCTCCTGGCTTTCCTTCGGTACCGCTCAGGAAAAACACTTCGTTTCCTACCTGTGTTGGTTTTGAAGAAGCATCACTGGCTTTTTGTAAAAAAGTAAGTTCACCATTGCAAACCACTTTAAAGAAATCCCCTTTCATGCAGGTGTAACTTGTTTCGCCAACAACTGCAGATGCGATATCAGCGCCATTGTACTTTTTTTCTTTTCCATTGGCAAGTAACACTACCGATGCATCTTTACGTATATTGTCTTTAACAAACCCGGTTACAATTGTATTGTCGGGTAATGTGATTTTTCCATTGCTGAAACCTTTAGGGGCTTCAGTTTGGGCAGTTGCCTGTAAAACGAAGAGGCTTAAAATAAAAGCCGGTAATAATTTTAAAATTTTCATGACTGTAGTTTTTAGTTTGATAAATATGTTAAGGAATTTGTTTCGTTACCCAATAGTAGCATGTATTTATAGCGCCTGCAATCTAAATGGAGTGAACTGCAGAAAAAGCGGAGTGAATTGCAGCAACGGGGATATGGAATTTTGGCCCGGTTGATAATCCGGTCAGCGTATCCTTTATCTTTGTTTTATGACTTCAGAATTTTTTACTTACGACAAAAAGAAAGTTATACAGGCATTGCGCTATCATTTTATTACCCGCAGGGAAATAAAAGTGATGATGATACTGGTAAATGTATTTGCCATACTTTCAGCCGGCCTTTTCTTTTTTAAGAAGATATCGCCTTTTGCTTTTTTGATCAGTTCGGTTTTGTGGTTTGCCTTAATGATCGTTTTCTGGTTTTTAATGCCGTACATGGTATATAGAAGGGCAGACACATTTAAGGATAGGTTCAGGGCTATTTTAACCGATGATGTTTTCAGGATCGAGAATGAAAGAGGCGGCAGAAACTGGAACTGGACTGAATTCAGTACCTGGATAGAAAGCCCGCATTTTTATCACCTGTATTTTAACAGCCGCTCATTTTTTATTGTGCCTAAAGATGCTTTTGAAGGAGATGATGTGCATGAGGCAAGGAAGGTATTCAGGGAGAAGATAAAGAAAACGTGAGGCGTGAGTCGTCAGGCGTGAGTTATGAGAACTCACTGGCTTTAAAACTCACGATTCACCGTTCACGTCTCACGTTCACAGCTTTTTTTCCATCACAAAATGCGGAATGGTTACTTCGGTAAAACGATCACCTACCACTTTGTAACCTAGTTTTTCATAAAAGCCTACTGCGGTTTCCCGGGCATGCATGATCAGTTTTTTATAGCCTTTGTCCCTTGATATAAGTTCAGCAAAATTCATCATACTGGCACCAATACCTTTACCCTGCAGGTTATTTTGTACAGCCATTTGCCTCAGGCGCAGGCAATTATTCTCAGCCCTGGTAAGCATGCAGCAGGCCAGCATCTCATCCTCATCAAAAGCACCGATCAAAATATCTTCTTTCTCTCTTGCCAGTTCTTCGGGGGTAAAACTTAACCCGAGCGGCTTGCGCAAGATATCATTCCGGAGCTTTACCATTTGCTGATACTCCTTGGTGCCGTGGTCTATTTGTTTTAAGGCCATAACCGGATATAATTTTTAATGATGGTTTGAAGTTTTGGTCAGGGACGGGTTTACAATATACAATTTTTTTGGGTTTGATTTACATAAGATGCCATGAAAAGCCGAATTTGAATGGAGCGTCGCCAATGTCGGTGCCATGAAAAACCATTGCTGGTAAACAAAAAATAATTTTTACACATAAAAACGCTTATTTATCAAACTATATCTATTTCTTTGTAATTACTTCAAAATGTATATTTTTGCAACCAATACAAACTAAATTTTATTATCATGTCAGACATTGCAACAAGAGTAAAGAAAATAATTGTTGACAAATTAGGAGTGGATGAAGCTGAGGTTACACCGGAAGCTTCTTTTACCAACGATTTAGGTGCCGATAGCTTGGACACCGTAGAACTTATTATGGAATTTGAAAAAGAATTTAATATTTCTATTCCGGATGAGCAGGCCGAGACCATCACTACAGTAGGCCAGGCTAATGCTTACTTAGAAGAGCATGCTAAGTAATTAACTTAACTATCACAGGCAAATTTTATGGAATTAAAACGGGTTGTAGTTACCGGGTTGGGAGCGTTGACTCCATTGGGCAAAACTGTTGAAGAATATTGGCAGGGTTTGGCTGAAGGGGTTAGCGGTTGTGATTTTATCAAACAATTCGACTGCAGTAAGTTTAAGACCAGGTTTGCCTGTGAGGTTAAAGATTTTGAACCTACCAATTACCTCGACAGAAAGGAAGCCCGGAAAATTGACCGCTTTACCCAATTTGCATTAATTGCCAGCGACGAAGCTGTAAAAGATGCCGGCATCAGTAAAGACAATGTTGATGTTGACAGGGTTGGTGTCATCTTTGCCAGCGGTATTGGCGGCCTGATCACCTTCCAGGAAGAAGTGGTAAATTTTGCTTTGGGCGATGGTACACCACGTTTCAATCCCTTCTTTATTCCTAAAATGATATTGGATATTGCCGCAGGGCAAATATCTATGCGTCATGGATTTCGTGGCCCTAATTACGCCGTTGTTAGCGCATGCGCTTCATCTACAAATGCTGTTATTGATGCTTTCGATAATATCCGTTTGGGAAAAGCTGATGTAATAATAACCGGTGGAAGCGAAGCCGTTGTTAGCGCTGCAGGCGTTGGTGGTTTTAATGCCATGAAAGCCTTAAGTGAAAGAAATGATAGTCCTTCAACTGCAAGCCGCCCTTTTGATAAAGACAGGGATGGTTTTGTGATGGGAGAAGGTGCCGGTGTTATCATTGTTGAAAGTCTTGACCATGCTTTGGCAAGGGGTGCCAGGATCTATTGCGAAATTGCCGGCGGCGGCGCTACCGCAGATGCTCATCATATCACTGCTCCGCATCCCGAAGGATTGGGAGCTCAAAATGTAATGAATGCTGCATTAAGAGATGCCGGCATGAAACCTGAGGATATTGATTATATCAATGTTCATGGAACATCAACACCTTTGGGAGACCTGGCAGAAACCAAAGCTATCCTGAATGTATTTGGCGACCACGCTTATAAACTGAATATCAGCTCTACAAAAAGTATGACCGGCCATTGCCTTGGAGCCGCAGGAGCATTAGAGGCACTTGCGTGTATCATGGCTGTTACAAAAGATATAGTTCCCCCAACCATCAATCATTTTACCGATGATCCGGAACTGGATCCTAAACTTAATTTTACTTTTACCAAAGCAGAGCACCGTACAGTAAATGCTGCCCTCAGCAATACTTTTGGTTTTGGCGGGCACAATGCAAGTGTTATTGTAAAGAAGTATAAAGCTTAAATCCCATTTTATTTTTTTTGATACCAGCTTCAGTTCCCTGTGACATCATCGTTGCGTCGCAATCCGTTCATCAGTAGTACTGCTATTTGGCTTTTATCGCCGAAACAATTTTAAATACATCCTTTCAACTTTAGTGCATAAAATTTGCTTAATTTTATTTGGTTTAAATAAGATTAATTTCACGGAAACTATTTATTCATTTTGCAATTCATTAAAGATTTTTTTAAAAGTCAATCTCACAACCGGGAGTTTAAAAAGCAACTGAGTAATGTGCTTGGTTTTACCCCGGGAGAGATCACACTTTATAAAACGGCACTTAGCCACCGCAGCGTAAGGGAAGGCGCCGATGAAAATAATGAAAGGCTTGAGTTTTTGGGGGATGCGGTTTTAAGTTCGGTGGTGGCGCATTATCTTTTCAGAAAATACCCATATAAAGGCGAGGGCTTTTTAACCGAGATGAGAAGCAAGATGGTTAACCGCCAGAAGCTTAATGACATAGCCTTAAAAATGGGGCTTAAAAAGATCACTTTTTACAATAAGTACGATAATGCACTCAAGATATCGCAGATCTTTGGGAACACCCTGGAAGCATTGATAGGGGCCGTTTACTTAGACAAGGGATATTCAGGAACGCATAAATGGGTTGAGAAGCGTATCATAATGCCACATATGTTCATTGATGACCTGGAAGAACTGGAGATCAATATCAAGAACAAACTATACGGCTGGGCCAACAAGAATGGAAAAGCACTTGAGTTCGAAACCCTGGATGAAAAATTTGAGAATGGCCGCCGGCTTTTTACTATTGGGGCTACTGTTGATGGGGAATTGATAGCAGAAGCAAAAGGATACAATAAAAAAGATGCCAGCCAGATAGCGGCGCAACTGGCGGTTGATAAATTAGGACTTTAAAAAATGTTTCTCGTTACTTGTTACTCGTTCATTCAAATTCGGGCTTTTTGAGTTAACAAATGCAGTTTTAAAATTAATGGAACGAGAAACGAATAACGATTAACCAGAAACAAGAAACGATGACCTTCGGAATTTTAGGAAGCGGAAGCTGGGGAACAGCCCTGGCAAAAATATTAACCGATAATGGCAATACCATTTATTGGTGGAACAGGAGTGAAGCTCATATCAAATATATCCAGGAAAGACACCACAATCCGCAATACTTGCCCGCCGCCCATCTTAATACTTCTAAATTAAAATTAACCACAGATCCGGCTGAAGTTATCACTAATAGTGATTGTATCGTAATGGTTATACCATCCGCATATACTGACCAGGCATTGCGTGGACTTGACAGAAATATTTTTGCCGGTAAAAAGATCATCTCAGCCATAAAAGGAATTTTACCAGAAAGCAATTTGTTACTCAATGAATATTTGAAAAACGAATTTACTGTTGACCTTAAAAATTATTTTGCTGTACTTGGCCCTTGTCATGCAGAAGAAGTGGCGGCTGAAAAATTATCTTATTTGACTTTTTCGGGCATTGATGAAAAAGCCACACATGAAATTGCAGATTGTTTTAAAACCGGTTATTTGAACACAGTTGAGAATGATGACATCTTTGGCGTTCAGTATGCAGCTGTGTTGAAAAATATTTATGCTGTTGGTTCCGGTATTGCCCATGGGCTGGATTACGGCGATAATTTTTTAAGTGTGCTTATTGCCAATGCAGCCGATGAAATGGCGGGGTTTTTAAAGAAAGCCGGTATAAAGAATATTGAAGTTGGCCATACCGATATCCGCAAACCTGCTGATGAACATAGAGCAAATAATTATGCGGCTTCGGTTTATTTAGGCGATCTGTTGGTTACCTGTTACTCACTCCACAGCCGTAACCGGGCCTTTGGCAATATGATCGGCAAAGGTTACTCCGTAAAATCGGCCCAACTGGAAATGAGCATGGTTGCAGAAGGATATAATGCCAGTAGGTGCATGCATACCATCAATCGTAAGATCCTGGCAGATATGCCCATTGCAGATACCGTTTATAAAATTTTATGGGAAAACCTGCCTGCTGCGGAAGGTTTTAACAGTATTGAATTGTGCCTGGTGTAAAAAGGTTGTAGCTTTATACCAACAAATAAGGCGATGCCATTCTCATTCTCAAATATCAGTTCAACAGTGCTCATCTTTATGGTGATCTGTTTAAGTCTTGCAGAGCTGTTTAAGTATCTGAGGAAGCATTACAGCCATTCAGAAAAATAGATCTGCTGCAATTCCATCAGCAAATAATTTCCCTTCTTTTGTAAGAATAAGTTTACTGTTCAAATTTTTCAACTTTCCTGTACTTATGTACTTATCAGCTGCTGCTTTAATTGCTTCACTTTTCTCTTCTTCAAAAATTTTGCTTACATGACAAAGGTCTAATCCTTCCATAGTCCTTAATGAAGTCATAATGTATTCGTTCAGCTGTTGTGTTTCTGTAAGCATTTCTTCCTCAAAAGGAATAATATTATTTTGTAAGGATTGAATGTATAGGCTGTTGTTGGCAACATTCCATCTCCTGCTCTTTCCGTCGAATGCATGTGCCGCAGGGCCAAAAGCGTAATAACTTTCCCCAAGCCAGTAACTGCTGTTGTGTTTGCTTCGCAAACCTGGTTTTGCAAAATTGCTGATCTCGTAATGTTCATAACCGGCATCCTCCATCAAATCCATCAATAATAAAAATTGATGAGCCTGCTTTTCTGTGTCAACATTTTCTTTCTTATGTTGAGCGATCATTTTATCCAACGCCGTTTTTGGCTCAACTGTTAATGCATAACAGGAAATATGTGGAATATTCTTTTCAATAACAATATCAACATTTCTTCTCCAGTCAGCATCGCTCAGGATGGGTGAACCATAGATCAGGTCGACAGAAAAATTTGTAAAACCGGCTGCTTTTATTTTATCAATACATTGTAAAGATTCTGCAGCATTATGCGCCCTGTTCATCCATTTTAATTCTTCTTCTACAAAACTTTGGATACCAACGCTCAGCCTGTTGATACCAATATCTCTCCAATCCTTCAGTTTTTCATTTGTAATATCATCAGGATTGGCTTCCAGGGTTATTTCAATATCATCTGCAAAAACAAAATGTTGCTTTAATGCTTCAAATATCAGCTTCAATTCATCAGTGGTTAAAATACTGGGCGTGCCTCCTCCAAAATAAAGAGTAGAAATCATTTCCTTTCTATTCTTCGCTTCAATCTTCGCATCACCCTTCTCCTTAAGGAGAAGGGATGGGGATGAGGTTATCTCTTTTACAATTGCCTCCACCATTTTTTCCTTTTGCGCAAGAGAAGTCGAAAAATGAAAATTGCAGTAATGGCAGGCCTGTTTGCAAAAAGGGATATGAATATAAATGCCCCGCAAAGATTTCTGGTTTTAGCCCCGGTAAGTATCGGGATATTATTTTAGATTTGATTATTAATGACGCCTGTTAAATTAATATGCTGTAAAATTCTGTTTCCTGCACTTTTGTGTATGAATCTTCTAATCACCACATTAAACACCAATGCACAGGGTACAAAAAATCTTCCGTATCAATTAAACATTCAATTCGTTGACAAAGATAACTCCTTTAATGTGGAGCCTTTAAAATTGCAAAAAGCATTTACAGGTAAGGCTGCATGCAATACCTATATACAGGGGTTGACTTCTTTATTAAGTTCGAAAGGTTATCCTACAGCTTCGGTTGATAGCATATTTGAAAGAGAAAATTCTACGACCATTCATTTGTTCTTGGGCAAGCAATACCAGTGGATAAAATTGACTCCCGATGGTATTGAAAAGGCTGCTATGGATGACAGCCGGTTCAGGGAAAAAGATTACGAAGGAAAACTGCTGAACATTCAGCAATTGCTTGCTTTGCAGCAAAAGCTTTTAGATTATTACGAAAAGAACGGTTATCCTTTTGCAGAAATATTTTTAGACAGCATCAGGCTTGATGATAATAAAATGGATGCCTTACTGCGGGCTAAAAAAGGGCCCTTGTATCATGTTGACAGTATCAGGGTTTTGGGTAAGGCAAAGATCTCAAAAAAATTCCTGCGGCATTACCTGGGAATACCTGATGGCAGTTTGTATAATAAAGAAAAACTGGACCAGGTAAGTAAACGCCTGCTTGAACTTCCTTATTTACAGGAAGTACAGCCGGCTGATGTAACCATGCTGGGCACAGGTTCTATTCTTAATCTTTACCTGGCACCTAAAAGGAGCAGCCAGGCAAATTTTCTGATCGGCTTTTTGCCGAGTGCCAACCAGTCTGGCAAACTGCAGTTAACAGCTGATGTAAATCTTGATCTTAAAAATGCATTAAGCAACGGAGAAACTATTTTATTGAAATGGCAACAGTTGCAACCAAAGTCACCAAGGTTGAACCTGGGCTTTCAACAACCGTATATATTAAATTCAAATTTTGGGCTCGACTTTGCCTTTGATCTTTTTAAAAAGGACTCAACCTTTTTGCAGATCAATGCCTTGCTTGGTTTGCAATATCTTCTATCAGCAAACCAATCCGGTAAAATATTCGGGCAATGGCAAAAAAGTTTTTTACTGGGTACCGGCGTAGACACCAACCTGGTAAAAGCTACAAAACAACTGCCTCCAAACATTGATGTTACTGCTGTAAATATTGGCCTTGAGTATGAGTGGAACAAAACAGATTATAAACTTAATCCCCGCAGTGGCAATGAAATTAAATTAACCGGATCGGTAGGTATCAAAAACATAAAAAAGAATAACGAGATACTGGGTTTAAAAGATCCGACATTTAATTATGCCAGTTTATACGATTCGGTTAAAGCACGATCTTATCAGTTCAGGGTGAAGCTTAGTGCTGCACATTTTTTTCCGGTGGGTAAACAGGCAACTGTAAAAACTGCCATTAATGGAGGGCTGTTCATTAGTCCCAGCACTTTCCGTAACGAGCTTTTTCAAATAGGAGGTTATAAACTGTTAAGAGGGTTTAATGAGGAAAGTATTTATGCTACTCAATATGCTGTGCTTACTGCAGAATACCGGTACAGCTTCAGACCTAACTCTTACATGTTTGCATTTGTTGACGGAGGTTTGGTGAAGAATAAATACCAAACAATAAACCTCAATAATAATTTTATAGCAGCTGGTTTGGGGCTGGCACTTGAAACCAGGTTTGGATTGCTAAACATCAGCTATGCAGTTGGTAAGCGTGATGATGTAAAGCTAAATCTGCGTGAAGCATCCAAAATACATTTTGGATATGTCAATTACTTTTAAAACTATCATTCCCAGCATCTATTTTTGCAGTAAAATTATTTAGTTAGTGAAGCCGATTTTCTTCTTTGGGTTGTTCCTGTTCATTTTTTCTGCCTCACTATGTGCCCAAAATGCCGATACGGTCATTCTTCCAAAAGATTCATTAAAAGTTTTTCCTGGCGCCGATTCATCCTATACGGATTCTGTTGGTACGATGAAAACTGTCGATTCTCTTAAGATGGCTGCTGGAAAGAAGGCAGACTTTGTGCTTAAAAACAAATTGCTCAATAGCGATGCAGAGCCGGTCTCACTGGCTGTGCAACTAAAAAAAGCCAGGTCGAGAGATAGTTTTTTTTACCTGATAGCAGGCATGGTTCTGCTGCTGGCATGTTTAAAATACTTTTACAGCCGTTATTTTAGCAACCTGTTCAGGGTGTTCTTTAATACTTCTCTCAGGCAAAACCAGATAACTGATCAGCTTTTACAGGCAAAATTGCCTTCTTTTCTTTTTAATATCTTTTTTGTTATCAGCGGGGGTATCTATGTATATGTTCTTTTATCCCACTATCGCTTAACAAGTGCAGGCAATGAATGGGTTTTTATTTTTGCTTCTGTTGCATTAACAGGCTTGATCTATTTCATAAAGTTTTGCACATTAAAATTTACAGGTTGGATCACCGGTTTAGGTGAAGCAGTTGATGTTTATGTTTTTGTGACTTTTCTCATTAATAAGATAATTGGCATTTTCCTGGTGCCATTTATTATCATCCTTTCTTTTTCAGAGCTGCAAATTGTTAAGATTGCAGCCCTTGTTTCCTTATTGAGCATCGGTATTTTCCTTTTATTGCGTTTTTTCCGATCCTATGGTTTAATTCAAAACCAATTAAAAATCAGCAAATTCCATTTTTTTTTATACATAGTCGGGCTGGAAATATTACCCCTATTGTTGATTTACAAGGGTTTAATGGTTTATTTAACTAAAAACCTTTAATTTTGCATACCACGCAGCAACGATTATGGTTAAAAATGGTTCAACACACACTGTAACCTCTGGTAAAACAGTAAAAAAAGTACTCATTACCCAACCTAAGCCGGATGGCGATAAGTCACCCTATTTTGATTTGGCGAAAAAGTATAATCTGAATCTTGATTTTCATCCTTTTATAGTAGTAGACGGCATACAGGCAAAAGAATTCCGCAAGCAAAAAATAGATATTGCGAGTTTTTCAGCCGTTATTTTCACCAGCCGTAATGCCATTGATCATTTCTTTCGCATTTGCGACGAAATGAAAGTAAGTGTATCGCAGGAAACAAAGTATTTCTGCATCACTGAAGCAGTTGCCTTATACCTTCAAAAATTTATTTTATATCGTAAACGCAAGGTTTTTTATAGCGCTGATGGTACTAATAAGTGCCTTTTTGATGTTATTAATAAGCATAAGGATAATGAGAAATTCCTGTATCCCTGTTCTGAATCTTTTGATAGTGAAATAACCAACTGGCTTAAGATGCATAATTGTGAATATGCTACGCCGGTGTTATATAAGATCATCAGTAACGATATTAAAGAAGTTATTGCAAGAAATTATGACCTGATATGCTTTTTCACTCCTGGTGGTGTAAAAAGCCTCATGGAAAACTTCCCCCAATTCAAGCAAAATGGTACCACTATCGGCGCATTTGGTGCCAATACCTTTAAAGCAGCCGAAGAAGCAGGCCTTATTTTAGAAATTAAGGCTCCCCAGCCACAAGCTCCCAGTATGGTAAGTGCATTAGAGATTTACCTTTCTTCTATCAAAAAGAAGTAATTATCTACTCCAGGTCCATTAAACTTAACTCAGGCATTTTTTATCTTTAATTAAGATACCTTTTTAATATTCCGTACTAGTAAATTATACTTATAAGGTTGCCTCATTCCTAAAACAATCATTTTTTATAGGCATAAATGCTTTTTGGGTTTTTTTTAACATTTTGATGTTAGCTGATGCGGGTGTGATTTTTAAGCCTGAAAGTCAGATCAGATTTACCTGTTTAAAAGCTTCTACCAGAACAGAAGCTGCGGAATATTATGTTTAAGAATCGCTGTTTCGATAACTGGTTTAGGTATGTATGCCTATGTTTCACCCAAATTATGGTTATACCTATATAAAACATAAATAAGGAACAATGTGGTCATGTTCAATTTATTAAAAGCGATTTTGTGCAACCGGATAAACGTATTTGTTTTTTGCTTTAGTAATTACAATAACCCCTGTAAGCCTTTGCCATACTGCATAAACATAAGGTTGGCTTTGTTTTTAATTTTTATAGTTGGGGTGATTTTTTTAAATTCATCCTTAGTATTTTTTAAATACAGGACAATTAATTAATTCTAATATTGTTAACAAACTATCTGTAAGAAACAGTACATTTTTTTTTGCTGGTAAATAAAAACGAACGAAATTACAGCTCCAAATATCCATGTTATTAAAACCATCCCTTGTCTGCCCTTAATATCCCTTTTACTGGTTAAAGCTATTAGTGAAATATGGTAGAAGTTTTGAACTTGTAAACACAATATTTGAGTTTTTATATCGTTTACAATTTTCAGGGCTAATTTTACCTTAAAATAATTATTGAATCAATCATAAAAATGATGATAAATCAAAATAATCATTACATTTGCCCAATACCCTCAAAGTTAAAAACAATGAAGTACAGGCTGTTTTATTTAGTAGCTTTCATAGCTATCACAACGTTATCTACCAGTTGTAAAAAATCAGGTGGTAAGTCCAGTGGCGGTTATGCTGTAGACAAAGGCCAGCTCATTGGGGCTGCACCAGGGTCAAAATGGAGTTTGCCAAAACCTCCCGGAATGGTTTATATACCACCAGGAACATTTCATATGGGCTCAAGTGATGAGGATTTAAGTTATGCGCTTACAGCCAGGAACAAATCTGTTTCTATTAATGGTTTTTGGATGGACGCTACAGAAATTACCAACAATGAATACCGCCAGTTTACCAATTGGGTAAGAGATTCAATAGCTGCTAAACTCATGGGATTTGTTAAGCAAGGCCCTGATGGGAATGAGTATATTGATTGGAAGAAAGCTAATTCTATTAAATGGGGAGATAAGGCAACTATGGAAAAAATAGACGCCATTATTGTTACGCCGGATAATCGCTTGTTTGGTAAAAAAGAGCTTGATGCTAATAAAATTGTATTTCAATCAGAGATTTTTGATTACAAAGCAGCAGCTCAAAACAGAGACGTTACGCAACCACGCTCTAAATTCATCATTAAAAAATCAATTCCTGTTTATCCTGATTCATTATGTTGGGTAAGGGATTTTGCCTATTCATATAATGAACCAATGGCAAAAAAATACTTTAGCCACCCTGCATTTGGTAACTATCCTGTTGTAGGTATTAGCTGGAAACAGGCTACGGCTTTCTGCGAATGGAGAACCCATTATCTGAATGCTTACCTGGAATCTAAGAAGAGAACAGCTGAGTCTGATTTTAGGTTACCAACTGAAGCTGAATGGGAATATGCTGCAAGAGGCGGCCGTTCACAGGCAGATTATCCATGGGGAGGTTATTATCTGAGGAATAGAAAAGGATGCCTGTTGGCTAACTTTAAACCGGGTCGTGGTAATTATCCTGAAGATGGTGGATTTTACACTGTAAGGGCTGATGCTTACTGGCCAAATGATTTTGGGTTGTACAACATGGCTGGTAATGTTGCAGAATGGACATCATCTTTATATTATGAAGGAGCTTACAATTTTCAGCACGATATGAACCCCGATATCAGGTATGATGCCAAGGAAACTGATAAGCCACGTGATAAACGTAAGGTTTTACGCGGCGGTAGCTGGAAAGATGTTGGTTATTTCTTAAGAACCGGATCACGTTCATATGAATACCAGGATACAGCTAAATCTTATATCGGTTTCCGTTGTGCAATTGATTTACCACCAGCTCCAAAAAAGGGCAAGAAAAAATAATACACTATTCCAAAATTTCTAATCTAATTTATTGAAAGTACCTGGCATGAGAAAAACTCATGGGTACTTTTGATTTATATACTAAACTTTAAATAACCACCAATTAAAACTCTAAATTTTTAAACCATGGCTCACAACAAAAGAACCTTTTTAACTTTAATTGATGTTTTGGTAAGTGCCGGAGCTGCTGTAATCATCTTCGCTGCATGGGCAAAACTTACGCACCAGTCATATGCTGATATGATGTTAACTATTGGAATGTGGACGGAAACTGCAATCTTTCTTGTGTACGCCGGAATTGAGTGGGTTAAACCAAAGCACCATGAAGAAGATGATGAGCCAGCTGATGTAGTTGAAAATCCATCTTTAATGTCAATGGATAAAATGATGCAACAGGCTGATATTACTCCAACAAATCTTAAAAAATTAGGCGAAGGTTTTCAAAAATTGCAAACTACTGTAGGTAATATGCATGAAATTGGAGACGTTGTTAAAAATACAGGCGATTTCAGCAATAAAACCAAGGAAGCTACAACAGCTTTGGGAAATATGTCTACAGCTTTTGCAAGCAGTGCTGCCACTATGAGCAGTTTCAGCAATGCAGCTGACAGCGCCAAGGGCTTTCACGAGCAGGTGCAGGTATTGACTAAAAACCTGGGGTCTTTAAATACAATTTATGAGCTTGAGTTAAAAGAAAGCAATAATCATTTAAAATCTCTGAATACATTCTATGGTAAATTGGCCGAAGCCAGCCAGACCATGATGGGTACTGTTGAAGATGCCGGAAAAGCAAAAGAGCAGATCAGTGTTTTGGCCAATAACCTGGGTAAATTAAACTCGGTTTATGGTAACATGCTGAGTGCTATGCAGGGAGGCCGTTAATACAAAAGTATTAGCGGGTTTTGATAAACCCTACAATCAAAAACATTTTTAACTTAACAACTGTAAATTAAAATATTATGGCTTTACCTAGAGAGCCCCGGCAAAAGATGATCAACATTATGTATTTGGTGTTGACCGCTATCTTGGCGCTGAACGTATCAGCGGAAGTGATAGAAGCCTTTAAAACTGTTGACAAAAGTTTACAAGGTTCAAATGCAAACCTAACTACTGCTAATGCTGTATTATATAAATCTTTGGAAGATAAAATGAAAGAAGATCAGTATAAAGCACAGGCTGCCATATGGCAACCTAAGGCAGTTTTATCTAAACAACATTCAGATGAAGTAATAAAATATATCGAGGATCTGAAGTTACAACTGATGCAAGCCGCAGATTTAAAAGAAGATGGGAGCTTTAAAGAAGACAATCTCGATGCATCTACAAGATTATTTGAAACAGGTGGAAAAGGAGATGAGTTAAAAGCCAAACTGGAAGATTATAAAAAGAAAATGCTTGCGATAGACTCATCTTTCCCTGCACGCTTTGCCACAAACTTTCCTGTAAATACTGATCCCGTTCCAAGTAAAGAAGGCGGAACAAAGCCTTTTACAACTGGTTATTTTCATATGACTCCTACAGTGGCAGCATTAACTATGTTAAGCAAGTTTCAGAATAACGTAAAAAATGCAGAAAACACTATTTCGAGCTACATACATAGTAAAATTGGAGCCGTTGAATTTGTATATGATCAGTTTGCAGCTGTAGTAGGACAAAGTTCAAACTACGTAATGCCGGGCGAAAAAGTAACGATCACTGCAGGTGTTGGTGCTTACAGTACTGCTGCCCAACCACAGATCACCATTGGTGGAGCAGGGGTTCCTGTAAATGCTGATGGAGTTGCTATCAAGGAATTTACTGCCGAAGGTGGTGGTGAAAGAAGTGTGCCTGTAAATGTTACTTATACAAAACCTGATGGAACAAAAGAGACGAAGACATTTCCAATTAAATATACAGTAGGTACTCCTGGCGGAGCTGCTGTAATGCTTGATAAGATGAACGTGTTTTATATAGGAGTTGATAATCCCGTTACAATTGGTTCTCCTACAGGTTGGGATAAAACAACTGTTTCGATGAGCGGAGGAACAATTAGTGGCACTGGCTCTAAACGTGTTGTTAAGGTATCAGCTATTGGTCCTGCAAGTATCACTGTTGTAGCAGATGGTAAGCCAAGTAAATTTGAATTCCGTGTAAAACGTATTCCTGATCCTGTGATCAAAGTAGGTCCAAGCGGTGGTGGTAAAATGCAGGCTGTGGTTTTCAGAAACCAGCAATTTGTACGTGCCGACCTGGAGAATTTTGATTTTGAGGCAAGATTCCAGGTAACCGGAGCAACTATTTATTTTAATAATCCTGGCGATAGGAATGTGAAGTCGATGACCTTGAGCAGCGGTAGTTTAGCTCCAGCTGCAGCATATATGAATACGCTTGCGCCCGGATCATCTGTTATTTTTGATAATATAAAGGTTGTGGGACCTGATGGGGTAACAAGAACCATTCAAAACCCTCCGGGATTCTCATTATTCTAAGTGTTAAAATATGGAAACTATGAAAAAGAGGTATTTTAAGTATTTTTTGCTGGCTATATGCCTGGGTATATTTGTAAACGTGGCAGAAGCACAAACAAAAAAACGCACTTCAACAAAACGTGCAAGTACCCGTAAAACGACGGCTTCTAAAACCAAGGCAAAAATTCAGCCTACTGCACCACAGATTGATACCGTGGCTGCTGTGGTGGAGGCACCCCCCCCTCCGGTAATTAATGATAGTTTACCGATAAAAATGGTAAAAAAATCACTGCGTCCCGATGAAGCTGTTGAAACAACTATGCTTAAAGACAGAACACCGTTACCATATGAAAATCTAAGAGCAGATGATGCAATGTATCGCCATAAAATATGGAGAGAAATTGATACCCGTGAAAAAATAAACCTGCCATTTAAATATGCAGCAGATGAAAACAATGGTAATCAAAGGTTCATATCAATATTATTTAAAGCCATACAGGATAGTGCTGTAACTGTTTTTGATCCTATCGATGACAGATTTACCACACCAATGACCAGGTTGGATGTAGTTAAAAAAATGGCTGGTGATTTACAAACAATAGATATTTATGATTCATTAGGAAATGTAATCGGCACTAAAACTATTTCAAGAGATATCGTTCTTGACTCATTCTACAAATTCAGGATAAAAGAAGAAGTGATCTTTGATAAAGAAAGTTCACGTTTATTCTGGAGAATACTTGGAATTGCGCCGGTCATGAATGTTTATACAGCGCAAACCAACCAATTCGTAGGTACAACAGAACTATTCTGGGTTTACTATCCTGATATGAGGCCGATCTTCTCAAAGTATGATGTGTACAATGGCAAAAACTATGGTGCCCGTATGAGCTGGGAAGATCTTTTTGAAAGCAGAATGTTTTATGGACGTATTATCAAGAGTACTATAGACAATCCTTATGACAGGTTTATTGAACAGTACCCTGGGTTAAAAGACAAGAGTATACTTCAATTACTTGAAGGAGAGAATATCAAGGAAAAGATATTTAATTATGAGCAGGATCTCTGGGCATATTAAAATGCCAACATAACTTAGTTTTAAAGCCCCCGGTTAATTCGGGGGCTTTTCATTTATGCACTAACGGCGTTTAGTTATAAACAATCAGGCAAATAAAAGGAGTACCCACAAAAGGGTATTGGAGGTACAGGTTTGAATGATTAACTTTGTCTCGGTTTTTCATAGGATATTGGATTTTAAACGGGGCTGAATTTCTATTCAGGCCCCTTTTTTATTTTGGGAGTTAGTCTTTTAGTGACTTCATTAATACTTCAGCCCTGGATTTACCAATAACGGCAGCGATTTCTTCAATGGTTTTTGCTTTTATATTTTTAACCGACTTAAATTCTTTAAGCAATATATCAGCTGTCGCTTTTCCAATACCTTTTACCTGCTCCAGCTCATTAATAAAAGTTCCCTTGCTGCGCAGGTTTCTATGATAGGCAATTCCGTAGTTATGTACTTCATCTCTTATCCGGCGAATCAGTTTCAGGCTCTCACTATCCCAGGGTAATTTAACAGATTCAGTATCGCCCGGAAAAAAGATCTCTTCTTCATTTTTTGCCAGGCCAACTACTGATGTTGTACCCGGCAGGTTCAAAGCTGATATGCTTTCCATAGCAGCACTTAACTGTCCTTTACCTCCATCAATAATAATTAATTGTGGCAGCGGTTGTTGTTCATCCAACAGTCTTTTATAACGCCTGTGCACAACTTCTGTCATGGTGGCAAAATCATTGATCCCAGTCACAGTTTTCACTTTAAAACGCCTGTATTCTGCCTTACTTGGTTCGCCATTTTTAAAACATACCATTGCTGATACCGGGTAACTTCCCTGGAAATTAGAATTGTCAAAACATTCGATATGCAGCGGAATTGCAGGTAAGCTAAGGTCTACTTTCAATTGCTGCAATACTTTTATTTTTTCATCAGCGCTTTTGTTTTCCAGGTTGAGCATTTTTCTTTTCCTGATCTCTTCCCTGAAATGGTTTACATTTTTTTCGGAAAGGTCGAGCAGCTTTTTCTTATCGCCTCCTTTTGGTACAGTAATGATAACATCATGTTCGGGGAAATCAATTGAAAACGGTACAATTATTTCATTGGTGCTGCTGTTAAAGCTGGCCCTGATCTGTGCAATGGCAAAAACGAGCACTTCTGCAGCAGTCTCTTCCAGTTGCTTTTCAAGCATAATTGTTTTTGTCTGTACAATGGTGCCGGCATTAATAGCCAGGTAATTTACATAGGCAATATTTCCATCTTCTAAAATTGAAAAAACATCTACCGTTCCCATGCGTGTGTTAACAACTGTTGAACGGGCCTGGTAATTTTTAAGGTGTTCGATCTTATTTTTCAGGATCGCAGCTTTTTCAAACTCAAGTTTCTTTACATATTCCTGCATTTCCTTTTTAAAATGCTGAATAACGGGGGACAGGTTTCCTTTTAAAATATTAACCAGTTGCTGCAGCTCTTCATTGTAATTTTCTAATGATTGCAATCCTTCACAAGGGCCTTTACAATTACCCAGGTGATATTCGAGACAAACTTTAAACTTACCCTTTTTTATATTGTTTTCAGATAAATTCAATTTACAGGTACGTAACAGGATGGTTTGTTTTATAAAATCAAGCAATTCCCTTACTTTTTCAACTGAGGTATACGGGCCTAAATATTGTGACCCATCTTTAATTTTTCGTCTGGTAAAAAACACACGGGGAAACCTTTCATTTTTAATTACAATATACGGGTAGGATTTATCGTCTTTTAAACTGATATTGAAAAGTGGCTGAAACTCCTTGATCAACGTATTCTCTAACAGGAATGCATCCTGCTCATTATTTACAATGGTAAATTCAATGTGGTGAATGCGTTGTACAAGCTCGTGTGTTTTATAAGTGGTAAAGGCTTTTGAAAAATATGAACTGACCCTTTTACGCAGATGTTTTGCTTTACCAACATACAGCAGTTCATTTGCCGCATTAAAATATTTATAAATACCCGGTTGTGTGGGAATGGTGGATGCAATAGCCGAAAATTCTTTTTGTGTCATTGGCTTTTAAAAATCCAAAATAAATTTTTCTTCTTTTTCAATTTTTGATACTCCCTTTTCATCGGTAACAATGCTTACGATCTTGCACCATTTATTGCTTAACCAGGTTAGCTGCAGTGTTTTAGTTTTATCAGGCTCCTTAACCATATAGATCCGCTTTACTTTATTTGATTTGGGGTCGATATATACATCCCAACGTTTCAACTGCATACTGTCTGGTAGTATTACAGATGGCTCATAGGTAAGGGTAACAGCATCTATGGATTGATCTAAAAAACTTTTTTCAGTAAAAAGAGTAATTAAATTTGCCGAATCGATCTCAGGCTGTAAAAATTCCTGCAAAGCCGTATCCAGCTCTTCAACTTTTAGCCAAACTGAATCGGTACGATCATTTACAATTGTATATTTTAAAGGGTTAATGCCACTTTTTTTGATGTTAAAGATCTCGCCCTGGAGATAAGCAGTTACCGGAAAAAATCTTTGTTTTTCAGCGGTATCTGCGAATGAAGACTGTTCTGCAGGTTTACCTGAATCATTACAGGAGTATAAAAAAAAACTACATGCCAATATGGAAATAATGATTTTCATATTTCAAATTTAAAAGGAAAGGATGGTATTGCAAAACAGGTAATTGATATTGGGAAAATTCACATACCCGCTAAAACAAAAACGCAACAATACAGTACTGTATTGTTGCGTTTTTGTTTCTATTACTGTTAAATCAAAATCCTTTTGTTAAACCAAATTTCAGGCCTATGGCATATGGCTTTTCGATTAACGCCACGTCTTTCTTATAGGTTGAATTTACCTGGTAGCGTACTTGTGGGCCAATCTGCAAATTGTAAGTGCCCAGTTTAAAATTCATATAGGTCTCAAAGCCTAAATTTAAATTAAAGCTGTTTATTGAAGATGGCTCTGATATATAACTTTTCAGGTCAGAGGAGATCAGGTGTGCCTTACCCCCAAAATAATAAGATGGCTGTACAGTTGCACCGGCAAACCATTCTACATTATTCTGGCTCGAAAGTTTGTATCCAAAACCAATTGGTACTGAAACCTGGTAAGTTCTGTTATGTAAGGTAACAGGTTTTGAAGCTGTTGAGTTGAATGTATTTGATGTTGAAGAGGTTCTTGCCGCAGAATAAGAATATCCTGTGGAAGGGTCATTCAGTAAAATAGTAGTTGCTACCGGATGACTTGCCTGGTCAGCAGATATATTGTAATTTGTATAGTTAAACTGTACACCTGCTTTTAATTGCAATCTTTTAGCAACCGCATAATTCAATCCAAATCCAGCTTCAAACCCAAAACCAGGTTTCTGGCTGATGGAGTGATTTATATCTCCATTAGCAAACGGCGTTGCAGATCCTTTTACTTTTGTAGTCAATTTGCGGTAATTAACAGCCGGTGTAACATAAACCTGGTAACCTAAACGGCTCTTCCATTTTTTTGATGGCGATTTGTTTTCAGAAGCATAATTTTCAATCCAGGCTTTTTCTTCTTTTGTTATATCACGATCATTGATTTTAGGATCCAGGCTTGTTTTTGTTTCTGCTGTTTTTGTTTCCTCGCTTTTGGCTTTATTAGCGTCGGGGTTCAATGAAATTTTAGCATTATCTGTTGATGGTAAGCTCAATTCATCTGCATCATCCTTTCTGGTAATATTATTGGTATTATCTGATGATTTAGAAGGGCCAGGCTTACTTTTTTTGTTGAAAACAGCTATATCAGCAAATATCTTATTTGACCTTATATAAGTATTTACAGTTTGCACAATATCCTCGTCAGTGTTATTTGTTTCCGGGGTTTCAGCAGTAAGTTTTATATCTGGTGATGTTGCAGTTGTTGTATTTAGATAATGAGGCCTGTTACTTTTAACAACAGTATAGGTATAAAAATCGGTTTCATTGGTGATCACATCGGCAAAAGCATTGTTGTATTGCTGCTCAGGTTGTTGTACTGTTTTTGAGTATGAAGGAACCTGGCTTTTGTTATTGACCTTTTGAGAAGGGAAAGTTTCTTCAACATCAGTTTTGCTAATTATGCTGCTATTGTTAATTGGCCTGGTGATGGAATTTTCCCCGGTGTTTAAATAACCAATAAGTATTAATGAACTGATGAAAAGCAAACTAATAACAACAGAAGGCCATCTGCGGCTTGGATGAAGGTTATTGTAAATGCTATGCCAAACCCGTTTAGAAGGATACATGCTGAACTGATCTGCCTTTTCCTTTAGCAATTGTTCAAATTCATCAGTATAAAATTCGTTCTCCATCTTTTAATAAACAAAGTAGTAATTGGTAATTCCAAAATGACCTGTCTTATACAAACCAAATTGGGTTAAACAGCCCCAAAAAAATTCGTTTTTTTCTTTGGTTTTTGAATTATCTTTTTTCTGATCAATATTTCTTCCAACATCGATTTTGCCCTGGTGTACTGGCTTCGGCTTGTACTCTCTTCAATATCCAGCATAAAAGCAATTTCTTTGTGTGAATACCCTTCAATAGCGTACAGGTTCAAAACCGTTTTATATCCAAGAGGCAAAGACCTGATACACTCAACAACCTGTTTGGCCTGCATGATCGATGGTATCATTTCTTCCCTGATATGAATACTGTGTGCATTGGTAATGTCAATACTGTCAGAGAACTTCTTATTCTTCTTCAGGATATTAATGCAGGTATGCACCACAATGCGCCTTATCCAGCCTTCCAAAGCTCCTTCATTCCTGTATTGGTGCATTTGCGAAAACACTTTAATAAAACCTTCCTGCAACATATCCTCAGCATCTTCCCTGTTTTTGGCAAACCGGTAGCAAACACCCAGCATTCTGGGGCTAAAACGGTTGTACAACGCCTCCTGTGCAGTGGCATTATTCCGAAGGCATCCGCTAAGCATAAGCTCTTCCGTCATATAGGTGCTCAATTTACCCTATAAATATAGACAAATTCATTTGTAATTATGCTGCATGGGGACATGAAAGTCGGCCATTATAACACTTCTTTGTATATGCCTGATTTTCAGGATGATGGCTTAACTAAAACAGTAATATGCAGGAATGTTTATACACTGGTATAATTTGCAAAAGAGCCGCTATTAACTAATAGCGGCTCTTTAACGTAAAAAACAGGTAAAATTTAATTTAAGCTGGCTCTAAGCCCTATTATAAAATTACTGCCTGCTGCCACAATGCCCGATGAATATGGGCGATATCTTTGATTCGTGAAATTTTCCCAACCTGTTGTGATCATCAGGTTTTTTATAACCTGGTATGATGCTTTTAGATTAAGGGTATACCAGCCGGGTGAATATGGTTTACCAGCGTCATCCTTGGCATAAATATCAGTCTTAGCCTGTTCTGATGGTGCCAGGTCTTCGTTTTTAATTTTACTGTTATAATTTGCCGAAGCTTCAACGAAAAGCTTTTTATAACGATATCTTATTAAAGTACTTCCATAAAAGGGAGGAGCATGCCTAAGTGCCACCTGCTCATTTTTTGCATCATCAGTTTCTTTACCACTTATCCAGTTTGCATGAGTTAATACAGATAGGTCTTTAATGATGTAATATTCAGCACTGGCCTGAAAACCCCATACTGTAGCTTTTGCAACATTCTGCAACGCCTCAACCCGGCTTTTAACGCCATCAAAAATAATGCTGTCCTGGCCATTAAAGGTTGTAGGGCGGCGTACTATGGCGTCATTTAAAATGGTATGAAATCCGTTTAATTCAAGCCTGAATTTCTGATTGATGTTTTTTATGATCCCTATTTCAAAATTCCAGGCATACTCCGGTTTCAGCTCAGGGTTTGGAACGGTTACGTTGCCAGGTACACTTTCAAACAGTTTACCAATATCATCAACATTGGGCATGCGGTATCCTGTTGAAATATTACCATTGAGTTGCCAGGTTTCTGCAGGACGAAAAACCAGTCCCAGGTTGCCAGTGAAAGCCCCATCTTTTAATTCAGCCTTTTTATATGGGAACTTTATAAAGGTTGTATCAAAGGTTGCATTAAGTGTATTATAGCTATATCGCAAACCTGCAGTAAGGGTAAATTTAGGCGTAAAATTTATCTTATAACTGCTGTAAATTCCCGAAGTACTCCAGGTGCTACCATCCGGATACCTGCTAACACCCTTCACCTCGCTATTATTTGAAATGTTGGTTTTTTTGCCGGTTGAACCTACTTTGTTATGTACATATTCTATACCATAGAACAATTCCCCTTTTCCCAGCATTTTGGTTGCATCTATATTAAAACTTATAGCATTAACTTTTTCAGCCTGTGTATTACGGGTATTGTTTGCCCTTGTTCTGTCAATACGGCTTTCATCATAATTCTGGTAAGCAACTGTAGTACGTAATCCATCATACAAAACATTTTTTTTGCTGTGGAGTATCTGTACATTATGCATTCGCCAAAGCATGGGGCCGTATTTCCATTCTGCATATCTCAATCTCCCGTTCCTGTATTGGATCAACCTGTCATACCTGGCTGCATTTCCTGTTCCGGCATAGGTAAAACTATATTGCATATCTAAATGCTCAGTTGGTTTAAAACGGATCTTTTGTAAAAAATTGATCTGTTCATAACCACTAAAGCGTTGTATCCTGGGATCAGCATTTTTAACAATACTGTCAATGCCATTTATTCTTTCTACGTATTCGGGTCTAAGATAGCTGTCCTGTCCGCCATTCTTACCCATTTTCAGGTCATCAAATTTACTGTAGGTGAAAGATGAAAGAAATGACCATTTCTTTAATCCCAGGTTGATGTCTGCATGAAAAGTATTTTCTTTATTTGCGGTAGAATATCTTGCCACGGCGCTTCCGGATATCAGTGTTTTTTTATCGGTAGCAAAACGGGGATTAAGCGTATGAAAAAACACTGATATC